>Ga0105240_10014916_pt1 | contig 10586 bp, 10 predicted proteins | sample KBSC54metaG_FD_80426 | JGI IMG/M metagenome (GOLD analysis project Ga0105240, IMG submission 80426) | Corn rhizosphere microbial communities from Kellogg Biological Station, Michigan, USA - KBS C5-4 metaG | ecosystem: Host-associated > Plants > Roots > Rhizosphere > Soil | place: Michigan, USA...
CCGTTCGAAATCGCGGATGAAGCGCGGGCGCGCCTGCTCGGTGGCCTCGACGAAATCGACCAGACCCTACAGCACGCCGCCGCAATCGCTGCCTTTCGGGACGCCGACCGGGCTCGGCGACCATGGGTATATGCTCTGGACCGGATACAGGTGGGCGCGCCAAAGGAGTAGGATTTCACCCTCTTCCGGCAAAGGCGCGACCCATCATGGTATTCGAGCAAATTGCATCGGGTGGCTGCCGTTCCTACCTAGTCGGATGCGCTGAAAGACACGCAGCCGCACTGATCGATCCCGAACTCAGCCAAATAGATCGTTACGTTGCGCTCGCCACGCAGCACGGACTGCGTATCCGCCAACTCATCGATACGCATACGCACGCGGACCATTTCTCGGCTACACGCGAGCTCGCCCAACGTTTGCAAGTCCCCATCGCTATGCATCAGTCGAGTCCCGCACCCTTCGTGGACATGCGCTTGGGCGATGGGGAATCTGTTGTGCTGGGCAATCTGCGTATCAACGTGATGCACACACCTGGGCATACCAAGGACTCGATGTGCCTGAGGGTTGAGAATCGTCTGTTCACGGGGGATACACTCTTGATCGGCGCGTGCGGGCGAACTGACCTACCGACAGGTGACCCGGAAGCTCTGCACGACAGCCTATTCAACCGAGTCTTGCGTCTGGACCCCACGCTAGAGGTCTACCCAGCACACGAATATAAAAACCGCACCCACACAACCCTTGCGAGCGAGGTTGAGCAGAACCCCCGCTTGCAAAAGCGTGAACGCACGGAATTCGTAGAGATGATGCGCAACCTGAATCTCTCCATGCCGACGCATCTTACGGAAGCGCTGCGCACGAATCTCTCCGGCGGAAAAACCATTGCACAGCTGCTTGCCGAAGCGACCAACACAGTGTCGTTCATGTCGCTTATCGAGCTGAAGGCGCGGATCGAAGCGCAGGATCCCGATCTTCTGGTGTTAGATGTCCGCGAGCGCGATGCATACACCGCGGGACATTTACCGGGTGCACGCCATCTGCCGCGTGGCCAGCTCGAGCTCAGAGTCAATGAAGAGCTACCCGACCCCACACTGCGCATTCTCGCAGTGTGCGAATTCGGGCGTATCTCAACGCTTGCAGCCGCCACCTTGCGTCAAATCGGCTTCCAACGCGCAATCGCGCTCGACGGCGGGATGAAAGCCTGGCGCGAGGCCGGGTATCCGCTGGTGCAAAATTGACCGGACATGCGCTAAGCCACGATTCTTGATTGGCGCCAATTTGGCGGCTCGGGCGCTGAGCTCTTGCACTAAACAAATTCGATGTTCGAATCCGAGAGCGGCAGCGAGCGCGCACGCTTGCCGGTCAGCGCGAACATCGCGTTGGCGATCGCCGGCGCGACCAAAGGCACACCGACCTCGCCCATACCGCCGGGCTCCGCGCCACCTTCCAGCAAGATGACCGTGATCTGCGGCATCTGATTCATGCGCAACAACGGGAAGTTGTGAAAGTTGCTTTGCTCGACTCTGCCGTCCTTGAGTGTGATCTTGCTCCTCAGGGTATTGATAAGGCCCGACACGGCGCCCGAATGGATCTGCGCGATGACCTGATCCGGGTGAACCGCGATGCCGGGGTCGACAACGTAGGTCAGCTTTTCGAGCTTAGTCCCCTCAGGGGTGCTGCGAACCTCGGCGACCAAAGCTTGATAGGTCCCGTAGCTTTCCATCATCGCAAGGCCGCGCGCTCCTCCCGCCGGTAACGCATCGCCCCAGCCCGACTCTATCCCGACGCGCTGCAAGACAGCTTTCTGCCGTGGCTGTTGGTCGAGGAGTGTGAGCCGGAATGCAAGCGGGTCCTTGCCCGCCGCGTGCGCCAGTTCATCTATAAAACCTTCGATGGCGAATGCGTTCAGCGCATGGCTGACTGAGCGCCAATAGCCCGAGCGCAAGCCATACTCCTGGATGACGACACGTTGCATCGCATTGGGTATGTCATAAGTTAGATTGATCGATCCCTCCGTCATGAAAGAGTCGAGGTCATTCTTGACGACGCCTGGGAACAGGCGATTCGTGATCGACGACGACACCATCTTGTAGTCAAACGCAATGAGATTACCCGTGGCGTCAAGTCCACCTGCCAGTGTGTGGTAGCTCGCGGGACGGTAGAAATCGTTGCGAGTGTCATCCTCGCGCGTCCATATCAGCTTCACCGGTTTCCCGGGCATGGCTTTAGCGATCGCGGCGGCCTGCCCGATGAAATCAACATCGAGGCGACGGCCGAACCCGCCACCGACAAACTGCGACCAGATGCGCACCCTGGCGCCCTCTATTCCGCTACGTGCGGCGGCAACGCCATGCGCGCCCTGAGGAAATTGCGTACTGACCCAGATGTCGCAGCCCTTGTCACTAACGAGCGCCAAGCAATTCATCGGCTCGAGTGTAGAGTGCGCGAGTAGCTGCAACTCATATTCCGCTCTCAAGACCTTCGAAGCCGTTTTCAATGCCGCCGCGGCATCGCCAGCCTGCTTGACTACGGCGCCGTCTCTTTTCGCCCCTTCCTTAAGTGTCGCGTAAATCTTCTCGGTCGTCAGCGCCGCGGCGGGCCCGTAATCCCATGTTATATGCAGCGCCTCGCGCGCCGTTTTTGCAGTCCAGTAGTGATCGGCGACGACAGCAACGCCCTCTCCGATGTTGACTACGGCCAGCACGCCCTTAATGGCCATGGCATTGCTGTCATCGACAGCAGCGACTTTGCCACCGATTACGGGACACTGTTCGAGAGAGGCATAGACCATCCCGGGCTGTGCTACGTCGAGACCGAAGATAGCCTGTCCGCGTGCCTTGGCAGGCGAGTCCAGGCGATGCCGCTGCTTGCCTATCTGTGTAAAGTCGGCGGGCTTCTTGAGTGTGACCGTCGCCGGTGCCGGCAGCTTGCCCGCCGCACCAGCAAGCTCGCCGTAGCTCAGTCGCTTGCCGTTCGTATGGCTAACGAAGCCATCCTTGACGGTGCATTGGTCTGCCGGAACTTTCCACCGGTTCGCGGCTGCGGTGACCAGTAGTGTGCGTGCAGTTGCGCCGGCCTCGCGTAACTTAGTCCACGCATCACGAATACTTGTACTCCCGCCCGTAATCTGCGCACCCAACATCGAGTTGATATAGACCGGATCCACTGGGGCCTGCTCGACCGCTACTTTGCTCACGTCGACGTCCAGCTCCTCGGCCACAAGCAACGCGAGAGAGGTGTGCACGTCTTGACCCATCTCATTACGATGGCAAATCAGTGTGATCTTATTGTCGGGCGCGATACGTACCCAGGCATTTGCACGGACCGGCTTGAGATCAGCGGCAAAATTCACGCCCGATAGAGACAAACCGACGATCAGACCACCGCCGGCTGCGGCGGAAGTCTTGAGAAACTCGCGTCGCGATAGGGAATCGAGAATGGCGTTCATGGCTCAACCCTTCAGGCTATCAGCGGCATCATGAATTGCTGCGCGGATGCGCGCATACGTGCCACAGCGACAGATATTGCCGCTCATCGCAGTGTTGATATCCGCATCCGTCGGCTTGGGATTCCTCGTCACTAGGGCCGTTGCAGCCATCACCTGGCCCGACTGACAGTAGCCACACTGCGGCACGTCGATCTTGTCCCACGCAGCCTGGACGGCAGCACCGACCTTATTGCTTGAGATACCCTCGATCGTCGTGATCTTTTTGTTATTCACTGCGGTCACCGGCACGACACAAGAGCGGGCCGGTTCGCCGTCGATATGCACCGTGCAGGCACCGCAGAGTCCCATGCCACAACCGAACTTGGTGCCGACCATGCCCAGATGATCCCGCAACACCCACAAGAGGGGCGTTTCGGGTGCTACGTCCACATCAACAGGTCTATCGTTGATGACGAGTGTCGCCATGACGTGAACCTCGTTAGTTATGAATGGATATTACGGAACTGACTTGCTGCATCGATGGGGCAAGCATCTCATTTATCGGAGGCGAAGTCAGTTGATACTGAGAGGGGGCGCCAGGTCTGCACTAGGTTGGTCAGCTCCGCCATCTTCCCTTCGAGCGCGGCGACCGTATCGCTTCCGAGCAGCAGATGAACCGGAGGATTTTCGGTATCTACAAAAGAACCCGAACTTTTGCCAGCTTGGTAGGATCGCCGGGCTGTTGACTTGACACCTTCGCGTCGTGGATCACGGATCCACGGGACCGGCAAGGGCAGACTACCGGTTCAATGGAAAGCGCTTTCGAACAAGTCAACGCGGCGACCCTCAAACCGCGCCGCGCCATGGCCCTGCCCCAACAGCTGGGCGCCTTCCTCGCCGCGGTATTCGTTGTCGTACTGGCCACGATGAACTTTCTAGTGGGAATCGGCCAGCCCTCGCATCCTATCTGGGACGAAAAGTACTACCTAACGGCAGCGCAGCGATACGAGGACGGGACTGCGCAATTCGCAAGTCACCCGCCCCTGGGGCTGATGCTGATCGCGGCTGGTGATGTTCTGCTGCATGCCAATCGGGAGATCGACACCCGCTCGATCGGCTGGACCAAGCAGGTAGCCGACGAGCGTCTGCCGGAGCACTACTCCTTCGTGGGCATGCGATTGATGTCGGGAGTATTTGCCGTGATCGGCGCGGCGCTTTTCTTTTGCGTCATGCTGAGCCTCACGCGCTCGGTCTTGCCGGCGCTGCTGCTCAGTAATCTGTACGTGTTTGAAAACTCGTTCATTGTGCATTTCCGAGCAGCTCATCTCGATGCGTTCCAACTCGCGTTCGCGCTCGCTGCGCTGTTATGTTTCGTGGTGAGCGCGCTCCGGGGGCAACGCAGCTCGCCCTGGCTGGAGTTTGCTCTGGGCCTATTCTGTGGATTGGCCCTCATGGTAAAGCTGAATGCCGCGTTGTGGATGCTGCTCGGCTTGATGCTGATTCTCCGCCGTATCGGTCTAGGCTGGAACTCCTGTCCAAGAGCGCGTTTGCTCTTGACGGGCATGCGCGATAGCACGGTAATCGCCTCGGGCTGCCTGCTGTCAATCGTGGTCGTGTGGACGATTCACGTTGCCATCTCTCCTCATCTGCCATCCCCAAGCAATCCCGCGAGTACAAAAGATAAGCCCTTCATATCGAATACCTACCGGGCTTACCTCAATGGTGAAAGAGATCTGTCTCCCGTGGTGGTATTGGCTGCGGCGCAAGACTACACACACTTCATGTTGGCTGACCTACAGGGATTGCCCAAGCACGATCGCAATGGATCGCAACCGACACAATGGCCGCTGCATCTGCGCGCCATCAACTACCGTTGGGACACAGATGGTGCGCACACAGCGTACACGCAGTTGGCCGGGAATCTCTCTGGCTGGGTAATGGCAGACACAGCCCTCGTTGCCGCCATGGTATTGCTGATGTTGCAGTGGTGGCGTCCGCTCCCATCCTCCAACTCTGAGCGCCGCGCGCTGATGACTATGCTGCTATTGCAGTACCTAGTCTTCATGGCCGTACACGCCTATCTGGGCACGATGCGTGTCATGTACCTGTACCATTACTTCCTGGCACTAGTCCTTGCGTTCTTTCTGGTGCCCCTCGTGTTGGACGAGGCGGGAGACAGGTGGCACGCAGCGCGCGCGGGGCAGCTACGGGTGCTGGCGGCGATCACAATGTTGCTGCTGATCGGCTTCGCGTTCTATTCGCCGTTGAGCTTTCATCGCCCAATAACGCATGCTCAATGTGAATGGCGCAATGTCGTGCAGCACATCGTGGACTGTCGCTGAGGCCCGACCTGCGGACCGCGTACCGCGATGCGACCGCGGTCGAGCAGGTCGAGTCTGCACTATGCGACTATTGGGTCAACACGGTTGAGTCGTAGCGCTGTCCCGTGTCAGTTGGGGTAAAACCCTGACCTTGATCATGAGGAACGAATGCCTGCACTACGCCGCTGCACTGTACCCCTTGAGTGTTGGTCGCACTGAATGAGATGAAGTAGATGCGGCCGCTCCCGGGACCTGCACGTTCGGCACGTACATAGGCGACAGCGGTGCCCACACCCGAGCCGTCCGGCTGAGTATTACCGCTGCCGATGGCGCCAACGGACTCATCCTGCTGAATGCCCGTAACCGTTACAGTCGTCGGTAGACCGTTGGCGTCCGTCACGCCCACAATGGTCTCCGCGACCATCGTGTGGTTCGGCGGCCAGATAACCCCGGCGGACGCCGCTGCGCCACTGCAGTCCGGGCCGTATCCATTGCTGGAGCTGCTACTCGAGCTACTGCTGGAACTACTGCTCGAGCTGCTGCTGCTGGAACTATCGCTGCCCGACAGAGTGTCCGCCACGACGACTCTAGAACCTAGCGATGCCACGGCCACCAGCGCGCTCGCGCCAAGAAGTGCGTACACAAGTTTTGACATCGACCTCTCCCATGTTGCTGACCGCAAGCGGCGGCTCGCTTCAATTCGAAGCGGCGCCATTTCCAGCGATCAGCCACCAGTGGGTCAAGATGTCCCATTAGCGGCAGGCATAAGACGTGACGAAGTTCTCACTCCGGCCGGATCTTCCACCGGGTCCAGCGACATAACACCGTCGCGAAGCGGCTACAGAACGCAAGCCGCACTTCGAACACGTAGCTCGCAGGCGATGCGCTCTGAGGGTGCATCAGTGCACGCTGCGGCACTGAAAGCCGCTGGTAAAACACATAGCGGTAAAGCGCATGCAGGAAGGCGTAGCGCGTATCGAACGAACCATCCGGCAACTCGTCGATATCTACATGTCGCAGCCAGAATTGGCGGCGCACGACCCAGATTGGTGAGCGCGGCCGCGGAGTCAGGCTGCAACCTAGCCGCTATCTCGAACCACAGGAGGGCCGCCTCGAGTTGCCCATCGCGGAGATTACCGATGCCCAAACTGCCGACGGCCGGCCGGGACATGGGCGTCCAGACAGTGCGCTAGCGCCGTAGAACTGCTGACCGTCTCAGCTGCGCGCCTAACTCGGGACGCCACTCGAAATGAGCGATCCAGATGCTGTTGTCAATCAGCACCTGTTTGTGGGGGCCGGGAAACCGCCTCTTCACCAGTTGTGGACGACCACCACTGCATGGTGTGATGATGACCAAACTCACCCGCGAGGGCCGCCCACATGCAGCAAATAATCGTGTTGTTCAACCTCCGGCCCGGCGTGGCCGCGGCGGATTATGAAGCCTGGGCAAAGCGCGTCGACATACCAACCGTTAATGGATTGAAAAGCATCGCGTCGTTCAGTGTCCTGAAATCAACATCGCTCCTCGGCTCGTCGGCTGCGCCTCCGTATCAATACATCGAAACCATTAGCATACGCGACCTGGCAGCGTTCGGCGCCGACATCTCTACCGCGGAAATGCAACGCGTGGCCGCGGAGTTCGGCAAATTCGCCGATGCCGTTTTCATTAATACCACGCCGCTAGCCTGAGGCAATCCGCATGAGCACAGTGTCGAAAAGCCGCGTAGCGGTCGTCACCGGTGCGGGTCGCCGCCGCGGACTGGGCGCGGCCATCGTCCGCCGGCTCGCGAACGACGGTTGTCATGTTGTGTTAGCTGATATGGGTACCTCCGCTGATGGCACCACGCCGGAAGCGATGCTCCCCGTCAGCGGAGAAATGCAAGCGCTGGCGACGGACATCGCCAATGAGACAGGCATGGCCATCGTGCCGTTTGACTGTGATGTACGGAACGCGGCGCGCGTGAACGAGCTCGCCCGGTTCGCGCAGCGCGAGCTCGGCTCTCTCGACATCTGGGTCAACAATGCGGGCATCGGCTACATCATGAAGCCGTTGCTCGAGATGCAGGAAGACGAGTGGCGCGCGGTTATCGATGTCAACCTCACAGGCTGTTTCAACGGTATACAGGCAGCCGCGCGCATCATGATTCCGCAAGGTAACGGCGGTCGCATCGTTAATATCGCCAGCCAGGCTGCGAAGTCCGGCTTCCCGTTCGCCGCGGCCTACTGCTCTTCCAAGCATGGCCTCGTCGGCCTGGTGCGCTCGGTTGCAATCGAGCTCGGCCAACACCGCATCACCGTCAACAATGTTTGTCCCAATCACGTCACCACCGGACTCGGCGCGTGGCAAAACGAGTATTTTTCCAGCAAGCTCGGCCTCACTCTGGAGCAATATCTGGAACAGATGACTCAACGAATCCCTCTGCACCGCCGCGGGGTGCCGGAGGACACAGCCAATGCGGTCGCCTTTCTATGCTCGGCGCAGGCGGACTACATCACCGCGGAATCCATGAATGTCTCCGGCGGTGAGGAGCCGCATTGAGCACCCTGCTATGAAAATATACCTTTCTATTGCAGAGGTAAATGAAAAGTATAGAATAACTGCCGGGGATATCCGCGCCACCGCCGCGAGGTTACGAACATGCCATTCGAACTGCGCCATGGGCTTGCGGCCCAGGTAGACCGCGATACAGCCGCGCGGCAGGATTTCGTGTCACAGCTGCGCGGTTACATTCTCAATGACATGGCGGCAGCCATGCGCGAAAGCTACGACAAGACTGTGCTACCCGCATTCGAGCGCACTCACGGCCGCGCACCCCGGACGCAGGACGAAGTCCATGCCGCCATGCGCTCCAACACCAGTTTCAAGTTCTACAGCTCGGTGCGCTACAACGCCCAGGAAATGGTTTGGCGCTCGGTCATGCCCACCGCGCAGGAATCGCTACCCAAGCTCGAGCAAACCATCCGTTCCTTGAGCGGCAAGTCCGGCGGCAGCTTGGAGTTGGACCCAGCGTTGGCAATTCCCGAAAATGTGGCCGGCCTGCCTGTACACCTGATGCCGGGCGGCTACGCGCCATCCGAAAGCCCACTCGCCGGCGCAGTCTACGATCACGGTCTCGCGGTCTTCTCCGCCGGTTTTATGGGCCGCGATCTTGACGACATCGGGCTCTCGATGTCCAACTATGTAAAACATCGCTACCCGGACTTCAAACCTGCCCGCATATTGGACTGCGGAGCCACTGTTGGACACAATGCCGCCGCCTGGGCCCGGACGTTCCCGCAGGCCGAGGTGCATGCGATCGACGTTTCCGCATCTACTTTGACTTATGGGCATGGACGGGCAGAGAGTCTCGGGGTGCCGGTCCATTTCAAGCAAATGGATGCGACCAGCCTGAAATACCCCGACAGCTCGTTCGATGTGGTCTTCACTTCCATGTTCCTGCACGAGCTGTCGGTGCGAGACATTCAGAAGTTCTTCAGCGAAGCGCATCGGGTCCTACGTCCGGGTGGCATGTTGATCAACATGGAGCTACCGCCCAACCGTGAGCTCGGGCCCTATGACCAGTTTTACCTGGACTGGGACTCGTACTACAACATGGAGCCGTACTACCGGACGTTCCGCGACCAGAACCCGGAAGACCTCGTAGAGGCCGGCGGATTCGCGCGGGCCGATTACTTCCAGTTCACCGTCCCACAGTATTCCTACATGGACGAAAAGGATTTCGTGGCAGCCATACATACACAGCAACGAATCGACGGGGACACCGGACGCCTGTCCGCTAGTTTGCAATGGTTCGGCTTTGGAGCCTGGAAGCGCTGATGAGCGCTGCTTCCGAAAGTTCGGCCGGCCGGCGCGAGGCGTTTTTCGAGACCGATGCCATCGACCAGCTGGTCACGATGATCCTAGAAGTTGCAACCGATCACTGGGTGTTGCGCGAGCGTGTGTTTGTCATAGAGAAGGCCGCGGAACAGTTAGGCATTCGCTTAGCTGAAGCCGTTGAGGCTTATAAGCTGAGCCCAGAGGACCAACAACTCCTGGCTACACAGCGTAAAGCGCTGATTGAGAACATCATGCGCTCGGTCAACCGCCAGCACAGGCGCACGACACCGCCCAACGAGCAGCCCTGACAGCCGCGACACTGCAGATATGACGTGGCTTCCCGTACTCGTCTACGCGCACATACTGCTCATGGTTTTCTGGATTGGCACGGATGTAGGCGTGTTTTTGGCCGGCCTGCGATTCATGAATCCAACGCTGTCCCTCGAGCACCGGACCGCGGTCATCAACCTCGCAATGGTGATCGACCGGATACCGAGAATCTGCTTCGTCGCGATGCTGCCGGTTGGGCTGCAGTTGCAAGCCTCTGCCGGTGTAGTCGCACTCTCCCCCGCTATCCTGAGCTGTGCCTGGGTGTTGAGCGCGCTGTGGATGGCAGCCGTAATCGCGGGTATGCGGCTCGCGGGAAAGCCTCAGGTCCGCTCCTGGCACCGAATCGAGCGTGTCTTCCAGATCGCCTGCCTGGTTGGATTGACGGCAGCCGGCACTGGCGGCCTGAGCGGGCATTGGCCGATCCCGGGTTGGCTCGCGGGCAAGCTCATTGCCTACGGCGCGATCTGCGGGTTTGTTATTCTTCTCGAGTACGCCTTTACACCGGTCATAACAACCTTCGGGGCCATCAGCGCCAACGGCTCGACATCGGAACGCGAAACGAGCCTGCGATACGGAATGCGCTGGACCTACGTGTGGGTTCTGGCTATCTATCTGGCCGTCCTGGTGAGTGGCTATCTCGGCACCGTCAAACCGTAAGAGGCTTAGATGGCTAGCAGTGATTTCCCGGAGC
>Ga0105240_10014918_pt1 | contig 10585 bp, 11 predicted proteins | sample KBSC54metaG_FD_80426 | JGI IMG/M metagenome (GOLD analysis project Ga0105240, IMG submission 80426) | Corn rhizosphere microbial communities from Kellogg Biological Station, Michigan, USA - KBS C5-4 metaG | ecosystem: Host-associated > Plants > Roots > Rhizosphere > Soil | place: Michigan, USA...
TCGTGCAGCAGCACCCGATGGACCACGGCGCTGGTTTTTCCGATCCGATCCGCAATATGCCACGCGATCGCCTCGCCCTCACGATCAGGGTCGGTCGCGAGATAGATGTTCTTCTTGTTCTTGGCAGCGGCCTTGATACCCTCGATGACTTTCGCCTTGCCGGCGATCACGTGGTATTCGGGTTTGAAGTCGTCCTTGACGTCAACGCCGAGCTTGCTTTTCGGCAGATCGACCACGTGGCCCACCGAGGGCGTCACGATGAAATCCGCGCCGAGGTAGCGCTTAATAGTCTTCGCCTTGGCCGGCGATTCGACGATGATCAGGTTTTTTGCCAATCTTCAGCCCCTTTTTCTCAAACCGTGCGGGTCCGTCCTCCGATTCTAATTCAACGAAAAGAGCTTGCCGGGATGTTGAGTGATGATACCGGTCAATTCAAGCTCCAGCAGCAATTTAAGCACTGTTTGTACATTGAGTCCCGATCCTTCGATGATTGAATCAATGTGGAGCTTTCCCGACTCTTTTAGCTGGCTTAAGACGACATTAAGTTCATCTGACGGGGGGATGGATTCCACGGAGCCCTTTACCACGCCCCCGGCCTCCGCGGACGAGGCGGGCCGCAGGATCGAGACCTGCCCCAGTTGCGGAGCGAGTTCCTCTAGCACGTCTTCCACACAGTCCACCAGCCGGGCGCCTTCCTTTAATAAACGATTGCTTCCGCGAGTGCGTCCGGTCAAGGGGCTGCCGGGTACAGCGAAGACCTGGCGATCCTGCTCAAGCGCCATCCGGGCGGTGATCAACGAGCCGCTTTTCTCGGCCGCCTCGACGATAACGACGCCGAGACAAAGGCCGGAAATGAGGCGGTTGCGGGTCGGAAAATTCTCGGCGATTGGCGGCGTGCCGACTGGCAACTCCGAAATGACCGCGCCACCGCCGTCGATAATCGCCGTGGCGAGCTTGCGATTTTCGGACGGGTAGATGACGTCGATACCACAGCCCATCACAGCGGCCGTATGGCCGCGACCGTCGAGCGCCCCCTGATGCGCCTCGGAGTCGATACCGCGCGCGAGTCCGCTGACCACGCTGAAGCCCTGCGCAGCGAGTTCGAGACCGAGCCGCTGAGCCATCCGGCGGCCCATCTCGCTGGCCGCACGCGCACCGACCACGGCGATACAGCGGGAGTCATCGGGCTTGAGGGCGCCGCGAATAAAGAAGTAAGGCGGCGGATCGGCGATCTGACGCAAATTAGAGGGATAGTCGGGGTCGCTCCAGCGGACCAGGCGCGCACCGAGCCGGGGTAATTCGCAAAGTTCCTTTTCGAGCGGGTCGAAATCCGCAAAGGTCAGGATATTGTGGGCGGTCGGGCGGGGGATGCCGGTCTGCACGAGTTCGTTTTCAGAGGCGCCGAAGATGCGCTCAGGCGACTGAAAGCGTTCGAGCAGAAGACGGGCGATACGCGGGCCGACGCCGCGAGCGCGGCGCAGAGCCAGCCAATATGCGTCTGGAGTAGGTGCCATCGTGAACGCAAGGGGTCTAGCGGTCTAAAGGAACGCGAAGCCCGAAACGCCGGGTCAGATGAATCGTTATATCATGGTGACGATAGCGGCGGGTCGGGAACAAGCGTATTTGTACAATAAGTTGTGGGCGACGCAAGCACGGCACGCGCGCGAAAGCAAATCGTGCTAATCTTGACCGGCAGTTTCGATTCGCATACTTAGAACGAAACTGCCTGATCGGCCCAACGGCTAATCAATCTCTTGCAACTCAATAGATAGAGGATGATGGACCTGACCAACGAATCCATAGTGGGTGGTGGGGATCGTAGTGCGATAGATATGAGCAGAATGTCTGCGACCGAAAAGCAGATCCTGATCTTCAGCTTCTATCGTGACGCCGAACTGCGCGGAGCGCGCTTGCTCTTCAATATCATCGGCCATCTCAAAGACGGCGATTCCCAATTAAAAATGACCAAGCATCTGTCGGACGAAACGCGTCACGCATGGCTGTGGACGCGGCGCATCGCCGACCTAGGCGGGTCCCCGGTGTTCGTCAACGACGGCTACCAGCGGCGGCTCGGGATGCGCATCGGCGTGCCGCGCGGAATCGTCGAGGTGCTGGGGCTGACGGTGGTCGTCGAAGAGCGCGCGCAGAGCCGGTACATGGCGCACGCGGCGCTGCCCAACGTCGATGAGGCCACGCTCGAGGTGCTCAAGGGCGTGACCGAGGACGAGACCTGGCATCTGTCGTGGATCGAGAAGAAGATGCGGGAAATCGCGCGCGAGGAAGGGAGCGAAGGCAAGGCCGACGACATCCTGAAGCGTTACCGCGAGATCGATCGCGAAGTTTACTCGACGCTCGCTCAGGACGAGGCGGCCCTGCTGCGCGCATAGGAGCCCGCCGGCGATATCGCACGGCGCCATGCATAGCTTGCGGCAAAAAGGCCGCGCGTTACTGTCGAAGTGGCGCGCGGCCTTTTTATGATCGTGCAGTGCGAAGGCGGAGCGTCAGAACGGGACGCCTCAGGCAGGCCAAGTTTTGCCGGCTGCCGTGAGAGCGTCGTTGAGCGCGCGGCGCATGGTCGCGGCGGCGGCCGCCGCGGCTACCCCGGGCGTCGAGTCAGGACCTTTCAGATAAGCATACATAAGGCTGCGGCTGGCGTTGACGATGGTGCCGAGACCGTCGGCGCGCGCGGTGACAATCGAGTCTTCCGCACTGGCCCCCTGCGCGCCATAGCCAGGCACCAAGATCGGCGAGTCGGGCATCAGTTCGCGCGCACGCCGCGCATGTTCGGGATAGGTCGCGCCGACCACGGCGCCCACCGGCGTGAAGCCCGCGGCACCAATGAAATCACTGCCCCATCCGTGGACGCGTTCGGCGACCGCCTCCCAGAGCGGACGATGGGGCGCCTCGAGGTCCTGGAATTCGCCCGACGAGGGGTTCGAGGTCTTGACCAGTACGAACAGGCCACGGCCCGCGCGCACACGGGCGACAAACGGCGCGAGGGCGTCGCTGCCGAGGTACGGATTGACGGTGATCGCGTCACAAGCGAAGTCGCCGTCACCCAGGAAGGCCTCGGCGTAGGCAGCGGAAGTGGTGCCGATATCGCCGCGTTTGGCGTCGGCGATCGTGACCAGGCCGAGTGACCGCGCGAGCGTGAGGACTTCGACCAGCGCGCGCATCCCATCGAGGCCGCGCGCCTCGAAGAACGCGAGTTGCGGTTTGATCGCGGCGATGTGAGGGGCGCAGGCCTCGACGATCTCGCAGCAAAATCGCGCGAGCGTATAACCGGGCGGGATGCCGGGTGCCGTTCTGGAATCGAGTTGCGGATCGACCCCGAGAATTGCGACCGTATGTTTCGACCGTTGCGCTGCGATCAGGCGTTCGACGAAATCCATCGGGGTTAATGATCGCACTTCGGCGGCGCGGACTCCAAGCCTGCAGGCGACTTTCAGGAAGTTTTGCGCGACGACTCGCGCGGCGCCGTGGATTTCTTGCGGAGCGCGGACACCGTGGATTTTAGGGGCGGCGCGAGCGCGGTGGTCTTGCGTGCGCCGACCTTCGTCGCGGGTTTATCGAGCGGCTTCACCGTGACCTTCGACTTCGCTTTGGCGGCGGTCTTGGGCTTGGCCAGAGCTTTGGCCGCGGCGGTCTCGGCGGAGTCGCCCGGCGTGACGAGAGTCATGCTCTGCCAGAGGTACCAGGCGGCGACCGAACGGTAGGGGCGCCAGCGTTCGCCGAACTCGCGCAGCTCCTTGGGCGGCGGCGGCTGCGTCATCGCGTAGAGGCGGGCGACGGCGTTGCGCACGCCGAGGTCGTCCACCGGGAAGACGTCGGGGCGATGGAGGTTGAACATCAGGAACATTTCGGCGGTCCAGCGTCCGATGCCGCGGACCCGGGTGAGATCGATGACGATAGCGTCGTCGTCCATCGCGGCGAAGCGATGGAAATTAAGCGTGCGGTCGCGGACATGAGCAGCGAGGTCGCGGATGTAGGCCATTTTGCCGCGGGAGAGTCCGGCCGCGCGCAGCGTTTCGTCGGTGGCGGCGAGGACGAGGGCGGGCGTGGGAAAGCGGTTGCCGCCGACCGCTTTGACGAAGCGATCATAGATGGTCTGGGCGGCGCGGCCGGCGAGCTGCTGAAAGACAATCGCGCGCACGAGAGCCTGAAAACGTTCGGGGCGACGCGGGATCAAATAGGGGCCGACGCGATCGATGACGTCGCCGAGCACCGGATCGACGCGCTTTAGATGCGCGACGGCATCGATGGCATAGGGCGGAGCTACGTTGGGCATGATGTTGGCTAACGGTAACTATTAGCTGGTGGGATGGGGGGAGAGCCAGACCTTTTCGAGGCGCGCGGGGCGCATCGGATTGAGCACGTAGCCGTGCACCCACGGCTGCTGAATTTCATAGGTAATCGGATAATAGAGAAAGACCCAGGGCGCATCGCTCACAATAATTCGCTCGGCCTCACGGTAGATCGCATAGCGGCGCGCGAGATCGCTCAGCGGAGCGGCCTCGGCAAGCAGCGCCTCGACGCGCGGATCGCTGAAGAAGGTGTCGTTGTTGCCGCCCCATTGCTGGCGCGACAGCAGCACGTCGAGGAAGTTGGCCGGGTCGGGAAAATCCGCCTCCCATCCCATGAAAAAGAGCGGCACCGTCAGCGGTTGGCGAACCGCTTCGAGGAACGGGCCGAAGGCGACCGCCTTTAACCTGAGATGGACGCCGACCAATTCGAGGTCCTGCTGAATCGATTGGCCGAGGATCATCATGGTCTGATCGGCGGGCATCCAGAGCGTCGCCTCGAAACCGTGTACGAGGCCGGCCTCCTCGAGCAACTTACGCGCACGCGCCGGATCGTAGGGATAGCCGGGGAGGTTGGGATCGTAGCCGGGCAGCCCCGGCGGCATCACCCCGTTGGCGACGATGCCGCGGCCGTTGAGTACTGCGATCAGCTTCGACTTGTTGACCGCGTAGTTGAGCGCGCGGCGCACGCGTTCGTCGGTAAACGGCGGCATCTGGCAGTTCATCCCCATGTAGCGGGTGGTCACGGTGACGATCCTGAGGGTCAAATCGCGCAGACGCGGAGTCTTCATCACGTAGGGGAAGACCGCAGGCGGAATATTCGAGACGTCGATTTCGCCGGCCTCGAATTTGAACCATTGCAGGTCCTCGCTGACGCCGATCGCCTGGACCACGGCGTCGAGGTGCGGGACGCCCTTGATGAAGTAGCCGGAGTTCTTGACGACGACGATGCGCTGGCCGCCAATCCATTGCTTGAGCATGAAGGGGCCGCTGCCGACGACGTGGCGCGAGAAGTCCTCGCCCCATTTTTCGACCACCTCGCGCGGGACGGCGGCCGCAAACGGCATCGCGAGCTTTTGCAGGAAGATCGGGTCGGGTGCGATGAGATGAAACGCGATCGTCCAGGCGTCGGGGGTTTCGATGCCGGCGACGGACTTCGTGCGATGCGCGACAAAGTCCTCGGCGCCGGCGATTTCGCGATAATACTCCATGCCTTTGGAACGGGTCGCGGGATCGAGCACCCGCTCGAGCGCATATTTGAAGTCGGCGCTGGTGACGATGCGGCCGTTGGTGAAGCGCGCGTCGTGACGCAGGTGGAAGGTGAAGACGGTCGAGTCCGCTGAAGATTCCCAGGTGGTCGCGAGATCGGGAACCAGATCGACGCCGGCGTCGCTGTAGCGAATCAGCGTGTCGAAGATCATCTGCTCGAACATCCACGAATCGACGTCGTAGCCGGCGGCGGGATCGAGGGTTGGGACATCCGTGCTAGCGGCGAGCTTGAGAACCATCGCGCCGGGTGGAAAGCGGAGGGGCGGCGCACCGGAGCGACATCCGGGGAGCGCGACGAGAGCGGCGATGAACGCCAGCGCGACTCCGCAGCAACGTATCGCCGCGGCATATGCGCTGATCGCGCGACCCTGGGAGGACTGCGTGTGGCGCCGCGGATGCGTATTCATAGACCGACACCGGCGCGGGCACGGCGGCGCAGGAATCCGTAGCCGAGCAGATTGAAGCCGAGCACCGCGTAGAAGATCGCGAGGCCGGGAAAAATCGCGAGCCACGGCGCGACGCGGAAATAGGTGGTCGCCTCCTCGATCATGCGCCCCCAACTCGGCGTCGGCGGTGGCACGCCGAGGGTGAGGAACGAGAGGCCGGCGTCGAGCAGCAAGGTGCCGGAGGTGCCGAGCACCGCCATCACGACGATTATCGGCATCACGTTCGGCATCACGTGGCGCACGATGAGGCGCGCTGACGGGGCGCCAAGGGCGCGCGCGGCAACGACGAAGTCGCGCTGGGTCATCGAGAGCGCCTCGGCGCGGACGACACGTGCGATCTGGGTCCACGAGACCAGTCCGATCACGAGCAGGATACTGAGGATGCTCGGTTGCAGGACGGCGACGAAGGCCATCGCGAGCAGCAGGGCGGGCAACGTGAGCATCACGTCGGTAAAGCGCATCAGTGCGAAGTCGATGGTGCCGCCGAAGAAGCCGGCGGTGAGTCCGATGGTCACGCCGATCGTCATCGTAACGGCCATCGCGGCGACGCCGACCGTCAACGAGATGCGCGCGCCAAAGATGATACGCGAAAGGACGTCGCGGCCGAGTTGATCGGTGCCGAGCGGGTACATGCGGGAGGGCGCCGCGGGGTCGCCAAAGGTACTCGCGACCGCGCGCGTAGGATCGTAGGGCGCAAGCCACGGCGCGAGAATCGCGACGACCGCAAGGCTCAGCACCATCAGTGCGCCGATGGTCTCCATCGCGTTGAGCCGGAACTTCATCGCGCGCGCAGCCTCATCTCGACACAATTGATCCCATCACACCTGCTGACCGAGCCGGATGCGCGGGTCGAGCCAGGCGTAGAGCAGGTCAACGACGAGGTTAGCGATCACGACCAGCGCGGCGGAAAAGAGCACCGTGCCCATGACCAGCGGGATGTCGAGATTGAAGACCGCTTCGAAGGCGAGGCGGCCGAGGCCGGGCCAGTTGAAGACGGTCTCGGTGAGCACGACGCCGGAGAGCAGGCCGGCGAAGTCGAGGCCGGCGAGGGTGACCAGCGGCAGCATCGCGTTGGCCATCGCATGCTTGAACATCGCGGCGCGCAGCGAAAGGCCCTTGCCGCGCGCGGTGCGAACGTACTCCTGATCCATCGCATCGGCGAGGTTGGTCTGCAGAATACGCGAATAGTAACCGGCGCTGCCGAGCGCCAGCGTAATCGTGGGCAACACGAGGCTCTTCGGGCCGTCGAAGCCACCGAGCGGAAACCAATGGAGGTAGAGGCCGCCGACGATCAGCAGGATGGTGCCGAGCCAGAAGACCGGAATCGAAACGAGGCCGAGCGAGAGCACGAGGAGCAGATTGTCAGGCGCACGTTCGCGATAGGCGGCCGCCAGCATACCCATCGGGATACCGAGGACCAGCGAGAGGGCCATCGCGGCCAGTGCGAGAATAGCAGTGGCAGGAAAGCGGCTGACGATGAGGCCGGCGACCTCCTCGCGCCGGATGTAGGAGCGGCCGAGGTCGCCGTGTACCGCGCGATCGACGTAGCGCGCGTATTGAATGTAGAGCGGCTGGTCGAGGCCGAGTTCGGTGCGAATCGCCGCCAGCGTCGCCGGATCGGCCTTGGCGCCGGCGACCGCGACGGCGGGGTCCGCGGGAATCACGAACGCGATGACGAAGGTGATGAGCGAGGTGCCGAGCAACACGGCCGCGCCAAACACGATGCGGCGGATGACGTAGACGAGCATCGTGGGCGCGTCCGCTAGCCGGCAAGGAGACCGCGCGCGGCGAGCAGGCGGCGCAGATGCGTTTCGGCGCGCGCGCGATGGCGGGCGGCAGAGCCCGCGGGCAGTGCATCCGCGGACGACTCCGGCGTCTCGTCACGGAGCGCGTCGCGATCGGGGGCACTCAGATCGCCGAGCAGTCGTTCCATCTCACGCAGCATCGCGGCGTCATCAGGAGTGGATGCGTCTGCACTCGCAGAGCCGTCGGCAGCCGCAGAGCGCAGTGCGGAAAAATGAGCCATGAAGGCGGCGAGCGATGAGTATGCGCGTAACTTCATCCGGCGGGAACCGAGCCGATCGGCGCGATCAGGAGGCCGATAACATAGCCGATAGTGGCGGCGCTGAGCGCGATCGCGAGGAAACGCAGACCCGCCAGCGAGGGTTGGCGCTCTCCACTCAAGCGGCCCTCAAAGATATAGCCAACGGCGAAGAGCGTGATAGCGGTGGTGGCCAGGCCGGCGATGAGTCCGGTGCGCACGGAGGCGATGAGGACGAACGGCAGCAACGGCACCAGCGCGCCGACGAGGAACGCCACGCCCATCAGCAAGCCTTCGACTATCGCATTGCCAAAGGTCGCGCCGGCCACGCCGTAAATTTTTTCTTCGACAGTGGCGTTGAGCGAGTTGGGCGACGAGCTGAGCAGCTTGACGACGCGGTAGCCCGCCTCGCGGCTGAGGCCTTCCTTGGCCAGTGCCTCGAGCAGGCTCTCCTGGACGACATAGGGCTGGTCGGCGGATTCGCGACGCACGCGCTCGAGTTCGCTGCGCAAGACGGCGGATTCGGCGCGCGCGCCGAGATACGCTCCGGCGCCCATCGAGAGCGCGCCGGCGACGGTCGAGGCGAGTGCGGCGAGAATCACCTGGGAGCGCACGGAGACCGCGCCGCTCAAACCGGCGAGTACCCCGGCCGTGGTAAGCACGCCGTCCTGGACCCCGAAGACGATTTCGCGGATGTTGGCGAGCCGCTCGAAGGTGCGCCGATTTTCTTCCGGTTTAAGAGCGGCCAAGGCGGTTTAATACTTCGCGTCCGTCGGGCCAAAATCACTGCCCGGTTCCCAATCCGCGGGGCACAGCTTGCCCGAGCGGAGCGCGCGGACCACGCGCAGGGTTTCACTAACGCTGCGGCCGACGTTGGTTGGGCTCGCGACCGCGTAAAGAATCGTGCGCCTGGCGTCGAGGATAAAGGTCGCACGCAGCGCCACATTTTGTTTGTCGTCGAGGATGCCAAACGCTCGCGCGACCCGGCCACCCTCATCGGCGAGCAGTGGATAGCCGATGCTGCCGAGTTCACGCGCCCATTGCCGATGGGTCTCGGCGTCGTCAACGCTGATTCCAACGATGCTGGTCTGCTCGGCCGTGAAATCCGCCAGCGCCTTGTGAAAGCCGATGACCTCGGTCGGGCAGATGAACGAAAAGTCGCGCGGGTAAAAGAACAGCACCACGATGTCGGAGCGGATGCTCGCGAGACTGAGATGCGTCAGCTTGTCGTCGAACGCGCACGGCAAATCGAACGGCGGCGCGGGATCACCTGGCTTCAGCATTTTTGTGTCCGGCCCGTGACTCTCAATCGTTAACAGGGTACGCGCTAGATCGAAATCATGCCACGCGGCCAGCCGCTACGAGGCCACGCGCGCGGACGACTATTCAATCTGATAGGTCAGCGAGACCGTAGCCGGCACCGAGACCTCGGCCGGCTGTACGGGCGTCTCAGTACGACCCAAGCTCATCGCGGCGGCGCGGAACATCACCGGCTGCGGACCGACGTTGCTCACGGTGGTTGCGGTGAGGATCGGCCCGAGCTTGAGGCCAAGCGCAGCGGCGAGTGACTGCGCCTGGGCCTGCGCGTCCTTCGCCGCCATCGTGATCGCTTCGTTGCGTGCACGAGTGTCGTCGCGCAGGTTGAAGTCGAGCGAGTTTACGCGATTGGCGCCGGCCGCGATCGCCGCGTCGATCAACGGTCCAACGAGGTCGAGCGCCCCGGTCTGTACGGTGATCGTATTCTCCGCGCGATAACCGGTGATGGTCGGTTTCGCGTTCGGGCGCGAGTCGTCGCCGTACTCGGGATAGAGCGAATAGCCGCCCGTCCACGTCTTGCCTTTGTCGCCGAGCTTGGCTTTGAGCGCATCGCTGACCTTTTGCGCGAGACCGCCGTTGCGACCCGCAGCGTCGGCGGCGGTGGAGGCATGCGTTTCGATCGCAAGGCTCAGCACCGCAAGGTCGGGCGTCGCTTGCGCCTCACCATTACCGGCCACCTGGATCGTGCGCTGGTTCGCGTTCGCGCCGCCTTCCGCCATGGCACCCGCGGGCATCGCGAGCGCGATCGTAAGCAGCGCGAAGGCTGCGATTGCTGACCTCATCGATAGTCTCCTCGTCCCGCCGGTCCAGCCGCTCTCAAGGCTGCGCGGCTGTGTTTGATATGCACCGGCTCCGGCGCTTAAGCTCTGGACGCATTGCCACCGCCGCCCACGCGCCTCAGGGTCAAATGCGGTATCGTTCAATCGATTCACCGGGCGCTTCGATACGATTGAACCGGGCGCTTCGCGGCGCGTCAAGGAGCCCGGCCGCTGCGTAGTGTCTCAGTTTGAATTGCCAGCTTATCTTGGAACCTTTGCGTCTCCATGCCATGTTTGAAAGATGAAGCGCCCGACGATTAATGGTCCACAATTCCCGAAATATGAGGACATCGAAGGGGCTCTAGTCCAAGAATTGCGGAATCGCGGCGGGATGGCCTCGCCATCGGACCACGATCGGCAACGCCGGACGGTATACGAGGCGTTAGCCGACCA
>Ga0105240_10014919_pt1 | contig 10585 bp, 6 predicted proteins | sample KBSC54metaG_FD_80426 | JGI IMG/M metagenome (GOLD analysis project Ga0105240, IMG submission 80426) | Corn rhizosphere microbial communities from Kellogg Biological Station, Michigan, USA - KBS C5-4 metaG | ecosystem: Host-associated > Plants > Roots > Rhizosphere > Soil | place: Michigan, USA...
GGGTTAAGGCGGATATTGGGTGAATATCTCTTTGCCATATTGACGAGGGCCGCCCAAAGATGGCAGGGCGCTCAGCCTGACGGGCGGGTATAGCTCAATGGTAGAGCACTAGCCTTCCAAGCTGTTGGAAATGGCGGAAATCTGCCGCTTCTAATGTAAAACGGTTCCGAAACGAACCTAATGTTTTCTGAGGCTTACGATAAAGCTGTAAACTCCACGCGCGCGCGGAGATGATGCCATCCGCTGCACGAGCCTTTGCCGTTGATCCCCCCGTTCACACTGCCTAGACAGCCTATCAGCTAAACGGCGCGCCTTATGGGCGAGGCTGTGCGAGCAGGCATTTCGGGGGGTGAATGAGCAAGCTGACGCAGCAGGCATTGGAACGGCATCTTTGGGGGGCGGCTGACATCCTTCGCGGGACGGTCGATGCTGGTGACTACAAGCAATATATCTTCGGCCTGCTGTTCTATAAGCGCCTGTGCGACGTGTGGCAGGAGGAATATGAGGCGCTGTTGGCCGAGACCGGCGACCGCGAGGAAGCCGCCGACCCGGACGAGCATCGCTTTCACGTCCCCGAAGAACACCGTTGGGGAGCCGTGCGTCAGCACGCCACGCAGATCGGCCAACGGCTGAACAATGCGCTGGCGGCCATCGAAGATGCCAACCTGCGGCTGCGCGGGGTGTTTGGCGATGTGGACTTCGCCAATCAGGATCGCTTCTCCGATGCCCTGCTGGAAAAGCTGCTCGCCCATTTTGAGAAGCACCGGCTGCGCAATGCCGATGTGCCCGCCGACATGCTGGGTGATGCCTACCTCTACCTCATCAAGATGTTCGCCGAGGGCGCGGGCAAGAAGGGTGGGGAGTTCTATACCCCCCGGCAAATTGTCCGCCTTATGGTCGAGATCATTGAGCCGCGACCCGGCATGTCCATCTACGATCCCACTTGCGGTTCTGGCGGCATGTTGCTGGAAGCGGTGCAGTATGTGAAGGACCGGGGCGAGGACGCCCGCACCCTGTCGCTCTACGGGCAGGAAAAGAACTTCGCGACCTGGGGCATCGCCGAGATCAACCTGTTCCTGCACAACGTGGATGACGCCTTCATCGCCAAGGGCGACACGATCCTGTCCCCCAAGCGGTATGACCCCAAGGCGCGGGAGTTCGTGGAGGGCATCGGGGCCTATGACCGGGTGCTGGCCAACCCGCCGTTCTCGGAAAAGGTGTGGGGCTACGATGTCTGGCAGAACGGCGATCCGTTCGGGCGCGATGTCTATGGCTGCCCTCCCAAGAGCTATGGCGATCTGGCCTTCGTCCAGCACATGCTCGCCAGCCTGAAGGATGACGGGATGCTGGCTGTGGTCGTTCCGCACGGCGTCCTGTTCCGTGGCGGGGCTGAGGGGCGGATCAGGGCAGCCATGCTGGCCTCTGACGTGATTGAGGCGGTCGTGGGCCTCGCACCCAATCTGTTCTACGGAGCGGGCATCCCTGCCGCCGTGCTGGTGTGCCGGAAGCGGAAGCCCACCGAACGGCGCGGCAAGGTGCTGATCGTCAACGGTGACGCCACCTTCCAGCCGGGCAAGGCGCAGAATTCCCTAACCGATGAGCACATCGGCACGCTGGCCGATGCCGTCCACGGCTTTGCCGAGATCGACAAACTGGCCCGCGTTGTCCCGGTCGAGGAGATTGCCACCAACGGCCACAACCTCAACATCAGCCGCTATGTCCAGACTGGCGCGGATGCCGAGGCGGTCGATGTCGCGGCAGAAGTCGCCAAGCTGCAAGACCTGATCGCCAAGCGCAACGAAGCAGAAGCTGTGATGTTTGAGCACCTCAAGAGGCTTGGCTATGTCGCGTGAGGTGGTTGAACTGGACCGGGATGTTGCCGAGTTGCCGGACGGGTGGAGCAGTGTTTGCGTCGCTGATGCTCTTGCTAGAAAGCGAGGCGAAGCAACACGGAAGCTACAAACCCCGGAATACCTCAATGAAGGCGCGTTGCCCATCGTCGATCAAGGCGCGAAGTTCATCTGCGGCTACACCGATGATCTTGCTGCCGCGTATCCCTACGGCCTACCTGTTATCGTGTTCGGCGACCATACTCGAACCCTGAAATACGTTGATTTTCCATTCGCCGTAGGTGCGGACGGAACACAGTGCCTGCACTCCACGGCGGATTTTGACGACCGTTTTTTCTTCTACTCCCTTCAGAACATTGATTTGAGAAGCGAGGGCTACGCCCGCCATTTCAAGCTCCTGAAGGAGCAGACGATCGCCTGCCCCCCTTTCGACGAGCAGCGGCGGATCGCCGAGGTGCTGCGGTCGATGGATGAGGCGATTGCGGCGGCGGACGGCGTCATTCGCCAACTGCGCGACACGCGCAGTCATCGACTGGAAGCACTGATGGCTCTGCCGGGAACTTATCGCCGCATCGACGAAGTTTGTCGGTTGAGCGGTGGCTCCGGTTTCCCAATCAAACATCAAGGTAAGGTGTCGGGGCGCTATCCCTTCGCCAAGGTTTCCGACATGAACCGACCCGGCAACGAAGTGCAGATGCGACATGCAGAGAACTATGTCGATGATGCCGACCTTCGGACGTTGAAGGCAAAGACATTTCCCGTTGGCACGACATTCTTCCCGAAGGTCGGCGCAACATTGCTTACCAACAAGCGGCGCATCGCCGCTGTTGAGATGCTAGTCGATAACAACGTCATGGGCGCGGTTGCCGCCGAGATTGACCCTTGGTTTCTTTACTATGCCTTCTGCACCATTGACATGGCGGATTATGTCCAGCCGGGTGCTGTGCCTTCCGTAAACCAGCGCACAATCGGCCAGATCATGATCCCGGTGCCGGACAGGGCGACGCAGGAGGAGTTCGTGGAAGCCATGCGTGACTTAGACGCTGCTATCGAAATGCAGTCGGGTGCACTGGCGCAACTGACGGCAGCGAAGCAGGCACTCATGTCTGACCTCCTCTCCGGTCGCGTGCGGGTGCCTGCATGAGCGAATACCACCTCGCCGAGAAACCCGCGCTTGATGCGCTGGCGGCGCTCGGCTGGCAGGTGCTGTCCCCGGCGCAGGCACTGACGATGCGCGAGGAGGAAAACCGCGTCATCCTCAAGCCTGTGCTGGTGGACGCCTTGCGCACGCTCAACGGCATCGGCGCGGAAGATGCCGAGGCGATCTACAACGACCTTTCCACCCTGTCCGACAACGAGGAATGGCAGCGCAAGCTGCGTGGCGGCTATTCGCGCCGCCTATCCGGCGAGAACCAGGATAATTCGGTTGCGCTGATCGACTTCAAGAACCCCAGTCGCAACGCCTTCCACGTCACCCGCCAGTTCCGCGTCGCCGCCCAGCGTCCGCGCATCCCCGACGTGGTGCTGTTTGTGAATGGCATCCCGTTGGTGGTGATTGAGGCCAAGTCCCCGCTCAAGACCACGGCCAAGGCCGAGGAAGCCTTCGAGCAGATCAAGCAGTATGAGCGGGACATTCCTCGGCTGTTCTACCCCAACGCCTTCAACATCGTCACCGATGGCATGGCGACGCTATATGGGGCGACGGGCGCGCCCTCGCAGTTTTATGCCCCGTGGCCCGACGCATGGCCCCGCCACCGCGATGAGTTCGCCGACGCTCTCACCAAAGACCTGTGGTGCCTATGCGAGCCTTCGCGCCTGCTCGACCTGCTGGCCCACTTCATCGTGTTCGAGGTGGACCCGGAGACGGGCCGCAAGATCAAGAAGGTTTGCCGCTATCAGCAGTTCCGCGCGGTCAACAAAGCCGTGCAACGGGTTGCACAGGGCGAGCATCGCAAGGGCCTGATCTGGCACACGCAGGGTTCAGGCAAGAGCCTGACTATGGTGTTTCTGGCCCTCAAGCTCAAAACTCACCTGACGCTCGACGCGCCAAGTCTTGCCAATCCCAACATCCTCGTGCTGACCGACCGGATCGACCTCGACGATCAGATCAGCAAGACTTTCGTCGCTTGCGGCCTACCGAACCCCACGCAGTGCGGATCGGTGGCGGCGCTGCGCGAGGCGGTGAACCGGGGCGGCAATGGGCAGATATTGCTGTCAACCATTTTCAAATTTGCCGGATCGAAAGAGGCCATCCCCAACTCGACCAACTGGATCGTGTTGGTGGACGAGTGCCACCGCACGCAGGAAAAGGATTTGGGAGCCTTCCTGCAAGCCACCCTGCCGGAAGCCCATTTCTATGGCTTCACCGGCACCCCCATCAAATCGACCGACAAGGACACTTACGCCCGGTTCAGCATCGCGGGCGAAGGCTACCTGGACAAATACGGCATCGACGATGCCGTGCGCGACGGTGCGACCGTGCCGATCCTCTACGAAGGCCGCAAAGCCGATTGGGCGATCAATGAGGCCGAGATCGACATATTGTTCGACCGCTGGTTTGTCGATCTGCCCGACGACAAGCGCGAGGAATTGAAGCGTAAGGGTCTGACCCTCGCCACCATCGCCAAGCACCCGGAACGCATCCGCTTAATTGCGATGGACATTTGGCAGCACTTCAAGACCGTCTGCCAGCCAGACGGCTTCAAGGCGCAGATTGTCGCGGTGGATCGTGAGGCGGTGATCCTCTACCGCGCCGCGCTGTCCGCCGTGATCGCCGCCGACCTGCAACGCGGCGGCATGATGGCCGATGAGGCGCAGGCCAAGGCCGACGCCATGATCGCCTGCGTCTATTCCAAGAGCCAAGAGGACAACAAGCCGAGCGAGAACCCGGAAATCGCCGCGTTACGTGCCGGGCTGGAGGCGCACTACCTCGACGACGTCGCCGAAAAGGATGTGAAGAAGCGGTTCAAGGCGTTCGGACCGGAGCCGAGCTTCCTAATCGTCTGCGACAAGCTGCTGACCGGCTTCGACGCGCCGCTTGAGCATGTCATGTATCTCGACAAGCCGCTGAAGGAGCACAACCTTCTCCAAGCCATCGCCCGGACTAACCGCACCTGCACGATCAAATTGCCGGGCGGGGGCGAGATCCAGAAGCCCAACGGGCGGATCGTCGATTACATCGGCGTCACCAGCCATCTGGACGAGGCATTGCAGTCCTATCGCTCCGAGGATGTCGAGAATGCCATGCGCGACATCGCCATCCTGCGGAACGACCTCAAGGAAGCACACGCCCGCTACCGGGCGCAGAAACGCGCTATGGGGCTGGAGGGCATGGATGAAAAATCCGCCGCCTATGCCGCTGCTAAGATGGCGGCCGGGGAGCAGGAGGATGAATGGTTCGACCTCCAGCGGCTCACCCGCACCTTCATTAAGGTTTATGCGGACCTGTCGCCCGATCCGGCGATCCTCGACTTCACCGCCGAGGTGAAATGGGCTTCCGCGTTCCTACGGCTGGCGACGCAGGCCATCAGCAAGGACGAGAGCCTCGACCACAAAAGCTATTCGGCCAAGATAAGGGAAATGCTGGAGCAGCATGTCCATGTCACCGGCCTCTCGACCACGATCCGCCTGCGCAACATCACCGATCCGAACTTTGCCGACGATTTCGATACGGGGACAAAGACCGAGGGTGAGTTGCAGGAAGCGTTCGTCCGCAAATCCGCCGAGCTTCGCCGCGTCACCCGCGAACTGGTGGACAAGAACCCGGCGCAATATGGCCGTTTCTCCGAGCGGGTGTTGGAGATCATCCGCCGCTTCGAGGAGGGGCAGCTTGCCGCCGCCGATGGCCTTCGTGAGTTCGAGGGGCTGACCGGCGACATCCATTGCGAACAGGGCGCGCACGCCGAACTCGGCATGGATGAGAACGCTTTCTCGATCCTGCGCATCATTGAGGCCATCGTGACCGACGATGCCCACGAAACCTTGCAGGACGCGGCCATCGCCATCGGGGCAATTTATGCCGACGCCGCCGCGACCCAGCCCGCCTTTGCGCATATGGAAGCCTATTTGCGGTCCCTACGCCAACAGGTTCGGCGCATCCTGACCGAACACGGCATCGGCGAAACCAAGGCCATCCGCGAGAAGGTGGAGGAGTTCGCTATCCATGCTTATGGCAGCGCCCACTGATGCCTACGCTCCAGATAGGCCGGAAGGAAATCCCCTACGAGCTTCGTCGCTCGGCCACGGCATCGGAACGCCGGATCACCATCACGCCCGGTCATGTCGAGGTGCTGGCGCTGACCAAAGACAGTGACAGCGACATCGCGGGGTTTTTGGAGCGCAAGCGGCAGTGGGTGTTCAACACGGTGCGCGAGATGGAGCGCATCGCGGCCAGCCGCCATGCCGTGCCCCGGTTCATGACGGGCTCGAAGATACCCTACCGGGGCCGCAATATGTCGCTTACCCTACGCCGAACAGACGCCGAACGCGCGGCAGTCACGTATTGTAACGGGTTCATCGTCGATCTGCCCCATTGGGTCGGGGACGACCCCGATCAGCTTGTTGCCAGCGAACTGAAGCACTGGCTGAAGCGGCGCGCCCGGCGCGACGTGCAGGAGATCACCGCCGAGTATAGCAAACGGTCCGGCCTCGTCCCCCGTTCAATCCGAGTGGCAGACATGACCCATGGTTGGGGATCATGTGGCCCAGAAGGTAACGTCCTGATCCACTGGCACCTGATCTTCGCGCCGAGAAAGGTGCTTGAATATGTGGTGGCACACGAACTGGCACATCTACGGCACCGCTCGCATGGGCCGGAGTTCTGGACCTTCCTCTCGACACTTGCGCCGGATTTTGCAAAGCCGAAGGCATGGCTCGATAGCCACCAGCGCAACTTGCAAGCTGACTTCCTAAACCGGCAAGGATACGCCTGAGCCATGCCCGGCACCGTCCCCTCTCAACCCAAAATCTACCACATCGTGCACGTGGATAAGCTAGCGTCGATTGCGACGGATGGGTTTCTTTGGTCGGATGCCGTGATGGCGGAACGCCCTAATAATGGCACCGTCATCGGAATGGACCACATCAAGCAGCGAAGGCTGGAACGGCTAACGCTGACGAGCCATCCAGAAATCTTCGTCGGCCAATGCGTGCCGTTCTACTTCTGCCCGCGCTCGGTGATGCTCAACATCATCTCGCGCGGCAGTTCCGATCTGGGCTATAGTGCAGGGCAAGGGCCTATCGTTCACCTTGTTGCCGACCTCAACCAAACAGTGACATGGGCGCAGCAGAACGATATGCGGTGGGCGTTCACCCTATCGAGCGCTGCTACTTTTCACTTTGAGGATCGCTGCGATCTGGGCATGTTGCACGAAATTGACTGGAACGCCGTCAGTGCGCGCTACTGGCCGGACGTGCGCGACCAGAAGCAGGCGGAGTTTTTGATAGAGCAGAACTTTCCGTGGCATCTGGTCGAAGAGATTGCCGTGTTGAACCAAGCCACGGGGCAACGGGCGGGACAGGCCATCGCCGGATCGGTGCACAGGCCGGTCGTTCACATTCGACCGCAATGGTATTACTGAGAGAGAGCTATGGCACGGATCGAACTCAGAACCGGGGACATCTTGAAGGCGAGCGCGGAAGCAATCGTTAATACGGTCAACTGTGTCGGCATCATGGGTCGGGGCATTGCGCTTCAATTTAAGAAGGCGTTCCCTGCCAATTTCCGTGCCTATGCGCTCGCGTGCGAGGAGGGCGAGGTGCAGCCCGGTCGGATGTTCGTCTATGACACCGGGGTTTTCACCAACCCGCGCTACATCATCAACTTCCCCACCAAGCGGCACTGGAAAGGCAAGAGCCGGATTGAGGACATCGACAGCGGCCTGATCGCGCTGGCGCGCGAAGTGCGCGAGCGAGGCATCAAGTCGATTGCTATCCCGCCGCTTGGTGCGGGCCTTGGCGGTCTGGATTGGAACGACGTGCGCCCGCGTATCGAGACTGCATTGCGCGACATCCCTGACCTCGACGTGCTGATCTACCAGCCGAACGGCGCGCCGGAGGTCGTGAAGTCACGCGAGGTCCCGAAAATGACACCGGGCCGCGCATCGCTGATCACGCTTATGCATCGCTACCTGCAAGGGCTGATGGACCCGTTCGTTACCCTGATCGAAGTGCAAAAACTCATGTATTTCATGCAGGAGGCCGGGCAGCCGCTACGTCTGAATTATGTGAAGCATCATTATGGTCCCTACGCCCGGAACCTCTCGCATGTGCTGAACGCCATCGAAGGTCACTTCGTAGCGGGGTATCAGGATGGCGGCGACCAGCCCGACAAGGAACTGAGCATCGTGCCCGGCGCGATTGCGGAGGCCGAGGCGGCATTGGAACACGAGCCGCAGGCACATCAGCACTTCAACCGGGTGGCCGATCTGGTCGATGGGTTTGAGACCCCCTACGGTCTCGAATTGCTGGCCACTGTCCATTGGGTGGCGACGCGTGAAGGAGCTGATACTCCAGAGAAAGCCGTAGTCCGCATCCACAACTGGAATGAGCGCAAGCGGTCCTTCACCGAGCGGCAGGTGAGCATCGCCTTCCACACGCTCCAGTCCAAAGGCTGGCTCGCCGCTGCATAAAGGTTTTCTGAAGCCCAAGTTGTCTGCTTTCGCACAGAACCTTGCTCCCGTGAGACGCTGGATCAATTCCATCGAGCTGTCTCGCAGAAGCCTCCATCGGTCCAGTGGGACATTGTCCCGCAAAGTGCAGGCCCCACTGAGACAAATCATCATGAAGGATTGATCAGAGCGGCAGTAGCTGAACCGATCATAGAAGAAACGCATTGCTCCAAACGATGGCGGTGCCCGCTCACTCCTCTCGATCAAGCCCCGGCAGTTTGTTTGGAATGACGCGATTGATGTTTTCCTCGCGTCCTATTTCAAAGGGAAAGGTTTCACGCTGGAAAAGCGGTGATGCTATTGCAACTTCGATCCGCAAGTTGGGACCACCCTTGTTTGCCAACTTAAAGATTTCGGCATCCGACCCTATTGTTGCCTTTGCGGCCGCATTTAGATGGCCGTCCGAGCTGTCGGTATTCATCGACAAGAAAGCGGCGGCGAGCGCCGCGCCCAATTTGGGCTGGAGCAACTTGTCCTCGTCAATCCGCTGATTGGGGGCGACGTGCACCAGAGCCGCGAGAATGTCGCCATAGTCGTTGCGCAAGTCCTCCTCCAACCTTGCTCCGAAGCCTGCCGCCTCTTCCGCAGCGATGTCGGGCTTGCTGCCTCCGTCCATTCCGGGCCGATAATAATTTTCAATCGCTCCCTTTCGCAGAAAGAAGCAGCCTAACTTTCCTAATGCGGCTAGAAGCACCTCGTAGCGCTTGGCGAGGCTCACCGCTTCAACTCCGGCTTCTCCTCCGAAACTTGTTGGATCGGTTAGGACACGAGCAAGCGTGACACGACGGGGGGCAAGATGGCTCGACGCTTTGCTCGACCAGTCGGGATAGGATTTGGCTGCCTCATCGACTGCACCTGCGTGACGTGCCATGAAATTTGACAATTCTGCCCGCAGATCGCGATCAAGGTCTACAAGGGAGGTGCGAGCGAGATCGTCAGCGATGGCGGCGGCTTCGGGCAAATCGTTGAAGCTGGCGACGAGGCTGGCATCATCGGCAAGCGCGTCAAGATCGGCAAGGACAGTGCACTTTTTGTTCATCAGCCGGAACAGCTTGGCGGCTTCCGCAAATTCTCCTTTGCCTGTTACTGGGAGAGTTTGTGCATTGCGGGCCAAGAGGCGCAAACCGAGACGTTGCGCGAGTTGGGTCGCAACTATTTCATCGCTGGGGCCTTCCACGAACAGTATCTGCTGAGCGAAGGTAGCCATACGATGGGTGGCGCTGAGCCTCGCGATTAGCGCTCCAAGCTTCTTCCGCTCCAGAATGTTGTCGTGCTGTGCAACCTGTGCAGGCGCGGATCGAACGGAATTGAAAAAGGCGATTTTAGGAAGGTCGGTGATCCGTCGCAGCGGCAAAAGTGAAGCCGAATGAGTGGCGATAATAATAAGTTTTTTTGTTTTGTCCGCTGGATCGCCCGCCACATTCTCCATTTCTTCAAGGAGAAATGCTTGATGCTGGGGATGGAGGGATATTTCAGGTTCATCTATCAGCAGAGCGCCGATGTCGTTATTGTGAATGGCTGCCAATAAACCGACGAGGTGCAGGATGCCGCTGGCTTCATGATTTGCCGCATAAGACGCACCGCCGGACATTGGTGAAATGCGCAGGCTCAGCCCTTGTTGAGACCATCCAAGCTGGACGCTGCGATCAAAGAGCTGTTGAAGACGTGTTTCGACTTTAAGTCGGAGGTCGGCTCTTTTTTCAAGCACAAGAAGGCCGCCCGTCACACTTTCCAAATTCCACCAATTGGTGAAATGGCTCACATGACCTACGGCAGCATCACCTTGGTTTATTGATCCGGGGTGTTCGACCGCAGCGCGGTAGGTTTCAAACGGACTTCCACGTCCAGCAGCGAGAAAGTGAGTTTTGCGATCATATTGTGTGATGCGGTTTGTAGCGTCGAGCGTGGTTTTGATGCTGCGCAAAGCTCGCGTTTTGCCGCTGCCATTTGGCCCAACTAGAGTAGTGATCCCCGGCCCAATCTCAATGACGCTCTGCGTCTGATTTTCATCGAGAAGGTTAAGTTGGACGCCGAGTGGCCAAATCGGAGGTGTGGTCGTTGAAACCA
>Ga0105240_10014920_pt1 | contig 10585 bp, 8 predicted proteins | sample KBSC54metaG_FD_80426 | JGI IMG/M metagenome (GOLD analysis project Ga0105240, IMG submission 80426) | Corn rhizosphere microbial communities from Kellogg Biological Station, Michigan, USA - KBS C5-4 metaG | ecosystem: Host-associated > Plants > Roots > Rhizosphere > Soil | place: Michigan, USA...
CCCCTGTTGGACTTGAACCAACGACCCTCTGATTAACAGTCAGATGCTCTAACCAACTGAGCTAAGGAGGATTATCTCAACTTTCATTCCCTGACGGGCTTGAAAGAGCCCCCAAAAGGGGTTGCAAAAATACGGGAATTTACCCTATCAAAAAACCCTGAGATCGAAAAATTTACAGCATTTTTTGGACCTTGCAGCGGGTATATCGGCGCTGCCTTGGCCCGCCCCGTTCAACCTAGAACCATTTGCTAAAAAACCCCTTCCCAGCCTCCTCCAATCCCACATAGATCCCATCCTCCCTTATCTCCACGGGGTATATCTTAAGCGTATAGCCTTCCCCATTCACATCCCTCCCCCCATTTTTCAGGTTGAATTTCAGATGATGCACCGGACAAACCACCTGGCATTGCCCCGACACAAACGCATCCGTCATCGGCGCCCCGGCATGCGGACAAGTATTTGAAAACCCAAACCACTGGTCATTCCAGCGGGCAACACAGATCTTTTTTCCATCCGCCTCCACCTCGGAGATCTCACCCGGCGACCATTTTAATTCCGCGACGCCCGCCGCCACCTTATGCCACTCGTATTTTTTAGAACCCATCAGTAATTATATTCAGTTTTATACGGATATCTCGCCCGGTACATTACCCTTACTTTTTCCAGGATCGTCTGCCGTAGTGTATCGATATTTCTTTTTTCCGTAGCCGAGATAAATACCGCATTGCCACTGGTCTCCCGTTCCCACCGTTCGCGCAGCTCGGACATGATCTCCTGCTTCACCCCTTCCTCCAGCCAGGGATCAAAGACGTTCTTCTCATACTGATCGATCTTATTAAAGATCACCAATATGGGCTTCTCAAAGGCATTCAGTTCCTGCAGGGTCTTATTCACCACCCCAAGCTGCTCTTCATAGCCAGGATGGGATACATCCACCACGTGCAGCAATATATCCGCCTCCCTGACCTCATCCAGCGTACTTTTAAAGCTTTCCACCAGATGATGCGGCAGTTTCCGGATAAATCCGACCGTATCGCTCAATAAAAATGGAGTGGCTTCAAAAACCACTTTCCGGGTAGTAGTGTCCAGCGTAGCAAACAGCTTGTTCTCCGCAAAGACATCACTCTTGCTCAGCACATTCATGATGGTGGATTTACCTACGTTGGTATACCCAACCAAGGCCACGCGGATGAACTCACCCCGGTCCTTTCGTTGTGTAAAGGCCTGTTTATCAATTTCTTTCAGACGCTTGCGAAGCAGGGATATCTTGTCCTTGACGATACGACGGTCCGTCTCGATCTCCGTTTCACCGGGACCCCTCGTGCCGATACCGCCACCAAGCCGTTCCAGGTGTTTCCACATACCGCGCAGCCGCGGTAAAAGATATTGATATTGAGCCAGTTCCACCTGCAGTTTGGCCTGGGCCGTCTTCGCCCGGCTGGCAAAAATATCCAGGATAAGGTCACTGCGGTCGATGGTTTTTGTATCGAGGATTTTTTCGATGTTGGAGATCTGCGATCCCGAGAGCTCGTCGTCAAAGATTACCACCTGTATATCTTTCAGCTGTATATAGGTCTTGATCTCTTCAAGCTTGCCTTTTCCTACAAAGGTCTTGCTATCAGGATGTTCCAGCTTTTGAGAAAACCGCTTCAACGTCACGGCGCCCGCCGTTTCAGCCAGAAAGGCCAGCTCGTCCAGGTACTCTTTAGACTGCTCTTCCGTTTGTGTTTTATGGATCAAACCTACCAGTACAGCCCGTTCCGCCTTTTGGATACTATTCTTCTTATCTATCAAAATGGATGATTTGGACGGCAAAGGTACACAACAAAAGGTCGTCGGCCGGGCTAAAAAAAACGCCCCATTCGGGACGTTTTTTGAATATAGGGTGCTAATTAAAAGTGCGGGAATGGGGCTCGAGCGAAAAATAGCCCCATTCCCGCATATCACTAATGTCTGTCCTGTCGGACGAACCGCTTCCAGCGGTTCCTGGCCTATAGACCGCTCAGCATGATACCAAAGGAGTAGGGGAACACCGCCGGACCGTAATTAGTCTTGATCAGGGTATTAACCTGGTATTGACCAAAAATGCCGACCGGCCCCTTACTGATACGTGCCGTGAGCGCCAGCTTGCTGGTATTGAAATATTGTTTGGAGCTTTCTTTTTCCGTGTAGTTGCCAATAGTCTGACCAAAGCTGTTCTGACGGGTCTTGCCCTTTGTGTGGGCGCTCAGCATGAGACCAACCTTTGCCCCGGCAGCGAATTTCCAGGAAGAATTGGTGTTCTCCGGGTCCAGGGCAAACCGCAGCTCGATAGGCGCCTCCAGATAAGCCGTCACCAGCTTGAACTTTTTAAAATGGTCCGTCTGGCTCTCGTCGGAGAAGGCCAGGGTTGGGCTATTGGCAGCGATTTGTACCCGTTGCTGGTGAAAGAAAATATTGCTTGTACCTATACCAAGACCAGCGCCAACGCTAAACCGGGGGTCCGTCTTGAAAGGGAAATCAAACATAAAATAAAAGTTCGCGCTCCGGTTGAAACCCTGGATATGGATACTGTCCGGCGTCTGCGCCCAATTATCATATCCCAGCTGGAACATGAAGTGGTCGTTGGCACGCCTGCCCAGCGTCACCTTACTCCAATCCTTTTTGCCAGGGTTGGTAGCCGCAGGGGTCGCCGGCTTGACAATGGTAGTAGTTACGGAATCCTTTTTTTGAGCGAAAGCAGCAGTGGTGGTCAGTAAAGCTATTGCAGTAACAAAATGCTTCATCATAATTCTGTTGTATAGTTTTGTACCCTGAGGGCCCCGCCCGTCCCGATTATTTGACAAAAATGGACCCAGGGTCCGGTGCACAAATGTATTCTCCTTGGGGTTAATAAAAGGTTAAAGAAACACTGGGCTTCCGGCTCATTTTTGAATGGACCGCAAGATATTACTTTTTAGCTTACTCCTTGTTAAAAACGAGCTGGAAGTTCATCGCACAATAGCAAACCCCTTAAGACCCGTCCGGGCCTCCGCCTGCTTCTCCAGCTCGATCACCTCTGAAACCACCGCCTCCGCAGGACCTTTTCTGCACCATTCCACGAATTGCCGCAGATCCCCATCCTCACCAGAGGCCAAAGCCTCTACATGACCTTCCGGCGTATTTTTTACCCACCCCGTAATATGTAAACTTTCTGCTGCTGTCTTAGCGCTGGCGCGATAAAACACACCCTGCACTTTTCCTTTGATCAGTAAATGCACCGTCGGCATGAGAGAATTCTTTCTCCAAACCTACAACATTCCAAAGCTTCCCACTACAGACGCCTCAACGGCCAGTGGCGCCTCTTCACAACGATCCTTAACCCCAGCCGTAAACTCCTTAAAAGCCGTCAGGTTCCGAAAAATTGTATGCGCCTCCTCTGACTCGAAAGACGCCACATGCTGAAAAGTTACCCCATCCTTCAGCTTAAAAGTAGCATAATGGACACCCGCAGGTTGTAGCTCATGCAGCTGATGGTACACCGCCCGAACCAGCTCTTCATTCTCGGCCACCCGCTCTGGCCGGACTTTGTAGCGGACTACTGTATTCATAACTCTTGGTTTTTATTTATATATTTGTGTGATTGCAAAAAACAACCAGTTGCAATTTAGGGAAATAATTGTAAAAAGCAACCGGTTTCAAAATAAAACCAGTAATGACAGATCACAGATCGCATTGTCCCGTCAACCTGGCGGTAGAAGTTTTTGGCGATAAATGGAGCCTGCTCATCCTGCGGGACATCATGTTCGGCGGGCGTCGGCATTTCCGGGAACTCCTGCAGTCCGAAGAGGGGATAGCTTCCAATATCCTGGCAGACCGCCTGGCCATGTTGGAAAAAGAAGGCATCCTTACCAAAAATCCCGACCCTGCCCACAAACAGAAATTTGTTTATAACCTCACCCTGAAAGGCATCGACCTGCTGCCCATCATAAAAGAAATAGGCACATGGAGCCTCAAACACACCTCCGTCGACAAAAAGAAATACCCACATGCAGGCCAGCTTTCGAAGTGCACACCCGAAGAGCTGACAGAAATAAAGAACAGCCTGATAAAGGAACATATAGACCGCTAATAGGTGAGAAGCTCCGTAACCGAACTTCGACAGACCAAAGGCTCCACCGATCTGCCAAAGGCCCAGACCCGCCAAAGGCTCCGACTCGCCAAAGATTCCACCGACCCGCCGACCCAAGCTCAAGCGATACAGCCTCCGTATCGAAACCGTGCAGTAACCACCCTTCCATAAACGCTAAATCCCTAGACCTCAACCTCGTAGCAGTCTGGCACCCTCTTAGCCGCCACAATTGCATCAATACTCCAGTATGCAGTATCTCAAAATAGCCTGGCGGAACCTTTTACGCAGCAAAGGGTTCTCGTTTATAAACATCACAGGCCTCTCTATCGGTATGGCCAGCGCCGTCCTGATATTATTGTGGATACAGAACGAGCTGAGCTATGACAACTTTCATAAGAACAGAGCCCGGATATACGAATGTTGGAACCGCGGTACATATGACGCCAAGCTGCAATGCTGGAACACCACCCCCAAGATCCTGGGCCCCACCCTGAAACAGGAGATCCCCGATATTGCCGACAACACCCGCGTGGACAATCGATGGTATGTCACCACCGTAGGCGACAAAAAAGTTTCCTCACATGCCAATGTGGTCGACCCTTCCTTCCTTTCCATGTTCTCCTTCCCCATGATAAAAGGGAACCCCGCCACCGCCCTCAATAGTGTCTATTCCATCGTGATCACGGAAGAGATGGCGAAAAAGATGTTTGGTAATGAAGAAGCCATGAACAAGATCATTCGCATCGACCAGGACAATTTCACCGTCACGGGTATCCTGAAAGACCTTCCACCCAACAGCACCTTCGATTTTGAATACCTTTTGCCCTGGGAGTATTATAAAAAGACAAACCAGGACGACCAGTTTTGGGGCAATAACGCCGTAAGCAACTATGTACTGCTAAAACCCGGGACGACCGAGGCCGCCGTGGATAATAAGATAAAGAACATAACGATAAGACACAGCAGCGGCGCCGAGCAGCAGGAAGTATTCCTCCATCCCATGAGCAAATGGCGGCTCTATTCCAACTTTGAAAATGGAAAAATAACGGGAGGGCGCATCACAGTGGTTCGCCTCTTCAGCGTCATCGCAGCCTTCATCCTGCTGATCGCCTGTATCAATTTCATGAACCTGAGCACCGCCCGCAGCGAACGCCGTGCCAAAGAGGTCGGTATCCGTAAAGTTGCCGGAGCACGCAGAGGAGCGTTGATCATGCAATTTATGGGTGAGTCCATCCTCATTGCATTTTTGGCAGCATTACTCGCCTTTCCACTGGTGGAATGGTCGCTGCCCGCCTTTGACACACTGGTGCAGAAGCAACTGGCAATACCCTATAACAGTATTCCCTTCTGGCTGTCTGCCCTGGCCTTTATTCTCCTGACGGGTATCGTTGCCGGCAGCTACCCCGCTTTTTTCCTTGCCTCCTTCAAGCCCGTCATGGTGTTAAAAGGCGTATTCAAAAAAGCCCATGCCAGGGTCAACCCAAGGAAAGTCCTGGTAGTAGTACAATTCAGCTTTGCCATCATCCTTATTACATGTACGATGGTCGTAATACAGCAGATCCGGTATGCACAAGATCGCCAGTCCGGGTACGATCGCAGCCAGCTGCTCTATCATTGGACCACGGGAGATATAAATAAGAATTTCACCGCTATACGGTCGGCCTTGCTTTCATCCGGTGTCGCTACCAACGTCACACGGACCAATCTGACAGTGACCAATGGCGGCAGCGATACCTGGGACTTCACATGGCAGGGCAAGCGGGTCGGAGATAAGATCGACTTTGATGTGCTCAACGAAGATGAAGGACTGGTACGGACAGCGGGATTCCAGCTCCTGCACGGCCGGGACATTGACCTGACAAATTATCCAACAGACTCTACGGCTATGTTATTGAACGAGTCCGCGGCAAAGGCCATGGGATTCAAAGACCCCATCGGTGAGTTGGTAAAAGAAGACGAGACCACCTACCATGTAGTGGGTGTGATAAAGGACTTTGTGATAAGGTCGCCATTCGAACATACAAGACCCCTTGTCATAGAGGGCGCCAAGAGAAGCTATTTCAATGTTATCAACATCCGCATGGCCACCGGCAATACGGAAAAGAATATGCGATTCATGGAAAAGCTCTTTAAAGAGTACAACCCCAACTACCCATTCGAATACCATTTTGCCGACAAGGACTATGAGCGAAAATTTGATGACGGTCGACAAGTTGCAGCCCTTACCGGTCTGTTCAGCACCCTGACGATCTTTATATCCTGTCTCGGACTGTTCGGATTGGCCGCCTATATGACCAGCAACAGAGTGAAAGAGATAGGCGTGCGTAAAGTGCTGGGCGCGTCCGTTCTGCGCATCACCACGCTGCTGACAAAGGACTTCCTCGTACTGGTAGTGCTTGCCATCGTCATCGCAACACCCATCGCATGGTATATCATGAGCACATGGTTGGATAATTTCACCTATCGTGTAGATCTGCAGTGGTGGATATTCGCCCTGGCAGGTGCCGCGGCGATACTAGTGTCGCTCCTGACGGTAAGTTACCAGGCCATCGTCGCAGCGGTTGCCAATCCCGTAAAGTCGTTGCGTACAGAATAGCGCCGCTCACCGGCTTGCTAAAAAGTGTGCTATAAGCAGATATCGGTCCTTATTGGTACAGATGATGCATTCCCGCTGTCTATAATGGTCAAATCACTAAATTGTAGGCATGAAAATCAGCAGTCTGTCAGCGATCTCCTTATTGTTTATGGCATGGTCGCCTATCGGCCCCGCCCCGGTAAATAGTTCTGCACCGGTCAACAGCTTCACCCCACCCATCGACCCTACACCCGCGATCCATCGACCCGCCTCCGCCAATTCCCCCCGGATCACCGCACTCACCGGTTTCGCTCCGGTCACCTCACCCGACACAGCCGCCGTCCCATCCGAGATCGAGGATCCCCGTTGCCTGGGCATCAATAAGCAGCCCTTTCATGCCACCCTCATGCCCTACGCCGGCCTGGAAGAAGCCCTGAACGTCAACCGTCACGCATCCACCTATAGCCAGAGCCTCAACGGCACCTGGAAATTCAACTATGTTCCCTGGCCACAACAACGCCCCGTGAATTTTTATAAGCCCACCTACAATGTCAGCGCCTGGAACGATATCAAAGTACCTTCCAACTGGCAGGTCGAAGGATTTGGTACGCCTTACTACAGCAACTTCACCTATATCTTTCAAAAGGACTTCCCCCATGTGATGAGCACCCCACCCGAAAAATACACAGCCTTTAAAGAAAGGAATCCCGTGGGAAGCTATCGCCGTGACTTCACCGTGCCGGCCACCTGGAAAGGACGTCGCATCTTTATCACATTCGATGGGGTAGACGCCGGCTTCTTCCTCTGGGTCAATGGTAAGAAAGTAGGGTATAGCGTCAATAGCCGCAACGCAGCCGATTTCGATGTCACCGACTATCTGCAGCCTGGAAAAAATGTCCTTGCCGTGGAAGTATATCGTTTCACCACCGGCAGCTATCTGGAAGATCAGGACATGTGGCGACTCAGCGGCATTTTTCGTAACGTGACCCTTTGGAGCAGCCCCCAGGAACATATCCGGGATTTTTATATAACCACCGACCTCGATGCCCAGTATAAGGATGCGACCCTCGACGCGACGGCCTGGATAAAGAATTATTCAAAGACCCCAACCTCGGCAAAGAGCCTGACCGTAACATTATACCAGGGCAACACACCCATCCCGGGCGCTGCGACGGAAACCACCATCCCCGCCCTCAAACCCGGCGAAGAGACAAAACTGCAGGTACACATCCCCGTTAGGGACCCCCAAAAATGGACAGCAGAGACCCCCAGCCTCTACACTACCGTATTGACCATTCACACCGGCCAGGCAGGCCCCCGGAAAGGTTCATCCGTCTCCGAGATCATCTCCACCCAGACAGGTTTCCGCAAGATCGAGATAAAAGGACGACAGTTCACCATCAATGGCGTTCCCATAAAATTGAAAGGCGTCAACAGACACGAGCACTGGCCCGAAGTGGGACACGCCATCACGGAAGAGAACATGATCCGCGACATCGAGCTTATCAAACAGGCCAACTGCAACCACGTTCGCACCTGCCATTATTCCGACGATCCCCGCTGGTATGAGCTCTGCGATAAGTATGGCCTCTATGTGCTGGCGGAAGCCAACCTGGAAAGCCACGGCGCATGGGATGAATTCAACGAAGATCCACGGATCAAGGACGCCATCATCAGCCGCAACGTGGCCAATGTTGAGAACTTCAGGAATCATCCATCCGTGATCATCTGGTCCCTTGGCAACGAATGCGGCAGCGGAGGTTCCAATTTCCGGACCGCCCTGCAAACCATCAAAGAGCTGGACCCGACAAGACCCACACATTATGAAGGGTTCGGGCTGGGGGAGAAGAACCCCGCTGATCTCGACAGCCGTATGTACACCGGATTGAATGAACTAAAAGAGCACGCCACCGACAGCAAGATGGTTAAGCCCTTTTATCTCTGCGAATACGCTCATGCCATGTTCAATTCCATGGGCTCCGTAGACGACTACAACGCACTCTTCGATCAATACCCTTCTCTTCTCGGCGGCTGCATATGGGAATGGCAGGACCAGGGATTATGGAACAGACGCAATCCGGGACATCCTATCATTGCCTTTGGAGGCGGTTTCGGCGAGTATCCCAATGATCATTATTTTATTCATAAAGGAGTAGTATTCTCCGACCGTACCCCCAAGCCCCATTACCCCGAACTAAAAAGAGCGTATCAATGGATCAGAGCGCAGGCCAAAGACCTGGATCACGGCATCATCACCATAAAAAATGCTTATCAATTTATCGACCTCAGCGGATTTGATGGCAAATGGGTGATATCCGAAAATGGTATTCCTGTAGACTCAGGCAGCATCGATCCCGGTCCGTTAAAGCCGCGGGAACAAAAAGACATTACCATCCCTACTCAAATAGTACATCGCAACAAAGAAGCAGAATATTTCCTGCGTGTTTCGTTCACGACAAACCGCGATGCGTTATGGGTAAAGAAGGGTTATGAGGTTTCCGCCACCCAGTTCGAATTGCCCATGATGACCTCCGAACGCAAACCCGTCACCGCATCCGGCGAGCCCACCCAACAGACAGAGAACGACAACTTCATCACCATCACTGGCAAAGGTTTCGAAGTACAGTTTGATAAGCACACCGGCACAATCTCCCGACTCGTGACAAATAATACGAACGTTCTCCAGGATCGCGGCGGACCGAAATTACACCTCTGGCGCGCACCCCACCGCAACGACGATATGTGGGCCGACGAAGAGTGGGAAAAATTTGGATTGAAGGACATTAAATGGACTACCAGCAATCACATCGGACTTTTACAGACCAGCGATGGGACGAGAGCCGTCACGTTCCTCCTCACCGGGGAAGGAAAGAACAATTTCACGATAGAGGACACCACTACCTATTCCATCCATCCCGATGGACGCATCCAATGTGACAACAGCGTAGGGTTTAGCAACACTTCCTTGCCCCTCGCCAGACTGGGAGTACGCCTCTTCCTGAAAAAGGACATGGATCAGTTCAGCTATTTTGGCAGAGGGCCCATGGAGAATTATGCAGACAGGAAGTACGGCTCCGACATAGGCGTCTATGCCAGCAGTGTAAAACAACAGCTGACACCCTACGAAAAACCCATGGAATGCGGTAACCATGAGGACATCCGATGGGCTACGCTCCGGGCAACCAATGGCGCCATCCTGACCGTCAGCCATGATCAGGACCTGCTACAGGTATCCGCCCTCCCATACGGGGATGAAGAACTGGAGAAGACAGAATATAAGATTGATCTGCCGGCCAGCTCTTCCACCGTGCTTTGTATCAGCGCTCGAACACTGGGCGTAGGCTCCAATTCCTGCGGACCCCGGCCGACGGCATCCTGCACCATACATTCCGAGCCGGCAAGATTCAGTTATGAATTGAAGCTGGTGCAGTAAAAGATCCCGGCCGGTAGCTGGTCTGTGACGACCTTTTGTTATATTTATCCATGCTGAATCCAACCAGACCCTTAACAGGCCTGCTCCTTTTGCTGTTAACAGGTTGCATCCGCCCGCCGGTGCCCGGCAATATCAACTGTACCCAGCTCACCCCGGCATGTAATGAGTTCGTTACCATCGAGGGCGTGCGCGTAAAGTTCAGTAGTTGTGGTGCACATATTTTCCAGCACCATATGAATGCGATCATTTATTGCACCATCAGCAACCCGAAAAATAAAGACGTGCTGCTGCGACGTAACGACTTCAGGATCGTGTCCCTGAACGGAGAGGAAATGATACCCGATAAATTTATAAGGGCAAGGAAGAAGATGCCGGACGAATATCCACTCAAAGGCGGCGGCGCCGAAGTGTATGTATTCTCCGCCTATACAAAGAACAGCCATACGGAGGATGACTTCAAGGAATTTATGAAGACAGGCGCCCTCGC
>Ga0105240_10014921_pt1 | contig 10584 bp, 9 predicted proteins | sample KBSC54metaG_FD_80426 | JGI IMG/M metagenome (GOLD analysis project Ga0105240, IMG submission 80426) | Corn rhizosphere microbial communities from Kellogg Biological Station, Michigan, USA - KBS C5-4 metaG | ecosystem: Host-associated > Plants > Roots > Rhizosphere > Soil | place: Michigan, USA...
AAAAGATGACAGACGTGAAGATTGCCCTTGCTATGGCCGAAGACGCTAGAAGCTTGCACCCAGCCGGGGTAGTCTTGATTTCTGGCGACCAGGATTTCGTACCTGCGATAGAGAACGTCCTCAACTTGGGCATTCCCGTCTGCGTCTTCAATCCCAATGATCACCAGAACTTCCAACTCGGGGCCACATCGAAAACGCGAGAGCTATTCGAGATCAACCATCTCACGCAGGATATTATGGCGGGCTGTACTCTGTGCCACGATAAGGAATGGATCGAGTACCTGGAGATGAAACTGGACTCATGCCGCGGCGGGAAGTTCGAGGTGGATTACCAAGCGATGCTCGATGCTGAAAAGCGCAGGGTGAGGAATGAGAAGCGCGTACTGGCTCGGTGAGTGCGCCGCTTCGAATCGAAGGATTTCTTATGGCTACTTCAACTCCGGGGGATGGCTTAGTCCTGCTGTTAGCAGCGGAACAGGCGACCGGCATTGACCTCGTCACCTTGGTGGCGGCGGCGTCGGTATGGGCGCATCCCTTAGTCCACTCTAGGTTAATGGCGAAGAATCCGCTTGGGCTCTGGTATCCTGGTGTCCGCCGATATCGTAACGGTGCAGGCGAAAAGAAGGGACAGGTGGTCGAGGGCGTCCGCCTCGACGACAATACCTATGCAAACTTCGCTTTGAAGGACGCGCTGCCACTGGGTTCCCGGCAATACAGCAATTACGCCGTATGCCACATATGGCCGGACTCGTGCTATGACGAACGGTGTCACACGTGTATTGCGAACCTCGTCCTTATTCCGAGCCCGCTGATGAGCCTCACGGACTTCCACCCTGAGATTCGACATGCGCTGCAATACCGCTCTTGGGAACTGTATCAATGGTATCCGCCGGGGGTATCGGTGCCGTCAAAACCCGCGCGATATCCTTCATCTTGGCGCCAGCCCGAGCCTTTCACCGCCGAGGTCGAATCTCGCGTCTCGGTGCGCTAAGGTTCAAGAGAGCCTACTCCTTGATGGTGTTTGGTTTCGCGAACGGTGTCCTCGGGGACCTCCAAGCCGTTAAGACCAGATATCGGTAGTGTCAGCAACCTCCTTGCAGTCGTCGCGCTTCAGATGGCGTACATTCAAGGCCCGGGCAGTGAGACTGCCCGCATTGTGCGAGTACGCGGCAGATTTGAGGCTTCCGTAAGTCCTTCGCGTCGCTCCGGCCGGATTACAACTACTCGTACGAAACCGACGTGTCTGCTGGCCCCTCGGGTTTTGAGTGCGCTCTCAGGACGCCAAGCGATACATTCAAACCGGCACAGGTTGAATCTCGGTGATATTGACGAGAGCCATCTCAACGGATCGCCCGGATGCACTCATCCGGTTGTGTCGTCCTACTCTAATCCGTCCTTCAAGAGGCGGAAGTGCGCGCTCTGTATGAAAGCGCGAGCGCGGTCGCCGTTGACAGTACGCAAGTATTCCCATCCGAGGAGGAAGAGTGCACAGCACAGTGCTTGACGCGCCGCGGAAGCCCAATCCGAAGGAGGTTTGATATCCGCAACCGCGGTAGGGCCGCCCGGAGCATGTTCCTGTAAGATTTTCCAGATCGCGACAGATGGGAGACCTGCCCAGGATTCAAGGGCACCCACGGCCGTCCGCAACGGTGTGAGCGCGCGACCTGGACTCGCAGTACTCGGTACGGTGCCGATCCCGACTTCGGTGCGGGCTCCTGCGAAGTAGTCGCTGATGATCCCGTGCAGTTCTTTGACCGCCTCAGGTTTCGTGGTGACACCTGCACGATCCGTGAGTTTCTCCAGGAATTCCTGGCCGAAGCGGAGATGCCAGTAGAGGTGAGCATCGACCGTTCCGACAAGCGGCAGGTCGTTGATGACTGTGCTGGCCACCATATGGTGAAGATGTGTAGTAGACCCATGATGGCGCCTTTTAACCTGAGCAGCCAGATCAGACAGCGGTGTCTGATCCGGCAATAGGTGGTTCGCGCTAACCCCTGCGCGAACGTCTTCGAACGTGACGCCGGCCGATTGGTGAAAGTAGATCCGATCGATACTGATGGATTGAAAGTCGTGGTGCCGATAACCTGCTACAAATACGCCCTCTTGTCTACCGATCCGGTCATCGGGGCCGAGGTCTGGGGCAACGATCGTTCGCAGCGATCCTACGCGAATCCCTGTGAGATCAGTCAAGGCTGGCAACTCTCCAGTGGGGTAACGTTGGCGAAACGGTTGGTCGGGTCCGGACAAATGGTAGTAGATGACGCCAATCGAGTGGTTGTCTGTCGCGGCATTTTTGCGTGAGGTGGCAAAGTACGCTGCCACCTTCAATGAGCGAGTGTAATCGAGCAGTGGTGTGCAAAAACCGAAATGTTGCGCGACCGCTAGTAACTGTTCCTCGCTAGGCGGAATAGGAAATAGTGCGGTTGCATGGGCGCGAAGCTCAGCGAGAAAGTCCTCTGTCGCGGCTATGCGCCGTTGCAATTCGGCAATGCCGAGCCCTCCGTTCGTGGAACGCAGCAGTGTTGATTCCAAACCCCATTCAGCGTTCGCTTGGCCGCGGAAAATGGTCCCTGGCTGTACGGTTGGCTCCATGAACCACAAGGCTGTATAGATGTCTGCATAGACATGCTGTGGTTTGCGCCGGAACTTCTCGATCAGGCGAACGCCCGCGATACCGTAGCCATACTGATCCTCTTCGAGCCTACCGGCATCGTGCAGTTCGTCAAGAAGTTCTGGGTCTGGCTGGGATTGCAGGATGGTCTTGAGGTCCGTCCAAGTGAGAGGTGCACCATTCGTTCCAAAGATCTGGTCAAGTGATCGTGGAGTGCCGAGTGGATCTCGCTCGTGTAGCAGGTACAGGTCTCGCATCGTGAGGTCAATAGCCGTTGCGGGCAAAGCTAATCCGAGGTTCACAATTGCGAAATCGGCTGCACTGCCCAGGCGCAGGAGTTCGTTGATGTCGTCGGTAGATAGGCGCCAGACACCTGGTCGATCTGAGTTATGCAACCGCGTTAGCTGTGGGATGAGGAGATACACGGTGGCGTGATTTGTAAGATTCTCCGTCGGGTGCAGTTCGACGTTGCGAACAATGGAACAGTGGGTGTTACGAGCGTACCGCACGTAGTCAGGCCAGAGGTGACCCAATCGAGCAATCAACTCTGACTTGGAGGAGCCGTAGAGGATCACGCTGTTAGAATTCATCAGTGCATGGACGAGATCTGTGCCTTGGCCTCGTGTCACCGAGTCATTGGTGACAGAGAAGATGTGGACGGGGCTGGGTAAGAACGTAGCAACCCCACGCGCCACCGCCGCTGCTGGACTGTCACCATGCGGCAGATACGTCGCTCCTTGGACTCGAGCCTCAATCGGAAGTTCAGAAAGAAGATCCACTATAGAGGAGTATACGTCGCCCCCGATCAAGATTTTCGTGATCCACTGGACGCGGAACAGAAATGGGAGGCGCGGTTGCCTGAACTCACCGCGAGAGAAGTGGAGTTCATAAGGTTCGGAGCCCGAATTCGTCAAGCTGAGGAAGAGGATCAGAAAGAAAGAGAGATTGCTGCCATAGCAGCTCGCAAAGTTGAGCAATACGCGCTGGAGTTGCGAAAGGCGAACGAGCAACTCGCGCGGGCTCTCAATTCTTCGCGTGTAGAAGGTTCGAGTGAACAGGCGACTGTTGCCGAGGCAATTATCTCGTCGGCGGAGCAACTGGATCGCATGAACCCTCAGCTAGGCTCTGATGAGAGTCGAGCGCTCCTCGACGCCCTACTAGCGAACGCCTACCAATTCAGGAAATTGATTCGCGGAGAGGCTTAGCCGACGAAAGCACAATTGGTGTATCGCGCGCCAGTCATAGAGCTCACGCTGCCGACTGGGTCCGAAGCGTTAATATCCATTATCGGTAGGGCGGCGCTCGTCCCCCGCCTAGCGCTGCGAAGATGCTCTCATTTAGAAAAGTGGACTGTTGCCTGGCAAGCGCGCCTTGAGGAGCAACTCTGGCGAGACTATCAATTTCTTCGTTAGCCGGCCACTGCCGAATGGAACGAAGATCGATGTGTCGAGGTGCGCATAGGTACCAAAATCAAGGTTGAAGACGCTGTACCTCGCTCCTGAATCAACAAAGCCACGACGAAGAAGATGCACGATTCGAGCGTCAAGTAACTGCTGGAGGCCAGCGTTCTTCTCGTCTTCACTCAGCACCAGAAAAGTGATGGAGTGGGCCTTAACCACCACTTGCCTTATGATCGCATCGAGAACTCGTCGCTGGGCGTCGTCAAGGTTTTGGTATTTGTCTTGTTCGTACCACTGGCGCGCCTCTTGTTGGACAAACTCCCTTTGAATTCGCCTCGACTGCTTACGATGAGCCGAAAAGAAGGCCTTCACGAAAATAAAAATCAGATCACGCGGTACACCCTCTGACGCGTGGACGAGTTCGTGAAATGCCTCTGGTTCGAATAGGGCGGAGCGGAGATCCATCGACCGCCGTACTCCGTTAATCTCCAAATAGCCCTCCGGCATTCCTCCGTTGACATGCCGGTACAACATCTCGGTGAATGCTTTCACGACGGAGTCTGGGTCCTTATCGTAAACGTAATAGTCATCAAGGTCCACCGACGCTCCGATGTCACTACCAAGCTCGAATCCTACGACTCCATGAGCCGTGCGTAACGAGAATGCCGATCGTTGCTCCAGTGCCGCGATCTTTACTACAACTGAAGGATTGGCGAACATGGTTCGACGAAGAAAATCCGCAACATAGGGCTGGATATCTTGGGGCAAAGATGACCATTCGTCCATCAATAGAAATACTTTTGTATTCAGCGAGGAGAGAAGCCTCGCTAGAATTGAGTGAATGGAGGGATAGAAGATCTTATCTTCCTTGGTGACGGTCACTTGGGCTGTTGTTTCGCGCTGCGAGCCAGTCTCGGCGGTATCCGAGTACTCTATACCCGCCGGCTCTTTCAAGGAAGAAGCCAATTTCAGCCCTTCCGACAACTTTTTGTTTACGACTGACTTTACCGTAATCGCGTTCGTTTCTGCTCGGACCGAATCGTCAGCAAAGGATTTGGCTAGTTCATCAACGAGTGCGAGTGCGAGGTCGCCCGGCCCTGCCGGTCCGTTCACCACAAAGTCGAGCAATGCCGTGTGTAGGCAGGACATCAGATCTCGAAACAACGCGAGACAGCGATGCGCTAGCGGCAGCGTCGGGTCAAGATGTTGCGCGCTGCTCCCCAAAACGCGTGCATCCATGTAAACTGCGACCATACCGCTCTTTTCGCATTCAGCCTGCAATACCCTGAGCAGGTGCGTCTTTCCAGTACCGCGACGTCCAAATATGATCTGGTTGTTGCTATTGTCAACCTGCGCGAGGATACCAGTGTCAACGAAAGATTGGACGAGCCTCTTGCTGTCAGACTCTCGTTCCGAACGTTGGCTGATGATTCCGACAGCTCTTACAAGCCTTGGGTCGGAGATTGATAGGACGTTTGCTTGCCGCACAGGTATGAGGATTATAGCAGCACCATAAAGCGGTTACGGGAGAGGCTAACCATTTCGAACTGAAGTACGTAGCCCCCGGATGGGTAGAAGAGGTGTAGGATGACATGAATGGGCTTTCGCTACCCGATTAGTGATTGAAGGCCAACTGAGGAGCACAGGGCGGCCGTCGGAAGCGTCAGGAGAACGCACTCAGCCGTATCGAATTTGATCGCTGGCATAGTGAGATCGAGCACCACCTCAGACTGTCCAAAGACTTGGGCGAACAGAGTGCCGAATGGGTAAAGCTCCGCCGGGAACTGAGGGCCGAGGCATGCGCGCGGTAGGAAAAGACAGTCCAGGAGCGTAAGGTAGCGGCCGAGCGCGCCGAACGCTGCAATTTGCTTCGCCAACAGCGCCGGCGCCTGTTGGCGCAAAAGAGTAAGCGAATTCTAACGTGCGACGACGGAGGTTCAGTTGAGTCTCGTCTCTTGGATGTCGAGAAACTTCTTCGACGGGAGGGGTGGGACGAAAATGATGAGGCGCGCGCCACTTTCTTGGACCTCATTATGCGCCGGACGTAGTTGAGACCCCGGCGCCGATTGCTTAGACGTTTACACCTTGTCTTCGCGGAGTGGCTTGAGCGAGGTTGTGCTCAGGTGCTGTAAGCCTTCGCGCTCGATCGCCTTGACGTGCAGTCGCCATCTCCTGCACATGCTCCGTCCGGGCGGCTCTTGAATCAAACCCGCCCTCTTCTCGGAAGCCCATTACAGACGTTAAGGGAACATATCGGCAGTGATGGCGGCAGTTTCCGAGGTGGCGACGAGTCACTCGGACGGGTGGATAATGGCAGTCGAAGCCTTGGTAACCTAAAAAAGACTGCAAATCGATTCGTCGCTGTAGTCAAGAAGTCCACTTCTTTTATGACCGACGTGAGCCGCTAAGTTTGCTACGTTTCAGATTCGCCGCTCGTATGGAAGGCTCTGGGAGGAAGGATGAGAAAAGGTTATATCGGTTTATCAACGCCTATAGGGTTCGACTACCGCAACCAGGCGAGCAGGGGCCCCGCGGACATCGCGAGTTCCCCGAATCCGATTCTTGATTCACCGTTTGGTCTGCTCCTGCTATTTGACGAACTAGTCTTCCTCACACGCAGCCTCTGTCCGGAGAACATGCGGACCTTGCCTTATGTTTCGTTTCTGGACGAAAGTGATCGTTTGCCCAATATTTCGCAAACTGAGATCGAGACACTTCGGGACGCCGCTTGGCGCGAAACACCAGGCGCCACGGCTGGTGTCTCTTTTCAGGAGGCTCTGGAAAGCAGTGGTGTCATCGACGGCATCGCAATCGATAACCATTCTCACGGTTTGCGGATCAGCGGAATTGAGCGCCAAGCCAATGCAGACCCCAGCAATTTGGCGGTCGACGCGCTCGTGTGCTCGCGGCTGGGCGACCCAACGATCGAACTCATCGCGAATACACGGCTACAACCCTATCTCGACGGTGAACGGAACGATGCGAAGGAGGCATTCCTTACGCAACTCCTCGTGCTCGATGGAATCCCAAACTACCTTACGCCCAAGGGTCCGTATCATCCTGTAGTCGAAGAGGTGCGCGCAAACCCCCATCTCGCGGCATTTCGAAAGTGGATTACTCAGCAGCGAGGTTTAGCTTCGCAATCGGAGGTGAAGGAGGTTAAGGCGGAGGTTGAAGCCGCACTTCGCGAAGCTCAGGAGCGTCTATTCCTGAAGCACTGCGACCCGAAACGTCATTACCAATCCGTCGGCAAGGCAATGCTTGGCGATGCCGTAGGCATTCTGTTTCCAGCCACGGGCACCGTCACCGCACTAGTCGAAGCAGGGCGAGACCGTATGAACCCTGAGGTCCAGAGGTGGCAGGGGTTCATCGTCGGTGCTCGCAGGGATGCACGTGTTGCGCTAAGCAGTGAGCAGAGCACCCCAGCCGGCCCGGTAGCTGGAGCTGAGTAGCAGTGTTCCTCCTCTCACTTGCGCACCCCCGGCCGCAGATGGATGTGAGTAAGGCCAAGCGCCGTCCACATTACGCGCCTACCGGAAGTTGGGACGGCGATATCGGTGAATATCGGTAGGGATTCCGCGCGGGGCGATCTCGCCGGCGCGCAGTTTCCGAGCGCGAAGATACTGAAGGAGCACATCTTCGCCGAGTAGCGCGTTTTGCTGGACGAGACCGGATCAACGTCGAGACGATCAAGAGTTGCGGCCGAACCCGGTTCGGGCCGATGAAGTCAGGAGCGACACCGTACTGCGCTCGGCATGGTTTCCGGCGGTTCTTCGCGGTCCGAGTGCCTTCGCCTCGGGGGATCGAGAGGGAAAGCATCATTGTACGATTGGGGAGGAGGCGAATCGGGAATGAGGATGTGGGTTGTGGTCCTTGGGCTGGCGGCTGTCCCTATATGGGCAGGCGAAGAGCCGCTATTTAATGGAAAAGACCTAACCGGCTGGGCACGAATACCGCGGCACGAAGGTTTACCGGCCAGCCAGAAGCCCGGGTTGCTAGTACAGGACGGTCTGATAGTCAGCGTTCCGGATGCGTCGGAAGATGACCTGTGGTTCACGCGGGGCAAAATCGGTAACGGCACCTTGCGTGTCGTCTACAAAGCCTCAGCGCCAGACGCCAATTCAGGCGTATTCATCCGCATTCCCTACGAACCCAAATCTGAGGATGATGCCATTAACAAAGGCATTGAGGTGCAGATCCAGGATTCGGGCGACGATTATCACTGCACAGGTGTGCTCTATTCGATGACGAAGGCGAAGGCGCGCCCCTATAAGGCCGCCGGCGAGTGGAACACCCTGGAAATCGAAATGCGAGGCCCGCGCACCATCGTGAAACTGAACGGCGTTATAGTGACCGATTACGACGGCGTGGCTCCCGTCCCTCCCAAAAAGGGACAGTACGAACCCGAACGGGGACCGCGATCCGAAGAAGGCTACATCGCGATACAGCACCACGGCGGCGGGGCGACATTGTGGTTTAAAGAAATCACCCTGATCAAGTAGATGAGCTTTGGCGGTCCCCAAGATTGCCGCCGGCGCGCGACAATTGCCAGTGGGAGGTTTCGATGAAGCACACGATATCCCGTCGCGAACTATTCCAGCATGGCGCCGCCAGCGGGGGGGTGGTAGCCGCAAGCTCGATTCTGCTGGAGGCAGCCCCAATTTCCGCCCCACAGAATCCGGCCGCGAGCGACCGCGTCCGATTTGGCATGATCGGAGTCGGGATGCAAGGTTCCGGCCTGCTAAGCACCGCCATCGGTCTGCCGGGAGTGGAATGCGTGGGCGCAGCCGATCTTTGGGACGGCCGGCATACACTCGCGCGAGAGATCACCAACAATCCCAGCCTGCCCACCACCCGCCGTTACAAAGAACTTCTCGACCGCAAGGATATCGATTGCATTGTCGCCGCGGTGCCCGACCATTGGCACCGCCGCGTGGTCGTGGACGCCTGCAGCGCGGGCAAGGACATCTATTGCGAGAAGCCGATGTCGCACACCATCTCCGACGGGTTCGCCATGGTGGAGGCTGCGCGCGCCAATAAGCGCATTGTTCAGATCGGCTCGCAGCGCGTGAGTTCGGCGCTCTGCGCCAAAGCCCGCTCGCTCTATCAGGGTGGCGCAATCGGCAATGTGGAATTCGTCGAACTCACCATGGGCCGCAACGATCCCAACGGTGCGTGGGTCTATCCGCCACCTAATGTCACGCCGCAGACGCTGGATTGGGACACATGGCTCAACGATGCCCCTAAAATTCCCTTTGACCCTGTGCGCTTCGCGCGCTGGCGGTGTTGGCGCGAATACGGTACCGGAGTAGGGGGCGACCTGATGGTTCACCTGCTTAGCGGGATGCTTTTCACGCTCGGATGGAACGAGCCGCCACAATCCGCCGCCGCGCTCGGCGGCATTTTCCGCTTCAATGACGGGCGCAACATGCCCGACGTACACCTGGTGCTGTTCGACTACCACGGTGTGCCGGTTTATGTGCGGCTCGATCTCTGCTCGCAAAGCCCGGAAACGGCGCGTTTCTACGGCCCCAAGGGTATCTTGGAAGCCAGCGGGGGCGAACTGCGGTACGTTCCGCAATCCGGCGTGGACACAGCTCCCAGCTATTATTCCGGCGGATTCCCTTCAAAATTGCGCGAGCAATACGTGAGCCAGTGGCGTGCTGAACACGTCATTCCGCCGGGCAAGGAGGCTCTGCGCGAGACTGCGGTGTTCCAGTCGGACAACTGGGACGACCTCCGCCCGCACATGTGGAACTTCTTCCAGGCTGTGAAGACTCGCGGAACTATTACAGAGGACGCGGTGTTTGGAAATCACGCCGCCACCGCCTGCCACATGGCGAATGAATCATATTTTCGCAAAGCGCCGGTTTATTGGGACAACTCCACGCACAACGTCCGCGCCTAAGTGGGCAAGCCCGCCGTCGGGCGGAAATAGCCCGCGAGGGAATGCAAAGAATAGCAGCTTACCATCCGAGGTAAGCAAATCGGGCGTGACCGTCGCAGTGGCTGGGGGAGATTTCCTGTTTGTGCGCGATGAAGACAAGGTGGCGAGTCTTGTGCCACCACAGCATCACTGTGGCTCAAGACGTGCGGAGATCGGGCGACGGATTATCAGCAACTCGAGGTCGGAGTTCTTCGGCGTTAAGTACCAATATCGGTAGCTATTCACGGGCGGCTCTTCCGGCCTCATCCATTTTGGCCCAGGGTTCGGCATTGCAAGACTGGGCGGTTCGAGCGGCCGGCGCGCAAGACTGTTGCTGATCATCTTGCCGCCGATCCGCAGCGCTTCGCCCGATGCTCTCGCAGAACCGCGGCCCAGGTCGCACGTCTACTATGATGCTACCCTGCAGGCTCCTCGAGTGGCACGCCAGCCAAAGCCAGTCGTTGCCGCCGGCGCTCCAGAACGTTCACCCACGCGGGGCCACTCTGGTCAGGTTCAGCTATTTGCTCAAGCCGGCCGAGGCGCCTGAGGATCAGCTTCATTCGTACCAACCCGCTTCCTGCCTGGCCTGTTCCTTGAGTGCTTCTGCTGCTGCAGTATCGCCGCGGAATATAATCTGCTCCAGTTCC
>Ga0105240_10014922_pt1 | contig 10584 bp, 9 predicted proteins | sample KBSC54metaG_FD_80426 | JGI IMG/M metagenome (GOLD analysis project Ga0105240, IMG submission 80426) | Corn rhizosphere microbial communities from Kellogg Biological Station, Michigan, USA - KBS C5-4 metaG | ecosystem: Host-associated > Plants > Roots > Rhizosphere > Soil | place: Michigan, USA...
AAATTGCAAATCAACCTTGGAGCGGCGCAAGATTCCTTGAGCGGACGACTCCTGGTAAACATTCACGACCTCACGCTTTCATCCGCTGGCACGGATTCATCTTCAGACAATGCCACCATCAACTACAACGACCTGGCCGGATTTTCTAAGATCGCCTTATTCGCTAACCACGACATCACGCTGGCACTGAACCCTGACGGCACTCAGACCACTTTCGGCTTGGCCGACAGCAGCGACCTTCTGAGTTCATTCAGCTTGCAGGCGGGCCACGACCTTACGGTTCAGAACACAGTGGATATTCGCGCAGGACAAAACTGGTCTGTATCGCTGGCGGCCGGAGCGAGTTCAGCTTCGGACAGTTCAGGCAGTTTGCTCTTCGCTGGTAACAGCACGCTCGAAACACTTAACGGCGGGATTTCGCTCTTCGCGCGTGACAATGTCACCGTGAACAGCGGTTTCGTTCACACTTTCGGCGGCGGCAGCATCGATGTGAGAGCGGTGAATGGCGATATCAACACCGGAACCAGTACCGCCGGTTTCGTCAATCGTGGCGCTGGACTCACGGTGAATGAACTTCTCGGCGGCATTAGCACAGCGAGCGGCGGCAATGTCACGCTCACGGCGGGTCGCGACGTCATCAGTTTTCTGCCAACCGGAAATCTGAACACGGATGCCGGTAGCGGCGCGTTTGGCTCCGCAGCAGGCAATGTCACCGTGACCGCGGGCCGCGATGTCTACGGGCACTTCGTTGTCGCTAATGGCAAAGGCCAGATCACCGCCGGGCACGACGCTGGCACGGCGAACAGCACCATCGGCACCAAGCTGCTCGCGTTAAGCGTCATCAAGGGCGGATGGGAAGTAGATGCCACGCACGACATCCTGTTGCAGGAAGTTCGCAACCCGAACGGCATCTTCAACGCGAACACCACACCGACAACGTTGCGGCATCTGTTCAATTACAGTGCCGACTCTTACACCGTTCTCAATGCCGGCAATGCTGTCCAGTTGCGTGGCCAAGGACCGCGCAATAGCGGCACGTCCGAGCAAAGTATTCCGGCCATCTACCCCGGCACCCTCAGAATCAGCGCGGGCGCAGGCGGCGTGACGGTGGCGAACGACGTGATTCTGTTCCCGTCGTCGGTCGGGCAGTTGAGCATTTCTACAACCGGCGGCGGTTCGCTCACGGGCACGCGCGCTGGCAACCTCACTTCTATCATCATGTCGGACAGCAGCCGCACGCAATACCGCAACGGTACCGACTTTGGTATCGCCGACCACGCCGCGACGCCGCTCCATCTGAATGACACTGAACCCGTCCGCCTCGACATCTCCGGCAACATGACAGGCATTTTGCTCGGTGTGCCGAAAGTCGCGGAGATTAACGTCGTTGGCGACATGATCAACAGTCGCTTCAACGGGCAGAATCTTCACGACGATGACGTGACCAGCATCAATGTGGGACAGGTGGCCAAGTTGAACATGGAAAGTCGCGGCCTGCTCAATCCGGCAACGGATTCAGGCCTCTATGTCGGCGGGAATATTTACAACCGAAACGAGTTCACCACGACCGCGTCTTCTTCGCCCAATTTCAACTTCCTCAACAATGCAGTAGAGCAGCCGGGTGTCATGACGGCAACCGGCTGGGCGCTGCTGGCCAGCCGCTTCTCTTACAATCCATTGACGGGGCAACTGACTTTCCAGGGCCGCATGACCGGCGACCAGTTGAACGCGCTGCTCCATCTGCAGATCCCGGTGTTGGATCAGTTCGGCCAGATTCAATACGACTCGCAGGGAAATATCATCGCGCAAAACGCCCAGTTCGCTAGCGCTGCCGTGATCAACTACCTCTACGACCACAGTCAGGACGTTCCGTCGAATCCAACGACTGGGTATCTGCTCGGTGGCGGCGGCGCATTCAACATTAACGCGCACAATTTCGACTTGGGTTCCACTGCCGGCGTCGTGTCACAGGGCCCGCGCGGAAACAGCGCGCTCGCCAGGTACTTCACGCACGGCGCGGATATCAACGTCAACCTCTCCGGTTACCTCGACATGTTTTCGACCACCATCTCCTCGTTGAACGGGGGCGCGGTTTCCGTTTACTCGGGCAGTTACATCAACGTGGGTTCGTACACGTTTGCCGGCAACGATCTGGTCGCGCGCGGTATTTTCACCTTGGACGACGACGACGTGAGCGTCATCGCTGTGGGCGACATCAACGTCGCGGGCTCCCGTATTGCAGCCTATGACGGCGGTGACGTGCATGTGAAATCCCTCACGGGCAATGTGAATGCCGGCACTGGTGCAAGTGGCTCTGTGCCGGTCGAAAAATATTACGTGAACCCCGACACGCGGCGCATCTCATCGTATGCGCCAACGATTCCCGGCAGCGGCATTCTTGCTACCACATTTCCGCCTTCGTTGGATCCTTCATTCCCCACCTCAACCCATACGGTTGGCAACATCCTGATCGAGACGCCACGCGGCAACATCAACGCCAGTGCCGGCGGCGTGGTGCAAATCCCGTTGAACGGCGTGAACTCGGACTCCAGCACTGTGACGCTCATCGCCGGTACGAAGCACACGGAAACCGGACCCGATGGCAAACCGGTTACGGTGGTGGATTACGTGGGCAACATCGACGCTAGCGGTTCCGGCGTCATCGGCAGCACGGTCAAGCTCGACGCCACTGGCGACGTGAAAGGCTTCGTCTTCGCGCGAAATAATATCGATGTCACTGCCGTTCAAAACGTAAACGTGACCGCGTTGGCCCAGGGCAATGTGAGTGTCGGCGCCGGCGGAAACATCTCTGGCACGATAATTGGCGTGGGCAGTGTCAGCGCGAGCGGTAGCAGCGTCGACGCCGCTCTCCTTTCGCAGAACGTCACCTCCAGCGGTGGCACTTCCGGCCAGGTCGGTTTCGCGCAAGGCGATGCCGCGGGTGCCACCAGTCAGAGCACTCAAAAAGACGACGGCGAAAAGATGGCGACCGATGCCAAAGGCAACGCCGAAGACGATGAATTGAAAAAGAAGGGCACCATCGCCCCGCGCCTGACCCGCACCGTCGGTCGCGTCACCGTTATTTTACCCAAATCTTAAAAACAACCCGCAGCAACTTTATGACCTCATTTGTAATAACTCCGATGTTTGGCAGCGCGCTTCAGTTCGCTTTCGAGAAAGCAACGATCGAAGGCAAAATAACCATCAGCGTACTTGCGCTTGTGTCGCTGTTCAGTTGGACGGTGATCATTAGCAAGATTTTTCAGCTCGCGCGCGCCAGCCGGGTGAGCAAAAAGTTCTTTGAGGCGTATCACGACACACATGAGCCGCTCGAACTACAACGCCAGCAGCTAAAGTTTGAAGGTGCTCCCGCGTACGAACTCTACACGGCCGGCGTGGAGGAATTGAATTACCAGCTCGAGAAGAATCCTGTTCATCTCGACGGTGCGCGCAAGATCAGTGCCTCGGGCTTCGATGCCGTCCGCATCAGCCTCGAAGAAGCAGCGATGGGTGAGGCGCTCGCGCTGGAAAAGGGCATGATTGTGTTATCCACAGCTGTCGCCGGCGGGCCGTTCATCGGCTTGCTCGGTACGGTGTGGGGCGTCATGGAAACATTCGCCGGCATCGCGAAGGCCAATTCCGCCAGTCTCACGGCGATGGCGCCCGGCGTGGCGGGCGCGCTGATCGCGACCGTCATCGGCCTGCTCGTCGCGATTCCTGCGATGTTCGCCTACAACTTCATGGTCACACGCATCCGCGCCTTCACGCAGGAACTTGATGCGTTCGCCATCCGCTTCGCCACGCAGATTGAGCATAGCCATGTGGACAATCGCTCCATTGCTGAAGGCGTTTCCGCCGCCATCGAAAAATCGCTGAAGAAACGAGATTTTGACGCGAAGCAGTTCATTCCCGCCGAACAAGTGTGATTTCCACGTCGCACACGCGTTGCTATGAGGAAGTGCTCCAAAACAGCTCATCACTCGTTGACCGAGTTGAACATCACGCCGTTGCTCGATTTGGCGTTCGTGTTGCTGGTGATTTTTATCATCACGACCACACCGATCGTCAACGACCTTGATTTGAACCTGCCGAGTGCCTCAAAGCATCCGAAGGATGCTCCGCCAAAGGCGAACTACGTCACCATTGAAGCGTCGGGCACGATGTACTTGAACAAGAAGCAGGTCGATTTAGAAGGCTTGCTGGCGGAGTTGGTGCAACTCCGCGTGGATGATCCTGACTTGAACGTCATCGTACGTGGCGACGGCAAAACAAAGTATCGTGAGATCGTGCGCGTAATGGATGCATTACAGCAGGCCAACATCGTGAAGGTGGACCTCGCCACCGAGGTTGCCGATTCCGGGAAGAAATAGCGTCGCATGCCCTATCAACGCAAAGTTCAGAAAGCGTCGAAGCTGAGCGTGGCGATCTCAGTGATCTTCCACGCGCTCATCATCGGTGGTCTGGTCTTCTTTGCCGCCCGCGAAGGTATTTTGGGCAAGCAGTTGAAGAAAATTGCAGTGACGATGGTGCCGAAGGAAAAACCACCGGAAAAACCGAAAGAGAAGCCTCCCGAGGAAAAGCCGCCGGAGAAACCACCGGAGCAAAAGCCGGTCGAAGAACCGCCCAAAGTTGCCGCAACACCACCGCCCACGACGAAGGCGGTATCCGCGCCGCCACCGCCGGCGGCGATTGAAGCACCTGCGGCCGCAGTTGTGCCGAGCTTTGATTTTGAAGGTGGGCGAGCTACCGGTTCCGGCGCGGGTGGTCCCAATGGGATTTATAAGGGTTACGTCGAGTACACGCTGCGCGCCAATTGGCACCGGCCCGAAAACATCTCGGATTTGAATTACGTGGCCGAGGTGGAAGTGGGCATCGACACTGCCGGACAGATCACCGGCAGCGAGTGGAAAAAAGGGTCTGGCGACTCCGTGTGGGACAACAGCGTGCGGAAAGCCATCGCCGCAACCACATCCATCGGACGCAAACCACCAAAAGGATTTCCCGAAAAAGTTCTCGTCCGCTTTGACGTACAGGAAGAAACGGATGTGTTAACGCCATGAAACGTGCTTTCCGCAAAACCAATTCAGCGCATCACGGCTCGCTCAACGAGTTGAACATAACGCCGCTGCTCGACCTCGTGTTCGTGCTGCTCGTGATCTTCATCATCACTACGCCGCAACTGACGAACAACCTTGAGTTGAACCTTCCCAGCGGCAAACCGAAGCCGGCAAACGAGCCAAAGCCCAAGTTGAACCAGCTCTTTGTCGATGCCAAGGGCCAGGCATTCCTGAATGACGAACCGCTGACCACAACCGCACTCAAAGAAAAGTTGCAGCGGCTGAAATCCGCCGACCCCGAACTGGGTGTGGTCGTCAAAGGCGCGAGCGAAGTGGATTACCAGAACATGGTCACCGTGCTCGACATTTTGCAGCTGTTGGAAATTACCAAGGTTGGCCTCGCGACCGAGGTAGCTCAGTAGTCAATGCACACGTTTCACTTAAGGGACTAACATCAAATCCATACTTATGGCATCAAAGCAAACAGCGGATTCTAAAAAGGCGCCGGTTCAAAACTGGGTGCAGGTCGTTCGTGAGCAGGTCGAATCCATACGCTTTGGGATTGTGCAAATCACCGTACACGACTCCCGCGTCGTACACGTGGAACGCGTGGAGAAGATGCGGTTCAATCTTGTGAACGGAGAGACCAAATCTGTGGCAGTGAAAGAACCGGAAGGCAAATGATTCCGTCTGTACCATGCATTCATTTGGGGGTGCTTGCCAAATACCTGACCAGCAATAGCTTATCTTCGCATTCCTGTATTGGCAGCCCGCGACGGTAATATCCAAAACCTGAACCGTAGGCAGCGCCATTCACCACGCACGCATCGATGCAGTTTTCCTCCAGTTGCCGGTGAGCTTTGGTTAATGCTTCGTCTCGTGTGCCCGCGAGCTCGTATTTCCAGCCAACGATAAAACTGCTTGGAAACAGCCGACGCATTTGCGCGATCACCTTCGTAGCCGGCTCCAGGTGAATGGTAAGCGCGCCCGACCGGCTGGCAATTTTCGGCGAGTCACAAGCCCGACCTCGGTCGTCGGCCACTTGCTTGACCTTGTAATCGCACAGGGCCGCGACCAAAAAAACAGCTCCGATCTCATGTGCGCCAGCGGCTTCGACCAGCAATTTCAGTAAATCATCGTTCGTGTTGAACAGGCTCACGTGGCAAGGTTTGGCCGGACCTGGGAAAGTTGCGCCGCTTCCTTTCAGACAGAAAACGTCGTGCCCGACACGAGCCAATTCGTCGCAGAGCAGAACACCCAACTCACCGGTTGAAAAATTCGTCAGCCGGCGAACTTGGTCGATGGGCTCGAAGCTGGGGCCGCAGGTGACGATGACTTTCATGTGGTTACGCCAAATTAATCCTTTTCCGCCTGCAAACGTTGCTTGATGCGCTCGCGCGCCGCATCCGGAAGCTTCTGCGGCAGCGGCTCCACCAGCTTGTCAGGATGCGCCTGCGCCGCATCCCGGAGAAAGTGCACCTGCTGCCCATAACGACGGCACCATTTGCAAAGGCAAAGATGGACTCGTAATCCGACTTTCTGCGATGCCGTCAGCGGATGATCCAGCGCCGCCGATTGGAGGCGGGTCGCCTGGCGGCAACTGGGCGATAGGTCGGCCAGCCGTTGCAGAAATCTCTTTATCATTGCCTGTCTCTTCGTCGTTCGTTGCTGGACATCCTTACACTTAAAATCACTCACCCGCCGCCTGCTTGCCGAACCAGTTTGTCTCCAGGCACCGGCGCAGGGCCATTCGGGCGCGGTGCAGCATGACCCAGAGGTTGTTCTCTGAGATATTCAGCATCGCGCAAATCTCCTTGCTCTCCACGCCGTCCACTTCGCGCAAGTTGAACACCGCACTGACGTTTTTGGGCAGCTTCTTGGAACAATCGCTGTAAGTCTTCCAAAACACCTCACTATCAAGGCTCGCACCCGGATTATCCCACTCCTGCGGACCAAGTTCGTGAATCCAGCCGTCCTTGCCGATCCCGTCCGGCACAAAACGGTCATTCTCCTCGTCGGAATAAAATTCCAGGTCGGTGAACGGCGTTTCGCGACTCGCCTTGCGGTAATGGTCGCAAATCTTGTTTTTCAAAATGCCGACGAGCCAGCTCTTCTCAGCGCTACGACCTTGAAAGCTTTTCCCGCCCTTAAGCGCCGCGAGAAACGTTTCCTGTACAGCGTCCTCGGCCTTGGCCGGATCACGGAGCCGCGCGAGTGCATATTTGAAGAGATAATCGCCATGCTCATCCACCCAGCGTTCCGGGTCGGAGAGGCGGGATGTTGGGGTGGCGATGGCAGCCGGTTCACCTTTAGCCTTGGCCGCTTCTTTCCCATCAGACGGCGCAGGCGACGTGCCGCCGGGATTCTCAACCGCTGTCAGGTCGGGTTCAGACATGATTTGTTCGCACTGTTTCATTGCACCAGCAGTCGCAACAGCGGCCGCCTGCGGACATGAGTCGCGCGAGCTGGTCAAAACCTTACAGTGATTTTTCCCGCTGTCCATTTCGACCGCGATTACATTTGCGCGCGAGCAAGGGATGAACGACCAGTTACCACACGTGTCCAATCCGGCATGTAAGGAAGCTGACGCGGTTGCGACCAACCCCTGCCAGCCGAAATCGAAACCACGACAGATAAGAAAATGAACGCTGCACCCGAAGGCCAGAAACCCAATAGCCGCATGTTTACGCCGATGCCCGCCGAGCACGTCGAACTCATGCAGCAACACCTGCGTGACGAGAACCTGCCCGAAGCCGTGATGCCGGAGCGCCCGGTTAATCAGGTACTCAAAGGCCAAAAGGCGCTGGTGACCGGTGCGAATTCCGGCATCGGCAAGGCGGTGGCCCTATCATTGGCCCACGCCGGGGCCGACGTAGTGGTGAATTATGTTTCGCGCCCGGAAGCCGCGGAGGAAGTGGTTGCGCACATCAAAAGTCATGGCGGCAATGCCTTTGCGCACCAGGCGAATGTCGCCAAGGAAGACGACGTGCAAGCGATGTTCAAGACGATGATCCAGGAATTCGGCACCATCGACATCCTCGTCAACAACGCGGGCCTCCAGAAGGACGCGCCCATCGACCAGATGACCCTTGCCGACTGGCAGTTCGTCCTCGATGTGAATCTCACCGGACAATTTCTCTGCGCCCGCGAAGCCATCCGCGAATTCAAGCGCCGCGGCATCCACAAGGAAGTCAGTTGCGCGGCTGGAAAAATCATCTGCATGAGCAGTGTCCACGAAGTCATCCCGTGGGCCGGCCATGTGAATTACGCCGCCAGCAAGGGCGGCGTCATGTTGATGATGAAAAGCATCGCGCAGGAAGTCGCGCCGCATCGCATCCGCGTGAACTCAGTTTGTCCCGGGGCCGTGCGCACGCCCATCAATATGGAAGCGTGGGGCACGCCCGAGGCGTATCGCGAACTGATGAAGCTGATTCCCTACAAGCGCATTGGCGAGCCCGATGACATCGGTCGCGCCTGCGTCTGGCTCGCGAGCGACGACTCCGATTATATCCACGGCGCCAGCATCTTCGTGGACGGCGGCATGACTTTGTACCCAGGTTTTGAAACCGGCGGCTGAGTTCGTTCGTCTGGATACCTTAACCAAACACGCGTTTTGTTATATGATTACCTCGCCCGCCCCCCGTCCCTCGTCCCTTTCTGATGAATGGCTTGAAGCCGACGGCCTCGGCGGCTTCGCCTCCGGCACTAGCAGCACGGTTCGCACACGCCGTTACCACGCCCTGCTGCTCACGGCCACCACGCCGCCAACCGGACGCATGGTTTTGGTAAATGGCTTTGACGCTTGGGTCGAGCTCAACGGTAAATCGTATTCGCTCAGTTCACAATGTTACGCGCCGAATGTTATCGGTGGTGATGGTGCGACCCGCATCGAAAGCTTCGCCTACCAACCTTGGCCGCGCTGGATTTTCAAACTCGACGACGATACCCGCATCCAACTGGAATTGTTTTCCGCTCACGGCGAATCGATGACTTGTCTGACGTGGAAGCTCCTCGGAGAGCAAAAGAACGTTCGCCTTTTTGTCCGCCCCTTCATATCGGGTCGCGATTATCACTCACTGCACAAGGCTAATCCCGCCTTCCGATTCGAAGCCGAGATGCAGCCCGACCGTATCACTTGGCAACCTTACGCCGATGTGCCTGGCGTGACTGCGATCACCAACGCGCTCTACGAGCCGGAGCCGCATTGGTATCATAATTTTCTCTACACTGAGGAGCAGGCGCGCGGTCTCGATTGTGAAGAGGACCTCGCCGCGCCGGGCGTCTTCTCCTGGAGTCTCACTCGGGAGGAAGCCGTGCTTGTGCTCGCGCCGCGTGACGTGGCCGCCAAAATTCCCAACCGCACCAAACCCGTTGAACTGGCAGCCCACCTGCGTGAACGCGAAACTCTCCGGCGCGAGCAATTCCCGTCTCCATTGCACACCGCCGCCGACGCGTACATCGTGCGCGGCCGCTTGGGCACAACCATAATCGCCGGCTACCCGTGGTTCGCAGATTGGGGGCGTGACACGCTTATCGCCTTGCGCGGGCTTTGTCTCGCCACGAATCGTTTGGCTGACGCCAAAGAAATTCTGCTCACGTGGGCGGGCACGGTCTCTGAAGGCATGTTGCCCAATCGCTTTCCCGACCAGGGCGACCGTCCTGAGTTCAACGCCGTTGACGCCTCGCTTTGGTTCGTGATTAGCGTGCATGAATTCCTTCAAGTAGCGACCGGCGCAAATTTCACGATATCCAACGCCGAGCGCCTAAAGTTGCTCGCCGCATGCGAAGCTATCTTGGAGGGCTACGCCAAAGGCACGCGATTTAACATTCGTCTTGCTAGCGATGGCCTGATCGCGTGTGGTGAAACGGGAGTTCAACTCACCTGGATGGACGCCAAGGTCGGTGATTGGGTGGTGACTCCCCGCATTGGCAAGCCGGTGGAAATCCAAGCTCTCTGGCTCAATGCCCTTTCGCTGGCTAGCAAAGCCAACGCAAAGTGGCAGGAACACTACGCTCGCGGCTTGGAATCGTTCCGCACTCGCTTCTGGAACAACGATCGGCGTTGCCTCTTTGATGTCGTGGATGTGAACCATCAACCGGGCGTTAATGATTCCGCGATCCGTCCCAATCAGATCTTCGCCGTCGGCGGCTTGCCCAGCAGCCTGTTTGACGATGAACGCGCCCGTCTGATTTTGGAATCCGTCGAAGACAATCTACTCACACCGCTCGGCTTGCGCTCGCTCGCAGCGAGTGAGCCCGGTTATGTGCGGCGCTACGAGGGCGGTGTGCGGGAGCGCGATGGCGCTTATCATCAAGGCACCGTCTGGCCGTGGCTTATCGGACCGTTTGTCGAAGCGTGGGTGCGCGTCCGTGGCGATGGTCCGACGGCTCGCCAGGAGGCGCGCGAGAAGTTTCTTAAGCCGCTCTTCGAACACCTGAACGAAGCCGGCCTCGGCCATGTCTCCGAGATCGCCGATGGCGAGCCGCCGCACGTTCCGCGCGGATGTCCCTTCCAAGCGTGGTCCGT
>Ga0105240_10014923_pt1 | contig 10584 bp, 10 predicted proteins | sample KBSC54metaG_FD_80426 | JGI IMG/M metagenome (GOLD analysis project Ga0105240, IMG submission 80426) | Corn rhizosphere microbial communities from Kellogg Biological Station, Michigan, USA - KBS C5-4 metaG | ecosystem: Host-associated > Plants > Roots > Rhizosphere > Soil | place: Michigan, USA...
CGCTCCGATCGAGCTGCGATCGGCGCCGTTCCAATCGCCACACATTGTTGATTCGTGGGGCGCTCTCGAGTTTCCCTCGGTGCCGAAGCGCCTGGGTGTAATTGGCGCCGGCGTGATCGGGCTGGAGTTGGGTAGTGTCTGGCGCCGCCTGGGTAGCGAGGTCGTCATGCTCGAAGCGCTCCCGGACTTTCTCGCCGTGGCCGACCAACAGCTGGCGAAGGAAGCGTTGCGCCACTTCAAGAAGCTGGGCATCGATATTCGCCTGGGCGCGAAGGTCACCGGAGCGAAGGTCGCCGGAGATGCTGTCGAGGTGAGCTACACCGACAGCCAGGGCGAGCAGAAGACTACGGTCGATCGGCTGGTGGTGGCGGTCGGCCGGCGCCCTTACACGAAAGATCTCCTGGCTTCGGGTAGCGGTGTCGAGCTGGACGAGCGGGGCTTCATCAAGGTGGACCACCAGTGTCGCACCGGAGTGGATGGTGTCTGGGCGGTGGGCGATTGCGTGCGCGGCCCGATGCTGGCCCATAAGGGCAAGGAAGAGGGCGTGATGATCGCCGACCTCATCGCTGGTCACTTTGCGGAAGTCAACTACAAGACGGTTCCTTCGGTGATCTATACGGCGCCGGAGATTGCCTGGGTGGGTCTCACGGAGGAAGAAGTGAAGGCTCAGCGCAAGGCCTACAAGGTCGGCGTGTTTCCCTTCCTCGCGAGCGGACGCGCACGCGCGATGGAACAGGCGCAAGGCTTCGCAAAGGTCATTGCGGCCAAGGACGACGATGAGATCCTCGGTGTGCACATTATCGGACCGATGGCGGGCGAATTGATCGCCGAAGCGGTGCTGGCCATGGAGTACTCGGCGAGCAGCGAGGACCTGCAACGGACGATCCACGCCCATCCGACACTGTCGGAGGCGATTCACGAGGCCGCTCTGGCTGTCGATAAGCGCGCGATCGATTCGATCAATCGCTGACCCGGTCGGGGGGCGCAGGGGCCCCGCCGAGCGGCCCGGCGGGATCAGCTCATTTTCTGGTCGATCGAGATGCTGACGGGCTCGGTCGTCCGCGGGTCGACATTCTCCAGACGGCCAACCAGGTCGCCGGCACGCGGCAATGCTTCGCCGTGCAGTGAAATGCGCGCCTCGAGTTGGATGCGATGGGACGCAGACAGCGTGCGTCCCGGAATCATCGCGTCGGCATCATCGAGCACGAACGATATCGGCCAGCGGTCTACTTCCAGCTTCCGCACTGCCAACGGCGGTCCCTGCGTGCCGGGTTCCAAGGCGCAGACGAAGAGGGTCGCTCCGGGGAGCGCGGCAGAGGCTAGCACGGCCGCGATGTCTACCGTACCGGTGATTCGAGTGGCTTCGGTGGCGTCGGCATTGCGGTAGCTTTCTTCCGACTCGTGTGTGCGCGCCGCGCCCGCGTCATACGTTCTTCCCATGTATCGGTAGTTGTAGCTGCTAGCGGACAACTCGTCCATGCGTCGCGGATTGCAGACGGAACGAACGTCGCGTGTGCGACGGTGCGCTTGCGACTAATGTCGACCAGTCTTCACTAGCGAGAGTGCTCGCCGTCGAGTTTGAATGTGAGGCGCACTTCTACGCGCGCGTCGACGGGAATGCCATCGATCGTCCTTGGGTCGTATCGCCAACGATGCACGGCCGCGATTGCGGCTCGGTTGAAGACGTTTTCAGGCTCTGCGCGCACGACGCTTACGTCGTGTACCTCACCATGAGAAGAGATCGTGAAGACGAGGTCGACGGCTCCTTCGACACCGCGGCGCGCAGCGTCCTCAGGATATTCGGCAGCAACGCGTTGTATGACACGTGCCTCATGCGTAATCGCCGCCGAGCCCGAGCTCGTGAGCGCCGCCGTGGCCTGCGAGAAGTTGGTAGCCGGGCCACTGTTGCCGGTTGTCGTGTCCTCCACTGTTTTGCCACTGAATGTGGCCGACGAGCCCGCCGGGATGCGTCTCGGAGACGCTCTATCGCTCTCTGGTACCCGCTGCCTGGCCAACGACGGTCGCGAGATCGTGTTTTTGGGCGGCGCGGGCGGGCTGGAATCGGATACAGGCTGTTCGCTGCGTTCCAGCAGCGATTCAAAGAGCGGCAGTCTTGGATGGGTCGGGGCAATTTGTTGCAAGGCGGCGATATCGGTGCGGGCCGCCTTCAGGTCATGGTGTTGGAACGCAATGTCGGTATCCGCGACGAGCTTGACCACTTCCGGCGGGAAGTTGGGGGACGTGTTGGTCAGATTCAGCGTGTGCAGCGCAGTAGGGCTGAACACACGCAACGCCAGGATCAGCGCTCCGACAAGCACTACCACGCCGGCGGCAACAGCGAAAGCGCTCCGTGTGGCACTCGCTCCCAGTGACGGAGGAGCAAAGCCTTTTGGCCGGGACGTCGCCGCGAGCCTTGCCCCGAGAGCCAGAGCTTCGGGCGTAGGCTGACGCGGCCCGCGCGGGAGGGGGCGGTCGCTGCTTGTACGTGGAGCACTGCGCGATCTGCTGACACCCATATCAGCGGTGGTGCGGGACGCCGAGGGAGCGGCAGCGGCCGGGCGCGTCGCGACCGCTGCCGTGACGACTGGCTCGGGAAAGTCGGGTGCGGTGACGATGGCGGTCACGCGCGTCGGTGTTTGCAGTTCCGGCTCGAGTGGTGGGAGCGTCGGTGCAGGCGGCGCTGTCGATTTGGGTACTGCCTCGGAGGCGACTGCGGTTACGGGTGTACCCTCAAACTCCACCTCGAAACCTTCGTGGCTCTCTTCCTGTTCTTCTTCAATTTCTTCTTCAATCCCCGCGGCTGCCGACAAGGCGGCCAGCAACTGGCGGGGCTCTATGGGGTAGGAGAGGGTACGGAACAACCCGAAGGGCCTCAACCGCCCCCTGAGCAGTTTGAGCCGCTCCGGCTCGACGGCAAAAATCCGCAGCATGTCAGAGCGGCTGCGTGCCACCTGACTCAACAGCTCGAGCCCGGAGCCGTCCTCCAGCCGCTCGCCGGCCACTATGACGTCGTAGTCATTGCAACGGACGAGGTCGAGGCAGTCGGCCTTGGTGGTGACCGCGTCGATAGGGAAATACTCGCCCAACAGCTGAGTGATCGCTGTGAGTAGAGTTGAGTCCTGATCGACCACGAGAACGCGCATACACCCACTAGCTCCCTGCTTGGGAGCCTTCCAGATACATCCATGTCTTAATACAGCGACAGGGCCGTGCGAACGCCGTTCCAAGTCACATATTACCGCGGAAACGGCTGGCCCATCGGCTTTGGCGGCTGGCCCATTGTCTTTGGGGGCTGGCCCATGGGACTACGGGCTCATTACTCAGCGCAGGCGCCGTGCATGGATCACACTGGGAACGCCAGTCAGACGTTTCATTACGCGGGTGAGCTGATCGAGATCGTTGACCGTTACGGTAACCAGCACGTGTGCCGTGCCCGCGCTCCGGTCTGTCGTGGTCGTCATCGCCTCGATACTGAGACGTTCGTATGCCAGTACGTCCGTTATGTCACGAACCAGACCCCTACGGTCATAAGCGGTGACAGACAACTCGACTCTAGGGTTCCCGCCGTCAGCATGCGACCATTCGACGCCGAGGATTCTGTCAGGTTTGGTGGAACGCATCCGCAGGAGGCTCGGGCAATCGGCCCGATGGATCGTCACGCCGCGACCAACTGTGACGTACCCCGCAATGGGTTGCGGCCGCAGGGGCGCGCAGCAGCGCGCGAAGATGACCGGCAGGTCGCCAACGCCCTCGATCTCAACAGGTGAGCCGACGCGGGATGCTCGGCCGGTTCCGGCTCGCGACGAACGGGCAACTGGAACGTGAGTTCGGCTGGGCTGGCCCATTGGTCTTCCGGGCTGCGCCGGTTGCAATCCGGGCAGCCGGGCCGCCGCTTGCAGGAGTTGTGTGACGGTGATCTCACCTTCGCCGAGAAGTTGGTAGAGGTGATCGGCGTCACGCATCCCGAGCTCAGTCACCAGCGCGGAGAAGTGCTCCGGCTTGAATCCGATCCGGGGCAGCTCCCGCTCGGCGATCGCGCGACCGGCGATGCGGTTGTCGGTCACGTCCTGCTTGCGGAACCAGGCACGGACCTTGGATCGGTTGCGCGCCGAGACGAGATAGCCCTGCTCGGGGGCGAGCCAGTCCCGGCTGGGCGCCTCCTGTTTGCTGGTGATGATCTCGACGATCTCGCCGTTGCCGAGGGTGTGAGTCAGCGGAACGATGCGTCCGTTTACCTTGGCGCCGCGGCAGCGATGTCCGAGTGAAGTATGCACGGTATAGGCGAAATCGAGAGGTGTTGCTCCACGGGGGAGATCGATGACCTCTCCTTTCGGAGTCAACGCATAGACCCGGTCCTCGAAGAGCTCACTCCGGACACGCTCGAGAAAGTCCCGCTCGGCGTCGACGTTTTGCTCGGCACCGGGACCGGCTGCAGCCTCATGCGGCTCCAGAAGACGCCTGACCCACTCGATCTTTCTCTGATACTGCGCGTCCTTTGCGCCTCCTTCCTTGTAGGTCCAGTGCGCGGCAACGCCGAGCTCCGCATGCTCGTGCATCTCGCGCGTGCGGATCTGAACCTCCACGCTCTTGCCCTGCGGACCCATGACGGCGGTGTGAATAGAGCGATAGAAGTTGTCTTTGGGCGTGGCGATGTAGTCGTCGAACTCTCCCTGGACGTACGGCCACAGCCCGTGCACCACGCCCAGCGCCGCGTAGCAATCGGGAATGGAAGCCACTATCACTCGCACGGCGCGCACATCGAAGAGTTGCTCGAAGGCGAGATGTTTGCGGGCCATCTTGCGATAGATGCTGTACATGTGTTTCGGGCGACCATAGACCTCCGCCCGGATGCCTGCCTTTTCCAACTCGGCACGCAAGGTCGCGCACAGGGTTTCGATGTAGCGCTCACGATCCGCCCGCCGCTCGTTGAGCTCAGCGGCGATGCGCCGATATTCATCGGGCTCGAGATACCGGAAGGCGAGATCCTCGAGCTCCCATTTGAGCTGCCAGACTCCCAGACGATTTGCCAGTGGCGCGAAGATCGCCCGAGCCTCCACGGCCAGGCGCTCGCGCTCTTCGGGAGTCGTCTCGCGCGCGTGCCGCAGACCGACCAGTTCCTCGGCCAGCCTTGCGAGGACGAGGCGTGGATCGCTCACGACGGCCAACAGCATCTTGCGAAGCGTCTCCGCTTGGCGCGCGTCGAGGCCCTGGGCCGGCGACCAATTGCGTGGCAATCCCATCTCACCCAGGCGTGACAAGGCGAGGGCGGTCTCGGTGGCTGTTTTGCCGATCAGATCGGTCAGGGTCTCAGGCTGCAGTCCGTCGTGGCCGATCGCCGGGCGCACGAGCACCGCGGTCGCGAGCTCGAGGTCCTCGGTGAGTGCGCCCATGACCTCGGCGGCTTCCGCTCCCCGGGCGAGCTCCGCATGGGTTTGCGGGCTCACATGCTCGATAGCAGCACGCGCTTGGCTTATCGCGTCACGAATGGCGGGCGGGGAAAGTTGAAGCGTCTCCACGATATACAGCTCTTTGGGCGGTCCGGAACAGCTTGGCGGCATGTCGCGGCTGCCGGTTTACGGCTATGATACTGCCTGTTTTCCTAAGCGGCGCCGAAGCTTAGCCGCCGCTCCCTTCGCGAAATTCATGGCAGGTCACACCAAGTGGGCTAGCATCCAGCGCCGCAGGGCGGCACGGGCGAGGGGGCGGGAGAAACTGCCGGTGCATGCGGTGGGTGGGTCATTCGAGCCGGTTCGGTATGAAGGGTACGGACCGGGCGGCGCCGCGGTGGTCGTGGATTCGGTGACTGACGACCGCGCTCGCACCGGTGCCCATATCCGCGCGACGTTCACAAAATATGGGGGCAATCTGGGTGCACAAGGGTCGGTGAGCTACTTGTTCCACAAAGTTGGGCTCATGACGTTTCCACCTGGCACTGATGAGAGCGATCTCATGCAGGTCGCCCTGGAGGCGGGGGCGGAGGACGTCGTGCTGAACGCGGACACCTCCATCGAGGTGCTCGCGGATCCCGTCGAATTCGAGACCGTGCGGGCGATCCTTACGGAGCGGGGCTTCGTACCCGCGACGGCGGAGGTGACCGAGCGTGCCTCGCTGGCCACTCCTTTGTCCGGGTCGGCCGCCGAGTCGATGGTGCAACTCCTGGAAGCTCTTGAAGACCTCGATGATGTAAGGGACGTTTATTCCAATGCCGAGATATCGTACGAAGTCCTGGCGCGGATTTGACGCCGCGGCGTTTGCTGCGGGTCAGGGAGCGCCGGCTACCGTTGCGGTGCGAGGCACGTCCGAGGCCGGAGCCACTGTCTCCGTAACGCTGGCCCATACGGCCGCGAAGGTTCGTGTTCTCGGTGTCGATCCCGGTTCGCGACGAACGGGATTTGGCGTCATTGAATGCCGCGGCAGCGACTACGTGCACGTTGCGCACGGCTGTCTGAACGTCGCTGGCGCCATCGTTACTGAGCGCTTGCGCCTCATCTTCGATGGGTTGCAAGCGCTCATCGAGGAGCACCAGCCGGCGGAAGTCGCCGTCGAGCGTGTGTTCGTGAATCGAAACGTGGCGAGCGCGTTGAAGCTGGGGCAGGCCCGCGGAGCGGCCCTTTGCGCCGTGCCGAGGGGACTGCCCGTGTTTGAATATGCGCCGCGAGCGGTGAAGCTGGCACTGGTTGGCTCGGGCGCGGCGGAGAAGGCGCAGGTGAATCACATGATCTCCACATTGCTGAAGCTGCAGGGACCCATCGGTCCCGACGCTTCAGATGCGCTGGCGGTGGCTGTCTGTCATGCGCACTCCCGGCGGGCGCACATGCTCGTACAGTCGGCGATGACACGGCCGCTTGCCTCGAAGGCACCCCGGGAATGATCGGCTCGGTCCGCGGCCGCATCACCGCCAAAGCGCCTCCCCAACTCCTGGTTGACGTCGGCGGCCTGGGTTATGAGCTCGAGGCGCCGATGTCCACTTTCTTTCATCTCCCCGCGGTTGGGGAGGAAGTCAGGTTGCTCACACATCTCGTGGTGCGTGAGGATGCGCACGTGCTCTACGGGTTCGGCACCGAAAGTGAGCGGCGCTTGTTTCGGAGTTTGATCAAGGTCTCCGGTGTTGGGCCGAAAATCGCTCTGGCGTTACTATCGGGCATCAGCGTGGAGGCGTTCTCGCAGTGCGTGCTGAACGAGGACATCACGGCGCTGACGCGGGTTCCGGGAATAGGACGCAAGACGGCCGAGCGCCTCGTGATCGAGATGCGTGATCGTTTGAAGGATCCCGAAGCACCCGTCGTGACGGGCACTGCGGCGGTCGCCGCGAGCGCAAGTCCAGAGACCGAAGCGTACGGGGCGCTCGTGGCCCTCGGATACCGGCCAGCCGAGGCGACCCGCTTGCTCAAAGCGGTCGGCCCCGGTACACACTCCACCGAGGAGCTCATTCGGCGCGCCCTGCAAGGTGCCAGCCGGGCGGGATAAACGGCAGGATCTCGAGATTTGGAAGCAGAACGCATCATCAGTGGAGTCTCCGGCGGCGAGGACGAGGCGGTCGAGCGGGCCATTCGGCCTGCGCGGCTCGCGGACTACATTGGCCAGGCCGCCGTGAAAGCGCAGCTGGAGATCTTCGTCACCGCCGCGCGGCAGCGGGGTGAGGCCCTCGATCATGTGCTGATTTTCGGCCCACCGGGCCTCGGCAAGACGACACTCGCCAACATCCTGGCCGCCGAGCTGGGTGTCAACTTGCGACAAACGTCGGGCCCGGTGCTCGAGCGTCCGGCGGATATCGCCGCCATGCTGACCAATCTTCAGCCACGGGACGTGCTGTTCGTCGACGAGATCCACCGCCTTTCACCGATGGTGGAAGAGGTGCTCTATCCGGCCATGGAGGACTACCAGCTCGACATCATGATCGGCGAGGGTCCGGCGGCGCGCTCCATCAAGGTCAACCTGCCGCCGTTCACGCTCGTGGGCGCGACGACCCGGGCGGGCCTTTTGACCTCGCCGCTGCGGGATCGCTTCGGGATCGTACAACGGCTGGAGTTCTACGAGGTGGAGGACCTCGAGCGCATCGTGAAGCGCTCCGCGTCCATCCTGGGAGTCAGCATCGATGATGGCGGGAGCCGCCGGATCGCGCAGCGCTCGCGCGGGACTCCCCGGATCACCAATCGATTGTTGCGGCGGGTGCGCGACTATGCACAGGTGAAAGCGGATGGACGGATCGAGGCGCGCATTGCCGATGCGGCGCTCGATCTGTTGGAGGTCGATCCGCTCGGGTTTGACACTCTCGACCGTAAGTTTCTCACCACGATCATCGAGCGCTTCGATGGCGGGCCGGTCGGTATCGACAGCCTCGCCGCCGCGATTGGTGAGGAGCGCGGGACGCTCGAGGATGTGATCGAGCCCTTTCTCATCCAGAAAGGCTTCCTGGTCCGGACGGCCCGCGGACGCATGGTCACCCGAGCGACCTACCTCCATTTTGGGCTGAAAGCGCCGGAGCGCTCGAGCGCCACCTTGCAGCTGTTCGAGGACGAGGACCGGTGAGTCTGTTTTCCCTGGCCGCCCGCGTCTATTGGGAAGACACGGACGGCGGCGGCATCGTTTACTATGCGAACTACCTACGGTTTCTCGAGCGCGCCCGTACCGAGTGGCTGCGCTCACTGGGACACTCACAGCAGGAGCTGGCGCAGACGCCGGGAATCCTGTTTGCCGTGGCGGGCCTGTCGATCGAGTATCGGCGGCCGGCGCGGTTGGATGACGAGTTGACCATTACGTGTGAGCCGCGCGCCGATCGCGCTACGGTGATGCACTTCGCGCAGCGGATCTATCGTGCCGCCGCTGACGAGCCGGTCGACGACCGGCGGCGCGAGCTGTTGGTGGAAGCGGAGGTTCGGGTGGTTTGCGTGGCTGCGCGCACGCTGAAGCCGAAGAGACTGCCGGATTTTCTCGTGGCTGCCTTGGCGTTGGAGCGATCTTGAATGGGTGAACCGCTTTCTATCGTAAACCTGGTCGCACAGGCGAGCATACCGGTGCAGATCGTCATCGCACTGCTGCTGCTGGCTTCGCTCTACTCGTGGATGATCATTTTCCGCAAGCGCTTCGTCATCGGACGCGCGCGGCGCGGGGCCGAGCAATTCGAGAGCCAGTTCTGGTCCGGCGGCGATCTGGCTCAGTTGTACCGCGCGATCGAGTCGCGGGGTGGGTCGACCGGCATGGCGAGCATTTTCGAATTCGGCTTCCGCGAGTTCGCGCGATTGCGCCAACAGGCGCACGGCACACCTGACATGCTGTTGGAAGGTGCGCGCCGTGCCATGCGTGTGGCGCAGTTGAAGGAAATCGACCGTCTGGAACAGAGCCTTGCGACCTTGGCCACCGTCGGATCCACCAGCCCGTATGTCGGTCTTTTCGGGACTGTGTGGGGAATCATGAGCGCGTTCTATTCGCTCGGGAATGTGCAACAGGCCACTCTCGCGCAGGTGGCGCCCGGGATTTCCGAGGCGTTGGTCACCACCGCATTCGGTCTTTTCGCAGCCATTCCGGCGGTTATCGCCTACAACCGCTTCGCGGACCAGGTGGCCCGTCTCGAGATCCGCTTCGATGCTTTCACCGAGGAGTTCTCCAGCATCCTCCAGCGCCACTCCACCCGCAGTGGCGCCGTCACCCCCACTGTCGTGCCGGCCGGAAGCGCGGCGAGCTGAGGCGCAAGGCATATGGCAAGCGTCAACAAAGGCCGACGGCTCATGGGCGAGATCAACGTCGTGCCCTACATCGACGTCATGCTCGTGCTGTTGATCATTTTCATGATCACCGCGCCGCTCCTGACCCAGGGAATCAAGGTCGATCTCCCCAAGGCGGGGGCGGAACCCTTGGACCCCAAAATGCTCAAAAACGCCATTCCCATCGTCTTGTCAGTCGACAAGGAGGGACGGTTGTATCTGAACAAGGGAGGCGGCGATCCGAAGGCGCCGCTCGATCCCGATGTGGTGCTCGACCGCACCGCACACGAGCTACAGTCCAACGCGGACCTGCCGGTATTGGTAAAGGCCGACAACCTCGTCCCCTACGGCGAGGTGGTTCGTGCCATGGTCATCCTGCAGAAGGCGGGCGCGAAAAAGGTCGGGTTCATTACCGATCCTTTGCCTCAACCCCCGCACCACAGTCCGTGACGGCACCCGACTGATGGCGCAAACCAGCGCGGGGGAGCGGGCGAGTGACCGCTGGGCATCGATCGTATTGTCCGTGCTGCTCCACGGAGCCCTGGTTGTCGCGGTAGCCTACGGATGGTGGTTCTATCGGCACGACCGTCCGACGCCCACTTTGGCGATTGAGGCGACCGTAGTGGACGCGAGGTCGGTGCCGGGACTGGGCAACCTGCCGCCGCAACCCCAACCTCCGCCGCCTCCTGCGGCTGTGCCGCCCCAGCCGCAGGAACCCCAGCCTCAGGTTGAGCCCGACGGGCCGCCGCAGCCCACGCCAGAAGAGCTGGCCAAGCGCGAGCAGGAGCAGAAGGAGCAAGCTGAGCGGGAGGCGCAAGCCAGGCAGCAAGAGGAGGACCAGAAGCGCCTGGTCCAGGAGCGCCAGCAGGAGGAGGCCCTCGCC
>Ga0105240_10014924_pt1 | contig 10584 bp, 6 predicted proteins | sample KBSC54metaG_FD_80426 | JGI IMG/M metagenome (GOLD analysis project Ga0105240, IMG submission 80426) | Corn rhizosphere microbial communities from Kellogg Biological Station, Michigan, USA - KBS C5-4 metaG | ecosystem: Host-associated > Plants > Roots > Rhizosphere > Soil | place: Michigan, USA...
GTGTTCTTCTACACGCTCGGCCAGCGCGAAGGCTTGCAGATCGGCGGCGTGCGCGGCCGCGACGCGGCGCCGTGGTACGTGGTCGGCAAGGACATCGCGACGAACATCCTGTATGTCGACCAGGGCCACGAAAGTCCGTGGTTGCAGTCGCAGGCATTGCGCAGCGAGGTCGCGCATTGGGTCGATGGCGCGCCGCCTGCCGCGATGTTCGATTGCACCGCGAAGACGCGCTATCGACAGACCGATGCGGCTTGCCATGTTTCCGTGCGTGGCGACGGCAGCGTCGATGTGACGTTCGACGCGCCACAGCGTGCGGTAACGCCGGGGCAATCGGTCGTCTTCTATGATCGCGATGCCTGTCTCGGCGGCGCGGTGATTGCCGCGACCGATGCGCCATCGATGCCTGCCGAGCGCGGGAGCTCGCACGCAGGGCGCGCGGCGTGAGATTCTTGCCAGCATGAAAACCTTCAACACATGAAAGACCGCGCCCTCGCCTTCGCCGGCCTCACCCAGGCATGCAAGCTGGTGCGCCAGCTCGCCGACACCGGCCAGGCAGAAACCGAGCCGTTGACGACGTGCATCGACACCCTGTTCCACTTCGACGCCGATTCGGTCGAAGCGGTGTACGGCAGCGCGAGCGCGTTGCGCCCCGGCCTGCGCGCGATGGTCGATCAATTCGACGGCGGCACCGCACGCGATGCGATGCTGCTGAAACTGATCGCGAGCGTGCTGCACGTCGAGCGCAGCTACAGCGGCAGCCGCGGCATGCCAGAAAAAGTGAAACAGGGGCTCGAACAGATCGCCCGCCAGCGCGAGCACTGGGGCCCGACGCATCCAACCGTGCTGGCGCGACTCGGCGAACTCTACGCAGCCACGATCAGCGGGCTGCGGCCGCGGATCATGGTGCAAGGCAATCCGGTGTACCTCGCGCAACCGCCGGTTGTCGCGGAGATCCGCGCGATCTTGTTGTGCGCGCTGAGGTCGGCGGTGTTGTGGCGGCAGTTGGGCGGGAGTCAGTGGGATTTGTATTTGCGGAGGCCGCAATTGTTGGGGGCTGCGCGTGGGTGGCTTGAGGGATGAGTTGATGATTGTCCTTCTCCCGCTGGCGGGAGAAGGTGCCGAAGGCGGATGAGGGTGGTTGCGTTAGAGAAACGGCAAAGCATTTCACGCGCTGCGCGCGCGAGTGACTTTTCTTTGCTTGTCCAAAGAAAAGTGCACCAAAAGAAAGACACCCCGGGCTCCGCGCCCTCCGCGCATCCATGCGCTACGGGTACGCGCGCGACGACGGGATTTTTCGACGGCACATCCGTGTGCCGACGAAAAACGGCGCGCCTCGTGCGCACCGCCCTTCGGGTCTAACCGCCGCCGCCCGCCGCTCCACAGGGGCCCCCGAACAGCAGCGGGCTCCTGCCCTTAAAACAATCAAAGCATCCAATCCACTTGAGCCAATAGTTAGGCATGTGGCGGCTGAGCTGGCGGAGCGCTTTTGCTCCACCCAAACGCTCTAGCGTAGTAGCCGCCGTTTCGACCTCGCCCGGTATGTATCCATGTCGAGAGGTTTTGCTGAAACGTGCCGTCGCTGCCTTCAAATTTGATCGTACTGCGATAGACGGTTGATCGCCGGCCTTCAGGGCACTTAACCAATGCCACATCTTCCGACGTTTCGTATAGAACGTTGTTTCGACGTACTACCAGCACCATGCGACATTCATTCCCAATAGTGAGAGGCACTGTGGCCGACTCGCCCGTAATTGGGATGGGTGGAATCCGGCTCGCCGCAGCCAAAACAATTGGCGCTGAAAGTAACAACAAGATTCCAAGGACATCCAACACATAACAAGAATATTTTTGCACATCCGACCTGTCATCAGTCGTGTGCTCGACTACACCGCCATGATGAGAACATGCCCCCATATGACCAATGCTGGGGCTCGGCCATCCATCAGCACATTGTGTGTAGGTGTTGACCAAGCCGTAAGAAACTACAGACGATGCGCCGCACGACAACAGCCCAGATACAAGCACAACAATCGCGATAGTTTTTCCGGTCTTCATCCAACACGCCCAAGATGCTCCGATAACAGGCCTAGCTATCAATAGACCTCGGAAGTGAGGCATGCGGCGACTATCTCAGTGTTACCACGTACTCGCAACAAGAGGAGACAAGGCTTCTGTGGGCAGGATGCCCGCTGCTGTTCGGGGCCCCTGTGAAGCGGCGGGTGGCGGCGGTTAGACCCGCAGGGCGGCGTGCACGATGCACGCCGTTTTTCGTCAGCACACGGAGGTGCTGTCGAAAAATCCCGTCGTCGCACGCGTACCCGTAGCGCATGGATGCGCGTAGGGCGCGGAGCCCGGGGTGTCTTTCTTTTGGTGCACTTTTCTTTGGACAAGCAAAGAAAAGTCACCCGTCCGCTTCGCGGACGGAACGCTCTGCTTTTGATGTAATGCATTTATAAGTCAAGCTGCACAAGGCTTTCAGCCCATCGGCTCCGCTGCATTGCACAGACAACCACCTGCGAAACAGCCAACTTTCCGGCATAATTACCACGCATCGGGACGGCAATCCGCGCGTCCCTCGCCTATCCCCTGGAGCATCCATGAGCGACTCCTTCGCCACGCGCGCGCAGCTCGACGTCAACGGGCAAACCTACAACTACTACAGCCTGCGCAAGCTCGGCGAAAAATTCGACCTCGCGAAGCTGCCGTTCTCGATGAAAATCCTGCTGGAAAACCTGCTGCGCCATGAAGACGGCGTCAGCGTGACCGCGGCGTCCATCGAAGCCATCGCGAAATGGGATGCAGGCGCTGAGCCCGATACCGAAATCGCGTTCATGCCGGCGCGCGTGGTGTTGCAGGATTTCACCGGTGTACCCTGCGTCGTCGACCTCGCCGCGATGCGCGATGCGATGATCGCGCTCGGCGGCGATCCGAAGCGGATCAACCCGCTCTCGCCCGCCGAACTCGTGATCGATCATTCGGTGCAGGTCGATGCATTCGGTAGCGATGCCTCGCTCGACATCAACGGCAAGATCGAATTCCAGCGCAACACCGAGCGCTACAGCTTCCTGCGCTGGGGCCAGAAGGCGCTGTCGAATTTCAAGGTGGTACCGCCGAACACTGGCATCGTGCATCAGGTGAACCTCGAAAACCTCGCGCGCGTGGTGATGACGCGCGAGATCGACGGCGTGAATTACGCATTCCCCGACACTGTGTTCGGCACCGATTCGCACACCACGATGATCAATGGTTTGGGCGTGCTCGGTTGGGGCGTTGGCGGCATCGAGGCCGAGGCTGCGATGCTCGGCCAACCCTCGTCGATGCTGATTCCGCAGGTCGTCGGCTTCAAGCTCACCGGCAAACTGCCCGAAGGCGCGACCGCCACTGATCTCGTGCTGACCGTGACGCAGATGCTGCGCAAGCTCGGCGTGGTCGGCAAGTTCGTCGAGTTCTATGGCGAAGGTCTCGACCACCTTCCGCTCGCCGATCGCGCGACGATCGCCAACATGGCGCCCGAATACGGCGCGACCTGCGGCATCTTCCCGGTCGACAAGGAAACGCTGACGTACCTGCGTTTGTCCGGTCGCGAGGAAAGTCTGATCGCGCTGGTCGAAGCCTATGCGCGTGCGCAGGGCATGTGGCGCGAAGCCGGTGCGCCGGAAGCGAAATACAGCGACACGTTGAAACTCGACCTCGCCGACGTGAAGCCGTCGCTCGCCGGCCCGAAGCGTCCGCAGGATCGCGTGCTGCTCAGCGACATGCAGGACAACTACGAAGCGAATGTGAAAGGCTTCACCGCCAGCCGCAAGCCGAAGAAAGAAACCATCGCGCGTTTCGATGGCGAAGGTGGCGACCAGCCGCAGGCCGAGCATCTCGCGGGAAAACCGAAATCGAAGATCCGCATCAGCGACCAGGATTGCGAACTCGGCGATGGCGCTGTGGTGATCGCCGCGATCACCTCGTGCACGAACACGTCGAATCCCGCGGTGCTGGTCGCAGCCGGTTTGCTCGCGCGCAATGCGGCGGCGAAAGGCTTGAAGTCGAAACCGTGGGTGAAGACTTCGCTCGCGCCGGGATCGCTGGTCGTCACCGATTACCTGAAGAAGGCTGGCCTGCTCGATGAGTTGGAGAAGCTCGGCTTCTACCTCGTGGGCTACGGCTGCACCACCTGCATCGGCAACTCCGGCCCGTTGCCGGACGCGGTGTCGAAGGGCATCCAGGACAACGATCTCGCGGTCGCCGCCGTGCTGTCGGGCAACCGCAACTTTGAAGGCCGCGTGCATCCCGAAGTGAAGATGAATTACCTCGCCTCGCCGCCGCTGGTCGTCGCCTACGCGCTCGCGGGCACGGTGGACACCGACTTGACCCATGACGCGCTCGGCACCGGCAGCGATGGCAAGCCGGTTTACCTGAAAGATATCTGGCCGACCAACAAGGAAATCGGCGACGTGATCGCCGCGTCGATCGGGCCGGAATTGTTCAAGCAGAATTACGCGAACGTGTTCGCTGGCGACAGTCGCTGGAACGCGATTGCATCGCCGGATGGCGACCTTTACGCGTGGGGAACCGACTCGACCTACATCAAGCATCCGCCCTATTTCGAAGGCATGACGATGGATGTCGGCACGATCGACGACGTGCATGGTGCTCGCGTGCTCGGCCTGTTCGGCGATTCGATCACCACCGACCACATCTCGCCCGCCGGCAACATCAAGAAGGATTCCCCGGCTGGCCGTTACCTGCAATCGCGTGGCGTGCAGCCGGTCGATTTCAACAGCTACGGTTCGCGCCGCGGCAACGACGACGTGATGGTGCGCGGCACGTTTGCGAACATCCGCATCAAGAACCTGATGCTCGGCGGCGAAGAAGGCGGCAACACGTTGTACTTCGGCAACGATGGCGACGAGAAACTGTCGATCTTCGACGCGGCGATGCGCTACAAGACCGACGGCATGCCGTTGGTGGTGATGGCCGGCAAGGAATACGGCACCGGCTCGTCGCGCGACTGGGCCGCGAAAGGCACGATGCTGCTCGGCGTGAAGGCCGTGATCGCCGAAAGCTACGAGCGCATCCATCGCTCGAACCTCGTCGGCATGGGCGTGCTGCCGCTGCAGTTCGTCGATGGACAGAACGCGCAGGTCCTCGGACTCGATGGTTCCGAAAAACTCGACATCATCGGCCTCCAGGACGGCGCATCGCGCAGCGCCGAAGTGATCGCGACGAATGCCGATGGCGTCGAAACGCGCTTCTTCGTCGATGTGCTGCTGCTGACGCCGAAGGAAGTCGAATACTTCCGCCACGGCGGCATTTTGCAATACGTGCTGCGCGACCTGGCGGCGAAGTCGAAGGCTGCTTAATCGCGGCTCGCAAACCTTGGGCAGGGATGAAACGAAGCGTCATCCCGGCATCGCATCCGCACCGCTGGGTCTGCCGACCCAGCCTGCGAGAGTCGTTACTTGCCTGATCCGGTCTGCTTCCACTCCGCGGAAATCATCTGCCATTTGCTGCCGTTGAGTCGCCAACCGGTGCGGACTTGTTCCATCTGGCCATCGGCGGGAAGCAGGCCTGCACCGCCGGTGACCAGCACGGTGAAGTTCGCTGTCGCGCGGTCGCTACCTTGCAATGCAATGCTGATCGGGCCGAGCGTCGAATGGATGGTTCCGCCCTCACGCATCTGCACGAAGGTCAGGAAGCGCTGGAAACCCTTGCGGTCGAGGGTTTCCCCTTCCTGATCCCCCTGCCCGATGAAATCGTCCGCGAGCGGCGCGACGACGGCGCCGATGTCGTGCTGCTCGCCAGCCTTCTGCATCGCCGCGATCGTCTCGCGGATGACCTGCTCGGCCGGCGTGCGATGGCAACCCGCGATTGCAAACAGCATGCACGCGAGCAAACCAACCCCAACTCCACGTCGCCTGTCTGCATGTCCCATCGCTTGCTCCATAACCAGTCCATGGCTATCACTGTAGACCGTTGTGCCGCGTTACGTCCCGGCATCCGCGACGCTCGCCACGAAACATACGCCGCCGTGTTGCCAGCCCTGTGGGCCTGTGTTCCAATCGGTTGAAACGTCGCTGCGACGCGCAGCTACCGCATTTTTCTGGAGACAGGGGCATGAACCTACAGCGTCCGTGGCTGGACAACTACCCGGCGGGCGTCGCCCACGAAGTCGACCTCGACGAGTTCAAGTCGATCGTCTCGGTGCTGGAAAGCTCTTGCGCGCGCTTCCGCGACCGCCCCGCATACCGCAATTTCGGCACCACGCTGACCTACGGCGACCTCGACCGGATGAGCAGCCAGTTCGCCGCGTACCTCACCCGCGACCTGCAGCTCAAGAAAGGCGAACGCGTCGCCATCATGATGCCGAACCTGTTGCAGTACCCGATCGCGATCATGGGCGTGCTGCGCGCTGGTTTGATCGTGGTGAACACGAATCCGCTCTACACCGGCCGCGAACTGAAGCACCAGCTCAAGGACTCGGGCGCGAAGGCGATCGTGGTGGTGGACAACTTCGCGCACACCCTCGCCGACGTCATCGCCGATACCGACGTGCAACAGGTGATCACCACCGGCGTCGGCGACCTGCTCAAGTTCCCGAAAGGCTTGATCATCAATTTCGTGCTCAAGTACATCAAGAAGCAGGTTCCGGATTATTCGATTCCAGGTTCCATACGTTTCGACGAGGCATTACGCCGCGGCCGCCGCCACAACCTGCCGCTGATCGACATCGAGCCAGGCGACATCGCTTTCCTGCAATACACCGGCGGCACCACCGGTGTGTCGAAGGGGGCGATGCTGACCCACCGCAACATCATCGCGAACATGCAGCAGGCGAGCGCGTGGATCGGCACCAACCTCAAGCCCGGCAACGAGATCATCATCACCGCGCTGCCGCTTTACCATATCTTTTCGCTGACCTCGAACTGCCTGGTCTTCATGAAGATCGGCGGGCTCAACCACCTCATCACCAATCCGCGCGACATGCCGGCTTTCGTGCGCGAACTGAAGACCAGTGGATTCACCTGCATCACCGGCGTCAACACGCTGTTCAACGGGTTGCTGCATACGCCCGGCTTCGACCAGCTCGATTTCTCGAAAATGCACATGACCCTGGGCGGCGGAATGGCCGTGCAGCGCGCGGTTGCCGAGCGCTGGAAACAGGTCACCGGCTGCACATTGGTCGAAGCGTACGGCTTGACCGAGACCTCGCCGGCGGCTTCGATCAATCCGCTGGACATGAAGGAATACAACGGTTCGATCGGCATGCCGGTGCCGTCCACCGATATCTGCGTGAAGGACGAATCGGGCCAGATGCTGCCGATCGGCGAAGTCGGGGAGCTTTGCGTCAAGGGCCCGCAGGTGATGCTGGGCTACTGGCAGCGCCCCGAGGAAACCGCGAAGTCCATCGATTCCGAAGGCTGGCTGCGCACGGGCGACATGGCGCGCATGGACGAGAAAGGCTATTTCTACCTCGTCGATCGCAAGAAGGACATGATCCTCGTCTCCGGTTTCAACGTGTATCCGAACGAAATCGAGGACGTCGTCGCGATGATGCCGGGCGTGCTCGAAGTCGCGGCCGTCGGCGTGCCGGACGAAAAATCCGGCGAAGCCGTGAAGATCGTGGTCGTGAAGAAGGATCCGTCGCTGACCGCCGATGCGATCAAGGCGTTCTGCAAGGAAAACCTCACCGGCTACAAGCTGCCGAAGGTGGTCGAGTTCCGCACCGAATTGCCGAAGACCAATGTCGGCAAGATCCTGCGCCGCGAGTTGCGCGATCCGCCGAAGACAGTCGCGGGCTAGACCAACAGGCGCGCGACAAAGTCCGCGGCCGGCATCGGTCGACCCAACAGATAGCCTTGCAACTCATCGCAGCGCAACAACCTGAGCAACTTGGCCTGCTCCTCTTCCTCGACGCCCTCGGCGACGACCTTGAGCGAGAGCGAGTGGACCAGGGTGATGATGTTGGTGATCAGGCTCATCGTCTCCGGGCTATGGGCCAGTTGCGCGATGAAGGACTGGTCGATCTTGATCACGTCGACCGGCAACCGCGCGAGGTAATTCAACGACGAATAGCCGGTTCCGAAATCGTCGATCGCGATGCGGCAACCCAGGTCGCGCAGGCTCTGGAGCAGGTGGATGCTCTGCTCGATGTCGTCCATCAACAGGCTTTCGGTCACCTCGATGTCCAGCAACTGGTCCGCCGCGTGCGGTTCGAGCAGGGCGCGGCACTCATCGAGGAAATGGAGGTTGCGCAGCTCGCGAGCGGAAACGTTGACCGCGATGCGCAGTCCGGGGTGCCCCATTGCGCGCCACGCGATGGCCGTGTCGAGCGCGGTGCGCATCACCCAATGGCCGGCCTGCACGATCAAGCCGGTGTCCTCGAGCAACGGGATGAATTCCGCCGGTGAAATCAGGCCGGATTCGGGATGCCGCCAGCGCAACAGCGCCTCCGCGCCGACCAGGTGCTGGTTGTGCGCATTGAACTTGGGTTGATAGAACAGCTCGAACTGGTTCTCCTCGAAGGCACGGTGGAGGTTTCGCTCGAGTTCGATCCGGTGCGCCGTCCGCTCGTGCAAGCGAACAGTGAAGGATTCGATGCGTACCTTGCGCTTGAGCGCCTCGCCAAGCGCAGCGGCGGCATTGCGCTCGAGTGCCTCGTAATCGGTGCCGTGTTCCGGACTCATCGCAACGCCGCAATTGAGATGCAGGAAAACCTGTTCGCCGTCGATCTCATAAGGCGCTTCGTCGAGCGGGCCGAGCAATGCGTCGAGGCGTTCGACTTCATCGTCGATCGAACCACGGGCCGATTGGGCGAGCAGGAAAGCATCTTCTCCCGCATGGGCGACGATCGCATTCGACCCGGCCACCAGCTTCAGTCGTTGTCCTGCGATGTGCAATAGCCGGTCGCCGAACTCGCGTCCACGCGAATGGTTGATGCGCGCGAAATCCGCCAGGTCGACGACCGCCACCACCAGCGAGCCTTCGGCGAGGCGCGCGCTCACCTGCTGCTGGAACGCGGTTCGATTGGGCAGCCCGGTCACCGGATTGTGGTATGCCATGTATTCGAGCCGCTCGCTTTTGGCGATGAAATCGATGGCGTAATCGACTTCGCTGGTCAGGCGTTCCAGTAGCGCGACCTCCTCGGGATCGAACTCCTGGGGCCGGGCCGCGAACAGCCCCAGCACGCCCCACGGAGGGGAACCGATTGGCAACACGATTTGCGCCGCGATGCCGACGGCTTCCATGTCCTTGTGCATGTGCATCGGCAGATCCGTGGCGGCGAAATCGCGAATGACGACGTTGCGCGCCTCGTGGAAAGCGCGCATTCCAGGTCGCAATTGCGATGCCGGCAAGTCCGTCGACGATTCCGCGCCGAGCCGCTCGATCAGCCGGATAACGGTCTGGTTGCCATGGCTCGCGATCGTCTCGAGTCCGCCTCCCTTGACGGGAACGCCGATGCACGCCGCCTCGAATGCGCCTTGCTCCACCGCCACCTGGCACACCTGCCCGAGCAACTCTTCGCGGGTTCGCGCCCGCAGGATCGTGTTGCCCAGGGCGCTGAGCACGGCATGGATGCGCACCAGGCGGCGGATGCTGGTTTCCTGCCGCAATTGTTCGGTGATGTCGTGGTCCACCCCGCGATAACCGACAAGTTCGCCGTCGGCATCGAGGCGCGGCGTGGCATTGCTCTCCAGGACGCGAACGCTGCCATCGCGGTGGCGCCAGTGCAGGCGCCAATGCACCCAGCCGCGTCGTGTCGCGACCAGTTCCGGCAATCGCGCCAGTACTTCCAAACGATCTTCGGGCAGCAGGAGATCCACGGCCAGCGCGCCGAAGATCTCGTCGGGTCGATAACCGAGGATGTGAGCGATGGCGCCGTTGCTGTAGGTGATGCGCGTGTCGGGCCCGCTCTCCCAGATCCAGTCCTGGCTGCTCTCGACGATGATACGGAAGCGTTCTTCGCTTTCGCGCAGGGCGCGTTCGATGCGAACGCGCTCGTTGCGCTGGCCGGCGGTTTCCAGGGCGTGCACGACCGCCGACGGTAGCCGACGCAGGTTGTCTTTCAACAAATAGTCCATGGCACCGCCGCGCAGCGCGTCGATCGCCAGCTCCTCGCCGATCGTCCCGGATACGAACAGGAACGGAACAAGCGGCAACTTCTCGCGCACGATTACCAATGCCTCCTGGCCGCTGAAGCCGGGCAACGAGAAATCGCTCAAGACGATATTCGGGGCAAACTTCGCGAGTCCCTCGCGCAACGCGGCCTCGTTGTCGACGCGCAAGTGCTCGAATGGCATCGGAAGCTCGCGCAAGGCCCGCAGCACGAATTCGGCATCGGCCGGCGAGTCCTCCACCAACAGCACTTTCAGGCTTGTCGCTGTATCGGTCATGGGCTCACCCCCGGCGCCTGGTTGGCGATCAGCCAGTACATGCCCACTTGCGCGACGGTGACCGCGAATTCATCGAAGTCCATGGGTTTCACCACGTAGCTGTTGACGCCGAGCTCGTAACTGGCGATCAGATCGCCCTCCTCGCGCGACGAGGTCATCATGACGACCGGGATCTTCCTGGTGCGTACATCCGACTTCA
>Ga0105240_10014927_pt1 | contig 10583 bp, 9 predicted proteins | sample KBSC54metaG_FD_80426 | JGI IMG/M metagenome (GOLD analysis project Ga0105240, IMG submission 80426) | Corn rhizosphere microbial communities from Kellogg Biological Station, Michigan, USA - KBS C5-4 metaG | ecosystem: Host-associated > Plants > Roots > Rhizosphere > Soil | place: Michigan, USA...
AACTCAAGCAATCGCCTCGTACCCATTTTTTTCTATGGTCTGCACATGGATGCAGAATCCCTGCAACAGAAAGGCGTCGCCATCCGTCAGCCACGTCTTGCCACTATCCTGCATCACAGGGTGGTCGTACGAGAAAAAGCGATGCTGCTGCGCGAGAAAGATGCGCTTGCCTACGGCATGCTGTATCACCTGACGCACGCGGAGATCGATATCCTCTACAAACACCAGAGCGGCTATCGTGCTGAGGCTTTTCCGGTGAATGACGGCGAGCATGAAATCTGCGCCATCAGCATGGTGCACATCGAACCGCCGCTCGACTCCCCCATCGATTACGACTACGTCTCACGTTTGCGTGCAGTGCTGGAGCGGCTTGGCTTTCCGGTTGATCATCTGCCTGCACAACTAGCCTGATGGGCCATTTAGGGGAAGAAACCAGACCATGTTGCTGCATACCATCTATCTGATCGCCATCACGGCCGAGGCCATGTCCGGCGCCATCATGGGCATTCGCCGCGAGATGGACTTGTTCGGCATCTGCCTGATCGGCACGGTCACCGCGCTCGGCGGCGGTACGGTACGCGACATCCTGATCGGTCACTATCCGCTGAGCTGGGTCGCGCATCCGGAGTACCTTGCCTTTACCATCTGCGCAGCCGTCGTCACTGCGATTGCCGCACGCAAGATGCATCATTTCAAGTCGGCATTTTTGATTGTCGACGCGCTAGGGCTGGTCGCCTTCACGATTATCGGCTGCGATATCGCGAGAGCATTTTCAGAATTCAATCCCTTTGTTGTCGTCATTTTCGGCATGATCACCGGCGTGTTCGGCGGCCTGCTGCGCGACGTATTGTGCAATCAGATTCCGCTGGTGCTGCAACGCGAGGTCTATGCCAGTGTGTCGCTGGTGACCGGTGGTCTGTATGTGGGATTGCTGTGGCTGGACGTCAACGCCAACGTGGCGTCACTCAGTGCGCTGGGCGTGGGATTTGTGTTCCGGCTGCTGGCGATCCGCTATCACTGGATGCTGCCGCGCTTCAACGAGAAGGACGTGCAGGGTTTTGAGTGATCGCGGCGCTAGGCTCAAAACCCTGACACGAATCAGCTTACTCGATAATGATCGGTTCGAGCGATGGCAATGACACCGGCTGCGTCGTGGACTGCACGCTGCTTTCATCCTGATCCGTTGACATCGCGTCACGATCCGAATCCATGTCATCAGTCTTTTTCTCGCCCTGACGCCGCTTACGCTCCGCTGCAATCATCTTCGCAGGCAAAGGCGTCCAGACCACGCTGTTATTGACCGCATACATCTGGCACACAACATTGCGCCATCGTGCGCAACGCTGCATTGCGCGCGTGGAAGGATCCGAGATGCCCGGCGCATCGATCACGCTCAAGCCCCATGTGGAAACCCATCCGCCATTGCTGGAGATGACAAAGGCGCGCGGCAATCTCTGTTTGAGCCATTTCTCGTAGCCGATACGCCCTCTGTCGTTCACCGCCGGCAGCGACACCACATCACTCAGACCGGCATAGGTGGTGCGACGGAAGCTGCTGCGGCGGTCGTTGATGCGTGGCGCCACTCCCGGCAGCAAGGCGACATCCGCCTTGCCCGCATCAGCAGGGCGATGACGCAGCACCGTATCTTCAAAGTGCAGCTTGTCTTCCGGATCCGGTGTGAAATCGAACTGATAGTAGCTGCGCTCGCCCGCCTTCACCTGAATTGTGAGGCCGCGATTGAAACCCCATGGCCCGGGGCTCACGACAATGTTGTGCTTGCCGGGATCCAGATGCAAAACAACGTAGCTTCCGTTTTCCAGCATTGGTCCGATGTGACCGTCAGCAGTGGTATAAAACGGTTGCGCTCTGGCGATGTCTGATTTGATGCGATAGATATAAACATCGCCCTTGCGCTCATCCACCGGCTTCAACGGCGTGCCGGCGCGTGGAGCACGGGCACAGCCTGACAGCAATACGGCGGCGGCAATGAAAAGAAGAGCAGCAACACGGCCCAGTCCCGAACCGGCCATTTTTTTCTGATGTGGCATCTGGTGTTTTTCTTGTTTGTTGATGGGTACCCCGCGGCGATTCTCACCGATGTCAATTTGCAGGTCAAGCAGGAATGGCGCATTCTTCCGCGTATGCAAGAAATGTCTCTACAGCGTTTATCCATGCGCCTTTGCGCACCTATTTAGTCAGCACTTTGACAGCATCTAATGCTACAGTCGTTATGATCAATGCTGACAAAAAATAGAAGAGCGCAGCGCCATGCCAGACAAGAAAACCAAGAACATGTCCTCTCTCTCTCGCCGCGATTTCCGTTCTTCGCCGCTTCTGGTTGCGGCAACAGCAGCCGTGATCGGCCTTGTCGCCTTGCCTCAGTCGGCGTATGCCGCCCGCTGGCAAGAAGTCGGCGAAAACGAAACCTCACTGGATAAGAGCTATATCGATGTCGATTCCGTCAGACAAGACGGAAACATCCGCGTGGCGCAGTTCATGACCGTCTATGAAAAGGCACGCGTCAATGCGCACGACATCAAGATGGACCGCTACGTCCAGAGGACAGCGTTTGATTGCGTCAACAAGACGATCTCGCTGATTTCGACGGTCGGCTATCTGGATGGCCAGCGCGTCGGCTTCAGTCCGGTGCGTACCGACTGGATAAAAAACTTCCGGCCGCTGGCGGATACACCGTTCGCGCAACGTTCTTTCACCCTCGCCTGCACTGTCCCGATACAAGCTGCCCAGGCAACCAAGCCGTCGGTGCCTGTGGCTCCACTAGCACCACCAAGACAGAAATCCAGCAGCGGCACCGGCATCATCGTCAACCGGGATGGCTACATCCTGACCAACAACCATGTCGTCGATGGCTGCAAATCACTCACGGTGAAAGCCAGCAATGGCGACACGATAAGAATACTGGCCGAGTTGGAAGCTATTGACCGAACAAACGATCTGGCGCTGATCAAGTCGTTGCAGCCATTCAATCAGGCGGCCAGTTTCCGCATGCCGGCCAAACCGGCCAGGCTGGGAGAAGAAATCGGTGTCATCGGCTACCCGCTGCCGGGCATTTTGTCGAGTGAACCGAAAGCCACATTCGGGCAAATCAATTCACTCGCCGGCATCAACAACAATCGCGCGCATTTACAAATTTCTGCCCCTATCCAACCCGGCAACAGCGGCGGCCCGGTACTTGACGCCAGCGGCGCCGTCATCGGCGTGGTGGTCTCTTCAGTCGCCATGGCGATGTCGCAGGCAATCGGCTCCGTGCCGCAGAATGTGAACTTCGCCATTCGCGGCGAAGTGGCGCAGAGCTTCCTGACTGGACATCACGTCAACTTCATCATCGCGGAGCCGGGCAAGAGACTGGCGACGGATGAGATCGCGGAGAACGGCCTGCAATTTACTGTGCAGATCCTGTGTAATTGAAGAGGGAGCGATCTGCTCACTCCGGATTCAGGCAACTCGGATACGGCTCTTTTTCCCCTGCGACGCGCGCACACAGGCGCACGGGTGCAAGCTGCTGGTATCGGCCTACCCATTTCGCCATATCGATGCGCATCGGCAGCACTGACGGCAAGCCTCTTTCGGCCCATTGCACGGTGTAGTAGTCACGCGCCCCCTTGATCACGATGACCAACGCCGCCTCACTGGTCAGTCCCGACGTGGCGGGCGACTGGCCGCAACTGACGACCATGACGTACTGCTCATAGCCGTTGACGATACCCTCGGACATCTTCCTCTGGCTAAAAGACTCCGAACAGGCGCGCCGAAAGCCGCCGGCAATATGTTCGGCATAGTTCGCCGGCGAAATCGTCGCCTCCGATGCGGTCTCCTTCACGCCGCTTATCGTCACCATTTGCGTCCAGGCGCCAGGATCTTCGCCTTCCGGAACCGACTCGCGAATGTAGCGTTGCGAGGTAGTGTTTTCAGAAGCCACTTTGAATCCTCTTGGATAGCCCATGTAAAGAAGCTGACTGTAGATCGGCGTCACGGTTTTAACGACGGCCTCCTGCGATGCGCCATTGACGACTTCTTCCGGCGAATTCATTTCGATCATGACCGGTGCCGGTGCGATCTTTACCTGGCTGGCGTCTTTTGCAGGTTCTTTGGAGTCAAGGTTCTGTCCCGTAGCGGAACATGCCATGAAGACAAGAACCGACAGGATCGCGATGCGGTGAAAGGAGTGCTTCATATTGTTGTGATCGTCTGCTTTGACACTTATCTGTGATCGCCGGTATCCACCGGTTGATCTGGAACCGGTCGATCCGGATTCCCTGCCGTGATTCTACATAAAGGGGCGCAGACGGCAAGGCAGCAATACAAAATGGTAGGCAAGCGCGTCATTCCAGCCGATCCTCTCCCGAGGTAATGATGAAATAAATTAGCGCCCTCGCCTTCACACACTGAAATTTTGTCTCTTGTTGTCGCGCCGGCGGCGCCTGCAAAATAGACATTCGTTTTTCTCTTCTCTTTCCCCTTACCTCTGGAGCAAGACCGATGACACGCCACATCGATACGCAAGGCATCGCCGTGCAAATGAAAGATGCGCAAGACAAGGTGCGCCAGATTGCCACCATCACATCGCAAGAACCGGCATTTGATGTCGCTACGGCATACCAAGTGGCGGATCTTGTGCATCAGGCAAGATTGGAACAAGGGGCCGCTGCTGCAGGCCGCAAGATCGGCTTTACCAACGCCGCCATGTGGGCGCGATATGGCGTGGAAGAACCCGTCTGGGGTCACATGTACGACAGCAGCATCGTTTATCTGCCGGGCTCGCAAGGCGAATGCAGCCTGGCCCGTTTCGCCGAACCGAAGATCGAACCGGAAATCGCCCTGCATTTTCACAAGGCGCCACCTGAAAATGCCGACATCGCGGCATTGGTCGACTGCATTGACTGGATTGCTCCCGCTTTCGAAATCGTGCAGTCCCATTACCCCGGCTGGCAGTTCAAAGCTGCCGACACCGTTGCCGATGGCGGTCTGCACGGCATGCTGTTTGTCGGAGAACGCGTCTCGCTTGCCGCGCTCGGCAGCCAAGCACTGGAGCAACTGGCAACATGTTCCGTCACGCTGCGCTGCGATGGCGCGGTACGCGAAACCGGCAGGGGATCAAATGCGCTCGGCAGCCCGCTCGCCGCGATGGCGCACCTGATCGCAGTGATTGCAAAGCAAGCGATCCAACGTCCGGTTCAGGCCAATGAAGTCGTGACGACGGGTACGCTCACGGCAGCGTTTCCGGTGAGTGCGGGGGAGGTATGGAATATGGAGCTGGAGGGGATTGCCTTGCGCGGAATAAGCTTGAAGTTTATTGCCTGATTTTGCCCGGGTTGGCCCAAGTTCACCCGCCATCACAAAGCACTGTCAAAACGCAGGTTCCGATGCGCCTCGCGATGCCGGACGAGCTGACGGCTTGGTGACGGGATACAGATCGACGCGAGAAATATCGCGAGGCTGCGTCCGGACTCAGGAAGTGATAGCAGTGTTGGGAGACACAGTACCGTTGTCCTGTTGCTGTTCTCTCAGCGGTCTGTTTAAACAGGAAATACGATTCCGTCCCTCTGACTTGGCCATTTGCAACGCGCTGTCGGCACGCTGCAAGAGGTCATTCATCGTCTTGTCGCCGTGTTCACTGACTGCCACGCCAACGCTGATAGTAAATGGCGGCAGGTTCTCGCTTTGATTCTCCGCCATACCGCGACGCAGTTTTTCGGCGATGATCATCGCTCCATGCAGATTCATGACAGGCAGCGCCAATGCAAATTCTTCGCCGCCGACACGGCTGATGATGTCGGTGTCGCGCAAGATGCGCGCCGCCAGTTCGCCGAAGCGGCGTAGCACCGCGTCGCCGACGGCGCGCCCATGGGTTTTATTGATCTGCTCGAACTCATCGATATCGCAGACCGCCATCGACAAAGGTTTTGCGGTGCGACGCGCCAGCCGGAATTCACGGTTGGCATATTCATCGAACTGGCGCCGATTGGCGAGCCCGGTGAGCGGGTCACGGGTAGCCATCTCATAGAGATGCGCATTGTAGCGGCGGATTTTCGTGATCATGGGGCGGAAAATCAGCACCGCTTCCAGCACCAGTGTGATGAAAAACGCGATGAGCACAGCCAGTTGCGCCGTGCGAGCCTGTTCAATGCGCGCGTCAGCCTGCCCGGCGAACAGCGCCTGCGCACGATCGAGCGCAGGCAACAGCAGATCCCGCGAATGGTGTTGCAGCGCCCGATAGGCCTCGTTGCCGGCGTTCATCGTGGTCGCGCCAATGAAACGGCGTGAGTCATCCAGAAAACTGCGCACTTCCGTATCGAGCGCGTTGCTGCCGACAAAATACAACTCATGTTCGGCCGCATTGAGTTGGCTGCCGGCAGGGTCGCCTTTACCGGTGAGAATATCCTGCGCCCGCTCCATCTGGGTGACTGCATCCTGCAAGGCGTCGCTGGTGGACGTGTCGCCGACGTACAGATCCGTGCTGAGCAGCGCAATGCGTTGCGACAGCATGCGCTGCTGTTCGACGAGATGGATGCGCTGCGCAGCGCCACGTTGTTCGATGATGATGTTGCCAAGAAGAAAATACGCTACCAGAAACAGCAGCGCCATCACTGCCACGCCGCCCGCATAGGCAATGCTCATCCGGGTGGCGCTGATCTTTCTGTCGGGCAAGCTGGTCGCCGTTGTTTTGGTTTCTTTGGCCGCACGTGTCATCGTAGTGCTTTCTGTGATTGGGGCGTGGAGTGCACAATGCAGTCCTGAGGGTCGATATTATGACATCAGTGCCGCGCAGGAACACGGCGGCAGAGGTGCCTGGTCAGATACCCGAGCTTGGTCGACGGCGACAGCTTGCATCAATCACGCACTTTCCCCCGCATCGATTTGATCTCACCGCGCAGCGTCTTCGTCTGCAAGCGTTTGCGCTGCGAACTGCGGGTGGGACGAGTCGGCCTGCGCAACACCGGCACGTGGGCGACAACCGCCAACATTTCCTGCAAGCGCAGCAAGGCATCGGCCTTGTTCTTTTCCTGACTCCGATGCGCCTGGGCTTTGATGATGACTACTCCCTCCTTGCTGATGCGATGATCCCGCAACGCCAGCAGACGCTGCTTCACATCATCCGGCAAGGACGACGCGCGGATATCGAACCGCAGATGAATGGCGCTCGATACCTTGTTGACGTTCTGCCCGCCCGCACCTTGTGCGCGGATGGCGGTGAGTTCGACTTCTTCGTCGGCGATGAAGAGGGTGACGATGGCGATGGCTCGGTTTGGTAAAGCGATATTCTAAAAAATGCTTTTAAGTGAGGTGGTACTGAGGAGGAATTTGACGACGGATAGTAAAAAACCAAAACTATCCAGTATTTCCATCTGCGGAATCAGTGCATCGACTGCTCGTCGTAAGCTTGGGAAGCTTCTGCTCTACCATTGAGCTACACCCGCGTTGGGTACGGATTATACCGGGTTGCCAAGGGACTGTTCCAGCGATGGTTAGTCGCTGGGCCGATTACTCGTAAAGCCTCTGCCCCTCTATTCGCCGAATATTTGATGCTAGCGTTAAGCGACATCAACAGATGTCTCACACCTTCTTAGCTCTAAGCGCGGTAGCAGATACACTCAATACATAGTCACTGTAGTGACTTGCGAACTCTAGTGGTAAATGTAACGCTTTACATAAGTAGTCGCTAGCCATAACAACAAATTTACTTGCGTGAGGGCTTTCGGTTGCGATTTGCAACACCAAGTCAGTTTTACTCCGTTCGGTAAGAAATATTAAGCTGAGTTCACGAGCTAATAGAGATGCGGCGAGAGTCTGCTGTGGTGCCTGTAGTAGTTCCCGAACTAGTTGTTCAAATCGTCCCAGCTCAGGGAAAATATCTAGTGCGTCGACAGCCTCGACACCCGAAGTAATTTTTTTAATTTTTTGAGCGGCTTCTAGATTTTCATATCCGCCATATAAAAGCGCCAAAAGAGGCGTTGTAAATTCATCTCGCGTAACTGGTTTGAGGAGTACCAAGAATAAGCGATTGGCAAGTTCTGATAACGAAAGTAAGAAAAGACAAAGTGCGTCTCCAAAAATGGACAAATGGTCGGCCTTTGCGGGATCCAATTCGTAACGAATTGCCCTCAATTTCGCCACTATTTTTCTGCATCTTTCTCCAGCATCTTTAATAATCCAGTAACGAGATGCAGAAAAGGTCAAATATTCTGAAAGTAATGCATATTTTGCTTTTAACGAGAAAAATTTCTCCCAAGATTCTATATCGGCAGTTGCAGCATCAATTGGCAACGTACTTCCTCCCATCCCTTGCGCCAAATCTTCAAACTCGCCTTCATGCAATAGGGATATATTCAAATCAGTAGCACTAATACGATGGTCGTGATTTATCGATACCTTATTATTTAAGACTACAAATCCATGAGACGATGCTGCTTTAGTCATAACACCGTGCAGCCAGAATGCTCGACTCATTGCAGATTCCTTTGCACCGCTCTTGCAGTCAAAGACAACACGGACGTGACCGCCAATCGGCGAGGGGCAAATTCCCAATACATCGAGATCCGTTAGTAAGTATTTTACTTTTTCGGTCTGTTGATACGGCTCGATAACGACTTCTGGTTGTGGCAGCCATTTTTTTGAGACACAAAGTCTCAAAGCCAAAGTCTTTTGCGCTCGATCCTTAAGCATTCTTAGAATCCCTCTAATAAGAGTTGACCAACTTCAAATTCAGACTCTTCAGAAAGAGTGATTTTTTCTCTTTCACGCATCATCCGAGAACTGACGAGAGACTCAACATACTCTTGAGGTCCCGTCATTGCTCTTAACGCATCGTCATCAACACTTTGAGTGGGCGGCGCTCCATCCGTTACTAAGCCATAGGCAATTTTCAATGCCTCGCGATTTTCTGGTGTATCTATAATTTGGAGTTGTCTGTATCCATTCGGAAGAGTGATAAGTTGAGCAATTCGCAAATGAACTAGATTTTGATACTGCTCACCATAGTCAGTCGTGGCTCCGAGTTTCAACTCACTTTTTAGCTTATACAGCACTGCACCAGGGCTTCTGATAGCAAATTTATTTGGAAGTAATTGTCCTTGTCGTACCGCTGAAACGATAGCTAACGATTTTTCATATTGATCGCGCTTAAGCGGACTAATATTTGCGCCTCCTGGCGTTGGCGTGAAAATGAAACTTGATTGTCCGGAATAAGCTGTAGTTATCGATGGTGGTTTAATCACGCCATCTTGAGCAAGCCGCTTAAGTAAAGATATGTCGTCTGGCGATATTTTCGTCCCTGAAATTTCTCCGGTACGCTCGATCAATGGCAACGGCCAACCTTGAGCCTTTCGAATCAATTCCAGAGTCCTCTTTATTCCTCCTGCCCCGCACTTAGCTACATGATCTGCAAATAATTCGGCATTTTCTGAAAAATATGTAGGGTTCAGTAATATGGTCTTGGAGCGGGCACGCCTACTTAGTAGAAAACTTCCTTTTTCCCCTAATTCAATGCTTGCGTTAAAAGATTTTCTATCTGCTCCTAACTGTCCTGCTAACGAATCCGTGTTGTGGGGAGATTGAGCCAAACGATCAACTATCTCTAAGGTTAAATTTTCAAATTCATCTAAATCGCCTACAGTAGTTAGGTATTCGCCGATGCCATCATATAATTCGTCAAAGAATGGGACTAGTGGCAGAATTGTTTCGATTTTTCTTCCCGTTCTTTGAATTTTAATGAATTCAATTTCACCTAATAATTCGACGATACGGTCAACCGACAGACGTGGAATTCCTAACATAGTGGAAGCCACTAACTTCAGTCGCTCATAGTCGACAATTGGAAGTCCGCGGATATGTAATGCCAATTGAACCGCCATGCCAATCTCTGGAATTCTTTCGAAGCGAGGGACTTCTCTGTCTTTGATTGCCAATTGAATTTCATGGCATCTAGCAACGGCAATTTTTCGATCCATCTGTCTCCCCCCATTGGCTTTTTTTTGAAATTTCTGATTTTTAAGTATAAATCATGAAATCAAATAAGCCTATGTGCCCAAATAAATCCTATATTCAGGTGTCAAATATTCGGCGAATAGAGGGGCAGAGGCTCTACCAGTAATCGGCCCAGCGACTAACCATCGCTGGAACAGTCCCTTGGCAACCCGGTATAATCCCTACCCAACGCGGGTGTAGCTCAATGGTAGAGCAGAAGCTTCCCAAGCTTACGACGAGGGTTCGATCCCCTTCACCCGCTCCAGGGTGCTAGGGAATCCAGCATTTTCATCGCTGCCTTATTTGCCTGCCTTTTGCACGCCGCATAACAATTCCATCTTCAGATCCTTCGCTTCACGAGTCATTCATGTCAGAAAACAAATCCGGCAAACCGCTTTTTTACGATCCGACCGAGCATCGCATCCGCAGCTTCGTCACACGTGCAGGTCGCTTGTCGGGCGCACAGGCGCGCGCTATTGAGGAGCTGGGGCCGCAGTTCTTGTTGCCGTATGCAAAGGAGACGCTGGATATCGATGCGGCCTTTGGACGTTCGGCGCCGACGGTGTTTGAGATCGGCTTCGGCATGGGCGACACCAGCG
>Ga0105240_10014928_pt1 | contig 10582 bp, 8 predicted proteins | sample KBSC54metaG_FD_80426 | JGI IMG/M metagenome (GOLD analysis project Ga0105240, IMG submission 80426) | Corn rhizosphere microbial communities from Kellogg Biological Station, Michigan, USA - KBS C5-4 metaG | ecosystem: Host-associated > Plants > Roots > Rhizosphere > Soil | place: Michigan, USA...
AATATTAAAAAATGCAATAGCCATGGGAGCTTTTATTGCGACAAAGAAAGGAGGTTGCCCCGATTACAAAATACAAGAATACGAAAGCTTTAAAAACAAAATGTTTTAAATAAACCGACTCAATAACCTAAAAATTAACTAAATGAGAAAATTATTACTTCTTTGTTCCTTTCTTATACTGATTATAAGTGAGGGACATGCGCAGTCCCGGATCATAAAGGGGACTGTGACAGACAATGCCTCCAAGCCGTTGGACGGCGCTACCGTCGTGGTTGCAGGCACACAAAAAGCAACAACAACGGATGTATTCGGGAATTTTCAGATAGCAGCTGAAAACGGCCAGACAATAACAGTTTCCTATGTCGGCGCAAAACCGATCTCCGTAATTGTTACACCGGATACAAAAACACTTCAGATTCAATTTAAAGATTCAAACAACACCCTTAACGAAATTGTGGTAACAGGGTATATCTCCGAAAGAAAAAAGGACCTGACAGGTTCTGTTTCTGTTGTTGACTTAGCCCCGGTTAAAAATAACAGCTCGGGTAATACAATGCAGGCTTTGCAAGGCAGGGTTGCCGGTTTGTATATTGAAAAAGACGGATCAGTTAACGGGGGCACAAGCAGAATTTTAATTCGCGGAGCGAATACTTTGGGAAACAACAATCCTTTGTACATTATCGATGGGATACCAACTACGAGGCCGGAAGTATTTCAGAATCTATCGCCAACAAATATCGCATCTGTCCAGGTTCTGAAGGATGCATCAGCGGAATCGATTTATGGTTCGCGTGCATCAAACGGCGTTATCATCGTTACGACTAAAAACGGTGGTAATACCCAGGATAAGGTCCAGTTCCAGTTGAATAACAGCACGTCGGTTGAATCTGAAAAGTCTTTAAGGTTCAAAATGTTAAGTTCAGCAGATCGCGGCAAAGCGTTATGGCAGGCATCTGTAAATGATGGGCAGGATCCGGCTGCAGGTTATGGTGATATCTATGCTTTTGACTGGAATAATAACTATCAAAACCCGGTATTAAATAGTGTTTCGCAAAAACCATTTGTGGGAGGAGACCAGAACACCCCATCAGGTAATACCGATTGGCAAAATGTTTTATACAAAACGGCCATTGTTACCAATAACGATTTAACAGCGTCCATAGGTAATAAAAACTCCTCGATCCAGATTAATTTCGGGCATATCAGTAATAATGGACTTGTTAAATTTACCAGGTATGCGCGTACTACCGGCAGCATCAACGCATTCTCTCATGCATTTAACAATAAAGCCACTTTTGGTGTTAACCTAAAAATAACCAATTCGAACGAAACCCTTACAACTAACGACATCGGTGGTGCATCGACGCCGTTTTTGGCAGTTACATTGGCGCCTACTATTCCGGTGTATCAAAAAGACGGTACCACCTATGCCGGTGAGTTGGGTGCCGGTTATTCTGACCGGAACAATCCGCTGCACATGCAGGACCTGGCAAAATGGAATAATGCAAACCGCTTAAACACATTTGGTAATGTTTTCCTTGAAATTCAACCAATTAAGAATTTATTTATTAAGTCAAATTTCGGTGCGGACAATGCAAACTATTTGAATAAAATAATTACACCAACTTTTACCGAAGGCGCTTTAAGCCGTACTACCAACAGTTTGTTTTTTGATCAAAACCATTACTTAAGTACCACGCTATCCAATACAATCAGGTATAATCTTGATTTGAATGCCAATAATCATTTCAAATTTTTAGTGGGTACAGAATACGTTAAGACGTTCACCGATTTCCAAACAACAAAAAAAGAAGGTTTCGCATTGCAGACTGAAGATTATTTCACCTTAAATGCGGGGACAGGCAATACCACTGTTACCGGCGCATCGCTCGGAAATAGATTACTTTCAGAATTTGGACGCATTGATTACAATTATTCGGGTAAATACCTGGCTTCTGTCACTGTTCGACGCGATGGCTCCTCAAGATTTGGCACCGACAACCAATACGGTATTTTCCCTGCCGCTTCAGCCGGATGGAGAATCGACAAGGAAGGTTTTATGAAAAATAATGGCATTTTCTCCGAATTAAAAACGAGGCTCGGTGTAGGCCGGGTAGGTAACCAGGAAATAGGTGATTTATCGCGTTTCGCCCTATATGATACGCGATATGGTACTACCCAAAACCAACTTACACCAGGCTTTTGGGAACAATATATGAATGTTGGTACCGCATATTCTTTAACAGGCGCCAACACCGGCTCGCTACCTTCCGGCTTTGTTCAAACCCAGGCCGCAAATGCCGGGCTCAAATGGGAAACTACCGATGAAATAAATGCCGGTTTGGATTTCACCATATTTAATGACAAAATATCTGGTTCATTTGATTTCTTCTCCAGGAAAACCACCGGCATTTTAATTACGCCTCCCGTTGCATCCGCATTAGGTGAGGGGCAATCCAAAACAGTTAATGGCGCATCAAAGAGTAATAAAGGCTGGGAATTTATAGTGTCGTACCACGGACAGCAAAGAGGCGACTTTAACTACAACGTGACTTTAAATTTCTCGCATTTCAGGGACAAGATCACAAACTTACCTGAGAATGTCAGGCCAGCTTATGCCGGTAACATAGACAATACGATTATAGGTCATTCGCAATTTGACATATTTGGCTATAAAACTGCCGGCCTTTTTCAATCGCAGGCCGAAGTTGATGCTGCACCAACGCAAATTGGCGCTGGGCCCGGAAGAATTCGTTATGTGGACATAAATCATGATAATAAAATTGATGCCAACGATCAGACATGGATCGGTACCACATTACCAGCTTTGGAGTATGGCGCAAGGATCGATGTGACTTATAAAAAGTTTGACCTGTCGATATTTGGATCGGGTGTTGCCGGCAGAAAAGGATTTGATCCTTATACCTTTTACAACAATCTGATGCATAGCAGAGAAAATGTTGGGCCAGGGGTATTTAATGCATGGACTCCCCAGCATACAAATACAACTATACCGGCGCTTACACTGAAAGACAATAATAATGAAGGAAGGACTTCTGACTATTTCATTGTAAACACGTCCTATTTCAAAATGAGAAATATTCAAATTGGATATAGTATAGAGCCTAAGGCGATTTTTACAAGGATACGGGCGTTTGCTATGGTAGAGAACATATTTTCTCTTAAAAGCAAGCAATATTTAAGTCCCGATCCTGAACGGCTAAGCCTCGACCAGGTTCCAATTCCCAAGATCTTCAGTTTTGGTATTAATGCATCATTTTAAAAAATATTCGATATGAAAACGAAAATATTTATAACAACAATTTTATCAGGGCTGATAATTCTTGGTTCCTGTAAAAAAGCACTGGACTATACGCCAAAAGGGGTACTGTCTTCGTCAGATTTAAAGTCGACAACAGCTATAGAGGGTTTAGTAACAGCGGCGTACGCGGCAATTGGCAATGGCGATATGATAGGGCCGATCTATAGCAAATGGGCATATGGCAGCGTTCGTTCGGACGATGCGTACAAAGGTGGTGGCGGTACCGGGGATGTTGGCGAAATTGATGCAATGGAGCATTATAACCTGGTTACTCCTTCGATGGATGCTTTTGTATCCCGCACCTGGAAAAATCTGTTCAAATCCATATCAAGGGCAAATGTGGCGCTTAGGGCGGTGAATTCACTTTCTGATGCTGAATTCCCTAACAAAAAAACACGTTTAGCCGAATTGAGATTTTTAAGGGCACACAGTTATTTTACCATGAAATTATTGTATAAAAATATACCGATTTTTGATGAAAATGCTACTGCAGACCAGATCCTCAAAGTTTCTAACACTTTATCAAATGACGAAGCATGGAACAAAATTGCTGCCGATTTCCAGTACGCAGTTGACAATCTCCCGGATTCTCAACCTGAATTAGCCCGGGCAAATAAATTTGCAGCCGATGCATATTTAGCAAAATTAAAATTATACCAGGCATATGAGCAAGACGCCACCCACCACGTGGTAAATATTAATCAAACCAGGTTACAGGAGGTAGTTACGCTTACCCAGGCTGTTATTGCTTCCGGTAAATATTCATTGAGTCCCGACATTGCCGACGATTTTCTGCCTGAAGCAGAAAATGGACCGGAGTCTATATTCGCTATACAGTTTACGATCAATGATGGAACAACTGCGGGTCGTATGAATTTCGAAGACGGTTTGAATTATCCTCACGGCGCACCACAATACGGCTGCTGCGGGTTTCATGCAGCCAGTCAAAATCTTGTTAATGCCTTTACAACCGACGCAAGTGGATTGCCAAATTTTGACACTTTCAACAATAGTATAGCTAACTTGACGACAGCTACTGTCGACGTCAGACTGGATCATACCGTTGGTATTGACGGACATCCTTATAAGTACGACAATACAAAACCATTCAGCAATAGCTGGGTGCGAGATCCGGGCGTGTATGGTAATTTTCATACCATGCGTAACCAGCAGCTGGCCACAAGCGCATCGTATTTTAAACTGGGTCCATTTATGGGATCTGCAAAGAATTATGATATCGTCAGATATGATGATGTTTTATTGATGCAGGCCGAAGCTTATATCGAATTAGGGCAACAGGCGAACGCGCTGCCATTAATTAATCAGATCAGGACCAGGGCAGCCGCCAGTACCGGCAGACTTAAAAAAATCGACGGCACTTTCCCGTCAAATTACAACCTGAAGCCGTACACCGCAGCCAACTGGACCCAGGCCTACGCGCGAAAAGCCCTGCAATGGGAACGCCGTTTAGAGTTTGCAACCGAAGGTGAACGTTTCTTTGACCTGGTTCGCTGGGGAATTGCAGAACAAACTTTGAACGGCTATATAAATATTGAAAAAGTTAGAAGGACATTTTTAGCTACAGCCAAATTTACTGCCGGGCGGGATGAATACCTTCCGATTCCACAATCTGAGATTCTGTTTACCAACGGTTTATATAAACAAAATCCCGGATATTAAATAAAAATTAACGGGCAGCCGACTAAACATAACCGCTTGGATGCCCGTTAATTTAAAACATGATTCTTTAGGAAAATATTTTAATTCAGATTGTAATCATTGTCAAAGCATGACTATACTTTAGTAAAAAAACTATTATGAAAAAAATACGTAATGTTTTGTTTTTGGTGTCGGGCATATTGCTATGCCATTTTGCAAAGGCACAAACATTGGCTGGTAAACCTTACCAGGAGAACCACCGGCCACAGGTACATTTTTCTCCCAGGGAACATTGGACCAACGATCCAAATGGCATGGTCTATTATAAAGGTACCTACCATTTATTCTTTCAATATTATCCAAAAGATATTATTTGGGGGCCAATGCACTGGGGGCATGCAATCAGTAAGGATTTGATGCACTGGAAAGAATTGCCTGTTGCGTTGTACCCCGATAGTTTGGGTTATATCTTCTCAGGCAGCGCAGTGGTTGATTCCAATAATACCAGCGGATTTGGCAGGGATGGTAAAATCCCTTTGGTTGCCATTTTTACACACCACGATCCAAAAGGAGAGAAAGAGGGTAAAAATAATTTTCAAAATGAAAGCCTTGCCTATAGTGTAGACGAAGGCAATACCTGGACAAAATACAGCGGCAACCCGGTTTTGAAGAATTCGGGAATCAAGGACTTCCGTGATCCGAAAGTAATGTGGTATGCCAAAGAGAAAAAGTGGGTGATGACTTTGGCAACGCTCGACCATATCACATTCTATTCATCACCTAACCTCAAAGACTGGAAAAAAGAAAGTGAATTTGGTAAAGAAACAGGCGCACATGGCGGGGTATGGGAATGTCCTGACCTGTTTCCGCTAAAATTAAACGGAAAAACATATTGGGTATTACTCGTAAACCTCAACCCGGGCGGGCCTAACGGCGGATCGGCTACACAGTACTTTATCGGTGAATTTGATGGCAATAAGTTTACAGCAATCGATAACGATATCCGTTGGGCTGATTACGGTCCCGATGAATATGCGGGCATTACATGGAGCAACACCGGCAGCCGTAAAATATTTTTAGGCTGGATGAGTAACTGGCAATATGCCAACCAGGTGCCCACTGAAAAATGGCGCAACGCGATGACCATCCCCAAGGAGCTTGGCCTAAAACAGGTGAATGGTAAAATATTGCTAACATCCAATCCCGTAAAGGAGTTGGAGGCTATTGAACGCGGCCCTGCTGATCTGAATAATAGCCTGTTAGCAGGAAAAAAAGTCAATGGTATCCCGAATCAATTCATCTTAAAATTCGATATTAACAAGATCAATAATTATTCGGTAATACTTTCAAATGATCTGGGGGAGAAATTGATTATCGGGTATAATAATGCTAAAAAGCAATATTACATCGACAGGGCGAAGTCAGGCAAAATCGATTTCAACCCGGAATTTGCCAAAACAGCGTTTGCCCCCCGGCTAGCCAGCAATATGTCGTCATCCGATATTGAATTGGTAGTTGATATATCATCTGTTGAATTGTTTGCCGATGGTGGACTAACTGCAATGACGGATATCTTTTTCCCGCACAAACCCTTCAATCACTTACAGATTCAAAATAACAGCGGGGCGACTATTAAAAACCTGAAATTATTACCGTTAAAGTCAATTTGGTAAAAGGCGGTGCATTAATATATCACAGATTGAGATGCTGTGATCGAGTTGATCAATTATGGCGCTTCCGGTGAGACGGGGCGCCTTTTTGGGTTTGTAATCTAATTGCTGTCTCATTATCCTTCATAATGCATTCGCAATTTCTTCAATGTCTTAAAACCATAGAGACCACGCTCAATACAGCATTAGGTGCATTTATTACGTGACTATCTGCAATCTGGAACATCTCCCCCTCCGGGGGCTTGGTTGGCAGTAATAAGACAGATAATAACACATTTAAAGTGAAACGCCGGTGAGCCTTGCACAATTCTCCAGCAAGCGATCCTGCATGGTCCTGTCGTCCGCAGAATGGTTATAACGCGCCGGCTTTTGATGATGAAAATATTGCCCGCTGACCATTGCACCCGCATCATTGCTGGCTGCCAGCCAAACTTGCGTCTGATAACCCTTTACCAAATCATCCGGTGCACCAGCGCCGCCCATTTTGGTGGGCACCCAGCCCGGATCGACCGCGTTGGCATATACTTTCGACCATTTCCTTGCCAGGGCTTTTGCGAGCATTAAGACGTGCAATTTAGTATCCGAATAAGACGGCCGTTCCGTCCATTCGGGCCTGCCCGATAAATGCATGCCCGAACTCAAATAAACCATGCGTTTCGGCCGGCGCATCATTGCCGTGAGGATATAGGGAGCCAGCGTATTTACATACAGCAGTTGCTGCGCCCCTGCCTGGTACACACCCGCATTATGGATCACGGCGTCAAATGTCCCTAAAAGATTTGCTTTCTCCGCCAGCGCTTTGGTTGCCTCCACATCAGCTAAGTCACCAATAAGGACGTCAGCTGCACCAGGCACGCTTTTCAGTGCTTCCTGACCGCGACCCGCATCCCGGGCATGGAGCACGACCTCATGCCCGCCTTTAACTAATTCCTTTGCCGCCAGCCGGCCCAAACCATCCGCCGAACCTGTGATAAATATCTTTGCCATGGTATTTTATAACAAAGCAAATTTACCTTTGTTGTAATGAAAAAGCCCATGCCTTATGATTTTCTGCTGGATTACCTGCCGCCGTCGGTAGTTATTAAACCCGCTATAGGTATGTTCTATATTTATTTTGAAGGCAAGATCGTCCTGATCTTCCGCAAGGTTGGTAAAAACCCACAGCATAACGGTATCTGGATCGCCTCACGGCGGGAAGATCATAACACCTTAAAAGCTGAGGTCCCCGCTGTCACAGACTTTGACTTTGGCAGCGAAGCATTTGAACCCAACTGGCTGCAGCTGCCGGATGGTCACGAAGATTTTGAAGAAGCTGCAATTGCGCTTTGCGCGCTCATTTCACACCGCGACAAAAGAATTGGTAAAACAACACCGAAGGCAATTCAGTTGACCGCCCCTAACAACTGACCTGAAAAGTTACCCTTTTATGTGTTATGACATCTAAATAACACTATTTTTTTCGGCTATGCTTATCTTTGTATGTTAAAGAATTCAGCATACCTTTCTCCGCAGGCATCAGTACGTTACTGCCATCTCTCAGAAGATTATTTCTGCCCATCGCGTATCCTAAGGCACCGGATCTTTAGCATTCACATTAAATATTAAAAATAAATGAGGCAACTTAAAATTAGTGAGTCGATCACCAATCGCGAGACCGCATCGTTGAATCAATATTTGTCAGATATCGCAAAGATTCCGATGGTTACTCCGCAGGAAGAAGTGATCTTAACGCAAAAAATCCGAGAGGGCGACCAGGCCGCTTTAGAACGGTTAACCACCGCGAACCTGAGATTCGTGGTTTCGGTGGCTAAACAATATCAAAGTTCGGGACTGACACTCGGTGACCTGATCAACGAAGGCAACGTTGGGTTGGTTAAAGCAGCAAAACGATTTGACGAAACCAAAGGTTTCAAATTTATATCCTACGCAGTATGGTGGATAAGGCAATCCATACTGTCGGCCATCAATGAGCAATCCCGTATGGTACGGCTGCCATCTAACAAAGTCGGAGATATCTCCAAAATTGCCAAAGCGGCATCACAGCTGGAACAGCAATATGAACGGCAACCGACGCCGGAAGAACTGGCAGAAAGCCTGGAGACCACTACCGAAAAGATTAGTGATGTGCTGGGCCATTCCGGCCGGCATATCTCCTATGATTCACCTTTTTCAAGTGAAGAGGATAATACTTTACTGGACGTTCTGCAAAGTCCGGAACCGGGGACGGACAAGGGTTTGATCACGGAATCGTTATCGATAGAGGTTGCGCAAAGTATGAAACTGCTGGGTGAAAAAGAAAAAGACGTGTTAACCTTGTTTTTCGGACTGGGTGACGGGCAGGCGCATAGCCTGGAAGAGATCGGGGATAAATACGACCTGACCCGCGAACGTGTAAGACAGATCAAAGATAAAGCGCTGGCCAGGCTTCGTGCCAGTTCCCGCACCTGGGCATTGAAAGGCTACTTAGACTAACATTTTTAATATCGTCGCATGGCATGACAGATCTCCAGCGCTTCAATCGCTGTTGGCTTTGTCACGCCATGACCGCACCCGTAAAAGGCCGGGAACAGAATTCCCACCAGCGCCGGGGCTTTGATTCCAAGGTATTTTTTAATACTTTCGCCGCCCTTAAATTTTCAATGTTATGAAGCGGTACCTGTATGGAATTGATTTTGGAACCACAAATTCGGCGCTGGCCATCTTCGATGAGGAAACAAAAGAGATCAGCAGTACCATTATCATCCCTTCGCTGATCTATTTTCACCAGGAGCCCGGAGCGGGTTATGTGGTTGGCGAAGCGGCGATTGCAGCGTACCTGAACGATAATATGAAAGGCCGTTTCATCAAGTCGGTGAAGCAGATACTGTCCCGGAGCAGCTTCACGGAAACCCGCATCCATAATAAACGCTACAACGCTCCCGACCTGGTCGCGATCATTTTAAAAGAATTAAAACAACGCGCAGATCAGCTCACCGGGCAGAATTGCCGCAAAGCGGTGATCGGCAGGCCGGTATTTTTTAATGACGACGATACCCAAAAGGACACCTTAGCGCAAACCCGGCTCAGCAAGGCCGCAGAGTTGGCCGGCTTTACCGATGTCCGCTTCCAGTTTGAACCCATAGGCGCCGCCTTCGCTTATGAAAAAACGCTTACAAAAAAAGAAAACGTACTGGTAGCTGACCTGGGCGGCGGCACAACAGACTTTACCTACCTCGTGCTCGACCCGGCGAAGGCGGGCAGTAGCGACCGGCAAAACGACATGATGGCCAACGGTGGCATCTACGTAGGCGGTGATAGTTTCGATTCCGCCTTCATGTGGGAGAAAGGCACGCCTTATTTTGGAAAAAATACCCGCTACGAAGCTACGCCCGGTAAGGTACTGACGGTGCCGGTATCACTGTTTGCAAATATCTGCTCCTGGGAGCAAATGAACTTTTTCAACGGCCTGCGGATCAAAAAAGACATCGAGGATTACTATCATTTTTCAGGAAAGGACCCGCTGTTCAAAAACCTGGTCACCCTGATCGACAATAACCTGGGCTATTCTGTTTTCCAGGCGATTGAAAAAACGAAGATCACGCTGACGAATACACACACCGCCAGCTTCAGCTACCATCAAATGGGAATAGCTATCGAGGAGCGCATCCCCCTACCCGATTATGAACAGATCATTGCTAAAGATGTGGCGCGGATAGCAGGTTACCTCGATAACTTCATGCTGCGAAACAATATCGATCCCCAACATATCGACAGCCTGTTTTTAACCGGCGGTACTTCAATGGTAAGCAGTATCCAAACCCTGTTCAAAACCATGATATTTTATTCTTGTTTTATTGGTCAAATACGTCCAAGCATAAATTTTCAGTTAAAAGTAAATTTATGAAAACACATATCTTATAGGTTCGGGTAAGCACCGAAGAACAAACTTTAA
>Ga0105240_10014930_pt1 | contig 10582 bp, 8 predicted proteins | sample KBSC54metaG_FD_80426 | JGI IMG/M metagenome (GOLD analysis project Ga0105240, IMG submission 80426) | Corn rhizosphere microbial communities from Kellogg Biological Station, Michigan, USA - KBS C5-4 metaG | ecosystem: Host-associated > Plants > Roots > Rhizosphere > Soil | place: Michigan, USA...
CGGCCTGGGGGAGATCGGGATCGATATTACCTATGTGCTGACCGGTGTGCGCGGCAGTACGCCGACCCAGCAGGAGAGCGAGCTGATTGCCTGCTATCGCGCCGTGGATCCGGTGCTGCGCAGCTCGCTGGTTCAGCTCTTGTCTGGCTTGTCGCAGATGGCCAAGACGGGGAAGAAGAAGCGCGATCTGCCAGCAGCGACCGAGGCCAAGCGTATCCGGCCAGGACGGCAGCGCAAGGTCAATGCGATAGCGGCGGACAGCGCAGCTGCTTCGGAGTTGACACCGGTCGTAAGCGGGTATGGCAAGGAGTGAACCGGTTCTTTCGAAAGAGCAGTCGGCAGGGCAGAGAGTGCAAGACAGTGAGCCTGATCGCCAAGGGGGGCGATTCTTTGGTGGGCTGATACAACAACTTCACACAATGCTGCAGAAATGAAAAAGCACCACGATTGGCCGTGGTGCTTTTCATTGTTGCGCCTTCCGTTTTAATTGACTCAGCAAACCGCCTGATGCTTTTTCGGCGCGTGAACTTTTGGCGGTTGTGCGGTGTGCAGGGTGCGATGGTTATCGGCGCGATAGTGCTGCTGTGGGACCGAGATCACGACTTGGCGCGAACGTTGCAACGGCGTTGACTGACTTCTACATCACCATATTTATGAACTGAGATTTCTTGCAGATCTCCGTGCAGATGCTCCTCGCAATATTTGGCCAGAAGATCGAAATAGGGTGCAATGGCAATGAACTTCATGCCTGATTCACTCGCAAGCAGGTCTGGAACGCCTTGGCGCTTGCTCTGATCAACAAAGGTGTTCATGTAAGGGGCCTGAGCCAGCCCGCCCAGGCTGTACAGCCTGAAAGGCATGTCAGCCTTGTGTCGTCCCAAGAATGGATAGGCTGCTTGAAACGGGAAGCTGCTGGCCCAATTGACCACGGTCGTGGAGGGGAATTCGGTCAAATCTTTTTGGATCCGGGCCACCGTTGACTTTGCGGTATTGGCTTCGATGCAGAGGTTGATGGTGTAAGGGATGAGCACTACAGCCAGCCCGATCATCGCCATGCGTGCACGGCGTGGGGGCACGGGGCCAATCAGGAATGGAGCCGTCAACAGCAGGCCTGCCAAAGGAATATAAACGTGCAAGATCCCCGGTCGGCCCATCAGACCCAATGTGAAAATCCCGGCCAAAAAGATGATCCAGCTGATGAATACCCGACGGCTGGGCAGGACAAACAACATGAACAACGCGGCCAGCATCGGAGCAATCAACTCCTTGTTCCAGAGAAATCTGATTCCAGTCATCGCGTTTGACAAGGAGTTGGCTTGCGTTGGCAAGGGACCCAGTTCGGCGAGCATTTGCTTGAGCTTGTTCACGTCGAGAATATTGAGATCGACGAAGAACCAGTTGATCAGCAAGTCAATATCATTGGTTGAGTAACCATGAGCTTGCAGGATAGCGGGATGCTGCCTGAGCAGAGCACCTGCACCGAAATCGACAATGGGAGAGATAACTTTGCTGGTTTCATTGAATGTCGCCCAGCTGGCCGTTTGGTAGGCTTGGTAGTCGACAAGCGCGGCGATCAGAACGGCCGCAAAAAAGGCACCGATCACGAATTTGGCAACTCGGTCCTGGATCAGGTTGCGCCATGGAACGAGAGGTGCCGAAACGAGCAGTACAAACAACACTTCGCGGCTGCGTATCAGGTAACCGGTAAACAGTAGCACCGCGCCCAGCAAGAGGATCGCTCTGCTGCGCTCCCGAATGAAGACCAACAGGCAAATGACGCCCGCAATACCGAGCAGGCCGGCGTTGATCGTGAATTGCGGGAAAAGCACAGGACGCACGAACAGGAACGCCGCAATCAGCGTACATAAGGTGATGCTCGTCTTCAGCTCACGCAATCCGTAGATCGTCGTCGCCGTGACCACGAACAGCACCCCGATCATGGCAACAGAATAGCCGTCAAGGCCATCGATTGATGGTATTGCTCTGACGAAATGTCCCCAGAGCACGTTGGAAAATACGATATTGGGTGAGCCGAATGCAGCAATTCCGTAGCCATGGGCGATCATGGCCATGCCGGCGTCATCGTTACCCCAGTAGGCACCGAAACCTGCAAGCAATACGAAAACCAAGCCGCCCGCAATCAGCAGCGAGCAAAATATGGATAAAAGCCGGGATTGGCCCTGATCATGCGTCGGGGAAACATTTTTCATTATTGTCCGATCGAAATCCGCGAGTTATCAGTCGCTTCACTGCAATAGAGTGAGCCTTATAAGGGGGGCGCTGAATTATACTTGCGATCTACGAGACATTGTCAAAACGCAAGAAGAGGCGGGAATTCCAAAGCTTCTCAAACCGTGCCGGGGGAAAGTCACTCATTTTTCTTGTCTTGCCTGCGAATTCTTCGCCAGAGCAAGGCGTTGGCAATGGCCAACAGACAATTTTTATTCATCACAGTGATGACGCGATAGAATTCGGCAGGCGTCAGCCCAGATGAAGACTTATCTATGCATGTTTGCGCGGATGAGCAAACATTCATTTTTTGGACAACGAATGAAACCGCTAAAAGCAATCAACGATTTATACCGGCACAACGAGCCGCTTGAGCCCGAAATCAGCAAGGTTTTCCAGAATTTTTTGGCACGTGGCTGGTATGTGCTGGGGGCGGAGGTCACCGCGTTCGAGCGAGAGTTCGCCGCATATTGCGGAACGGAGTATGCACTCGGTGTGGCCAACGGCACTGACGCCCTGGAGCTGGCGCTGCGGACGGCAGGCGTTGAGGCGGGCGACCGCGTTGCCTTGGTCGCCAACGCGGGGGGCTATGGCACCTTTGCCGTCAATGCGATAGGGGCCGTACCCGTTTATGTCGATGTGGATGCTTTCAGTTTGAATATGGACGTCCTGGCTTTGGAACGCGCACTGCAGGCCTCCAGCATCAGTGCCATCATCGTGACCCACTTGTATGGGCGGTTGGCCAACATCGAAGAAATTTCGCGCCTCGCAAGAGACCAGGGTGTCAAGCTCATCGAAGATTGCGCACAGGCGCACGGCGCTGTGCGAGATGGAAAAAAAGCAGGATCGTGGGGTGATCTGGCAACGTTCAGTTTCTACCCGACCAAAAATCTCGGTGCGTTGGGTGACGGGGGTGCCTTGACCATGAACGCCCCGGATGTCGCGGAACGAGCCAAGCAACTGCGGCAGTACGGTTGGACACAAAAGTATCGTTCCACGGTGATCGGTGGCAGAAATAGTCGTCTGGACGAAGTACAGGCAGCTATCCTCAGAATCAAACTGCCGTATCTTGACCGTTGGAATGCCCGCCGCAGGGCCATTTTTGATTTGTACGGCAAGCTTCTCCGTCATCCGCAGATCACGCTGCCGGCTCCTTCCGGCCCGGATCATGTTGGCCACTTGTATGTCATCCGCTGCGGACAGCGCGATTCCCTGTCAGCGCATTTGCGCACGATGCAGGTGCCCCATGATATTCATTTTCCTGTGCCCGACCATCGCCAGGAAATGTTCAACGGACGCTTCGCCGCTGATATTCTTCCCGTTACCGAGTGCGCGTGCAATGAAGTGTTGACCTTGCCGTGCTTCCCTGAAATGACCGACGAAGAAGTGGAATGGGTATCGAAGCACGTCAATCAGTGGGAAGCGTGATGTTTTCACTCATTATTCCGGTATATAAAAACGAAAAATCGATTCCAGAACTGGTGAAAGTTGTCGATTCATTGAACCGACAACTGGATGGCAAGATGGAAGTGGTATTTGTCGTCGATGGCAGTCCTGATCGCTCTGCTGAACTGCTGCAATCCCTTTTGCCTTCGCAAAATTTTGCATCCCAGCTGATTCTGCTTTCGCGCAATTTCGGCTCCTTTTCGGCGATCCGGGTGGGCTTGCAAAAAGCCTCTGGGGAATATTTTGCCGTCATGGCAGCCGACCTGCAGGAGCCGCCCGAGCTGGTGTTGCAGTTCTTCGAGATCATGCGTGGCGACGAGTTTGATGTGGTTGTCGGCACCAGAGAGGGGCGGGCTGACCCACTGCGCAATCGGCTGTCTGCCAACCTTTTCTGGTCGATTTATCGCAAGTTCGTGGTTTCGCAAATGCCGGCCGGGGGAGTGGATGTGTTTGGATGCAACCGCGCATTCAGGGATTGTTTGCTCTCATGCGAAGAATCGAACACATCACTGATCGCATTGCTGTTCTGGCTGGGCTTCAGGCGCAAGGAGATTTCTTACAGCCGGCGCGAGCGGTCGCACGGTGTATCGGCATGGACGTTGTCCAAAAAAATCAACTATCTGATGGACAGCATCTTCGCGTTTACCGATTTGCCCATCAAGCTGTTGCTGGCACTGGGCGTCGCCGGACTTGCGGTATCGATTCCGCTGGGATTGGTGGTCCTGTTTGCACGGATATCGGGTTTTCTGCATGTCCCGGGCTACGCAACCACGGTGCTGATCGTGCTCTTCTTTGGCGGAGCCAATACGCTGGGCCTTGGGCTGGTCGGCTCATACGCGTGGCGCGCTTACGAAAATACCAAGCGGCGTCCACTGGCCATCGTTTTGCGTGATCTGAAATTCCCTGCCGGTCCGCTCCAAAAATAAAAGGAATTACTGATGTCATTTTATGTGCACCCGAATGCTTTGTGCGAGTCTGCTCACATCGGAGAAAACACCAGGATCTGGGCATTTGCACACATCCTTCCGCAGGCTGTCATTGGTAGCGACTGCAATATCTGCGACGGTGTGTTCGTTGAAAACGATGTGGTGGTGGGCGACAGGGTCACCATCAAATGCGGCGTACAGTTATGGGATGGCGTCCATCTGGAGAACGATGTCTTCATCGGTCCGAATGTGACATTTACCAATGATCTCAGGCCCCGAAGCAAGCAGTATCCTGCGTCTTTCGCGAAGACGCTGGTCTGCGAAGGTGCCTCCATCGGGGCCAATGCGACCATCTTGCCCGGGTTGGTCATTGGACGATCGGCAATGATTGGCGCAGGTGCAGTCGTTACACAGTCCGTTCCCCCCTACGCGATCGTGGTAGGCAACCCTGCCCGTATTACTGGTTACGCCAATTCGGTCGAGGAGGTCACGTCAAGCGACAGCGGCGGCGTCGTCAGCAAAGGCCCGGTGACGCCAACCAACGTCAAGGGCGTCACGCTGCACCGATTCAATCATGTCAAGGATCTGCGTGGCGACTTGTCTGTCGGGGAGTTCGAGCGGGAAATCCCATTTGTTCCCAAACGTTATTTTCTGGTATTTGATGTTCCCAGCGAAAAGACGCGTGGCGAACATGCGCACAAGTCATGTCATCAATTTCTGATTTGTGTGCGTGGACGATGTGCCGTAGTGGCCGATGACGGTACCTCCCGCCAGGAGGTGATGCTGGATTCGCCTGCTACCGGGGTCTATCTGCCGCCCATGACCTGGGGCATACAGTACAAGTACTCTGAAGATGCCATCCTGCTCGTGTTCGCTTCCGATTATTACGATGCGTCGGATTACATCCGTGACTACGACGAATTCCTCGCTTTGCTCAGCAACGGATGATGCGTTTTTCCGCACTCAGGCAGAACCGGTTTCTCCGTTTCCTCTTCACTGGCGGGCTCAACACGCTTGCGACTTATGTCTTGTATCTCGCGTTGAAGTTGGTCATTGCTTATCAAGTGGCCTATTTTGTTTCTTACGTATGCGGGATCGTTTTCGCTTACTTCCTGAGCACGTTATTTGTTTTTGAGAAACCGGTCTCATTGCGGACGTTCGTCAGGTTTCCATTGGTCTACGTTGTCCAATACGGCTTGGGTGCGGTGCTTTTGGCGTTCTTTGTCGAAACGCTGGGTTTGTCGCCAAGCGTTTCTCCCTTGCTGGTGATCATTCTCACATTGCCAGTCAGCTTCCTGCTTAGCCGAAGCATCCTGAAGCGTTGAGAGCTGATGCGGCATTCACTGTTGAACTGTCTGATGGCAGCTTCATCGTGATATGCCGTTGGGCTGATTCCACATGAAAAAAGAGCAGCAACGTCTGCGGGGGAATAATGAGCCGATTTCACGAGGGTAGGCGTTTTGCGTCGCTGCATTGCCGTCGATGCGCGGCGATCCATGAAGCACTGGATCGCCATCAAGAGTGGTGGGCATTCGCGCTCGCGGCCATGTTGTTCCTGTTCCTTCATTGGAGCATGAATGTCAGGGTTTTCCCCTACGATGCAGGAGAATATTGGGCGCTTGCGAATCCGTCCACTTTCTTTGATTTTCCTGCGACAACGCGTGGATACTTCTGGCCTCTGCTTTTGCTGCCGGCAAGATGGTTTCAACATATTGGCGCGGAGGTTGCCCTCCTGGCGTTCCGCATCCTGACTTCGTTGGTGTATGGCTTTGCGCTGACAATCATTCTCCCGGCGTTCTACATCCGTATCGTCGGTGGCCGGGTGAATTTCTACAGGCGAATGGTCGTGCCTGTTCTGGTCGCACTCTTGTTTCCCGGTGTGATCGTTTATCCGCTGGCGGATTTGCCCGCCATCCTCTTGCTCTTCGGCGGGCTCAGCTGGCTGGTGTTTGCAACATCGAAAAATCAATTCGGCAAACGCAATTTGTTTAGCCTGGTGATGGCCGGCATGATGATAGGTGCGGCTTACAACACGCGTACCATCTATCTGTTTTCCATGTTGTGTGTTGTTGTGGCCATTCCCTTTGCGTTCTTCCGCCACGAGGGCATGAAAACCAAGGCCTGGATGCTCTCTGCATTTTTTATCGGCGTGAGTCTGGTGAGCTTGCCGCAGGCGCTGGTCAATCTGCATTCCAAGAAAACCTTCACACCGATGGTGTTGACCGATAACGGCGGCAAGTCATTGTTTGCGCTGCAGCTGATGTGGGGGATCACCTTGCAACGCTATGAAACGGTAATCGATCCTTCTGTTACTCCATCGCGTTTTTATGTTGACCCGGCAGGCCGGCGCATTGCCGAGCTGGAAATGATTGCCAAGGACAAGATTGCGTTGAGCAACTACTTCGCGATTGTCCGAAAGTATCCTGTCGAGTTTGCAGGGATCTACGTTCGCCACTTTTTCAACGGCCTCGATCTTCGCGATGGCGAAGTATATGTAAGAGATGCGAAGAGCGAAGGGAATATCATTTCCCTCTTGAATTTTTTGGTGGTATTGGCAGCGCTGTACGGTTTTTTTAGCCGCCGTCTTCATTGCCGTGCTGCGCCGGACGCGAGTGCCGAAGATGGGACGCTGCCCCATATCACTCAAGAGAAATCACCTTGGATCTGGATTGGAATCATTTTATTGCCGGTAATAGCGATCATTCCGGGCGCGGTCGAGACCCGCTTCTTTTTGCCGCTCCAATTGCTTTTCTATTGCAGTATTGCATTCAATGTCATTCTGCCGGATGCGTGGAAGACAATGCGGTTGCGGAAATGGTTTGTCTGGTCGGTGCTGCTGGTGATGTTGGCGTCCCAAGTCGCGATTACCTCTTCGACCATGGGTACCAGGCAATATGCATCCCCGGACATGTATCGCTGAACTGAAAACGGCGCTTACGCAACGTCAGAACCTTTTGGGAAAAATACAAAATCGATGTTAAATAATTCTGCCAGCAAAATCCTGTTGCTGAAGTCTGCGGCGCTCCTCATGGCGATCGGGTTTGCCTATTTTGCTTTCACTCAGCAATACCGCGCCATTTTCGATCCTTGCAATTGCGCCGATGCCTACGCCTATACAAAAATAGGTCAGCTCTATGCCGAGCACGGCTTTGCGCTGCACGAATGGAGCAAGCTACGTCTTTATGCCTATCCCTTGTTCATTGCCGCTGTTGATATCGCGGCCAGCTGGCTTGCAGTTGACCAGGGAATTGCGCTGTTCGCGGTGCAGTTGGCAGTCTATTTTTCGGCGGTGATTCTGTTATCGGGAAACCTGACAAAACTGGTTTCGCTGCGGGTAGGAAATCTGGTTTTCTTTGCTCTGACAGCAAATGTATTTCTTTATCCGTATCTCGCCATTTCTCTGTCAGACGGCATGTCCGTAAGCCTTCTGATCTTTATCGCCGCGTTGATCGTCCACATGCAATCGTCAGGGTTGAGTGCAGCCCGGGTATTCCTGATGGGCGTGCTGCTCGGATTGGGCATCATGGTGCGCCCGGCCAATCTTTATTGGCTGGCCATGCCCGTGGTCTTGCTCGGCTTGTTTGCATGGAGTGAGCGGCAAGGTCGCGGGTGGCATCTCCTGCGTTTCGGCGCAGCTTTGGTGCTGGGTTTCTTCCTTGCAGTCCTGCCGCAGATCATTATCAACTATCGCTTTTTCGATGAGCTTACGTTCCTTCCGGTCTTCAAGCTTGGTTCGTTTCAGATCAGGTCAGGAATATTGATGATCAAATATGGAACGAACATGACCGGGAACGGACCGCCAGCCATGGTGTACCCGAATATCTGGTTCAATAACGCGGTACCCGACCTCTCCTGGTACTTCCTCCATCCGTGGCTGGGTGTGCGCACGATGTTCTTGCATCTCTTCAGCGCGCTCGATTTCGACTATCTGTTTTGCTACATCTACGACCTGCGTCCGAAATATCGTCCAGTGCTTTTCTTGTATTCCCAAACCGTCTTGTTCTGGGGCGTGGTCGGTTTTTTTGCTGCGGCAAGAGATATCCGTGCCTGGGAGCAACGCGGTGGTACGAAACCCAAGGCAAGCGTCATGTTCATGGCGTTGCTTCTTGCGGCAGTATTGGGCTGGTGTGCGGTCACCTCGATTTCCGCCGTTGAAAACAGGTTCTCATTGCCCATGGTTGCGATCTTGCTTCCGCTGGCAGCCTGGGCACTGATCGGACACCGGTGGGAGAACAGACGTAGCTTGATCCTGTGCGGATCGTTGTTCTGCTGCTATCTCATCTTTGCCGCATGGGTGTCTTACACGATTTCGTCACTGGTCGTTTTACCCAATGGTTGATCGGCTTTGCGCGCCACAGTCAAGCTGATCGAATCCAATGCTGCAGCCATACTGGCCCCACGCATGACGCTACGTATGGCTGCTACATTTCAGCAAGTCGGCCCTTCCTGGGCGAAAAAAGAGGGGGCCGACGGGGGACGTCTGCAGCTGAAAAGCGCGGAATGAGGCACTCCATTCAGGTCGGCTGGAAAAAGAAAAAGGCCTCGCGAAGCGAGGCCTTTTGATTTGGTGGGGCGTCACAGATTCGAACTGTGGACCTACGGATTAAGAGTCCGCTGCTCTACCAGCTGAGCTAACGCCCCGTGGTGTTCCTGAAGAGATCAGGCCAACCGGGAAGTGAAAAAGGCCTCGGGTTGAGAGGCCTTTTGAAATTTTGGTGGGGCGTCACAGATTCGAACTGTGGACCTACGGATTAAGAGTCCGCTGCTCTACCAGCTGAGCTAACGCCCCGTTGCTGCACTTCGTTGTTGCCTCAGTGCTGCAAGAGAGAGCGCATTATAGGAGGGAGGTCGGGGTGGTGCAAGCTTTTTTTGAGAAAAGATGAAAATATTTTATCTCTTCGGCGCCCACGCCACGCCCGGCCTCGTTTCTCGCATAACTTGCGTTACAAGCCCGATTTGATTCCATTGACCCAGGACTTGGCCGGCAGCCTGGTCTGGCTCTCGATGAGTGCCGCACGCGCATACAGCTCGGGGAAATCGAACGTCACCGCGCCCTTGAAGGCCAGTGCCACCACGTTGCCGTCATGGACTTCCGGCAGCGACACCACGGTATCGAAGGCGTATTCCATCGCCCGCAGGTTCTTGGCATAGCTCGGATGATCGCCAAAGAGATTGACCGTCATCACGCCGCCCGGTGCCAGACTGTCATAGCAGGCCTGGTAAAACTCGGGAGTGTCCAGCACCGGCCCGCGTGCAGTGGCGTCGTAGAGATCAACCTGCAAGGCATCGATGATGCCGTGCGTGGCAGCATGGACGATGAAATCCATGGCATCGCTTTCGATGAGCATCAGCCGTTCGTCCGGCTCGGGCAGCTTGAACATGCTGTGGCAGATGGCGATGACAGCCGGATTCAGCTCCACCGCCGTCACCTGTGCCTGCGGGAATTGCCGGTAGCTGAACTTGGTCAGCGCGCCGGTCCCGAGCCCAAGTTGCACGATATGGCGTGGCGTGCGGTTGAAGAGCATCCAGGCCATCATCTGCTGGGCGTATTCCAGCTCGATCCAGTCGGGTTTGCGAATGCGCATCGCGCCCTGTACCCATTCGGTGCCGAAATGCAGATAACGTACGCCTTCCAGCTCGGAGAGCGTGACCGGGGCATATTTCGGTTTGCGCGGTTTGCTGGCGTCGGCTTCCAGCTGGTGACGGCGACGATTGGGGCCGGCCTTGGTATTGGCCTGGGCTTCGATGGATTTTCTTCGGATGAGCATGATATGAATGAAACGGCGCGGCAGCCGGGGAGGCGGCCTGCGGATGCCGAATGATACCTTGCCTTGGGAGGCTGCCAGTGGCCGCTGCACGCTTTGCGCATATCGACATGCGAATTCATTCCTTCTGCCGGGCGCGCGCGTATGTGAGGATGCGGACCTCATCATTTCCGGAGTTACCATGCCATTGGCTGCAATCATCAAGCGCATCGCCGC
>Ga0105240_10014933_pt1 | contig 10580 bp, 11 predicted proteins | sample KBSC54metaG_FD_80426 | JGI IMG/M metagenome (GOLD analysis project Ga0105240, IMG submission 80426) | Corn rhizosphere microbial communities from Kellogg Biological Station, Michigan, USA - KBS C5-4 metaG | ecosystem: Host-associated > Plants > Roots > Rhizosphere > Soil | place: Michigan, USA...
AAAAGCCCCAGCATGACGCCTTCATTCGAAACGCATGACGCCTCCGCGTGAAAGCGAGTTCGCGGCGGAGCGAGGCGCCAAAATTGAGGCGAACTGGGTTCGCCCGCACGTGTGCCGGTGCACGGTTGATATAATTTCTGGTTCGGCTGTTGAGTGCGAGTGTTCCAGTGGACGGCAGAGCGACGTCACTTCGAGCAATTCTGGATACCAGGTACTCGTTCCAAGATCTCTTCTAGGCTAAGCTTTCGAATTTATTCTGTGAGGCATCATGACGAAAATCCAGCAAGTACATGCGCGCGAAATCCTTGATTCGCGCGGCAATCCCACCGTAGAAGCAGAAGTAAAGCTTGAAGGCGGCGCGAAAGGCAGGGCGGCGGTGCCTAGCGGCGCTTCTACGGGCCAGCACGAGGCGGTAGAGCTGCGCGATGGCGACAAGAAGCGCTACGTGGGCAAAGGCGTGCTCAAAGCGGTGGAGCACGTGAACGGCGAGATCGCCGATGCCCTGGTAGACATGGATGCTGCCGACCAGAGTGGGCTTGATCAGAAAATGATTGAGTTGGACGGCACGGAGAACAAGTCGCGATTGGGGGCCAACGCACTGCTGGCGGTTTCCATGGCGGCGGCGCGGGCCGCGGCCAATGCGCACCGGCTCCCGCTCTATCGTTATCTGGGCGGACTGGGCGCGAGCCTGCTGCCCGTGCCCATGATGAACATCCTGAACGGCGGCGCTCACGCCGACAACAACGTGGACTTCCAGGAATTCATGGCCATGCCGGTAGGCGCGCCTTCATTTTCTGAGGCGTTACGCTGGGGCGTGGAAGTGTTCCACACCTTAAAGGGAGTGTTGAAGAAGCGCGGCTATAACACGGCAGTTGGGGATGAAGGCGGTTTCGCGCCTTCGGTGAAATCGAACGTGGAGGCGATCGAGGTAGTCCTGGAGGCCATCAATGCGGCCGGCTATAAGCTGGGTGCGCAGGTGGCGATCGCGCTTGACCCCGCGGCCAGCGAGCTCTACCAGGACGGCAAGTACGTTTTCAAGAAATCAGACAAGTCGGCGAAGAGCTCCGAGGAGATGGTGCGCTACTGGAGCGAGTGGGTGCGGCAGTATCCCATCGTGTCGCTGGAGGATGGGCTGGCCGAAGATGACTGGAAGGGCTGGCAGATGTTGACCCAGGCACTGGGCGGACGCATCCAGTTGGTGGGCGATGATATTTTCGTGACGAATATTAAGCGGCTGCGGCAGGGCATCGAGCAGAACGTGGGCAATTCCATCTTGGTTAAGCTCAACCAGATCGGCACGGTGAGCGAGACGCTGGATGCAGTGGACCTGGCGCGGCGCAACGGGTACACCGCGGTGATTTCGCATCGTTCCGGGGAAACCGAAGACACATTCATCGCCGATTTTGCGGTGGCTACGGCCGCCGGGCAAATCAAGACGGGGTCGGCCTCGCGTACTGATCGCGTTGCCAAGTACAACCAGCTGTTGCGCATTGAAGAAGAGCTGGGCGACGGGGCGAGGTTCCTGGGGCTGAAGGCGCTGAATTATCACGGGGAGCTGGCAGGGAAGGCGAGAGCATAGGTTTCTTGCAAGAGGGGAATCGGGATTCCAGGGGCTAAAGCCCGAATCAATGGTTCGCTTCTATCCCCACGGCTTTAGCCGTGGGCTTCCACCATAGCCGGTGCGGTTGACCGGCGGGGAACCGTAGGTTTTTCACCACAGAGGACACAGGGAGACAGAGAAAGTCTGAAAGGCTTGCGGCTGACGTCGGTTGAAGCGCCCGAATGGAGTTTTCTCCGTGCCATCGTGTCTCTGTGGTGAATGGTTTTTTGTGGTGAATAATACATGCCGAATAGACCGAAGCCACTCATCCTCGTCATCCTCGACGGCTGGGGTTACCGCGCGGATACCAAGGCCAATGCCATCGCCATGGCGCGCAAGCCCAACTACGACCGGTTGCTGCGCGACTATCCCAACACGCTCATTCACACCAGCGGGCGTTTTGTCGGGTTGCCTGAAGGCCAGATGGGCAACAGCGAAGTCGGCCATCTCAATATGGGCGCCGGCCGCATCGTGCATATGGACATTACCCGGCTGGACTTGATGATCCAGAACGGCGAATTCTTTTCCGACCCCACCCTGCTGGGCGCGATGAAGCACGCACGCAGCGGCGGGCGGCGGCTGCACCTGTTCGGTCTGGTTTCCGACGGCGGAGTGCACTCCCACCAGAACCACCTCTACGCGCTGCTGAAAATGGCCAAGCAGAGCGGCGTGGACCGCGTATTTGTGCACGCGTTCATGGATGGCCGCGACACCCTGCCGACCAGCGGTGCCGGATATCTCGAGCAATTGCAGCAGAGAATGCGGGAGTACAATTCGGGCAAAATCGCCAGCATCAGCGGGCGCTACTACGCCATGGACCGTGACCGGCGATGGCCGCGCATTGCTAAGGCGTTCAACGTCATGGCGCAGGGCAATGGCGAAGCCGCGCGCTACGTGGACGCGGTGCAAGGCGTGAAGGACTCCTACAACAAGGACGTAACGGACGAGTTCATTGTGCCTTTCGTTTGCACGGATAACCGGGGCGAGCCGCTGGCCACCATTCGCGACGAGGACACCTGCATCTGCTTCAATTTCCGCGCCGACCGGGCGCGGCAGATCACCCGGGCCTTGGCGCGCAACAGCGGGCTGAATGCGCAGCAGGGAAGCGATCTTCCCGATGCCGCGGGCCTGGGCGCGGAAATTCCGCGGGAGCGCGTGCCCAAGAACCTGCACTACGTGTGCATGACGCGCTACGACAAACAGTTCGCTTTGCCGGTGGTGCTGCCGCCGGAGCCACTCAGCAACATTCTCGCCAACGTCATGGCCAACCTGAACCTGCGCAACCTGCGGGTGGCGGAAACAGAGAAGTACGCGCACGTCACGTATTTCTTCAATGGAGGGGTGGAGCAGCCTTTTACCGGCGAAGAACGCGTTCTGGTGCCCTCGCCCAAGGTGGCCACCTACGACCTGAAGCCGGAGATGAATGCCCAAGGCATTGCCGCCGAAGTGGTGAAGGCGGTGGAGAAAGGCGCTTTCGATGTAATGATTGTAAACTTCGCCAACGCCGACATGGTGGGACACTCCGGCCAAATTGAACCGACGGTGAAAGCCGTGGAAACCGTGGACGCCTGCCTGGCGGAGATCGAGCGTGCGGTGCGGCAGCGGGGCGGAGCCATGATTGTCACCGCCGACCACGGCAATGCGGAGCTGATGATTGACCCGGCCACCGGAGGCCCGCACACCGCCCATACCACTAATCCCGTGCCCTTGATTTTGGTGAGTGGCGAAGACAAGAAAGTTTCGCTGCGCTCAGATGGCTCGCTGCGCGACATTTCGCCGACGATTCTAGGCCTTCTGGGAATTGACCAGCCCAAGGACATGACCGGGCACGACCTGCGCCAGGGGCTGGGCACGGCGGAAAAAAAATAATCAAAAAATGGAGCGGGCAGGCTGCCAGGAGGGCTGGCGCCGTACCCGCTCAGCACTTGCGGAGAAAAGCCGAGACTTTCTTGTCGCTAGCTGATGGAGCTGGCAGTCTCGGAGAACACGGTGTTGGCGTTGGAGCCAATCAGCCGGATGGTGCCAACCACGATGACCAGGATGACGGCCAGCATTACCGCGTATTCGGCAATGTCCTGACCTTCATCGTTCAACCACATGCTGCGAATCAGATTCACCATTGTTATCCTCCGTGCAAAAGTTTTAAGAGGGGGAGGCTTACAAAAGCGTCGCAGGCGGTTGACTCCTGGGCAGCTCAGCGCGAACGGGAAAGAGCGCCGCCGGCAAGATCTTATTTCAGCTTTTTGCGCAGCCGCCGAACTTCCACGAAGGTCAGGGCTGTCGTCATGCAGACCACGCTGGCGAATAGAACTTCCAAGCCGAACATTGTTTGCATTGCGTCGTCCTCCTCTAGGCGGCCAGAGAACGAAGCTCGTTCGCTGCCCACGCGTGTAACTATGGGGCCGGGCAGCCGGAAGGTAAACATTACCTTCGTCCAACTGCAAAGCGGGCGTTCTCCAGGTGATTACCAGCGGGAGTACAGGAGATTACGAACGCGCAAACCGGCGTCAAATAAGGCGTTTAGCGGATGTCGTGTGGCAGGGATGGTCGGAGTTGTGGTTCGACAGCGGCTAAAGCCGCTCTCCGGAAGAGCTGCATCGGCACGGCTGAAGCCGTGCCCTGATACGGATCTTCATACGAATCTTCGGTGCTGGGCAAGACGGCCAGCGTGCTGGGGCTGAAGCTTTACTGGGCCGGGCACCGCGACTTACAAGTGGCAGCTGCTTAGGCCCTTCTTCTCCAAATAACGCTGGTGGTATTCCTCAGCGCGATAAAAGGTTGTGGCAGGCACAATCTCGGTAACAATGGGCTGGCGGAAACGCGTCTGCCGGCGTTCGCGGGAAGCGCGGGCCGCTTTCTCCTGTTCGGGAGAGTGGAAGAAAATGGCAGAGCGGTACTGGGTGCCGAAGTCGGGACCCTGGCGGTTGGGCGTGGTCGGGTCGTGCATCTCCCAGAAATGGTCGAGCAACTGGTCGTAAGAAATTTTGGCGGGATCAAAGCTGACTTCGAGAGCCTCGGCGTGGCCGGTGCGGTCCGTACATACATCGTGATAAGTGGGGTTGGCCATGCTACCTCCGGTATATCCAACTGCCGTATCCAGAACTCCCGGCAAAGCGCGGAAGGAGGCTTCCACTCCCCAGAAACAACCGGCGGCGAAGGTGGCGTGTTCCATGACAAATCCCCTAAGGAGTTTGATTCAATTCAGCCGAGGAAGATGCGAACCGGCGCGAGTTTCAAGCTGGGCTCAGAAGCAGGAATTTGCAACCTGAAACGTGAAACCGAAACTGCCTTCATTGCGTCATGTGGATAGCCAGCTGCTTCTCCTGTGGAGTCATCTGGTTCCACAACATTTCCAAATCGTGCGAGATATAGGAGTTGTTGGGCTGCTGGCGCAAAGCCAGAGCAAACCAACGATAGGCGATGGCCCGGTCCAGGGGAACACAGTGGCCGGTGGCGTAAAGGCCGCCTAAGGTGCTCTTGGCCTGGACGCTGCGGTTGTCGGACGCCTCGCGCAGATAGCTTAGGGCGCGATCGCAGCTCTGAGGAACGCCGGCACCGTTGAGATATCTTTGAGCGTCCGCGAGCAGGACGGCGTTCTGTTCGTCGAGAGAAGGCGCAGCCGGCGCGGTTTCCGCGCGACGCGTTCGGGTTTTGGCCGCTGGGCTGGGTGGTTTGGCTACCGCTGCCGTCTCCTTAAGAGCGGCGGGCGGGGGCACGTTCTGCTTGGCCGCTGCACTCTGAATCCGCGCGGAACTGGGGGGCGGAGCCACCGCTGCCCCGGCGTTCGGGGCTGATCCGGTGGAAGCGGCGCTACCCGCGGCGGGCGGCGGAGTTGGTGCGTTGGTGTTCTCGGCGGCGCCGGGGTTGGCGTTGGGAGCGACCGCGGCCGCTTCCTGCCTTTGCTGACCGATGCGGGCGCGCGCCTGTTGAACCAACTGGGCCAAGCGGGCGCGGCTCAGGCCGCCATGGCCGGCCTGCAGCCACACCAATCCGCCCACAGCCGCCAGAAGCACAAGGAACAAATATAGGCCCCAATGACTGCTGGAAGGCTCGTCATCCAATAGGTAGCTCCTGCTCAGGTCGGGTTCATCGCTCAGGCCCAAAAAGGAAGGGCCATGAATGGTCCGTTCGGGCTCAAACTCAGGTTCCGCGTCGGTGAGAGGGGGCTCCGAGCCGTTATTTCGTGCGGCAGCCACCGGCTCAACGGGTTTGGGCTGGAGCAGGGCGGTGCCACACTTCCCGCAGAACTGATTATCGAACGGGTTTTCTCTTCCGCAATGTGGACAAAAGGTGGTTATCATAGCGCTGCAACAAGCCAGCGACGGGGCGGCGCTCCTATTATCTACCATTAGATGTGAGCTGATGAAATTAAGTTCTCCAGCAGTAGCTTGCCTTTACACTAAAGCTGGCAGCGTGTTAGTCTCGTAACTGGTTACAATAAAGACGAGAAGACAGGAGTGCGGCAGGTTCAGTGCTAGCCCGAGAGCAGAAGAAAACCCTCATTGACCAGTATGGCACGCATGCCACGGACACCGGGAGCCCGGAGGTCCAGATCGCATTATTGAGCGAGCGAATTGGTCAGCTGACGGAACACTTTAAGACGCACAAGAAAGACCACGCTTCCAGGCGCGGTCTGCTCATGCTGGTCAGCAAGCGGCGGCGCTTGCTGGACTACCTGAAGAAATACGACTCCGAGCGATACCAGACCGTCATTCAGAAACTCGGCATTCGCAAGTAGTTGTGTCTACGGGATACCCGCAGGGCGGGTCCGCCGGGCGCCGGCCTCAGTTCACCTGAACGGGCGAGTCCGGGGCACGTCCACCAGTTGCGTCGAATCGGCCACATTGGAACTACCCTCCTCGGCCTTGCCGTGTCCGTACGGCCTCGTCTCAGAATTCCTGGAAGGATGAAGCATGACACAAGAAGTCACAGTAGAACTTAGCGGCGGCAAACAACTCACATTTGAAACCGGCAGGCTGGCCAAGCAGGCCCACGGCGCGGCCGTGGTGCGCTCCGGCGATAACATGGTGCTGGCCACCGCGGTGGCCAATCAGGAGCCGCGGTTAGGAATTGATTTCTTTCCACTTACGGTGGATTACCGGGAATACACCTACGCCGGCGGACGCATTCCCGGCGGCTTTATCAAGCGGGAAGGGCGGCCCAGCGAGCGCGAAATTCTTACCAGCCGGCAGATTGACCGGCCCATCCGGCCACTTTTCCCCGACGGATTCCGCAACGAAACCCAGGTCATCTCCTTTGTGCTTTCGGCCGACACCGAAAACGATCCCGACGTGCTGGCCATCAACGGGGCCTCTTGCGCGTTAACGCTTTCCGATATCCCGTTCCAGGGCCCAGTGGGTGCCGTGCGGGTGGGGCTGGTCAATGGGCAGTTCGTGATCAATCCCAATTACGAGGAAATGCGGAGCGGGCTACTGCGTTTGATGGTGGTGGGGACCACGGAAGGCATCGTGATGATCGAAGCCGGCGGGAGCCAGGTTCAGGAACAGACCATTGTGGACGCCATTGAGTTCGGCCACAGCGAGATCAAGAAAATCTGCGCCGCCATCAACCAGTTGCGGGAGCGTGTGGGCAGACCCAAGCGGGCCTTTACGGCACCCGTGGTTGACGAGTCCTACTACAAACAGCTGAGCAAGAAGATTGAATCGCGGCTGTCGGACGCGCTCGATACGAAAAAGCATCCCAAGGCGGAAAGCTACGACCTGGTAAAGGCTTACAAGAAGGAGTTGGTGGAAGCCCTGCCGGAAGAGGATACGGAAGGCCGGGAAAAGCTGGCCAAGTACTACGAGCTTGTCCGCGAACGGATTTTCCGCGACCAGGTGATCGCCAAGAAGCGGCGCCCGGATGGGCGGGCCTTTGATGAAATCCGTCCCATTTCGATTGAGGTTGGGGTTCTGCCGCGCACCCATGGATCGGCCATTTTCACCCGCGGCGAAACCCAGGCGCTGGTTACCACTACTCTAGGCACCTCCGAAGACATGCAGCGCCTGGAGGTTTTCGAAGGCGAAGCCAAGAAGCGCTTCATGCTGCACTACAACTTCCCGCCATTCTCGGTGGGCGAGGTAGCGTTCCTGCGGGGTGCGGGGCGGCGGGAAATCGGCCACGGCGCCCTGGCGGAGCGCGCGGTCAGTGCCATGCTGCCGTCGGAGACGGACTGGCCATACGCCATGCGCGTGGTTTCCGACATTCTGGAATCCAACGGTTCCTCCTCCATGGCCACGGTTTGCGGTGCGTCGCTATCGCTGATGGATGCGGGCGTGCCGCTGACCTCGCCGGTGGCCGGTATTGCCATGGGCCTCGTGAAGGAGGATAACGACTACGCCATCCTCACCGATATCGCCGGGGCCGAAGACCACTATGGCGATATGGACTTCAAAGTAGCGGGCACGCGCGAAGGCATTACCGCGCTGCAGATGGACATCAAGGTCAGCGGCATTACCCCGGCAATCATGGCGGAGGCCCTGGCGCAAGCGCAGCGCGGCCGCATGTTCATCCTCGATAAAATGAACGAGGCTTTGCCGGAAGCGCGTTCCAAGGTTTCCGCTTACGCCCCGCGCTTCTACACCCTGCAGATTCCGGTGGATAAGATCCGCGATCTGATCGGGCCGGGCGGCAAGATGATCCGCAGCATTATTGAGCAGACCGGGGTCAAAATTGACGTGGAGGATTCGGGACGGGTTAACGTATCTTCCAACGACCAGGTGTCGGCGGCCAAGGCGCTGCAGATTATTGGCGAACTGACCGCCACGGCGGAAGTTGGGAAAACTTACCTGGGCAAGGTTTCACGGCTGGCGGATTTTGGCGCCTTTGTGGAGATTATCCCGGGAACCGATGGCCTGCTCCACATTAGCGAGGTGGCTGAGCACCGCATCAAGGACATCCGCGACGAGTTAAAGGAAGGCGACCAGGTGCTGGTGAAGGTGCTCTCCATAGAGGGCAACCGCATCCGCCTGTCGCGCAAGGCAATCCTCAAGGAGCAGCGGGCAAAGATGGGTGGAGGGGCCGCCGAGGCGCCGGAGGAGCAAGCCGCTGGCACCATGACCATTGAGGGCGGCGGGGAGTATCCGGAAAGCGCCGAAGAGCACGAGCCCAACTTCAACCGGGTCGAGGCGCATCATGAGGCGCCCCACTCAGAAGCCCGGCCGAGTGGCGGACGGGAAGGGCGTCCTGGCGGCGGCGACCGCGGGCGCGGGGGCCGGGGCCATAACGGCCGCGGAGGCCGTGGCGGTGGCGGGGGCGGGGGCCGGCGGCGGCACTAAGCCGGTTGGCTCCACGCGTTGAAACCGAACGCAGATTATGAAAAAGCCGCGCTAGAAGCGCGGTTTTTTTTACAGCTGCCTGGTTGCGCTGTTTCCCACGAGCATCGCGGATTAAACGCAGAATCACCCCCCCTAATCAAGCGGCGTCCAACGCTCGGTTCCGGCGCCTTCGCGAGTAACTCACCCATGCGGCATACGCTAGCAAAAAGGGCGCTTTGCCGCTCCATAGCAACGGCTACTCTGCGGATTGCGGAAATCAGGATTACTTGTGATATCAGTTGATATGGGCAGGCAACCCCTTTAGGTAGGCACCCCGCATCGTACAGACGAAATGGGCAAGTCTAGCGACAAAGAAGAAAATCCGTACCAGGCACCAGCAATGAGGAAACATGAGGCATCCCTCCTCCATCTGCCGCGAACTACGCAGCCTGCCCTCCAGCGTAGGGCTGGCGGTGGAATGCCTGGACGGCAGCTTTGCTTTCTACCGTATCCGGGGAAGCAAACTGGAGAGAATCGAGCACCAGCAGAAGGACTGGACAGAGTTGTCCGCGCAAGACATTCTGCAACACCTCGTGTTGCAAACTCCGGTGGCGGCGTGGTTGGAAAACCGCATGGTACTGCGACCGGCCGAATGGGTGAAATCCTACTGCCACACTGAATAGGCGGGTTTATGTACGATTATTTGCAGCCAGGAGTAGTAGTGAAAGATCGGGCCGGCATCCGCAAGGCAGTCACGCGGATCGAGGGCGCCAAAGTTTATTGGGTGTACAACGACCGTAGCGATCGCCGTCAGCACTCGGCTGATTACGAGCGCTTCATAGACACACACTTCATCATCGCCGACCCACGAATGGAGTTGCCGCAGGCGGCGTAACGCGCTGCGGCTGATTTCCGCGCCACGGCGGGCGCGGAAGGGCCGACTTCACCACAATTCTTTTCTTTGCGCATGCGCGAAGGTGAAACGCCTTCGTGACAGCCGGCGATGCCCCATCACGTTCGTCAGGGCGTGGTGGGGACGCCGACGCCGGTTGTGAGCCGGAGCGTATACTCATGCCGGCCGTTTTGGTTTCACCGGAGGCGTGGCGATGGTGAAGGTCAGCGTGTTTTATCCCAACGGTAACTCCACCCAGTTCGACATCCGCTATTACTGCGACCGCCACATCCCCCTGGTCCAACGACTGCTGGGATCGGCTCTGAAAAGCGTAAGTGTAGAGCACGGTATTTGCGGCGAACAGCCCGGTACGCCGCCTGCTTATGTAGCCATGGGGCATCTGGTGTTTGATTCAGTGGAAGCCTTCCAATCCAGCTTTGGCCCGCATGCGCAGGAAATCATGGCCGACATCCCCAGCTACACGAATGCCAAGCCCATCCTTCAAATCAGCGATGTAAAGCTGTAACAGCGCCGGCGGGCTCCCCGCACGCGTGGTAAGTCAGGTAACGCCTGACAGCTGCCTGTTTTTTTCTCTCCTTGCCTGATAGGTTCCCGCAGGGGCCCGTGGTACGACTACTTAGGGGCGGCCGGGACTCACTTCCCGGTTCCAGGCAGGGAAAAGGTGAGGAAGTTGCGAGATGGAGGGGCAATGAAGAGTGTAGATGGCGAGAAAATGAAGAAAGAAACCACCGAGAAACGGACAGCAATACTGATCCGCTGCACGGAAACGGAAGCGGCGCGTATCCGGGAAGCCGCCCAACTGGAACGCCGG
>Ga0105240_10014938_pt1 | contig 10578 bp, 9 predicted proteins | sample KBSC54metaG_FD_80426 | JGI IMG/M metagenome (GOLD analysis project Ga0105240, IMG submission 80426) | Corn rhizosphere microbial communities from Kellogg Biological Station, Michigan, USA - KBS C5-4 metaG | ecosystem: Host-associated > Plants > Roots > Rhizosphere > Soil | place: Michigan, USA...
GGGGCTGCCCGGTTTGGGTTCGCTGTCGTAAAATCCGATGCTTCGGCTGCCCGGTTTGGGTTCGCTGTCGCAAATCCGATGCTTGGGGCTGCCCGGTTTGGGTTCGCTGTCGCAAATCCGATGCTTGGGGCTGCCCGATTTGGGTTCGTTGTCGCAAATCCGATGCTTGGGGCTGCCCGGTTTGGGTTCGCTGCCGCAAATCCGATGCTTGGGGCTGCCCGATTTGGGTTCGTTGTCGCAAATCCGATTCTTCGGGCTGCCCCGTTTGGGTTCGCTGTCGCAAATCCGATGCTTGGGGCTGCCCGATTTGGGTTCGTTGTCGCAAATCCGATGCTTGGGGCTGCCCGGGTTTGGGTTCGCTGTCGTAAAATCCAATGCTTCGTTCGTGCGTAGGAAACCCCTGGGTGACTCGGGCGTTGGCTGTGCTCCGACGCTGGCTTTCCGGCGTCCTTGGTCCGGTGGACTTTAGCGCGTTGGCGCGCTTGGCGGCCAGTTTTGCCGGGCTCAGGGCGATCTTCTTCTTGATCTTCGATTCCATGGTCAATTTCTCACTTCCGGCTCTATGGTGGGGGGGCGCTGAGGGTGGTTGACGGCTCTGGGGACTGTATGTTTATGAATTTATGTGGTGAGATAGTTTGCTGGAGACGTCATCGTGTTTCTTCGTTCTTTCCTATTCGTTCTGGTGGCGGCCGGACTGATCCGGGCTGCCGATCCGCCGCAACTCCAATTCAATATCAAATGGGTGAATCCGCCTACGAAAGCGCTCCCTCGCGGCGTTTCTCACAAAACTCTGATGAGCAAGGCCATGGGGGTCGAGGTTGGCTATTATGTTTACCTGCCGCCCTCCTATGAAGGCTCTTCCGCGAGCTTCCCGGTGCTCTACTGGCTCCATGGCGCGGGCAGCGACGAAAACGCAGGATTGCCAATTGCGGAGATGTTCGACAAGGCAATTCAGGCCGGGCAGATGACGCCCGCGATTATGGTGTTTCCCAATGGCGGCAAACGGAGCGAGTATCGCGACTGGGAGCCGCAGAAGGTGCTTCCCGAGACGTTCATCATCCGGGAGCTGATTCCTATATCGACGCCAATTACCGGACTATCAAGGACCGGCGCGGCCGCTGGGTGGAAGGCATGTCGATGGGCGGCAACGGCTCGCTCAAATTTGCCTTGAAGTTTCCGGACTTGTTCAGCTCCGTGGTTGCCTATGCCGGATCTTATCAGCCGCTGCCCAAGGACGGTTTTCTTTATCCCGGCGTGGCTCCGGAATTTCGCGTTTGGCTCCAGACTCTGGCCGAATGGTACACCCCCGACCATGATCCCTTCGAACTCGCCAAGTTTAATCGGTACCGCCTGAACGGCCTACGCATCCGGCTGGTGGCCGGGACGATGGATGTCGCCTTGAAAGACTCTGAAGCGCTGCACAAGTATCTTCAGGAGATTGGCATTGTGCACGAATACGATCTCTATCTTGGCATCGCACACAACCAGACCGCCTATTACGAGCGCGGGGGTGTGGAAGGCTTCCGCTTTCATGTGCCGGCTTTGGAACGGACTACGAAGTAGAAGCGGTCCTGCGCTCAGCCTGACATCGGATTCAGATTGGATGCACCTCCGGCGCCAGCCGCGATAGCATGCAATTACCTGCTTTAAGCACGATGGAGGGTTACGCATGATCGATCTTAGAGAAGTCCGTTCCGTTACAGAGTTCCAGCACAACACCAAGGATTACGTTGTGCGGCTCAAGGAAAACAAAACTCCGCTCGTGCTCACTGTCAACGGCCGTGCTGAGTTAGTGGTCCAGGATGCTGAGAGCTACCAGTTGATGCTCGAACGCTTGGAGCGGGCCGAGACAGTTGCTGCAATTCGCCAAGGTATGGAACAGTCTGGGCGCGGAGAAGGTATTCCGCTTGACCAGGCAGAAATGAGACTACGGAAAAAGCATGGCTTTTCGCGTTGAGATTCAGCCGCGGGCGTTCGCGCAAGACGGACTCGCTTCCGGCGGCTAAGTCCGCTGAGTTTCTCTTTCGTTTGGTGCCGCCGGATGCGGCCTTTGCGCTATTGACGACCTCGATTCGATAGCGGAGTAGATCAAGAGCAAGGATAGTTTCTCCACAGCTCAAAAATGGTTCAACGGAATGATGGACGACATTGCGTCCCTGCAGGAAATGCCTCAGAGGTGTCCTGTTGCTCCGGAGTCCGAAGACCTTGATCGCGAAATTCGTGTTCTCCTTCATGGCCGAAGAAATCGAACCTACAAAATCTATTCCTCAATCGAGCAAGAGTCAACCGGCATCGGAGTGGTTTCGATCTTCCACGTTCGCCACTGGGCGCGAAAGTCAGTCGATGCCAACGAACTGGAGGATCTGATGGAGGACCAACAGGAAGGCGCCGATCAGGAGGAGGAGTGACAGGAAAAAGTGGCGCGGTGAACGTTGAAATTACCCAGTGCTGCGCGGTTCAAAAGGAGCGCAGGAGCCGACCAAGGTCTTTCACTCGCTTCAATCGTTACTCTGAGGAAAATAAGAACTATGGTTGCAGTGAGACTTATGCCGATGGCACTCCTGAACTGTTCAACGACTTGCGTATCAGTATTGGCAACAATGAAATGAGCCGATCGGTCCCCCGGAGATTGACTGGTTTCGCGCAGAGGCCTTCCTCCCAGACCAGATCCTTGGACTGCGCCCAGCCGTCAATGACGGGTTTTGACGATCACCGGGCTTTGCTACTCTCCGCGCCCTCCCTTGCTGGTACTACTGTGTTATAAACTCTCGGGAAGTCCGTGGGCGGCTTCCGCAGTCGTTTCTCGAATCCCGTCTCCGGTTGAAAGGCGGGTTACCAACCCCGCGCCGGCTGCCAGCCGGCCCCACGCGCGCTGCCAGTGCGTCATTTGTAACACAGTCGATCCGAGGCGGAAGGTGTTTCCCTCGCTACTCTGCTGCGACACTTCCCGGCCCCGTGCTGTTGACAGCGCGATCCAGGAGGTGTAAGTGTATAGTCGGCACTCAATAAAGGAGATCTCCATGGCGTTCTATAACCAACTCGTTGCGGCTGCGGCTGCGTGCACTCTGGCGGTCACAATAGTCCCGTCCAACCTCGCCGCCCAACAGACGACAAAGGATGGAATCCGCCTCGACAACGCCATCAACAGGCCAGAGCGCCCTTACCGTCCGGCTGGGTCTTCAGACCCACGCGACCGGGGCCCACACGTTGCGAGGGGATTCGGCAAGCGCGACCGGCGTCTCGTCTACGTAACTCTGCCGGGCGGCTCGGTCGGCGGGCAGTTCTCGTCCGAAATGAACGGCGTTGGCATCGTCGTCCTGGATGTCGATCGCAACTTCGAGTTCGTGAAGCGGATCCCCACCTGGAATGTCGCCGCCAGCACGAGTCCGGAGGAAGTCTCGGGAGTTGCGGCGAGTCCGGCCACCAACATGATCTATCTGGCCACCCGGGGCCGGCTCGCGGCCTTCGATCTGGGTACCGACCAGAAGGCCTGGGAGAGCACCTATGACGGTTTTTGCTGTGAGCGCCCGGAAGTCACGCCCGATGGTAAAACGTTGGTCGTCGGTTCTGATCTGAAGGACTTCTGGTATGTGATCGACGCCCAGACCGGAAACCTGAAGGGCAAGATCCAAGCGCCCAAGAGCAACTTCGCCCACAACATGGCGCTCAGCGCAGACGGCAAGACGGTGTTCATGGCCCCGAACGGGGTGACTATGACGGTGGGCGACGTGCCCTCGATGAAGGCAATCAGAACCATCACCTTCTCAGACCACGTGCGCCCCTTCGTGATCAACCACAATGCAACGCGGGTCTACGCAAACCTGAATAACCTACTGGGTTTTGAGATCGCCGATGTGAAGACCGGCGAGGTGATCAAGCGAATTGAAGCGCCGGCCGAAATGTGGAAGGCAAAGTGGGGTGACGTGAAGCAAAGCTTCTTCGGACACGGCTGCCCCAGCCATGGCATAGCCCTGACGCCGGATGAAAGCGAGATCTGGGTCGTGGACAATATCAACTACGGAGTGCTCGTATACGACAATACCGGCGAGTGGCCGGTGCTGAAGATGACTTTCCCGACGACGGCCTCCGCCGACTGGATCACGATGGGCATCGACGGACAGTACGCATTGCTTTCGTCGGCCGATGTTGTCGAGGTGAAGACCAAAAAGATCGTCGCGCAGATGAAAGACGAATACGGAAAGCCAATGCACAGTGAGAAGTTTCTGGAGATGGCCTTCTCGAACGGGAAGCTTCTGCGGACGGTGAGCCAGTTCGGAGAAGGCATCCCGAGCGCCGTGCAGTCCAGGCTCGCCGGCCGCGCTCTGGCGGCAAACACGAAGTGATTATCGGCGGTCCGAGGCATAGCCGGTGGAGCGGATGCTGCGCCGCGCTCACGTGGGCCGTAGCCGTAGCCGCTTCTGTCGCTTTCGAGGCAGGAACTGCGAAGGCAGCGGATCCAAATCCGGATCTGCAAGCAGTGCAGGCGGTCTGCGGCCGGTGCCACAACGTGGCGCTGTTCATGAAGCAACCCCGATCGTGGGACCGTTGGAACGACGTCTTCGCGGACATGACCAAGCGCGGCGCAAACGGAACCGACGAGCAACTCGCGCGGGTGACGACGTATTTTTTTGAGAACCTCACCCTCGTGAACATCAACAGCTCGCCGGCCGAGGAGATCTCGGGGGTGCTCAGTGTCAGCGACGACGTGGCTCAGGCCATCATCGCGCGCCGGGAGCGTCAGCCGTTCGCCAACATTGCCCAACTGCGGGCCGTGCCTGGCGTGGACGCCGGCAAGTTGGAAGAACGGAAGAGCCGGATTCTTTTCTGATTATGCTTTCAGCCAGGGTTTGACTTCATCTAACATCTGACGGATCGTTTCTTTGCCCTTTTCGTCGAGGTGTCCGCCCAGCCCGGCGGATGCAGCTTTCTCCCGGGTCTGATAGGTATGAAAAACGCCGCGGAGTTGCAAGATGTATTTCAAGGACTCAATGCCATAGACACTGACCTCGCTAATGAGCATGGATGCACGCCCAAACATCTCGATCGATTCCTTTCGTTTGCCTTCCTGCCATGAGTCCCAGGCGCTCGCATAAAGATCGGCAAACGAGGCCGCCGGCATGGTGCCGGAAAAGCCGCGATTCATCTCATCGATCATAGTTCGGCCGTGCCCGCCGGTGAAGACCTTCAGTTGGTCTGAGCTCTTCTCCCGCAACTCTTGAATACGAAAAAGCGGCTGTCCGGCTTCGTCTTTGATATAGCGGAATGTAGGGATGGTTTTGTACATTTCAATCAGAGTTGCCACGCTCATATTTCCGACGGCTTGGGCAAACAATGGCAGGCCGGTCGCTTCCCCTACACGCTTGTAATAATCGACGACCGCCTTCGGATCCTTCTCGTCCGCCGGCGGCAGCGAGATGATCGCGTCCGCACCCACCTTCTTTGCATGAGTGGCATAGCGCACGGCGGTGTCCGCGGTTGGCGCCTGCACTCCGAGAACCAGTGCGGGCCGGAGCTTCTTTGCCGCCGCGCCAAGCGCCTCCGCTCCCTGCATGCGCTCCGATTCACTGAGGGTGGACCACTCGCTCGCCAGTTGCGGCCAGACGAAGCCGTGAACCCGGCCCCGGTGAATGAACCGCAGTTGTTCTACGAGCGAATCGGTGTCCAGCTTGTCCGAGTCGGTGAATGGTGTTTGAGCGATGGGGAAAATCCCTCGCAATTGCTTTGCATTGTTTGTTGGCCGCGCGGCCATGCACAGCGAGCCGCCAGCCACGATCTGTAGGAAGCTTCGCCTGGAACGGATCATCAGGTTTTTCCCCTTCGTGAAAAACAACAACGTATCACAAGCTGATGTGATCGGGAGGTCTAGCTTCGCCAGTCGCGGCCCGCCGGAGGCTCACTGCAACCGTGAGTCGTGATGCCACCACGCGCGAACGCGCCGCCACAAATGGGTGAGCCGGTGCCGCCGCCCGGTGGCCTCGAACCGCCGGCGCCAGGAGTACTCGCGTATCTCGTGTTCGAGGTTCATCAACTCCATTTTCGAGTTTGCACTGAGAACGCAATCTTTACCAGGTTCAAAACACGAATTGAGCCACTAGTACCAAAGTTCTCGAAAATCGAAGAACCCGTTTGGGTGTATACTGACCGGAACTTCAGATGTCAACATGAAAATTCCGGTCTAAGGAGGGCTCCATGAAGAAGAGCCTTATGCGCGGGATGATCGCTGGCTGCCTGGCTGTATTCGCAACCTTCCAGCCTTTCCCCGTTCGAGCGCAAAGCGCCTCAGCGGGAACTGTATCCGGTCAGGTGACAGACCGTCAGAGCGCGATGATCGCCGATGCGCAAGTGACGCTCACCGACACCTCGACCAACACCGCCCAAACCACTTCCACCAACGGCGTGGGGCGATACATATTCCTCAACGTGCCACCTGGCAGGTACGACCTGACGGTGAGCAAAGAGGGCTTCAGCCAGGCCAAGGTACTGGGGAACAATGTGGAAGTCGGCCTTGTCCTTACATTGGACATTCCGCTCGATGTGGGCTCTACTACCACCTCGGTGGAAGTCAAAGCCGCAGCCGGCGCTGAGTTGCAAACGACGAGCGCTACGGTAGGGTCGACCATCTCCGGCGACCCGCTGATGAATCTTCCGAATCTGGGGCGCGATGCAAATGCCTTCTTCGTATTGCAACCGGCTGTGACGCCGGCCGGACAAGTGGCCGGTGTACCCATTGACCAAAACTTATTCCAGCTCGACGGCGGGAATAATACGAGCGACCAGGATGGCTCTTACGCCGGCTACACTGCTTCCAGCGGTTTTATGGGCACAGGCTCAGGCGGTAGTCCCTCTGGCGTGATGCCCACTCCGGTGGAAAGCATTGAGGAATTCAAGGTAGGGACGAGTAATAATACGGCCGATTTCAATGGCGCCGGTGGCGGGCAAGTGCAGATGGTCACCAAGCGCGGGAGCAATCAATTTCACGGGTCCGGCTATGAATATTATTTCGGCGCCAACCTGGGCGCGAACACCTGGCAGAACAATCACACTCCGTCGCGCGGCCAGCCCTATACGTCGTTGCCGTCGACACACCAAAACCGTTTTGGCGCAACGCTAGGCGGGCCGTTGACTCCGTCGTTCTGGGGAGGCAGGACCTATTTCTTCTTTAACTATGAAGGACGGCGATTCCCGAACGTCACCACCATCGACCGGTTCGTTCCCACCGCCTTGATGCGCGCCGGAGTGATCCAGGTCCCCAATGCTTCCGGACAGATCATTCCTTACAACTTGAATCCGAATGCGGTGACTGTAAATAATGTCACCTATCAACCCGCAGTGTGCCCTGGCGGGCCGTGCGATCCCCGCGGCATCGGTCTGAACCCGATCGTTTCACAAATCTGGAACAAGTACATGCCGCTGCCGAACGATCCGCAAGCGGGTGACCGGTACAATACGCAGGGCTATCTCACGCCGGTAGCTTTGCCGCTGACTTCCAACTTCGCGGTCGCGCGGATCGATCACGACTTTGGCTCGAATTGGCGGTTCATGGCCAGCTATCGCTATTACAAGTTCAACCAGTACACAAGCAACCAGGTGGACATCGGTGGGATCTTACCGGGGGACACCCTTGGAACGGCTGTCGCCAAGACCCAGAAGCCGCAGACTCCCTCCTACATGGTCTTCGGGCTCTCGGGCGTGATCACTCCGCATCTGATCAACGACCTGCACTTCAGCTATCTGCGCAATGCCTGGGAATGGTCGAGCGCGGGCGCCCCGGTGCAGATACCTGGATTAGGCGGCGCAATTGAGGTTCTCTCGGACACGACCAACGCGCTGGTCCCACTGCCTGTCAATCGCGGCGATGGTTTATCACGCTTCTGGGATGGCCAGGACAAAGTTGTTCGCGATGACATGACGTGGATTAAAGGCAATCACCAGCTTCAGTTTGGCGGCCAGTATTTCCGCGGGAACTATAAGCACCAGCGGAACGACAATGGCAGCAATATCATGAGCTCGATTGTGTATCAGATCAACTCCGGCGCCGGCATTGCGACGCCGTCCACTTACATACCTACGACGGTCCCGGCCTCGCAACTGAGCAACTGGAACTCGCTTTATGCTTCCGAGCTGGGAATGGTCGCGCAGTCGCAAGTATTTTACGGGCGGAAAAGCGGGAATCTGCTGCCGGTAGGGAGTTCGATTTCATCAGAAACTATCGTCCCGAATTACAACCTGTACATCACCGATACCTGGCATGTGAAGCCGAACCTAACCTTGACCTACGGGCTCGGGTATGTGGTCGAGATGCCGCCGTATGAAGTCAACGGAAACCTGCCCATGGTGGTCTATTCCGATGGCACCGCTTTCACCGCGGAATCGTATCTGGCGCAGCGGCAGCAGGCGGCCCTGGCGGGGCAAGTCTACAATCCCATTCTAGGGTTCGACACGATACGAAACGTCGCCACGCATCCGAAGTATCCATTTAATCCTTTCTATGGAGGAGTCAGCCCTCGCCTGGCCGTGGCGTGGAGTCCGCAATATGACAATGGGCTTTTGGGCAAGTTATTCCCGGCCGGCAAGACAGTGGTTCGCGCCGGCTATGGCAGAACGTACAACCGCATTAACGGGATTAACGAGGTGCAAGTTCCGCTGCAAGGCATCGGAATTGGACAGGCGGTGACTTGTATCGGCGTCAGTCGCAACGGTCAGTGTCTGGGGTCAAACGGCGTTGACCCAACCACGGCGTTCCGCATCGGGGCCGATGGATTGACGGCGCCGCTTCCGGGCGTCCCACAAACGTTGCCGCAACCGTACTTTCCCGGTGTAGGCGGCAATGGGCCTGGCAGCGGCGATTCAAAACTGGATCCAAACTTAAAACCTGGCCACATCGATCAGTTTGATTTTACGATCCAACGCGAACTGGCCCCGAAAACCAGAATTGAGCTCGGCTACATCGGATCGCGCAGCCGCGGCGAGCAGATGTTTTACAGCCTGGACTCGGTGCCCTACATGACGACGCTCAACGGTCAGAACTTCGAGCAGGCGTACGTCAATCTCTACAGGGAGGTCAGCGGAAATCAGACAATTCAGCCGCAGCCATTCTTAGAGTCGGCCCTGGGTGGCAAGAGTTCGCCGTACTGCTCGGCGTTTGCCAGTTGCACGGCAGCCGTGGCTTCGAACCAGCGCACCAACTTACTAACAACTCAGTTCTACAATTTGTGGGCCGCTCTGAACGCAGCTCCGGGGTGGACTTTGGGCCGTACTATGGTCAGCTCGAATCCGATCCAGGTTACGGGTCTCAACATGGCCAACGGCTGGGGCTATTCCTACTACAACGCGGGATTCGCCTCTTTGAGGATGGGCGACTGGCACGGGATCACGACCTCGTCGAATCTCACTTTCAGCCGTGCTTTGGGTACCGGTGGCGTGGTGCAGTCAGGGCTAGTGGGTCCGATCGACCAATGGAATCTTGACTACAATTACGGGGTTCAGCCGTTTGATATCAAGTGGGTTTACAACGATCTACTTTATTATCGGCCTCCGATTTTCAAAGATCAGCATGGGATATTGGGGCGGGTGTTGGGCGGCTGGGCTTTGGCCCCGCTATTCACCGCATCCAGCGGCGCTCCGATTAAGGTCACATCCAACAGCAGCACGGGCGAAAACGCAGTGGCTTTGGTCCCCTTCACCGGGGGCACCTCCGCGCACTACAATCTCGTTTCTACTGGAGTGGCGGGCTTCGCCGGGAACGCATCGAGCGGCGGCTCGGGGATCAATTTGTTTTCCGATCCGAGCGCTGTTTACTCCGGTTTCCGGCGCTGGATTTTTGGAGTTGACGGCCAGAGCGGCGGCGGCGGTCCTATCCGCGGTTTCGCGACCTGGAATCTCGATTTGTCGGTCACCAAAGACGTCCGCATCCGCGAAGGAATGGGCGCGACCTTGAGCTTCCAGTTTGTAAATGTTCTGAATCATTTCCAACCGGCCAATCCTACTCTGAATATAGATAGCCCAGCGACGTTTGGAGTGATTACCGGCCAGGCCAATACCCCGCGGCAGATGGAATTCGGGCTGCGAATATTCTTTTAGCGAATGGTTATTCCGCCCGCAGGGCTACCGATGGGTCGACGGCAGTTGCCCTGCGCGCGGGCAGGTAACTGGCGAGCACCGCTATCGCCATCAGGGCGATGGAGACGGCGCAATACGTGGCTGGATCGACGGGGCTCACTTCAAACAGAAGCGATGACATGAAGTGCATGAGTGCACTCGCGACCGCCAGGCCGCATACCACACCGATGCTTGTCAGTAAGAAGCCATGACCGACGAACATGCGCCTGACGTCCTGATGCTGCGCTCCGAGGGCCATACGGATTCCGATCTCGCGGGTCCGCTGCGTCACAGAGTACGAGATAACGCCGTAGATTCCGACGATGCCGAGCAGAAGCGCCATGCCTCCCGCGATCACCAGCATCAGGAGCGTAAAGGAAGTGCGCGCCATCGATCGTTCGTAAATTTCCTGAACGGTCCTGACGTTCGCGATCGTGAGGTTCCCGTTCACCGACCAGACCGCCTGCTGGACCTGCTTGA
>Ga0105240_10014941_pt1 | contig 10577 bp, 7 predicted proteins | sample KBSC54metaG_FD_80426 | JGI IMG/M metagenome (GOLD analysis project Ga0105240, IMG submission 80426) | Corn rhizosphere microbial communities from Kellogg Biological Station, Michigan, USA - KBS C5-4 metaG | ecosystem: Host-associated > Plants > Roots > Rhizosphere > Soil | place: Michigan, USA...
CGAAGTACAGTCGGAGGCTCAGGCCGATAGCAAGATCATTGAAGGCGATTTAGCTCTCAGCCAGAAAGACCCGACTCGGGCTATCAGAGCGCTCACTGACGCCAATAATCTCCTCGATACCTGGCTTGGCCGCTTCGAGTTGGGCCGCGCGTATCTGGAAGCGAATGCCTTTGCTGAAGCCGATTCGGAATTCGACCAATGTCTCAAGCGTCGTGGGGAGGCGCTGTCCCTGTTCATGGATGACGTGCCCAGCTACGGATTCTTGCCGCCCGTTTATTACTACCAGGGACGTGTGCGGGAAGGCTTGAAGAGTCCCGGATTTGCAGAACCTTATCGCACGTATCTCAGTATCCGCGGCCAGGCCGGGGAAGATCCGCTGCTCCCGGAAATCCACAGACGTTTGGGACAGTAGCAACTCAACCATGTCCGAATTTCATGGCGCCGTCGCAAATGCCTCATTCGAGTAGACACTCTCCGCGTTACCCGGACCAACTGCAGTCACAACGTAATAATACGTAGTGCCGGATGCCAGGTTCGTGTCCGTGTAGCTAGTCCCGTTCACCAGGGTGATACTCCCGTATCCCGTGCCTGAACTAGTGCTGCGGTAGACGTTATAGCCGGTGACTCCGGCAGTCGTGCTGGCAATCCAATTCAGCTGCACCGATCCGGTAGAGATCGAACTAGCCGTAAGGCTCGTAGGTTGTGACGGCGGCGTCATTACCGTCACCTCGGTCGATCGGTCGCTCACCAGGTTGTGGGGATCGACCGCAGTGACAACGTAGAAGTAAGTTGTCCCGGGCGCCACGGTCGTGTCGGGGTAGGTGGTTCCATTGACCAGTGACGAATTCACCTGCGTGTACGGTCCGCCTGCCACAGTGCCGCGGTACACGTTGTAACCAACCACAGTGGTCGAGACGCTAGCAGTCCAAGTCAACGGCACCTGCGACGCCGTCGCTGTACCAGGCGCCAGGTTTGTAGGTACTTGCGGGCGCTGCAGCATAATGGAAACGCTGCCGGCACCGTGATCGGCAACAGCCAGGTCCAGCCTGCCATTTCCAATGAAGTCCCCTGCCGCCACACCCTCCGCGAAGTTACCAGTGGTGAATTCCACTGCAGACTGGAAGACGCCATTCCCGTTTCCAAAGAGAATCGAAACCGTGTTGTTCCCCTGGTTCGTAATGGCCAAATCGATTTTTCCGTCTGCATTGAAATCGCCCGTAGCTATGGCACTTGGTCCAGTCTGCGCCCCGCTAGTCGCGGACACGGGCCCGGTCGCTGTAAACGTGCCGTTGCCATTACCGAGCAGGATGACGACATTCTTCGCATTCAGGTTGGTCACGGCCAGGTCGAGCTTACCGTCCCCATTTACATCGACCGCGCTGACCGCGACGGGATGAGCCCCCGAGTTGCCCGTGGAATAAGTCACGGGAGCTTGGAATGTGCCCTCACCATTGCCGAGCAGAACCGAGACGGTATCGTTGCTTGGATTGGTGACAGCTAAGTCGAGCTTGTTGTCGCCGTTGAAATCGCCAACCGACAGGCTGGCGACGTCTTTGCTAGCGGCGGCAGCAGGTACCGCGGCGTAGCTGGGAGCCGGGACTTGGAATGTGCCGTCACCGTTCCCCAATAGAATCGAAACGGTAGCGTCATTTTGGTTAGCGGCGGCGAGATCGAGTTTGCCATCACGATCGAAATCTGCCGCGATCACGGATACAGGCGCGTTGCCCACAGCGTAAGTGGCTTGCGCCTGGAAGGTGCCGTCGCCGTTCCCCAGCAATACCGAAACGTTCCCATCACCAGTATTTGCCACCACCAGATCGAGTTTGCCGTCTTGGTTGATATCACCGACCGCCAGCGAATGCGGGACTCCGCCGGTGCCGGGTGTCTCCGAGATGGTGAACGTTCCGTCACCATTGCCGAGGAAAATCGAGACGGTGTTACTTCCACCATTCGCAATGGCCAAGTCCAGCTTGTGATCGCCATTGAAATCCGCAGCAATGATGGCGTTGGGGTTGACTCCTGTAGCCTCGTCGGTCCGGCCCAACGAGACTGCGGTTACGGGATCGCTGATTTGGAAAAAGTCTACGTTTGAGTTCGCCGAGTTTTTGTTGGCAACACTGATGGAGGCGGCCCCCAAGCTTGCCACGTTGCTGCCAGGCACCGTCACTGTCAACTGCCCGGTGTTAACAAAGTTCGTGGCTAGCGCGCTGCCATTCCACAGCACCTGTGAACCCGCATAGAAACCCTCGCCGTTGACGGTTAGAGTGGGCGCAACACCGCCGAGAAGCAGAATCTCTGGCGCCACCGGTTGATTGATCTGCGCGACTGGCGCCACGATCAATATAGAAAGTGTTTGCGTTCCGACATTCCCCAACGAATCCTGCACACCTACCGTGAAGCTAAAGGTGCCGGTGTCCGTGGCTGTGCCGGAAAGTGCGCCGGAACCCGAAAGCGTAAGACCCGGCGGAGCGGTGCTACCCGTAACCAAGCTCCATATAAATGGCGCTGTGCCACCGTGTTCAGGAATTGCATAGCTGTAGAGAACCCCCGCAATCGCTTTAGGCAGGGAGACAGTAGCGATGTGTGGAGTGCTGTCGCTATCAGTCACGTCAATGGAGAGCTGCATTGCAGTTGTAGTCGTTAGCTTTTGACCGCTGTCGAGATCCAATTCGAACGTATAAGAACCGGCGCAGAATGGGATCACGTCCGTGTCTAAGTTAAAGGTGAACTGCCCCCCGCTCGGAGCAGGGAATGTGCTCGCACCTAAGGATGCGGGCACTCCGTTCGTTACCAGCGTCACACTACCAAGTGTCACAGTTGTACACGCCGCATCGCTCCCCACGGGACCAATTGCGACGAGCTTGGTTATTGCGCCCGGGCGGTTCACCGGGTTGCTGGTGCTATAGAAATCGTCAAACAGCGTAAAGGTTATGGGGACGATTTGCCCTTGTATGGCGCTGGCTGGTGACGAGAAGTTCGTCACGGTATAGCAGCCCGTCAGGGGATCTGGAGTGTTAGGTTCGCCTGCTACCGTGTTCGAAGGCACGCTCTCCTGCCCCTCGGTTGGCAGCGGCAGCGGCCCCACAAACGTGCCGGCCAAGACTGCGGTCACAAAATACTCATACTTGCCCGGAGAGAGGCAGGCCGGACCAGCCCCGGCTCCATTACTGTCTTGGTAAGTAAGCTGGGTGCTGGGAAGGGTGGCAATCAGTTTGAATGTTTGTCCCGCGTCAGCCGAGCGGTAAACACGATATGCGCCGATGTTGCCGAAGGTCGGAGCGTCCCACTGAAGATCTACATAGCGCGGTGACGCTTCCTCCGCCGTGATTCTCAGGTTCTGGGGAGGACGCGTGATGGAGTTAACCGTAGCGGTATCAATCTCCCCGCCTCCGTTGAAACGTTGGCCGCCTCCGTTGAAGCGTTGCCCACCTCCGTTGAAGCGCTGCCCGCCCCCGTTGAACCGCTGTCCGCCTCCATTGAAGCGTTGGCCGCCTCCGTTAAAGCGCTGTCCCGAGGAGTTCGTATCGGCGCCCGTCGCGTCGATTTGTGCCAAGTCGAGATTGTGCCAGTCATCTGCGCCGAGCAAATTTTCGATGAGGTCGTCAAAGTTAATGTCCGGATTTGCCACATTTGAAAAGGAGAATGTATTCGCCGGACCGGTCACCCGCATCATTGATGGTGGTGCCGAGAGGGGCAAAGGTAAGCCGGAGCAGAACGCCTTCGCAGGCGAGCCGATAGGGTTGCCGTTCGTATCGACGATGGTGTTGCCACTGGAGTCGTTCAAAGGCCATGCAACATACCAGCTCGTAAGATCCGCAATGTTCACGCTGCCGGTTTTGGTAGCTTCGTTCAGTTCACCCAGAATCCCACCGGAATAGTCCGGTGCGAAGTCCACCTGCCTGGAATAGCTCATCGCGCTCATGTAGTTCGGCTTGCAGTTGGTTGTGACCGACTGGAAACTCTGCTTGTTCTGGGCAACTAATGCCGCCGGGCCGCCATGCGCCAGGCCGTTTCCATGCCCGAGTTCATGCATGATCGTCCCCGCAATAACCGGCGCCTTCTGTCCATCGGAGGCAGGCGACGTTTGAGCATTTTGACCGCTGAACGCAGGATTCCCCCACAGGCCCAGCGAAATATATGAGTTCGCTCCCCCCACATCGGAAACGCCGGACGCAGTGCCGGTGAAACCGGGTGCGACAGCCAGGTTCGGGTCGGTAGCGAGCTTATAGCTGACCTTCACTGCACTGCCGCCGATGTGTATCGAAAAGGTGTTGCCCAGTGGATTCGCCGGGCTGGAAATACAAAAAGTGCCGTTGAGGTCGGGATTCGTTGAGGCGCCGATAACTGTGACTCGGCCATTTGGGCACGCCAGGTCGGGGATATTATTTCCATTAGCGTCAGTTCCTATACTGTCCAGCACCCCTACTGGAGATGAGGTGGTGAAGGTGACCGTGTTGCCGGACTGCGATACGTTTGTCAGTGTGCCGCCGACCAGCGCCCATTCGGGCACCCCCACGGCATGCCCTAACAGCAAGTAGTGCTTGCTCGCCGCTGCTGCAGGTTGGAAGCGCGGAATGCAGTATGCCGGCGGGGTCGAAGTTGCGCAGTCAATGAGATTGGTGGGGTCGTTCGAATCGATAAGCTGACTCTTGAGAAAATTAAACCCTCCCGGCCACGTGACCACACCGAGATTCGTCGAAGTCCCCGGAGAATTGGGGAATGGGCAAAGCGAAGCCGTGCTCGGGTCATCCTGGCAGTACGGTTCCGCCATGGCGTGAACGTTGGGTTGGTTCGTGCCAGGAGGATTGACGTGAAGCGTAATACCGTGCCCAGAGTACGCGGCAATGACCTTCTGAATCGCATTCTTGCTGTCTGCCGGATCTGTCGGTAACCGCGGATCGAAGGAATAGTTACTGCCGTCAAGCGGAGGGGCACATGAATCGCCCCCGGTCACCTGGCTGCACATGTAATCCATCTGGATGAAAACGTCTTTATGCGGGTTTTGCGATGTCCCCAGGACGGCTCCCGGGAGATCGACCCAGGAAGCGCTTCCGGGAGTGCAATGGCCCTCATTTACGGCGGCGTCGCAATAGCCCGGGTTCGGGTACCCGCTAGGCGCCTTCTTCCAAACGTCCAGCAAACCATCACCATCCGTGTTCTTCACTGTTGTGCTGATGATTGACGCTCCCCAACTGACGCACCCCTGCATGCTGCTGGAGGGAACCACCTGAGTGGTTACAAACCCGGAGTCTTCAGTCACCGGATTGAGAAGACTCACATACTTCTTTGTTGGGTCAAACGTCCAGACCGTGTTGTCCCAAGACCCGTAGTAGCCGGGGAATGGAGGTTGTCCCTTCGGATATAAAGAAGGAAGCGCCTGGTTGTTCAGATAAACCGTTTCGAACTTGTTGCTCTTGCCATTGCCAACGATGTGCGCCAGCCTAGAAATTGCGTTGGGCGCGGCATCATAGAAACCTTGCATTGTCTGCGACATGACCAACGAGGTGTTGCTGGGGGCATAGTCGCCGTCATAAATCACAATTGAGTTCAACGGAACGTTCGGGTCCAGGATCCGATAAATCAGGACAAGAGACGCACCCACAGCGATAGGGGTGGTGCTGGACGTACCGGGCACACGAATTTCGTATTTAACGTTTGGTGAAACATTCCCGCTTGCGTCTCGTGGCAGCGAGCCCAAGACATTGGCACGATAGGTTCGAATGATCTTTCCCGTCGAGCCAGACGTACAACCGCCGGCGCTCCACGACACCGTGTTGGTGCCCGGGCTGAGGGATACACCGCTTATGGCATAACCCGGGGCAGCAGGTCCGCCGCTGATCACTGGTCTGAAGAATCCGTTCTGGCCCGATCCGGGGCCCCCAAGGGTTACTCCTACTTTCTCGACCGTTTGCCAGTAAAGCACTGCGGCAATGACCTCGGCGTTCGCCGGAACCCTGTTGGAACCGTTACCGGTAAGAACCGACGGCTTGATTCCGGGATTTGTGTCCGGAACCGTGATCGTTCCGACGGCATAGGAGTTGCCATTGATGGTGGTGAAATTCGAAAGCATGCCCTGCGCGCCAGCGACGGTGAAGTCACCGCGGACAAAATAATTGTTGGCAAAGCTAAGCGGAGGGCCCGCCTGCGCGAAGACCGATTGTTCCCCGGTTGAAACTAACCCGAGAAGAACGCACAGAGACAGAAATTGGATTTTGCGAATCGGCTTCATTTCACGTTCCTCTTTCCCATTGAAAATCTTCTTGTAGAACTGCCCCAAGCTAAGTGAACCCCACAAGGCCGCAACCTCTCTGATACAAGGTAACGAGTGGGAGGAAATGACACGGGAACACTCACGCGCGTCGAGTAAACCTGGGGAGTTAAGCGATTCTGACAAAGGCTGACCATCAACGCCCAGCTCAACCAGACAAACCTTGGCTTTGAGCTCTCGTTTACTCTCGGTTAAGGATTTCTCGCGATGGTGTTAAACAGCCGCAATCGCAGCACTGCCAACCCGCATGGCGCTTCTTCCCCAAGGAAACGGACTTGCAGTTCTACGTCTTTATGCAAGCAGTAAAAGGCGCACCGCAGGCTTGACCTGCTCATCGCGTTCCAAAAAAATCTGATGATGAACCCAGGTACCGAGTTCGTGTCCTACACACGCTCTCGGATTCGCTAGCCGCTCACGCTCTCCCCATCAGAACGCGCGCACTGATTCTCTAATCCAGTTGTTCCATTGTCAACACAAATAGGACGAATGAAGCCTAAAATCAAGGTGTTTGGACGGTGGGGAGCAGGACATGAATGACGGCGCCGAGAAACATTGCAACAATTTGCAACTTAACTTGCTCTAGCGCAATGTGTGCCCCCGCCGCGAGCGGCTCCGCTATCGGTACAGCTGCCCAGACAAAACTAAGCGCACAGAATTTTTTCGGAACGGCCGTCCGCTAAAAGCGTTCATGACTCCAGGACAGATTTTCGCTTGCTTTCCAGAAGCTTCATCATCTTCTCCGCATTTTGTCGCTTCACGCCCACTTCTTCCAACGCCGCGCGAAAGTGCTGGAGGAATATATCGAACTGCGCAGCGTTCAACCCCTGTTCCCTGGCCGCCGCATGCGCTGCATGAATCTCCTTGCCTGTATACACTCTTCCACCCAGGAGCATGGAAATGAACATCACTTGCCGGGAGCGCAGGTGTGCCATGTCAGTTTGTTCAAGAAATTGACGGAGCCTCTCATCTTTCATGACTCTCTCATAGAACCGCTCCGTAGCAGCCTTGATGGTCTCCTGTCCCCCGACCAGCTCGTATAGGTTTTCGATCATGCGCCTCCTGCCCTCAGCCAAGCCACGCAGCCGCCGCACAGCACCGAAACGCTCATTCTATTGGTCTGGCAGGTGCCGTCAATTCATTTAGGCGCAAAGATCGCGTTTTGCGCCCATCAATTCCGCCCCTGGAAGGAAACTCTGCAGCCATAATTCGCGTCGAACCTAAGACAGATCAATTTTAGAGGTACCACGAGGATGGGCTGATTGGTTCTGAATCTCCGATGGTTGAAGTTGCTCCTGGCGTCCAGCTCCGTTTTGCTGATTTTTTCCAGCTTCACCACTCCAGCCGCATCAGCTCAGGCGATCGTAAGCGCTCCTGCCGAGGACCGCGGTCTTCCGGATGCACCTCAACCGGCACAAAATCCCATTTCACCACTTACAGACAGCCCAGCGGGGTCTGCGCAGTCGGGCACTGCATCCATCACGGGCACCGTCCTCGACACCAATCGAGACGTGCTTCAGGGCGCTCGCGTCACCGTGAGGGCGCAATCTGGCTCCGTGATCCGGAGCGCGCAATCAGGCAACGACGGTCAGTTCGCCTTCCCTGGCTTACCGCCAGATGTCTACAAGCTCACGGTGACAGCTCCCGGCATGAGTACTTTCACCTCTGCCGACATCGCGATACAGCAAGGCGAGGCCCGCATCCTCCCGACGGTGACCCTGGCGGTTTCGGGCGGCTCCACCACCGTCACCGTAAATGGAAACAAGGAGCAACTTGCCGAGCAGCAGTTGCACATCGCGCTTCATCAGCGCATCGGAGGCGTCATCCCGAATTTTTACAGCACCTACGACTGGAACGCACCTCCGATGCTGGCCAAACAGAAATTCCAACTTAGCCTGCGCTCCATTTTCGATCCGGTTTCGTTTCTGACCGTGGCCGGACTGGCCGGCGCCGAGCAATATAAAAATGTTTTCCCTGCATACGGAAGCGGCATCGAGGGATACGGAAAGCGATACGGGGCTGCATTCGCAAATCACGTATCCAGTAGTCTGCTGAGCAGAGCCGTTTACCCCGCAATTTTCCATCAGGATCCACGCTATTTTTACAAGGGCAAAGGCAGTATCGGCTCTCGCGCGCTGTATGCCGTATCCGCTACCGTCATTACAAGGGGCGATGATGGCCAATGGAAACCGAATTACTCGCATCTGCTGGGCAGCTTCTCCGCGGCAGCCATCTCGAACCTTTACTACCCGGCGTCCGATCGCGGAGCTTCCCTGGTCCTGTTCAATGGCCTGGCCAGCACGGGCGCCGACGCAGTCGCCAATCTAATCCGCGAATTCGTCCTCAAGCAGATCACCTCGCACGTCCCCAACGCCGTCAACGGCGAACCATAGTCCCCAGCCCCCTTCGGTAAGAATTTCGGTGCCCCCACTCAAGCCTGCCTTCGGCTTGAGTGGGGTAGTTCACTCCATAATTTTTTGTTGTATACCTTGACACGTATATGCCATGTGGAGTATATACAGAGTGTGCAATCCGTTTTTGACATCCTGGTGGAACCCAACCGCCGCGCCATCTTAAGCCTGCTGGTCTCATCCCAACAGTCAGTCGGGGAGATCGAGCGTCAGCTTCACATGCCGCAGCCAATGGTCTCAAAGCACCTGCGCGTCCTGCGCCAGGCCGGTTTCGTGGAATCCACAGTCGACGCACAGCGTCGTCTCTACCGCCTTAAGCCCGAACCCTTTCAGGAAGTGGATACCTGGCTGGCTCCCTTCCGCCGCTTCTGGTCCGCTCACCTCGATGCTCTCGAACGCCACCTCGACCGCATGGATGCACCAACACCGCCCAAACAGAAAACCAGAAAACCACGCCGCCCCAACGGCGGACGTGACAAAGGAGCAAAGAAATGAAGATTAAACTCACCAGCATCTACGTCGACGACCAGGACAAGGCCCTGCGCTTCTACACCGAAGTGCTGGGCTTTGTTAAGAAGACCGATTTCAGTCAGGGCCCATTTCGCTGGCTCACGGTCGCCTCACCCGAGGACCCGGAGGGCACTGAGCTGCAGCTGGCGCTCAACAATAATCCCCCAGCCAAGGCGTATCAGCAGGCCATCTTTCAACAGGACCAGTCCGCGGCCATGTTCTACACCGACGACGTGCAGTCCGACTACGAGCGTATGAAAGCGCGCGGCGCCGAGTTCACCATGCCGCCCAAGGACGTAACCGCCTCCAAGATCGCCATGCTGAACGACACCTGCGGAAATCTCATTCAGCTCACCCAGTTGATGCGTTGGTAGACCGGACATACAAGGAGAAGAAGATGACCGATCGCCAGCAATACACAGCGGGTCCGGCCTACGGCGCGCAGGTAAATAAAGACGGGGAAGATAAAAGCAAGTGGACGCTCGTTCTCGTCCGCCAGCTGCGCCACTCGCCGGATAAAGTCTGGCAGGCGCTCACCGACCCGGCGCATCTTCGCGAATGGGCTCCCTTCGTGACGGACGCGAGCCTGGCTACGGTGGGAACGGTGAACCTTACCTGGGTATCCGCGCCTACACCGCTCGAAACAAAGGTGACGCGAGCCGAGCCTCCCACGCTGCTGGAGTACGGCGATCTCCGCTGGCAACTCGAAGCCCTCGCTGGCGGCACGCGCCTGACGCTGTGGCACAAGATCGATCGCCGCTTTATCTCCTGGGGCGCTGCGGGCTGGCACATTGCCTTCGACGTTCTCGATCGCCTTCTCAACGGCACTCCCATCGGCCGCATCGCCGGGGCTGACGCCATGAAGTTCGATGCCTGGCAGCGACTCACCGCCGAGTACGCCAAGAAGTTCGGGGTGGAGAGCCCCAAGTGGTCCCCGGGTCCAGCTCAAAATTCATAAATCGAGGTTCAAAACCATGCAACAGCCAATCCTGACTCAAGGCGCCAGACGTTGGATTTTTCGCTGGATTCACATCGTCTTTGCCATTCCAATACTTGGCTACATCTACAGTCCGTTTGAAAAGCTTCCCGACTACGCTCCGCTAACGAGGTATGTCTTCGTCCCTGTGATGGTCCTGTCGGGGTTATGGATGTGGAAGGGCCAACTCGTTCGACGACTAATCTCCAAAAGATCCGCCGAACAAAATGCCGCCGCCGTTAACTCCTAAACTCGACGGTGCCCCATTCAAGCCCGGTCTTGGCCTGAGTGGGGGCCTTTCGAGTCACTGACATCGGGGCTCGATTCTGCAGGTCAAGACAAAAATTTAAAGTTCATCGCTGATCCAGGCAGCAAATCTATGGCGACCATCTCTCTCTCAAAGAAACAACGTGAA
>Ga0105240_10014942_pt1 | contig 10577 bp, 9 predicted proteins | sample KBSC54metaG_FD_80426 | JGI IMG/M metagenome (GOLD analysis project Ga0105240, IMG submission 80426) | Corn rhizosphere microbial communities from Kellogg Biological Station, Michigan, USA - KBS C5-4 metaG | ecosystem: Host-associated > Plants > Roots > Rhizosphere > Soil | place: Michigan, USA...
CGGGTTTGATTGAGGTGATCGATCATCGCCGCGAGCGTGGTGGATTTACCGGTTCCGGTGGAGCCGGTGACCAGGACCATGCCCTGGTGAAAGTCACAGAGTTTCGTGACGACCGGCGGCAGCGCCAGCTTCTCGAGCGACGGAACCTCGGACGGAATGGCCCGGAACGTGGCCCCGATGCCCGTCTCCTTGCGGTAGACGTTCACACGAAAGCGGCCGCCCTCGGCGGACACATACGAGAAATCGAGATCCTGACCCTTGGCGAAATGCTCACCCTGGGAGCGGGTGAGGATCTCGGCAATGTAGCCTTCCAGCTCCGAAAGCCGCAGGTCACGGAATTTAATGGGCATCAAGTCCCCGTGCATGCGGAGCATCGGAGGCACCCCGACCGCCAGGTGCACGTCGGAGCAGCCCTGCTGAGTGCCCAACTTCAGGAACGCGTCTATACGCGCCAAGATCTCACCTCACCGGCCATTACTTGCCAAGCTGTTTAGCCCGCTCGCGGCAGGGGAATCAATAGCTTGTGGACGGAAATTTGACGTAACGCATGTTTTCGACTGGACGAAGGTCGCCTGAAGGCCAGCTTACAGGAATTTCTCCAGGGCCCCCCTGAACTCATCCATGCTCTGGAAGCGCTTGTTTTTGTCCACGGCCATGGACTTCATGACCAGGTCTGAAAGGCCGGGCGGCAGGTTCGGATTCAATTCCTGCGCAATGCGCGCCTTGCCCTGCACGTGCTGGTACATCACGGACATGTGGTCGCCCCGGGAGTAGGGCGGCACGCCCGTCACGGTCTCGTAAAGCATGACCCCCAGCGCGTAGACGTCGGCACGCTCGTCGACTTTCTTGCCCAGGATCTGCTCGGGCGCCATGTACTTCGGCGAGCCGATCACATAGCCGGTCTTCGTGAGCTGGGTATCGCCCTCACGGTGGGCGGCGGCGACGCCGAAGTCCACGATCTTGAGGAGGCCTTCCTGGTTGATCAGGACGTTGGCGGGCTTCAGGTCGCGGTGGACGATGCCGACCTGGTGAGCCACGGCCATGCCGGTGCAGATGTCGATGGCGAACCGGATCGCACGCTTCAGCTCCAGGGGCTTCTCGTTCACGATCTCCGCGCCCAGAGTGTGCGACGGGAAATACTCCATGGAAATGGCGTAATTTCCCTGGATATAGAGGAAATCGTAAATGCGGATGACGTTCCGGTGCGTGATCTTGCGTGAGTAACGCAGCTCGTGCACGAAGCGCTTCATCACCTCTTCGTCGCCCGACACATTCGGATTCAGGAACTTCAGAATCAGGCGCTCATCGACGACCGTATCCTCCATGAGCAACACGGTTCCGAAGGCGCCGCGGCCGATGCGATCGATGAACTTGTAGCGGCCTTCGATGATATCGCCCGGCTTCAGGGTGTTGATATCGAGCCGGGCGTTGGTATCGGCGTGCTTGACGGCCGCTCCTATGGCCGCATCCGACATCATCAAAGTCCTGGCGGATTCCGACGCAGCCGGCGGCGGCCGCGTGGCGGCGGTCGGCACCATCGTGGCCGTAGGTCCGGTGGCAATCGCCGGCGCCAGCCCGCCTGAGAGTCGGTTCTCCAGCTCGGCGATGGCCGCGTGCGCGATACGCGCAATGGTCTGGTCGGGCGAGATCAGGTGCGGCTGCAGCTCATTGCGCAACTGATCCACATGACGCTCGTCGACTATTTTCGACAGCGCCTGAATGGCCTCGATCCGTACTTCGCGCTCGGGTCGTCCCGCGAACGGCAAGAGGGTATCCATCAGCTTCGCATCGCCCAGCTTGCCCAAGGCGCGCACCACGATGGGCACCGTCTTGGCGTTACCCGCCTGGAGCATTTCGACCAGGCGTGGGACGGCCTTTTTGCTGCCGATTTCGGCCAGCGCATCGACGGCGCGCTCGCTCACCCACCAGTCGTTGTCGTGAGTCGCATGAATGAGCGACTCGACGGCACGCTCATCTTTGGTCTGGTTGAGAATTTCAATGGCTGCGCGGCGGATGTCCTCGTCCTTGTCACGGACGAGTTGCAGTACGGCGTCAATGACCTTGGGACCGCCGATTTTGCCCAGCGCATCGGCTGCGCGGCTGCGTACCCACCAGTCGCTGTCCTTCAGTGCCTCGAGCAGGTACTTCACTGAGCGGGCGTTCCCAACCTCGTTCAGCACTTCGACCGCGGCACGGCGCGCGTTCTCGTTCTCGTCCTTGAGGATCTCGATCAGGTAGCGGATGGTCTCGGGGTGGTTGACCTTGATGACCACGTCGATGGCCTTGTTCTGCACATCGATCTCGGGGTCCTTCAGCAGCGCGCAAACACGCTCGATATCGACGTGACCATCCATTCTCTGCAGCGCCGACAGCGTTGCACCGCGGATCAGCTTGTTGGGGTCTTTCAACAGGCCCTGCAGAGCGGTTTGCACCTCGGGGGTGTTGAAACGGGCCAGCACGTTGATGATGTGCACACGGGCGATGGGATCCTTGCCGTTGATGCGGCCGAGGAGTTCCGGCACCGCATGATCATCGGCAACCTCGGCGATCATGCGGAACAGGGCAGCCTTTTCGTTCGGCTCCTGCGCATACGCGGCGGTCAGCAGATCACGCACGCCAAAGCGCGACTTTTGGGCCGCAATGACTTCGAGGATGGCTGACTTCGGCACACCCGGCGTGGCCAGCGCCTCGAGCAGCAGGTGGGGCGGGTAGCTGCGATTGCTGGTGAGCGCCCAGGAGATGCCGGCAATCACCCGCGGGCTGCCTTGTATGAGGCCCTCGACGAACTGCGGAAAGGTTTTCTGGCTCACCAGGCCGCTGAGCACCTCGACAAACGCGACAGTGGCGTTTTTGTCGGCGTCAGGCAATGCCGCAAAAATAGGCTCGATGGCCCCGGGACCAAGATCCTTCAGCTTCGCAATGGTTTTCTGGGTCGCCGGACTTGCGGGGTCCGTCGCGGACCTGATCTCGGTGACCAGACGGTCCGCGCGCAAATTCGTGAAAAAGCTCATTCGGATGGTCCGCGCGATCGCGCGTGGCACTCCCTCACACAGGCTCGCAATCTACCGATGGGCCGGACCGCGCAGGCAGCGGCAGGCGAACCTGGGCCCCACGGACTTGACGACATTATGCCACAGCCTTCGGTTCGGCAGACCTTCGGGCAATACTCACTTGAAGCTTTGCCGGTCTCTGTGTACCGAGCCTGCCCAGCCCATGCGCGCACCTGCGGCAGGCTCTACAATAATCTCCCATATCACCCTCATTACGGTTCAACATGGCTGACGATTCCACTGTAAACGCTTTGCGCTCCGCTTTGGGAGCTTATGTTGACCCGTATGCCGGCCAGTCGCTGGCCGATGCGCAGGCCGTGCGCGAGGTAAAGCCCGCGTCTGACGGAGGTTACATAGCGCGCATCGCACTTGGGTTTCCGGTAGGTGGATACCAGGGCGAGCTCGCTGAGGCCCTTTCCCGCCAGATTGCGGCCGCGGGTCTGAACGTCCCGTTAACCGTGGAGCTCGAGGCGGACATCAAGGCCCACGCTGTCCAACGTAACCTCAAACCGCTCGAGCAGATCAAGAACGTGGTGGCGGTGGCCTCCGGCAAGGGCGGCGTTGGCAAGTCGACCGTGGCCGTGAATCTGGCGCTCGCCTGGGCTGCTCAAGGCGCCAAGGTTGGAATTCTGGATGCCGACATCTACGGGCCGAGCCAGCCGCTGATGCTGGGCCTGGAGGGCCAAAGGCCCTCTTCGCCGGATGGCAAACATCTCACGCCGCTCGTGAGTCATGGCATCGGCGCGATGTCCATCGGTTTCCTGGTGGATGCCGAGCAACCCATGGTCTGGCGCGGACCGATGGTGACCCAGGCGCTCACTCAACTCCTGTCGGAAACCCACTGGGGTGCGCTCGACTACCTCGTGGTCGATATGCCTCCGGGCACCGGAGACATTCAGCTCACCCTCTCACAACGCGTTCCCGTGGCCGGCGCCATCATCGTGACCACTCCGCAGGACATCGCCCTGGCCGATGCCCGCAAGGGTCTGAAGATGTTCGAGAAGGTGTCGGTCCCGGTGTTGGGTATTGTTGAGAACATGAGTATTCATGTCTGCTCGAGCTGTGGACACGCGGAGCACATTTTCGGCTCCGGGGGCGGCGCGCGCATGGCCGAGCAGTATGGAGTGAAGTTGCTCGGCGAGCTGCCGCTGGATGCGCACATCCGCGAGGAGGCCGATGGCGGGCGGCCCACGGTGGTGGCCGCACCGGATTCAACGCGCGCCAAGGCCTATTTCGAGATGGCGCGCCGCTCGGCGGCCGCGCTGGCGCTGCGCTCGCGTGACCGCAGCAGCGTGTTCCCGAAGATCGTCATCGAGAATACGTAGGGCTCAGGCCTGCCTGAACTGCTTGGCCAACTTCAGGCTTTGCCCCTGATAGTTCGATTTAATCTCCTGGCCATAGAGCGTCTGTGGCGCATCGGCCATCCGCTCGTAGCGCAGCCAGCCGACGATCTGGCCGTGCTCCAACAGGAAGGGCACTTCGTGCGAGCGGACCTCGAGCACGCCGCGACTGCTGCCGGCCTTCCTGTTGGTGGCGTCCCAGCCGAATCCCGGATCGAAGAAGCCGGCGTAGTGAACCCGGAACTCACCGGCGCGGGTGTCATAGGGCAACATCTCCGCGGCATAAGCCGGTGGTACGGCGATCGCTTCCTTGGTCATCAGGATGTAGAACTCATCCGGGACCAGGGTGAGCGAGTTTTCCCGGTGAAAGCGCATGGGCTCCCAGAAGTCGAGCGGGTCGTAGTCGCGCCGGTCCAGGTCGATACGCTTGGTGTTCTTTTTGGCACGCCAGCCGATGAGGGCGTTGTCGGTGCCGGGGCCTTTCAAATCCACCGTGAAGGGCAGAATGCCTGGACGCTCGCTGGCCCGTGTTTGCTCGTCCACGATCAAGCCGTCGTCCAGGAGCTGTTTCCAGTCCGCGGCACTGATCTGCTTCGGGTTGACTCCCACACTGCGACGGAAGCGCAGTTGGTTGAGCCGGGTTCCGGTGCGCACGACCACGCTGAAGCTGCGCGGCGCGATTTCGATATAGAGCAGCCCCTTGTAGCCTTCCTCCACCTGGTCGAAGTGGGTGGCCTCGTCGGCAATCAACCGCGTCAGGATATCCAGGCGCCCGGTGGAGCTTTTCGGATTCGCGAACGCGGCGACATCGCTCTTGAGCTTGATGGATTCGAGCAGCGGCACGACATACACACGGCCTTTCTCGAGCACGGCGCCCTGGCTGATGTCGATCTTGAAGCGCTCCACATCCGCATCCAACTCGCGCATCTTCTCCAGCACCTTCACGCCGCGCCCGGGAAGGAAGCTGGTATCCACCGGATAGGCGAATTTACCCAGGCGCAGGTCGATGCTGGCCGGTTGGATCTGGTCGGCCTCGATGCGGGCCTCGGGTGAGATCTCGGCCGGCTTGATCTCGCCGTTCGCCACCATCTGCTGGATGGCCTGGTACGGGAGAATCCCCGTGTAGACATTGGTTTCCATAATTGTTATTCGCGCTGCACGCTCTGGACCTGCATGGTCCATTCAACGTCGTGGTTGCGCGTCTGTTGGACTTTGAGTGGGATGTACCCCAGCGACGGCGCGCACCAGAATCGGGTCACGCGCGGCGAGTACTGCTTTTCACTGCGGTAAACGATGGTGGGAATGATCCCGATCGGTGTGCTGAGCGATTCCTCTCCCTCGCGGGAGTAGCGATATTCGCGCACCGTGTTTCCGCTCAACAACGAAAATTTATCGGGTGTCTGTCCCCTCATCAGGGCCACCATGAGAGCAATCTGCACCGACAGGTCGTCCTGAATGCCGGGAGGAATCGGCATATCGACCTTGGCGTCCTCGTTCACGCCGCTGACGCGATTGTTCATCCAGTCGTATTGGATGTTGGCATCGCGCTTGCTCGCGGGTGTGCCGTCATCGGCCTTGTAGCTCAAGGGGTGCACGCCCTCCGGAGTCACCTCCAGTACGCTTTCCGAGACCGGGCGTTCGGAAAACATGCGGCCCAGGCCGCGGGGCTCGCTCCTGGAGCGGTACACCCACTTGTTGTCCTGTTGCTGGAGCTGGAGCTTCGAGACGGCAACGGTCATGCCGTGCCAGATCCAGTCGTAGGAAGCCTGGAAGGGCTTGAGCTCGTCCGCCGTCGCGGTCGAGGTGACCACCACCGCGACCAGCGCTAGTTTGAAACGCTGGATCCGGGCATTGCGCTGCGCAGTCCCTGCTACGCGCAAGCCCAGTGCGCACATCCATGTGCGCCCGTGCGACGCATGCGTCGCACCCCTGCCCGGCCCAGCGTGCCTCGTGCAAAAACCAATGGTTTTTGCACATGAGGCCCACCACCTGCGGCGGCGGGGCACATCCTGTGCCTGGGTGCTAGTCATGGGTTTAAGCACTGAATGTCTCCAGTAGGGGAGCCTCGAGGAGTTGACCGTCCAGGCGAACTCGACCTTCGTCCCAGGCCAGGCGCCCATCCGCCATCATCCCGATCACCCGCGGATAAATGACGTGCTCGGTCGCCTGGACCCGTGCCGCGAGTGCTGCTTCCGTATCGTCGTGTTGAACCGCGACTTTCGATTGCAACACGAGCGGACCGCCGTCGAGTTCCGCCGTCACGAAATGCACGCTGGCGCCGTGCTCGGCATCCTGCGCTTCGAGTACCCGTCGATGCGTGTGCAGCCCCGTGTACTTCGGCAGCAGCGAGGGATGGATGTTCAGCATCCTCCCGGCGTAGTGGGCCGTGAAGGCCGGCGACAGAATGCGCATGAAGCCTGCGAGCACCACGACCTCGGCATGTCGCTCGTCAAGCGCGTCACGTAAAGAGCGCTCGAATCCTTCCCGGCCTCCGGCACCTTGCCAGGGGATGGTGAGTGCCTCGATACCCAGGTCACGGGCAGCCGTAAGTCCTGCAACGCCCGGCCGATCGGAGATCACCACGCGCACCTGGGCGTTGATTTTGCCCTCCAGGCAGGTGCGTGCAATCGCGGCCATGTTGGATCCACGGCCGGAGATCAGTATGCCGAGTTGGAGTGGCGCTCGATTCCCGGCGCTCATTCGTTGATGACGACGCCGTGTCCGCCTTGGCGCACTTCGCCAATGAGCTGCGCGGTTTCGCCCTGCGACTTCAGCAGCGCAATGGCGGCATCCGCCTGCGTCGCCGGCACGATGGCTACCATGCCGATGCCGCAGTTGAAGGTGCGATACATCTCCGCGGGCTCGACGTGGCCGGTGCTTTGCAGCCAGTCGAACACCGGGTCGCGATGCCAACTGCGACGCTCGAGTACAACTTCCAACCCCTCGGGTAACACGCGTGGAATGTTGTCCGTGAGGCCGCCGCCGGTGATGTGGGCCAGGCCGTGAACCGGCAGTGCGCGAATCAGCGCGAGCAGCGACTTCACGTAGATGCGTGTTGGAGCCAGCAGGCGGTCAAACAGCTTGCGACCGTCGAGCTCGGTGCTGGCGTTGGCTTCTCCGAGGGCGACCAGCTTGCGGATCAGCGAATAGCCGTTCGAATGGGGTCCCGAGGAGGAGATGCCGATGACCGCATCACCCGCTTGCGTACGGGTGCCGTCAATGATGGCGTCCTTCTCGACCACGCCGACGCAGAATCCGGCGAGATCATAGTCGTCACCGTAGTAGATGCCTGGCATTTCCGCGGTCTCGCCGCCGACCAGGGCGGCGCCCGCCTGGGAGCAACCCTCGGCAATGCCTCGGATGACCGACTCGGCCACGTCGACCCGGAGTTTTCCGGTCGCATAGTAGTCCAGAAAAAACAGGGGCTCGGCGCCTTGGACCACGACGTCATTGGCGCACATCGCGACCAGGTCGATGCCGATGGTTCCGTGACGTCCGGTATCAATGGCCAGACGTAACTTCGTGCCGACGCCGTCGGTGCCGGAGACCAGCACCGGGCGTTTATAGCCTTGCGGAAGCTCGACCAGCGCGCCGAAGCCGCCGACGCCGGCCAGGACTTCCGGCCGCATGGTGCGTTTTACGATGGGTTTGATGCGCTCGACGAGCTCGTCGCCTGCGTCGATATCGACGCCCGCGTCGCGATAAGTGAGGCCGGTGCCTTCTTTCATAGTATTTAAGGGGATAGATCGGCCGCCGTACGGCATTGTTGCATGTGGTATTGTACATACCGCCCGGCGCCCTTGCGCGCGCGATTCAAACATCCCAAATGCCTGCATCTGCGAAACGCCGCGCATGCGGTTCCCTGGCCTGCCTGATGCTCGTCCTGTGCGCTGTACAGCCCCTGTCTGCATGGGCGGCGCGTTCCGTCCGCGTTTACGAGGTCGACGTGAGTGGCCAATCTACAACGGCTTTGCAGGAGGCGATGCGGCAGGCGCTGGTGCGCGCGACCGGGCGCCGCGAGTCCGCGAACGATCCCGCGTTGGCGAGCCTCGTCGAGGACGCGCCTAAGTATGTAAAGTCGTATTCGCCGGGCCCGCGCGGCCAGACGCAGGTGATTTTCGATCGGACCTCGGTCGAGCGCGCCATTGTGTCCGCAGGACGCAGCGTCTGGGATCCCGAGCGTCCGTTCACGCTCGTGGTTCTTTATCCACCCCCATCTCGCGGTGACGCGGATGCGGCGCGCGTAGCGCTGGAGCAGGAGGCCGCCGCGCGAGGTCTCCTGATCAGCGTGGTTCCGCTCACGATCGTGGATGCGAACGGCGCGATGCTGGGACGTGACGCTTTGCTGGCCACGGCGCAGCGTTACGGCGGCGACGAGCTCCTGATCGGACGCACAGATGCGGGTGCGCCGGCCGGGCAGTACCAGTGGACCCTGCATACGGCCTTCTCGAGCCAGAGCTGGAGTGGCCAGTTGGCGGCTGGAATCGATGGGACGGTCGACCTGTTGGCGCCAGCGCAGGGCGCCTCCCTCGCGCAGACCGAAGCCCGGGTGCAAGTCGAAGTCCAGGGTGTTGCGAATCTGACCGACTACGCCAATGTCGAGCGGATTCTGGAGTCGCTTCCGGGCGTGCGCGGTGCCAACATCGCACGCGCGGGTGGAAACTCGGTGACGTTTGATATCACCGCACGCGGCGGCTCCGAGGCTATCGACCACGCGCTGTCCGGGGCTTCGCACCTGGCGCGCGCCGACAGCGGCAATCCCGCGCAGTTGCTCTACCAGTACCATCCCTAGGAGCGCCTGGGCCGTGCGCCACCTGCCGAATCTGATCTGTCTCATTCGGCTGGCGTTGGTCTGGCCGGTGGCCTTTGCCCTGGCCGTGGGCAACGATCTGCTCGCCCTGGCGCTCTTCATGGTTGCGGCGGCCTCCGACGGCCTGGACGGCTACCTGGCCAAGCGCTTCAACTGGACCTCGGAGTTGGGCAAGTTTCTCGACCCCATGGCGGACAAGCTGCTGTTGATGACGGTGTTCATCGAGTCGGCTTGGTTGAATATCGTGCCCTGGTGGATTACCGCCGCGGCGGTCGCGCGCGATGTGTTGATTGGCCTGGGCGCACTGGTGTTCCGGATGTGGATCGGGCCGTTGCACGGCCGTCCTACCCGCATCAGCAAAATCAACACCGCGGCACAGCTCCTGTACCTTACAGGCGTGATGTCGAGCGCGGCGAGCGGCTTTCCGCCACATGAGATCCTGGATGCCCTGGCGTGGGTGACGCTGGTCACCATCATTCTGTCGGGGTACCACTACGTGGCGACCTTCACTCGTCGTGCCTGGGTTTCCGCGGCTCAGCCGACTTCTTGAGACCATGCAACAGCTTCCGTTGGGTGTCCGGCTTCCTGATCGCGCCGTGTTTGCGAGCTTTCTGACTGCGCGCAACGACCAGGCGGTCGAGCACCTGAAGCAGATGGCTGATGCCCGGATCGCGGGCACCACCTGGCTGTGCGGTCCGCACGGCGCCGGTAAAACGCATTTGCTACAAGCCGTCTGCGCGCAGGCGAGTGTCGGCATGAGCGCGGGCTATGTGCCGCTGCGGGAGTTGGGCCGGCTCGGCGTGGAGGTGCTGGACGGCTTGCGCCAACTGGAGTGCCTCTGCCTGGATGATATCGACGAGGTCGTCGGCCGGCTCGACTGGGAGCGCACGCTGTTTGGTGTGTATCGTGAGATCGAGGACAGCGGCGGCCGGCTCATCGTCTGCGCCCAAACACCGCCCGCCCTGTTGCAATGGGCCTTACCGGACCTGGGCTCGCGACTTTCCGCGAGCACCGTGTTCCAACTGCGTGTGTTGGATGAGGCCGAGCAGCAGGCGGCGTTGCAGTTGCGCGCGCGCCTGCGTGGCTTCGAGCTTCCGGAGGAGACATCCCGCTGGCTGCAGCGCCGCTTTCCCCGCGACATGCACAAGTTGTACGGGCTTCTCGATACTCTCGATGAGGCCGCCCTGGTGGCGCAGCGGCGTCTCACCGTGCCCTTCATTCGCGAAGTGCTAGGGCTCCACTAAAGTTTGAAACGCTGGATCCGGGCGCTGCGCGGGCAATCGCCCACTCACAACCCGGGGTTGCCCCTCGCGGGTCAACCCGTGCGACGCATGCGTCGCACCCATGCCCGGCCCGCCACCTGCGGCGGCGGGGCAC
>Ga0105240_10014943_pt1 | contig 10575 bp, 4 predicted proteins | sample KBSC54metaG_FD_80426 | JGI IMG/M metagenome (GOLD analysis project Ga0105240, IMG submission 80426) | Corn rhizosphere microbial communities from Kellogg Biological Station, Michigan, USA - KBS C5-4 metaG | ecosystem: Host-associated > Plants > Roots > Rhizosphere > Soil | place: Michigan, USA...
AAGGTTTTAATCAGAAAAGGCTGAACAGCGGTGCGCATTAAAGGCACAAGAACAAAAACACCGATCAATCCGTAGACGACGCTGGGAATGGCGGCCAGTAATTCGATCAAGAAAGCGCACGCATTCGAGATGTTTCGCGGAGCGAGTTCCGCAAGAAAAATCGCGACGCCGATGCCTAACGGAACAGCGATTAAAAGCGCGATCGCAGAAGAGACGAGCGTGCCAAAGATAAATGGCAGAGCTCCGAAGTCTTCCGCGACAGGGTCCCAGATACTCGTTGTAAGAAAAGAGAATCCAAAGGCCTGTCGCGGAAGCGCGGAGTTAATCCAGAGCTCGTAGAAAATCCCGGCGGCAATGACGATAATGCTCAACGCGAAAAGAAGCGTGAGGTTTTTAAAAACAAAATCGCCCCAGCCGCCTTTTTTCATTAGACGCTAATTTTCGTGACGGCTTTTTCAACCATCGCTTTGACGTTATCGGGTAAAGGCACATAGCCTAAGCTGTCCGCCATGCCTTGGCCATCCTTTAACATCCATTTCAGGAAGTCCACCATCGCGGCGCCCTTTTGTTTATTCGACTGGCTTTTATAAAGCAGAAGCCACGTATAGGTAGAAGCCGGATAAGCATCTTCGCTGGGGGCATTCGTAATCGAGACGCGGAAGTCGAAGGGCATTTTGGCTGAAGCCGCAGCGGAGGCCACAGACGCTGCACTGGCAGCAACGAATTTTCCGGCTTTATTTTGCAGCAAGCCGTAGCTAATTTTGTTTTGCTGCGCGTAAATCAATTCCACGTAACCGATCGAAGCTGGCGTCTGTTTCACTAAACCCGCGACGCCTTCATTACCTTTACCGCCTAAACCGACCGGCCAGTTCACGGCCGTACCGCGACCGACGCGGGAGGCCCATGCAGAACTGATTTTGCTTAAAAAATCAGTCCAACAATAAGAAGTCCCCGACCCATCAGAGCGATGCACCACGACGATGGGTGAGCCTGGAAGTTTGGCATTCGGATTGGCTTGTTGAATTTCCGGATCATTCCACATCGTAATGGTTCCCAAGAAAATTCCCGCGATCGCCTTTTGCGTGAAGTTCAAGGAGTCCGTGACGCCATCAATGTTATAAACGGGAACCACGGCGCCTAAGACGGTCGGAAGATGAATAATCGCGCCGTTAGCGGCGGCCAATTGGTCTTCGGTCATCGGGCCATCGGAAGCGCCAAAATCAACCGTTCGCGAGGAAATCTGACGAATACCCCCGCCGGATCCAATCGACTGATAATTGAACTGAATATCCGGTTTGACTTTGTGGTATTCATCAAACCATTTGGAATAGATGGGATACGGGAATGTGGCGCCCGCTCCATTGATAAGCAAGGCCTCAGCCCAACTCGTCGCTGCATTGAACGCTAACCCTAAAGCCAGGGTGGTACGGAGTAAGGTTTTCATGAACGTCTCCTTTGTATGTAAAGATTTAATGTTATCCATGTGACAGTGGTTTGACAATTTTGAGGGAGGCCCCCCAGTCGTCTGGGGGGCCTTCTTCAATTTAGAATTTCACGACGACGTCTAACTGGAAGCGATTGATGTTTCCATTGTTGCCGACGTTATTTTTGACGGCGCTGCTGAAACCGTTGGTTTGGATATAAGGATTCAACGTTTCCGTCACAAAATACTTGGCTTTTAATTGCACATAATCCCGGGGCGCATAAGCGATCCAGAAAATGTGGCCTTTGCGATTGGTCCCGCCATTGCCAAAGTCGGAATCAGCAAAGTCGGCATCGGTCGCATTGAATTGCAAATACTTGTAGAAGTAGGCGACTTCCCATGTTTTGGCGTCTTTGGCTTTTCCGACCACAGCGCCGGTTTGGTAGCCGCTGGATCCTGCATGTTGGGTGTCGCGCATGTTATGCACGAAGTCCCCTTGCAGGGAGAGTGGAAGCATCATTAAGTGCGTGGCCAATTCGCCTGTAAAATGAATCAGTTGCAGAGCGGTAGCCAATTGCCCCGTCGCTCCCACGCGGGCGTTGCCTTGTTGGAACACCGCATTATTGGCATAGCTGACGGTCCCTGCATTCGTGAAATCCGCCACCTTTTCATTCACGAAACCATAATAGGTTCCGGCAATGGTCATCTTGGTGTCTTCATTCAATTTCACGCGTCCGCCGAGCTGATTGGCGTACATCCAAGGATCGGCTTGCGTTTGGCTGGCGGATAGCAAGGGCAATTGCGCAAGGGTTGTGAAAATACCAAAGCGGTCGCCTACAGGCATATCAAACGATTCGGCATACCCTTCCGGCGTGATGTCGTCATCCCACACTAAGTCGGAAGCGTAGGTGCGCCACAAGGGATTGGGCATTTTACCGGCGGTGATTTTTAAGTATTCGTGCGCTTTCCATTGAATGTAAGCCTGATCAATGTAAAGATTTTTTCCGCTGAAATCCTGACTCTCATTTTGATTCGTCGATACTTGTTGACCGGCGCCGGAGGCAAAACGAAAGCCGACGGTGAAGTCTTGCAAGGTGGCTACAACGCCCCAACGTAAACGGAACCGTTCACGATTGGAATCGCGTTGCCCGGCTTGTTTGTAATAGAACGATTCATGACGTTGTCGAATGTCTCCGCTGAATTTCAAAACATCGACCCATTTTTCTCCGGTCAGGGTCAAATCCGCTTGCGCGGTGCTGCCTAAACCCATTCCCAGCCACAAGGCAAATGCCACGCCTAGGGCCCCTTTCTTTGTAGTGCTCAACATGGTCTGTGTGTCCTCCTTAAGTTATGTGTACGGCTCAAAAATGAAACGGGCAGCACCCGCGAAAAGGGGAAAAGGGCGCCGCCCGTAAATTGGTTCACGAAGGTGATGTTTATGCCCCTTTTCAAAGCAGGCAAATTTTAGGTGGGAGTCGTAGAAAAACCTATCGCCATCGGGTAAAACATAGGTGACGATCCGATGACAGGGCATAAACCTCTTGCAAAATACAGCATGAGACAGTAAAAATAGATTGTGTTTAGACGCAAAAAATTCTGCTATATCGTGCTCTTAGCAATTATCCTTCTAAGAATTGCTTCGCGCCAGGCCATCCACTACATGGCGACGACTAAAATTTTCGATCCTTCGCTTGCCGCCGGATTCTTTCATGCGCGACGTATGACCAATCAAGACGTTAAAAACGATGTAGCTAATCAAGATGATGATGATGATTCCATCCAAGTCATCCATGTTAGTCGGGTAAAAAATAATCCGCTGGTCGATTTGGAAAATGTTCCGATGCTTTATGATGTGCAAAATGCAGGTCAAATCGCCACAGTTCAGCCATATCAGTTTCTGGTTGCTTTTGTTTTAACGCAGTCTGCCGATCCGCTCGTCCACCCACCCACGTAGTGCCCGCTCTGCCGTAGCCGTTCTTAACATCGTTATTTTTTTTATTTCTCAAATCGCTTTACACGAGGAGTTTGACCTATGAAACATAGTGGATATTTGATTTTCTACGCAGTCCTATTAATGCTGTGCATTGTTCCGGTATGGGCAGGAGACGCGGATATTAAGCTGACGACTACTGACGGGAGCACAAAATTCACGATTCAAAATTCGGCCGCTGTAGAAGTGTCGTCAGTGACGTCTCAAGGCGATGCGTATTTTAATTCCATGTCACTCCAGGCCCCCCTGCCTGTCTCGGAAGGAGGAACGGGCGCTGCTTCGGCGAGCGCGGCGCTGACCGCGTTGGGTGCACAGCCAGTGGATCCTAACTTGACCGCACTTTCAACCTATAACACCAACGGGCTTCTCACGCAAACGGCGGCCAATACATTTGCCGGCCGTTCGCTGAGCGCAGGTTCTAATAAAGTAATCGTGACCAATGCCGATGGAGTGGCGGGAAATCCCAGTATCGATGTCTCCGCGGCCTATGCGCGCATTACGGCGGACCGGACCACAACAGCCACGGGTGCGGCCAATGTCACCGGCATGTCTTTTTCCGTGGGCGCTAACGAAACTTGGAGTTTCGAGTTCTTTCTCCAAAATGGCTGCAGTGGATCAGGAGGAATTAAGTGGGCCATTACAACACCGGCAGGCGCCACCTTCCGTGCCGTGGCCGACGGAATGTCCACCGCAGTGACGGCCCGGACATCTTCAATTATGACGGTTTCGGGAACTCTCTCTGTGGCATTTAACACGGTCGCATTAGCCACTGGCTTCACGCGCATCACAGGCGTCGTGGTCAATGCCGGAACCCCCGGCACAGTTCAATTGCAATTTGCGAGCACGACGGCAGGACAGACTTCTACCGCCTTCACGAACTCGTACCTTATTGCACGCGAGATGTAGGACGCAAGAGTAACAATGAATTTACGTCAGCTCTGTCTTGGACTGGGCCTGCTGCTTGTGGTTCCGCGTGGAGCCCAGGCCTTCATCCTGCACGGTTCGACCGTCACGTTCGCCAATGGCGCGGCCTATTCGACCGCCGACGATATCGTCATTGTCAGTGGGTCGATGGTGACTAACGGCGCTGCGGTGAATGTCGCGGGAAGTTTCATCAGTTCGGGAACTTTTACCGCGCCCACAAGCACGCTGACTTTTAATGGCGCTGGGAGCGGTAATATGATTAATCTGGGTCGCGCTTCGGTTTACCGGTTGAATATAACGGGCTCCGGTGAGTGGACAACGGTGTCGAATCCGCTGACGGTGTCGAGTACGGTGGTATTGTCGGCCGGCAGTCTTACGCTGATGTCGCCGTCCACGATGACGGTCGTGGGCAATGTCACAATCGCTTCCGACGCTACACTGCTGCTCAATGCCGACATGCGCATCAACGGCGGATCTTTAATTAACGCGGGAACGGTCGATAGTAACAATCCCGCCGCCGTTCTTACATTGCCGGCCGCAGGCGCGATCGGCGGCTCCGGATCGACGCGCGTGCCCAGCCTTTCGTTACCGAACAGCGCACAGACCACAACGCTAGCGGGGCCACTAAGTCTCGTGGGCTCCCTCACGAACGGTGCCGGCCATATTCTCGATACCAGTGCCGCCGGAAATTATGCGTTAACCGTGTCGAGTTCTTGGATGAATAGTGGAACGTATGTGGCGCGCAGCAGCAGTGTCTCCTTTGATGGTTCCTCTTTGGGTTTAACAATTACACCAGGAAGTTCGGCATTTTATCAACTCGCAATAACGGGAGGGGGAAGTTGGTCGGCCATGACCAATCCGCTTACCATTTCAAATTCGATTGCGATGGAGGCCGGCACTCTAACATGCTTGGCCGGATCAAGCATGACCGTTTCGGGATCGATCGATATTCAAAGTCCGGGAACGTTGATTCTTCAAGACAATCTTCAAATTAACGGCGGCTCGCTGACTAACGCGGGAACGCTAACCTCTTTAGTCACTTCCACCGTTACATTGAACGGCAGCGGCACTTTGGGGGGGCCCGGGAGTACAACGCTGCCGCATCTCATTTTAAATGGCGCGGGGCAAACGACGACATTGGGTGGCGATATTTCTACGCAAGGACAACTTACGCTTAATAGCGGCCATACATTGGATACCAGTGCCGGCGGAAATTATCAAATCACGATCAGCTCGAATTGGACCAATGCCGGGACTTTTGTCGCGCGTGCCGGAACCGTAGAATTCGCTTCAACCGCCACATTGATGGGCCAAACCACTTTTTATAATTTCTCCGCGCTCACGCCGGGATTTACGCTGACCTTTCCAGCTGCTTCGACCCAAACGGTGACAGGAGCATTAACTTTTGCGGGAACATCTACAAACTTAATCAAATTGCGTTCCTCGACGAATGGCTCGCGCTGGTATTTTAAAAACACCGGATCCAACGGCATCTTTGCAGTCGATGTCAAAGATTCCGTCGCTTCGGCCAATACTTTAAATGCCTCGGCCTCGCTCGATTCAACCAACAACATAAATTGGACCTTTGGCGCCACGCGCACCTGGGTTGGGCCTGGCAATTGGTCGAGCGCTGCAAACTGGAATCCTTCTGGAGTTCCAGGGGGTAATGATTCCGTGATATTTAATAATGCCAACAATTGCACGGTCGATATCAGTACCACCGTAGCAACAGTTGCGCTGCAAGCCGGATATTCGGGGACGATCACCGCCAACCAACCGCTTACTCTCAATGGCGGTTATACCCAGGCTGCGGGCGCCTTCAGCCTAGGCACGAGCACGCTGAGCGTGGGAAGTAATTGGACGGTCACCGGTGGCACTTTCACGCCCGGAACCGGAACTGTTTTGTTCACGGCCGTCTCAAGCGGACGTTCCATTAAAACCGGCGGCCGTAATTTCTACAACGTGACATTTAATGGCAATGGCGGCTATTGGACTTTGCAAGATTCGATGACCGTGCGTTCCACATTAACCTTAGCGGCCGGCACCTTAGACAGCCATGCCGTAGGAAATTACGGTTTATCCGTAGGACGGGAATGGTTGAACACGGGCGGCTCCTTTATCGCTAATCTTTCGACTGTCACATTGACGGGGACCATCGCCGGTCTGCGCATTCAATCGGATTCCAATGGCTTTGGCTATTTGGCTTTAACGGGAGCGGGGTCTTGGGTGACCGACAATGGCTTGGTTCCTTTAAGCGGGGACCTCAGCGTTTCCAATGGCAGCCTGACGGTGGCCTCCGGCTCGCCCATGACGATTGGCGGCAATGTGACGGTCCAATCGGGAACCACGTTTTCATTACAGGATGATGTGGCGATTGCGGGTGGATCATTGGTTAATTCAGGAATCGTGACCTCCGCCGCATCGGCGACGCTTGCTTTATCGGGGACGGGAACTTTGGGAGGATCAGGGAGCACTCGTCTTCCCACGCTCGCGCTTTCGGGCAATTTGCAAACAACCACTTTATCTGGTGCGCTGATTTTGCAAGGCTCTCTCACAAACGCCACCGGTCATATCCTTGATGCAAGTAATGCCGGTCATTATGCGCTGACGGTTTCGAGCTCCTGGATCAATGCGGGCAGTTACATCGCGCGCACAAGTAGCGTTTCATTGAATGGCTCTTCCGCCGGATTGCTTATCGATCCGGGGTCTTCTCCGTTTTACACCTTCGCCCTCACGGGACCTGGAATGTGGACGACCACCCATACTCCGATCACCGTGTCTAGCGTGGTTTATATCAATGCCGGGACATTGACGGTAGCAGCCGGTTCCAGCATGACGGTGACGGGCAATATTAACGTGAGCGCAGCGGGTACATTAGGAATTCAAGAAGCTATCGGCTTGACGGGCGGAACGCTCGCGAACGCCGGCTTCATCACGGCTTCTGATCCAACTAAAACAGTAACGCTATCCGGAGCAGGAACTTTAGGTGGAAATGGAAGTACTATTATCCCGGGACTCACTCTTTCTGGCGCGGCGCAAACCACCATGCTTGCCGGAGCGGTGAATATTATTGGCGATCTTCTAAATGGATCGGGACATAGTTTGGATGCCAACACAATCAGCAATTTTCCACTCACCATTTCCCAATCATGGACCAATAGCGGAACTTATATCGCGCGCGCTAGCAGCGTCACGTTGAACGGTTCTAATGTCGGATTGTCGATCATCTCCGGAAATTCGCCTTTCTATAAGTTGGCAGTAACGGGTTCCGGATCTTGGCAGACGTCCACAAACCCTTTAACCATTTCCAGTACCGTCGTTTTAAGTGGAGGCACATTCTTAATTGCTTCGGGATCGACAATGACCGTGAATGGTAGTTTGAACGTTCAAGCCGGAGCGACATTGGATATCGAAGATCACCTTAGTCTTTTGAGTTCATTGATCAACAGCGGAACGGTCACTACGACTTCCGATTCCGCTCTGGTTACTTCTAGCGGCACGATGCAGTTAGGCGGAGCTGGTTCGACGCTGTTGCCGCGTTTAACATTGTCGGGCGTCGCCCAAACGACGACCTTGGCCGGACCCTTGTCGATATTGGGGGATATTTCTAATCAAAGCGGGCACATCCTGGATATGAATAATGGGGGGAATTATGCGCTTACCGTCTCCAGCTCATGGGTGAATAGCGGCGTCTTTCTTACGCGAGCTAGCAGCATGTCCTTTAACGGATCCATGAATGGATTGGTGATTAATCCGGGGACTTCTCCCATGTACATCGTCGCTATTACGGGTCCCGGCCAATGGTCTCCCGCCGCTACGCCTTTAACTATTTCTAATACGCTACGCATTTCTAATGGGAGCTTCAGTGTTGTCGCGAGTTCTCTTACAGTGAATGGAAATATCGATATCCAATCCGGTGGGACATTGGATCTGCAAAATAATATTTTTATCGGCGGAGGTTCTCTGACCAATGCCGGGACACTCACCTCGATCGACACCTCCAGCATGACGCTGAAAGGCGCGGGGACGTTAGGCGGCACGGGGACGACGATCTTACCGCATCTGATTCTCAATGGCTCAGGGCAAACCACGACGCTAGACGGTGATATCGCGGCACAAGGCCAGTTGACGATCAGTGCTGGCCATACCTTAGATGCCAATAGTGGCGGGAATTATCAAATCGTTGTGAGTTCGAATTGGTCAAACGCCGGAACTTTTCTTCCGCAATCCGGCGATGTTACCTTCGATTCCACCGCCACCCTTACGGGGAATAATCCGTTTTATAGCTTGTCAGCCGTCACACCGGGGATCACGTTGAAACTGACAGCGGGATCCACCCAAACCATCAGTGGCGTGTTCACCTTGACAGGAGCCTCAGGCAATCCTGTCACGCTGCGTTCGACCACTTCAGGCACGCGGGCCTATCTTCGCAGTTTGGGTTCCGTCAATTTGTCTTTTGTCGATGTGAAAGACAATGGCGCGACCGGCAATGTCCTCAGTGCTGCCGCGTCTACAGATTCAGGAAATAATGTGAATTGGGTTTTTGCCACAACCCGGATTTGGAAGGGCAGCAGCTCCACCCTCTGGAATCTAGCCGCCAATTGGAGTCCCAGCGGCATTCCGGCGAGTGTGGATACGGTTGTTTTTGACAATACTTCGACACGCGCCTGCTCGATCAATGCGAATTCGGTGGTGGCGACTTTTACCATGACGGGAGCTAATACACGCGCCATTTCTTTTTCCGCAGGGACGATTAAGTTGACCGTGACGGGGGATTTAACGATTGGCGGTGGCACATTCACCCAAGGGACGAGCCCCGTAATGGTGGGCGGTTCATGGAATAAATCCGGCGGCATTTATACACCAGGGACTTCTAGTGTTACTTTTAATGGCAGCGGGCTTGCGAATACTATCAGTACGGGAGGAACCGCCTTTTTCAAAATCGGTTTTATTGGGCCTGGCCAATGGAGCACAACGGGGACCGCCCTGACCGTTTCCAGTCATGTGGTGATGACAGCCGGGACGCTTGTCGTGGCCACCGGCTCTTCGATGACCATCGTGGGTAATCTCGATATTGGGGCTCTGGCCGCGGTGACCATTCAAGATGGACTTTCCATTAATGGAGGATCGTTGTTGAATGCGGGCGCCGTTAATTCTTTGGCCTCCGGCGCGGTTCTCTTAACAGGAACGGGAACTTTGGGTGGCGCGGGAACCACAATTCTGCCTGCGCTTACAGTGACAGGTGCCGGGCAAACGACCATGCTTACGGGAGCCATTACAACGCTTGGAAATCTAACCAATACGGCCAGCCATACGTTCGATGTAAGCGCCGCGGGAAATTATGCGATCACATTAAATTCCGATTGGACCAATGCGGGAGTATTTAATGCGCAAATCGGAACAGTGACTTTTAGCGCGTCCGCCATATTGACGGGGAATTCGACATTTTACAATCTAACCGACACCACTCCTGGCAGTTCGCTTACTTTTACTGCAGGTTCTACACAAACCGTCAGTGGATTGTTGACATTAGCCGGCGCCTCAGGAAATCCCATCCAACTCGTCTCTTCAACCACCAATCCTTGGTATTTACGCATGAATGGCAATTCAATCGTCGGTGAGGTAGCGGTCCAGCGTTCCGTGATCAGCGGAGCCGTAATTTATGCGGGACAGTCTTCCATTGATAATGGGCAAAATGTGAATTGGATTTTTGATTATCCCTCGGGCGCTATTACCACGATGACGGCGACGCCAGAATTGAATGGCGATATCACATTGCGCTGGATGGCACCGACAGATCCCGACGACAACCCGTTTGGTTCCGGGAGTCAATATGCCATCGAATGGGCTACCTATACGGTGGTCTGGAGCACCGTCAATGTAGGCGATTCCGGATACGCTTTAACGCATCACCTGTATCTTTCCACATCGGCTGTGAACTCCGGCGATACGCAAGTCGTTGTCAGTACTGGCTTGACAGGAAATGTCCCCTACCAATTTCGTTTATGGATTGCCGATCCTTTGGGGGTCTGGTCCCCGGTATCGAATGCGGCCACGGCGACGGTGACTCCGCTTCTTTCCGTTTATTTTTCGACACATACGTATGCTTTTGGCGTTGTGAATATGGGGGCGACAACCATTTCTACTTCGGCGATCATCGTGGGCAATGTGGCGAATGTCACGCAAACGTATTCACTGTCGGTATCGACGATAGGTCCACTGACCGTGTGGGCGCCGG
>Ga0105240_10014944_pt1 | contig 10575 bp, 8 predicted proteins | sample KBSC54metaG_FD_80426 | JGI IMG/M metagenome (GOLD analysis project Ga0105240, IMG submission 80426) | Corn rhizosphere microbial communities from Kellogg Biological Station, Michigan, USA - KBS C5-4 metaG | ecosystem: Host-associated > Plants > Roots > Rhizosphere > Soil | place: Michigan, USA...
AGCCGGCACCGACATGGACATGGAGGGGAACCTCTACGCCACCGTACTCGCAGCGCAGATCCGCTCCGGCAAAATTCCCGAGATCGTTCTCAACGAAGCGGTGCGCCGCATCTTGCGCGTCAAGTTCGCGCTCGGCTTGTTTGACCATCCGTTTACTCACGTTGGTCCTGCATACACGCCCACGCCTGAGAAACGCGCCCTCGCTCGCAAGATCGCGGACGAGACCATGGTTCTCCTGAAGAACGATCCCGTCGGGGATCGCGGCAATCTCCTTCCGCTGTCGGCGCACACGAAAACCGTAGCCCTGATCGGACCCATGGCCGACGATGCCCTCGAACTCGAAGGCGCCTGGACCGTCAGCGGCAATCCAAAGAATGTCATCACGCTCAGAGCCGCTCTTGCCCAACGACTCGGCAACAAACTGCTCTACGCGCGCGGTTGCGGCTTGCTATCAGGAAAAGACGCTGCGGCACTGAAAGGGGTGACGTTCACCGGCACAACCGCGCCGTCTACCGAAAAGGTCGCCGACGATCAGCAGGATATAGCCGAAGCCGTAGAGACCGCGCGCAAAGCTGACATCGCCATCCTCGCTCTGGGAGAGCCCACCAACTGGATGGAGGGCGAAGCTGCGAGCCGCACCACGCTCGGCTTCACCGGCGCGCAGCAGCAGCTACTCGAAGCCATCGTCGCGACAGGCAAGCCCGTCGTTCTGATAGTGCTCGCAGCGCGGCCATTGGAAATCAAGTGGGCCGCCGAACACGTTCCTGCCATCATCCAGGCGTGGAGCCCCGGCATCGCAGCGGGTCCCGCCGTCGAAGACGTCCTCTTCGGCGATGTGAATCCTTCCGGCAAGCTTCCTGTGAGCTTCCCGCGCGCTGTCGGGCAGGAGCCCCTTTACTACGCGCAGATGCCAACCGGCCGCCCCGCTCACGTCGACCTCAGCCACTTACCGGGTAATGCTGCGGAGAAGTTTATCTCCCGCTACGTGGACGAGGAGAACTCCGCACTTTTCCCCTTCGGTTGGGGCTTGAGCTACACCCGCTTCAGCTATTCGCAGCCAACGGTCGATCACTCAGAGATCTCGCTGCGCAACATCACCCCTGACCACAAACCTCTCGCGATCGTCAGCTTCGACGTGAAGAATACCGGCGCCGTCCCTGGAACAGAAGTGGTGCAACTCTACATCCGCAATACGTCAGCAAGCGTCGAACAGCCGTTGCGCGAACTGAAAGGTTTCTCCCGCATCGAGCTCGCTGCCGGAGAAACAAAGCACGTCACCTTCCCACTCAGCTTCGACGAGCTGAACTTCTACAACGCCGCACTGAAAAGGACAATCGAGCCAACCACCTACGACATCTGGGTCGGCGGCAGTTCACTCGCGACTGCGGAGACGACTCTGAAGATCGTGGAATAGCAGAATCTTTAAGCTTCCTCCGCGCTCGGTAAGCATACGTCACCTGTACTATTGCGTTCTGCAATTCCCATCAACCGCATCACTTTCGCCATCTGCGGTTCACCCCGAAACGGATACACTGTCCACGACAGGAGGTCCCATGCAGACCCGGATTCAGGGCACCACCATGCCCGTCCTCGACGTGCAACTCGACCCCAATGAGAGCGTCTTCTCCGAAAGCGGTGAGCTCTCCTGGATGACCGCATCCATCCAGATGACCACGCACACCCAGATGGGCGGAGGCGGCGGTCTCTTCGTCGTCCTCAAGCGAGTCGCCGGCGGCGGCAGCATCTTCATGACCGAGTACCGCGCCATGCAATACCCCGGAGAAGTCTCGTTCGCAACCAAAGTGCCCGGCCACATCGTCCCCGTGCAGGTCGCGCCGGGACAGGAATACCTCGTCCATCGTCACGGATTTCTCTGCGCTACTCCTCAGGTCACCATCAGTGTCGGCTTTCAGCAGTCACTCGGCGCCGGCATCTTCGGCGGCAGCGGCTTCCTGCTTCAGCGCGTCGCCGGACACGGCATGGCGTGGCTCGAACTCTCCGGCGAACTCATCATGAAAAACCTTGCGCCCGGCGAGACTCTCCTCGTACACCCAGGCCATGTCGGCGCTTTCCAGGCGTCGGTCGGCTTCCAGATCACCACCGTGCCCGGCATCAAGAACATGATCTTCGGCGGAGACGGAATCTTCCTTGGCGTCCTCACCGGCCCTGGAACCATCTGGCTACAGACCTTGCCCATTTCTCGCCTTGCCCATCAGATCAGCGAGTATCTGCCGAGTGGGGAAGGTCGCCGCGTCGGCCCCGCAGCCGCCGGAGGAGCTATCATCGGAGGCGTCCTCGGTTCAATGTTCGGTAACGATCAATAGCATGCCCATGAGATCAGGCGACCATTCCCGTGTGTCATGTACCAGACACGGAAAGGGTGCAATTTCGTGAATTGGACTGAAGACAGACGACGCGATCTTCGCGCCGACATTGTATTCGCGTTCGCACTGGGCGTTCTTTGTTACTTGACCTTTCTGCTCCGACACGTTCTTTTGCTGCTCTTTGTCAGCGCTCTGGCTGCCGTGGTGCTCACCCCCATCGTTCGTGCAACCTCCCGGTTTCGGATTGGCAATCGCAGGCCGTTCAGAGGAAAGGCAATTCTCATCCTCCTCCTCCTGGTTGCGGGTGCCCTTACGGCATTTGGATTCCTGGCTTTTCCACCTGTGGTCCACGATCTGAACGAATTCGGCAAGGACATGCCGGGAAAGATGCCGGCGTTTCTTGAAAAGGTAAAGCATCTCCCCTTTGCCGACCGGGTCAACACAGACGAGGTAAACCAGAAGGTTCAGGACTTCGTCAGCAACGCAGCCACCTATCTGCTGCTCTCCATCAAGAACTGGGCCGGGGCCATCTTCAGTATCGCCATGGGCCTCATCCTCACCGTCTACTTCATCCTCGAGGGCGACATTGCATATAGATGGTTCCTGTCGTTCTTCCCGCCGGGCAAGCGCGCCCGCCTCGATGCAGCTCTTCAGCGCTCTGACACTCGTATGGGTCAATGGTTGTTGGGGCAGGGGAGCCTCATGCTCATCCTGGGCATCGCAAGCACCATTGTCTACGCCAGCCTCAACGTTCGCTACGCATACGCCTTGGGCGTCTTCACAGGACTGCTCAACATCATCCCTGTCGTGGGTTCCGCCATCAGTATCGCTGTGGCCCTGCTCGTTGCCGCAGTCGATTCGTGGGGACGGGTCGTCGGCGTCGCCATCTTCTACGTTGTCTGGGTGCAGGTCGAAAACTCTTTCCTCATCCCGCGCATCATGGGAACCCGCGTCGGCCTCCCTGGCCTCTCCATTCTCGTCGCACTGCTCATCGGCTCAGAACTCGGCGGAGTGCTCGGCGCCATCGTGTCGGTACCGACTGCAGTGCTCGTCTCCGTCCTCATCGACGAGTACCTTATTCAGAAGGGCGTCGAAGAGAAAGAAGACGCCATCCGCGCACAAGCCGAGACAAGCTGAGCTATCTCCGATCGGGTGACCCAGACCTGATCTCGGGATTTCCAAATCTCAAGGCCAAGTAGCAATAAAAAATGAGGCAAACCGCTACGAGCTTGCCTCATCATTCCTTGCCGAATTCTGTTTATTGACTTACTGCGACATCGCTCGCCACTGAGGCTGTCAGCATCATCCCCGGCTCAATCTTCGCCTGGTTACCCGGCGGCATCGGTCCGGCCACGTGCACGAAACTCGTGTCAGCAATGTGATTGATCTCCGCACCAATGTCCGGACCCACCAGCGTGTACATACCTTCGAGGGGAATGTTCACTCCGTTTGCTGAGAGACCGGCAAGCCGGAAGACGATCATCCCTGATCTGCCATTCTGCCCCGCAGGTTTAACCGCAGTCACGATTGCGTCCACTGATATGCCGCGATGCGCAATCATCTTGCCATTCACGATCAGATTCTGATCGAGCAGCACGTAGAAGTGATCCCCCACATTCGCTGTCTCTGATGAGAGCCGATTTCCGGTTTGCAGGCGAATCGGCGTTCCCTTCGGCACCGTCGAGCCGCTGATCGCTTCGTCGGGCGGCAAAGGAGTGGGCGCTCCACTCAGGGTGTAGTTGCCCGCCACAATTGGACTCGGAGCCTTTCCAGGTTCGACAGCAAATGCCTGAACCCGCGTGTTGCCCAGGATCGGGATAGGTGTCTCGTATTTCGGTGAAGTCTCTGTTGGAGTCCATCCGTCAGCCGTGTAGTAGATCACTGCATTCGGATTGGGGCTGGTCAGGATCACCACAGTTCCTGGTGCGACTTCCTTCGGGCCAGGCAGAAAGACGGGCGGCTTGGCGCAGCGGCAATCGGCCTGTCCGCGGTAAGCATCATTCACCACCTGCACGCCCCCCTGCTGCGGCAGCCCCGAGCGTGACAGCGAAGAGGTGGGCACAGAAGTTGCCGCACCCGTGCCGTGCAGTGCGGGCTGGCTCAGTTGGACCGACTCCCCAAACGCCTGGCCCGAAGCGCTGCGGGCAAGAACGAGGGCACAAAACATGACGAGAGGCGTAGCTTTCATAGGCACCCTTCGCTGGGGACTGTTCTCTCTCAGAACAGCAGAATCCGCCCTGAAAACGCAAGCGCAATCTGCGGATCGCGGGTTACCTGCAGAGCTAGTGGAGCCTGCGTCCGGTACCCTCCATCGCGCCATCCACCACTGCTTTGGCCACCCCGCAGTTCGACATGAACCGCACGAGGGGTCCCGTCAGGCTGCCTGTCATTTGATCCCTTTCAGCCGCGAAAAGATCACTCGAGGACTCACCGATCACGGCGCTCTGTACCGGTCCGCTAGCCTGCGACTCCAGGATCATCGCCGTTAGCTTCCGCGCGACGGGTAATTCGAAGCTTTCCGCCACGAACACCATCTTGTCCTTTTGCGTTATCGTCACCGGGCCCTCATTCGTTGTCCAGACCTTCTCCGTCATGCCATCAGCCGTGTTTGCATCCTTCGCCGCCGAATTGTCCGGCTTCACTCCGGCATACTTGCGCCCCAGTTCGTCTGCATAAAGACTCGCGAACGCCTCCGCAGATTTCTCGTTCTTCCAGACCGAGAGATAGAAGAAGGCCAGGGACTTGGTGGTGGCCTGTTCTGCCGGAGTTGCATTCAGCCGCTGCCCGGCCCAGTAGATGCCTCCATCCCATGCCGGGGGAAGATCCCGCGCCGCCTTCTCCCCGCCAAACAGGTTCGCAAGAATCTGTACGTCGAGTGCGCCCACCTGGCCGATGTCGTAGGGCCGGTACTTCGCATCCAGCAACGCGTGAATATCAGGTAAGTAGGGAACTGATGCTAAGTGCCCGCGTTCATACTCCCGCGGATTCATGATCTCCCACGTTGAAGATGGAGGCCGATCCAGCGCACCCGTGAACGCAGCAGCCTGCCCACGGTCCATCCACAGATCCTGTTCGAAGCTCAGCCCCTCGCGATAAGGAAACAGAAGCGATTCCGAAAGCAACAGCGGAGCACGCGCCAGCACCGGCGAGTCCTCTGAGCCGTTCATTCTTTGCTTGATGATCTCTACCACCTCAGGATCTCCAACCAGGCTTTTGCCCATCGGCTTCAAGATGTTGTCCATCATCACCGCCGTCGCCTGTCCCTCGGTCACCGCGTCACGAGCGGTGTCAATTTCATCCTTCGATAGGTGATCGCGATCCTCTGCGGATGTGAGTGACACATCAGGCGGCGTCTGGTCGCTCCACTTTTCCAGGTTCACATGCTGATCCTGCAGTGCATGGGTAAGCTCGTGCGCGAGAACCGATTTTTGCTCATCGACGGAAACCCAATCCAGCAGATTTACAGACTTCTCCTTGGGATCGTAGTACGCGGCGATCTGTTCTTTCAGAAGCGCCAGCAGAAATGGTTTGAGATCAAAGTCGCGATCGAGCAGGCCGAACTTCTTCAGCACAATCTCGCTTCGCTGCATTCGCTTTGAGTCCTCATCGTCTTCAAACTTCTCTTTCAGGTACTTCTCCACCGCGGGTCGCGTCGTGAGTTGCCGCTTGACCTCACTCTTGATCGGCAGCCCCGTCTCCTGCGACGAAAACTGGATGAGCTGATCCACAAGCCCGAACAGCTGCTTAGCCTCTTCTGGAGTGATGTGAGTCTCGGCCTTGGCAGCGGAATCTGGCTTGCTTTGCTCGGGAGATTGCGTGCCTGTTCCGGACGGCCTTCCAGCAGGCACCGGAGTCTTTGGATCGGGCGGCGCCTGGGTTGCCGGCGATTGTGCTGGGGACTGTCCGATCAGCAGGCAAAGCCCCGCAACCAGCGTCAGTATGCCCCCATGTAAACTGCTCATTTCGTGCCGCTTGCCCATTTATGCTCCTTAAGGTTCGGGGACTCCCGTCCTGCCGCGATCAGCATCTAGTCCCAAGGCTATAATCAGGATGCGTCACGGCGCGATCACATTCGAAGGATTCGCGCTGGATCAATGCAACTCCCCTATGACTGATCATCTTGCCGTTTCCGCCATTCTCACTCCGCTTGCAGCTCAACTCAGCGCCGGTACCAACAAACCTGAACTGATCGAATTTCGGGGAGCCATGACCCCCCAGCGATTGGACGCTCCAGCTCTGGAAACAGCGGCTCTGGCCAGACAGGCTGCAGCCCACGATCTCGGTTGGATGCGACGGGTGGCGGTTCGAGGTGAGGATGGACCTCGCTGGCTGAGCGGCATGGTCACAAACAGCGTCAAAGACATTCCCGAGAATGGCGGCGCGTGGAACCTCGTCCTCAACGCCCAGGGCCGCATTCAGGGTGATCTGACCGTGTGGCGTGACGGCGAGTCCCTGGAAATCGAGATTGCCGCAGACCAGTACGACAAGCTAATGGCGCACCTCGATCACTTCATCATCATGGACGACGTGGAACTCATTCCGCACGATGTGGCCGCCGAAACCGCAGTTGGAGTGACCGGTCCCAAAGCCTCTGAGGTTCTGGTCCGCATGGGCCTGCCTGTCCCCGCTGAAGAGATGACCAGCATTCGTTGCGAGTGGAACGGCTTCAACCTCATCATCCGCCGCACATTCGGTACTCTTGCCCAGCACTTCGAAATCCGCGCTCCAATCGCAGGTCTCGCTCTTCTCTGGCGAGCGCTCTCCACCGCCGGAACCATTCCCGTCGGCGTTGCGGCGGTCGACGCCTTTCGCATCGCCGAGGGCATTCCCGTCTACGGCGTGGATATCGCCGAACGCGATCTGCCCCAGGAAACCTCGCAGATGCGCGCCTTGCATTTCAATAAGGGGTGCTACCTGGGCCAGGAGATCGTAGAGCGTATACGCTCCCGCGGGAACGTCCATCGCCATCTTCGCCAGCTCGAACTTGACGGCCCTCTTCCCAACGCCGGAACGGAACTCCTGGTCGACGGCGCCGCCGCCGGTCAGATCACCAGCGCCTCCGAACTGCTGCTTGAGAACGGAAATCGCCGCTTTGCGCTCGCCATGATCCGCAGTGAGGCCGAGGTAAAGAACCAGCCGCTCACCTACGGAGCCACTCTCGGAACCGCCAGGATCCTGACCCAACCGCCTGAACTGTGATTCGAAGCCGTGCAGGCCTATATCATCAAAATTGACGGATATTTGAATTATGAGCGACACACCAAAATTCGAAGTTATTGACCGCCGCAAGATGAAGAAGGAAGAGGAGCAGGAATCTCCTTCCTCCCAGCCGGCCGCCGCCACTCCCGCTCCTGAGCCCGAACAGAAATCCGCTGGGCCGCGGCTCGTTCAGACGAGTGCGCCCGAGCCCGAAGCCGCCAAGCCGCTCAGCCCGGAGCCGCCCCCCGATGCTGCAGAAGATGAACTCGCGGGTGAAATGCCTCCCCTGCCCAGCGCCGAAGAGATGCGTGAGCAGGAGTCAGCCTATGCGGCATCCGCCCAGCGTGTCGAAGATCTTCTCCGCGCTCAAAATCCCACCATGGGTGCCCAGCCGCCCATCAAGTTCGAGCACCTCGTCCAGCAACTCTACCTCTCTGCGCTCATGCAGATGGGTGCCGCTACACCGGAAGGCCAGCGCCCCCGCGTGGACATTATCGGAGCCCGCCAGAGCATCGATCTGCTGGGTGTCCTGGATGAAAAGACAAAGGGCAATTTATCCGACATCGAAGCGCGCATGCTCGAGACTGTGCTCTTCGAACTACGCATGACCTTCTTGGAACTCAGCAAAATGATCTCCCTGCAAGGCGTGCAGGCCCCGCCTCCCAAGCCGGAAAAGCATTAGCAATCATGGAGGGGCGGCTCACATTCCTGGGCACAGGAACTTCCATGGGAGTTCCGACCCTTGGCTGCGATTGTGCCGTTTGTACCTCTGCCAATCCCCACGACCGCAGACTGCGTCCATCCATTCTGCTTGAATGGCATCATGATGGGCGCGATCGCGTTGTCCTCATCGACACCGGCCCGGACTTCCGCGAGCAGGCGCTACGAAATAAACTCACCCGCGTCGACGCCGTCTTCTACACTCACGGCCACGCGGACCACATCTTCGGTCTCGACGACCTTCGCCCCATCAGCTTCACCGTTTCGCGCGAGGGCGGCCGCATCCCGCTCTACGCATCCCCTGAAACAGAAGAGACCCTTCGGCGCGTTTACGACTACACCTTCTCGCCCGACGCTACGTATCCGAACCGCCCACGCGTCCAGATCGAGCCACTCAGTGATTCCACCTGCGCCTTCGGTGTAGAGTTCCGTCGGGTTCCCATCCTTCACGGCCATCAGCAGATCAGCGGCTTCCGCTTCGGACGCATTGCCTATCTCACCGACGTGAGCGATATACCGGAAGAGAGCTTTGCGTTGCTCACCGGGCTCGATCACGTGGTCCTGTCAGCGCTTCGCCACAAGCCGCACCCCAGCCACGCCACCGTCGAGCAGGCCGTCGGATGGGCGCAACGCATCGGAGCAAAGCACACCTGGCTCACCCACATCGCCCATGAACTCGGCCACGAAGAAACCAATGCCAGGCTCCCCGACAGCATTCGCCTTGCGCATGACCAGTTGAGTTTTTCAGTTGAACTCGGAGCCGGCTGCGCATGACAGAAAGAACCGTCGCGACCGTCTCCGTCTATCGATCTCTTGCCGAGATCCCAGGAGACTTCGGTCCATCCATCGCAGCAATCGGCAACTTCGACGGGGTCCATCGTGGCCATCAGGAGATCCTCGGAGCCGCTGCAGCCGAGGCCCGCGACCGTGGAATGAAATCAGTCGCTATCACCTTCGATCCTCACCCAGCACAGTTGCTCTATCCCAAAGTTGCACCCAAGCTGCTGACGTTTTTGCCGCAGAGAATCAACTTGATGGCACGCACTGGCGTGGATGCGATCTTTGTCTTGCCCTTCAACGCCGAGCTCTCACGCATTTCCGGCCACGATTTTGTTCGCGACATTCTCGTGGGACGCCTGGGCATACGCGGAATTCACGAAGGCGCCAACTTTCGCTTCGGTCACGGAGCAAAAGCCGGTGTCAGCGAACTTCGCGCCTTCGGTGAACAATTTGGATTCAGGGTGGATGTCCATCAGGCTGTCTGCATTCACAACGTGGAAATCTCCAGCTCCGCAGTACGAAGCACAATAGCAGCCGGCGATGTTCGCCGCGCCCGCTGGATGCTTGGCCGCGTATTCGGCGTGCACTCCAATCCCGCGAAAGGCCGAGGCGTCGGCACAAAGCTTCTCGTACCTACAATTAATCTTGCGCCCTATGAGGGTCTGCTTCCCGGCGCGGGCGTCTACGTTACCCGTCTCACCGTGGGCGATCGTTGCTTTCAGGCTGTCACCAACGTCGGCAACCGCCCCACCTTTGAGGGTGTCGGCTTTGGCGTCGAGACTCACATCCTCGATTTCCAGCCGATCGACCTCTCCGACGATACTCCTCTCTATCTCGAATTCCTCTTCCGTTTGCGCGGCGAGATGAAATGGCCCTCCACCGAGGCTCTGAAGACCCAGATCTTCAAAGACGTCTCTCGTGCACAGCGCTACTTTCGCCTGCTCAAATCTGATCGCTCAGCAAACACAGCCTGATATTGTTCGTTACCGGTGCGCCGCCTCACGCGTTACTTCGGATAGGTTCACAAAGAAATCCCAATCCCTCTCACAAAATTGATTGCAAGCGCGCAATGCAAGTTCTAAGATCGTGTCGCTCGTTCTCCGGGCAATCAGCAAGAGCGATTCTGCTCAAGAGCAAAAAACAAAATTAATGGAGGCCGTCCATGGTTCATGCCAGTTCTATGAGCCCACTCTCTTTGCGTTCAATTGTGTTTCCCCTCGCCGCATCTGCGTTCTTGCTCCTTTCTGTCCCGAGCCTCAGCGCTGCTACCCTCTGCGTGAATCCCGCGGGATCCGGCGGATGCAACACCAGCATCAATGCCGCCATTGCAGCAGCCTCCGCGGGCGACACCATCCGAGTAGCATCTGGCACATACAAGGAAGATGTCGTCATAACCAAATCACTCTCGCTGGTCGCATGGGATCATACAAAGCCCGTGATCGATGCAACCGGCCTGAGCAACGGAATCTTCATCAACGGCATGTCCGCCGCACCCGCTTCCGGAGTCTCAAATGTTTTGATCTCCGGCTTTGAGGTCGAGAACGCCAACTTC
>Ga0105240_10014946_pt1 | contig 10575 bp, 11 predicted proteins | sample KBSC54metaG_FD_80426 | JGI IMG/M metagenome (GOLD analysis project Ga0105240, IMG submission 80426) | Corn rhizosphere microbial communities from Kellogg Biological Station, Michigan, USA - KBS C5-4 metaG | ecosystem: Host-associated > Plants > Roots > Rhizosphere > Soil | place: Michigan, USA...
AGCCGGCGGTCGGTTCATCTGCTATAATAATTTGCGGATTGCCCAATAGCGCCTGCGCAACTCCAAACCGCTGGCGCATACCGCCCGAAAATGTGCTCACCGCTTTTTTGCGGTGCTGGTATAAATTGGTTTTGTGAAGTAATGCGTTTATTTGCGCTTTCCGTTCAGCGGCGCTACCGATGCCTTTTAACACAGCAAGATGGTTGAGCAGCGCATCGGCTGAAATTTTCGGATACACTCCGAAATCCTGCGGCAGATAGCCGAGCTGCTTTTTTATGTAAACCGGGTCCCTTAATACGTCCGCACCGTTAAAAGTTATAGATCCCGCGTCGGGTGATTGTAGCCCGGCGATGGTTCGCATTAAAGATGATTTACCCGCGCCGTTAGGCCCAAGCAGGCCGAACATGCCATTAGTTAGCTGTAAGGAAATATTGTTAATAGCCTTTACGCCATTTGAATATGTTTTATTGAGATTAGTTATTTTTAATGTATTCATTGTTTTATTTTCAAAAAGTTTAAGCAATAGGATTCCAGGCTGCCGATTGGCAGCAATTTTTTTGTTTATATGTGTTGGTGGATTACTCTTCTACAAATTCCAGGATGTCTCCCGGCTGGCAACTCAGCACCTTGCAAATGGCTTCTAACGACTCGAAGCGAATACCCTTAGCCTTACCTGTTTTTAATATAGATAAGTTAGCCGGGGTAATACCCAGTATTTCTGCCAATTCTTTTGATTGCATTTTGCGTTTGGCCAGCATTACATCAAGGTTTACAATAATTGGCATAGTTAAAAAATTAAGTCTTGTTCGTTTTGCAGGTGTAAACCGCGGCTAAAAATTACGGCCATAAAGTAAGCGAATATTCCCAATACTGCGTGAAGCAACGCCAGTGTAACAACCACCTGCACCTCGTACGCGTAAATAATATGCATTATTAAAAATGGGACAGGCACGAGGAAGTTCAGTCCATAAAACACCTGCAATCTTTTTACGCCTTTGCCGGTAAATAATTTCTGTTCGCGAAATGTCTGGAAAATATTTCCCAGCAGCCAAAAAAACAAGCCATATAAGCCGATAATAGCTATCATCTCGAACACATAAGGAAACGCGAGATCGTCGCCAAGTAAAAAACGGGTTTGAGTGAACGGGTAGTTTATTATAAACCGTTTGCCCCCATCCGTTATATGTACCAAAGTATCCTTAAATATAAAACATACAATACAGTATACAGCCGTGGCCAAATACGGTATTGCAAACACCCTCGAAAGATAAAGCAAGCCTGTTGCTATATAACGCACCTTATTCATAAAATCTTAATTTCTGTAAATGTATAATTAATTATTGTAAAACAATAATTAATTATCAAATAACACAAATCAAATTCAATCATTTACATATTATACGCTAAGCCGTAAATGTGATTTTGCGCAAAGAGGTATAGGGAAATCAGGCAGATTCAATGAAATGCCATATATTTTTTAGTAATTTCGAAACCGGAAGATTTTCGCCCTGATTGAGATTAATGAAGAAGATAGCATTTTTTATAGCAACATTGCTTTTGGCAATAAGGGTAACCGCGCAGGCTGAACCTGTAAATTACGTTACCGCCATAACCAAATTCACCCAATATTATAACCACGACCAGCCGGATAGCATCTTTTCGATGTTTAGCGCCGAATTGAAAAATGTATTGCCGCTTGATAACTTTAAGCCAACAACCATCCAGCTTAAGTCGCAATATGGCAATTTGCTTAAAACGGAATTCGTTAGCCTTTCCCAGTCGCTGGCAGTTTACAAGGCCACTTTTCAGAACAGCACGTTTTTGCTAAACCTGGCGCTGAATACTAAAAACCAGTTGAACGGATTAACGCTTGGGCAATATAAAGAAGACAGACATAGCGGCATTACGCTGGATCCTGCACTCGAGGAAACGCCTATCACGCTAAAAACGTTAACCGCCACTATTTCGGGCTCGTTAGTAATGCCTAAAAATCCGTCAGGCAAAATACCGGTAGTGTTGATTATTCCCGACGCCGGGGCGACCGACCGGGATGGCAACAACGCGAAAACCGGGCTTAACGGCAACACCTATAAAATATTGGCCAACGACCTTGGTAAAAACGGCATAGCTACCGTGCGGTATGACAAACGCCAGGTAGGCGCCAGTACTACCAAAGGCAAAGAGTCGGAATTAAGAATTGAGGATTATGGTGATGACGTGCTGGGCCTTTTAAATATGCTGAATGAGGACCAGCGTTTTTCGAAAATTATCACTTTCGGTCATGGCCAGGGTGCGCTTGCCGCAGGATTGGCGTTTAATGATTCGCCTGCAAAAGCTTTTATAGCTGCAGAATGGCCGGCAGAAAATGCCGATGTGATATTAAAGAATCAGTTAAAAGGCAAGGCACAGTTTTTACAGGATGAGTTTAAAACATTCCTGGATAGCTTACGAAAGGGAAAAACAACGCCAAATATCGACCCGGCGCTATACTTTATAGCAAGCCCCAACATGCAAAACTTTATCATGTCATGGTGCCGTTATGACCCTTTGAGAGGTATAAAACGTATAAAAGCGCCAATGCTGTTAATACAAGGCACTACTGATTTAGCTGTACCAACCGAAAATGGCCGGAAGCTAAAAAAAGCAAAGTCTGACGCTACGCTGGTAGAGATAAAAGGCATGAACCATATTTTAAAAGAGGCGCCGGCTGACGAAGAAAACAATTACGCCACCTATGATAAGCCGGATTTACCGCTTAAACCAGAGCTGGTGCCTGCGCTGGTGGAGTTTATAAATAAGGTACGCTAGAACCGGGATTAAGGGATTTAAGCGATTTTAACGGATGGCATTCTTAGATTTGTCAACTTTTAAAAAGTTGACAAATCTATTCTATAGACTAAGACTACGAACTTTTCCAATCTCCCAGCACTCTTCTAACGGCTATAATTTCGCCGACATGATATGAGTTATGGTCGGCTATCTGTAAAGCCTCGCGAAGGATAGATTGCCCGTCTCCGTGTTCAAGCGGCTGATAAATATCGCTGTGTTCAAGCAGTTCGATAAATTCATCCAAATCGCTGTCAATTTGTTCCAAAGCCCCCTTCCATATATCCTCGCTGGCTGGTGCGCTTTCCTGAGGCCAATAATCGTCGGGCCATTTTGGCGACTCGTGGTTGGCGTCTTTACTAAACTGCAGCATATCCCATTGCGCTATGCGGATATGTTCAACCAATTGCCAGATGCTGTAGGGCATATTAGGCGCTTTCACGCCGCGCAATTCTGGCTTAAGGCCTTTAATTGCATCATGAAAAGAAGCGTGCGCGTTGCCGCCGAGCAATAGTTTGATCAATTCGTCTGTTAATATTTTATGCTGATTGTCCATAGGTAGTTTTTAAAGTCAACAAATATCGGTGTAATTAGTTGGAAAAAGTTTATTACTGTGCTTATCTATAAAGAAGTTTTCAATCAAAATATTATTGAATTACCCCTTGACAAGCCACGGCAAATTGCCCTAATATTGTATGTTTGTATTCTCACAAAATACACTCACAATGAAAAAAGTTACCGGCATAGGCGGCATATTCTTTAAATGTGCGGACCCGGCAAAAATGAAAGAATGGTATGCAACGAATCTCGGCTTTCCGGTTACCGACTATGGTACCATGTTTAAGGGTCGTGATATAGATAACCCGGAAAAAACTCACTACACCGTTTGGAGCCCTTTTTCACAGAACACCAAATATTTCGAGCCATCGGAAAGAGATTTTATGATCAATTACCGTGTAGAAAACATCGAAGCGTTGGTTGAAGAACTAAAAACCGCCGGAGTAACTATCGTGGACGAGGTTGCAACTTATGAATACGGCAAATTCGTGCATATCCTGGACCCTGAAGGTAACAAAATAGAACTATTCGAACCCGCGGGTGAATAAGCTTTAATTTCCTGTAGTTTTTATCTTTTTATGTAAAACTTGCATCGCATATTTACATTAGTTGGCTTATTCCGGCTAAAAGTTTTAAGTTTATCATTCAAATTATAAAACTGATACCCCGGTGATAAAAAAACTGTTGTATACTGCCTGCGTTGGCTTTCTTGCGCTGATTGGCTGCAAGAAGGATGGCTCATCCGTTGGCGCCCTGCCCGGTAAAGATGATGCTGCTTTTGCTATTTATGAAAATTCTTTTTTAGAAGGATTGTGGAAGCTGGACCCGGACTGGGCAACTTCTGTTGGCTACCATAAATACGACAGCGTGCTGTTTGTGCCCGACGATAAGCTGCGCGACAAGCTGGTTACCTATGCCAAGGTGCAAATAGATTCATTGAGCCGGTTCGAGGTGAATACATTAACCGAATCCAACAAAATGGATTACCGGATAATGCAAAGCCAGATGGAGGCGCTGGAATGGCGCATACAACAACTAAAGGAATATCAATGGAACCCGGCTTCGTACAATGTTATCAGCACGTTCGCTTATATCCTTAATGAACATTACCAGCCGCTCACCCAGCGCATGCGCCACTTTTATCAAAAGATGGCCAATATACCAGCCTATTATAAAGAGGCGCAAAAACATATTAAAAACCCTGTTGCCGAATTGGTAAGCCTTGCGGTAACTCAACATCTTGGTGGCGTGGGTATTTTCGAAAAGGATTTTGCCGATTCACTGAAAAAGACAAATATCCCGGCAGCAGAGCAAAAGCAAATGCTCGATCGCGCCAAAGTATCTGCGGATGCAATAAAAGCTTATGCCGAATGGTTGAAGGCATTGAAGAACGACAGGCCGCGTAGCTTTCGGTTAGGGAAAGAACTTTACGAAGCGAAATTCAAAAACGACATACAGTCTGATTTTACCGCGCAGCAGATTTACAACTCGGCAGTTGAACGTAAAAAATATCTTCACCGCGAAATGGCAAAAATCAGCAGAAAGCTATGGCCGAAATATTTTGGCACTGCTGCTATCCCTGCCGATTCGCTCGAGCTGATTGCAAAGCTAATTGACACTATTTCGTCTAAGCATGCTGAACCCGGCGATTTTCAATCGACAATAGAAAAAACTATTCCTAAACTAACTGCTTTTGTAAAATCAAAAGATTTAATAACCCTCGATCCCTCAAAACCGTTAGTGATACGCAGGGAGCCGGGATATATGTCGGGCGTGGCAGGCGCTTCCATGAGCTCGCCGGGGCCTTATGATAAAGGGGGCAATTCTTATTTTAATTTTGGCAGTTTGTCAGGCTGGCCGGCCGCAAAGGCCGAGAGTTATATGCGCGAATACAATAACTATACGCTGCAGATACTTTGTGTTCATGAAGCTATACCAGGTCATTATGTACAATTATTGTACGCTAATAAAGCGCCAAGCCTGATTAAATCCATATTCGGCAATGGCGCCATGGTTGAGGGCTGGGCCGTGTACAGCGAAGAGATTATGCTTGATAATGGCTTTGGAGGTGACGACCCGGAGATGCGCCTGATGTGGTATAAATGGCACCTGCGCTCGGTTTGCAATACCATCCTGGACTACGCTGTACATACCCAAAATATGACGCAGCCTGATGCATTGAAGCTGTTGACACATGAGGCGTTCCAGCAGCAGGCCGAGGCGGAAGGCAAATGGCAACGCGTAACCGTAAGCAGCGTACAGCTGGATAGCTATTATACCGGCTATAAGGAAATAATGGATTTGCGCAACGACTGGAAAAAGAAAGTGGGCGATAAGTATAAATTGAAGGAATTTAACGAGAAGCTTTTAAGCTACGGCAGCGCGCCGGTTAAACTTATTAAGGATGCCATGCTGGCTAAAGGAACGGACAATAATTCCGGTAAATAATAGTAAGTCGCTCCAAAAAAACATTCCTTTGAATACTAACGGCTTGAATGGTATAACAATTGCAAACTAATGGTGACTTATAGTTATAGTTAAAACCTGGATTGTACTATAAAGCAATGATTTTAGATAAAATTGCCGCTTAGATAATTAAAATCCCTGTTTTTACCAACATGTGTTAGTAACCATCCAAGTCGGCACGATTTTATTTTTAAATATTGGTAGAATAAATTTCCCCAATACGGGTAATTTATTCTACGGTTTCCTCATTTATAAATTCCCCAAATAATTTCAAAAAAATCAAAAGTTTAGCTGCTTTAATGTAAGTGTGCTTTTTATGACTTGGGTACGATTTTTGCAATCTTGTAAGCGTTAAATTATTGTATATTTTACGTTTACAACAAAATCCCTATATCATGAATACGCTTGCAATTATCGGAATAGCTATACAGGCAATACCGGTGTTTTTTATCATCAAAACAAGTATTACCATGATAAAAAATAAAACCCTGTATTAATTAATAATATAGTCTATTATATTTTTATTTAGTGGCAAAATACCATAGTTAACTCCCGCCCATCCGGCGGGAGTTTTTTTATTTATTTTTTTGAAACCTTAGCATATCCGCTCCCGTAAAAGACGCCGAGTGAAAATTTAATGATAATGCTAATTCAGTAATAGCCGGAGTTGAGAGACCGGCTATTGCTGTTTATAGGGCTTTCTGTTCCCTTCCAGACCTTTCCCGACGTCTCTGCAAATAACATTACTATCTTAGCAGTAAACACGTGTATGTTATGAAATCTGTTATATTATTCTTAGCGTTTGTCGCTGCTATTGCATGTTGCAAAGCGCAAAAATTTAAACCGGCATTAAATCTTGTAAAAGACAATATTTATTACCTGTCGGCCAATTCAAATTCTACCATAACGCAAACCATTAGCGGGCAGCAGAATAAAATAAACATCACCCTGAACTGGAAAATGAGCTTTAAAGTTACTGTTGTAGCAGACTCGCTTTATTCCCTGGATGCAAGCTATCAATCCTTATCTGTAAAGATAGAGCAAGCAGCCGGGCTTGTAGATTTTGATTCAAAAAGAAACGACCCGCAAGACAAGCCGTCGATGGTATTTGCAGCCATTATAAACAAGCCATTAAAAGTAGAAGTCACCAAAAGCGGAAAAGTAAAATCAGTTTCTGATGCGGGCAAGTTAATACGGGATGCGATTGCTAGTGTGCCGCAGTTGGATACCACGCAACAGGCGCAGGTGAAAGCGCTGCTAACGCAATATTTTGAACCGGAAACATTAACAGGTTACATCGAAACTGGTGTATCAATTTTCCCTGCAGCGCCTGTAGCTAAAGATGATAAATGGATAATTGACATTAAAAGGGGGACACCGGCAAAGATGACTTTCAACATAAACTACCAGCTCACAGATATTGTTAAGGACCTTTACCTGGTACACGGCGAGGGTAAGCTATCTACCGATAAAAATGCAAGCCCAGTACAAATTAACGGCATGCCTGTAAAATACAATTTGAACGGATCATTAATATCTGATATAAGGCTTGACAAAACTACGGGCTGGGCTTCGAGCATCAGGACTACACAATTAATGGTTGGCGATATGCAAATACAGGATAATACGCAGTTGCCCGGCGGTATGAGCATACCTGTTTCATTCAATACGGATGTCACTATCTTGGGAAATTAGTTTTATTTTTAGCGAGAAGCTTAGAAGGAGGAAAAAACGATGACGATAGCAGTATGAAATATAAATGGGACAACCAAAATGTGCTTGACTATGCCAGGGAAGAAGGTAAGCAGCAAGGCAAACTTGAAGAAGCTCGGGAAATTGCGCGCACATTTAAGAAAATGGGATTGCCATTAAAAGATATCGCAAAAAGGTACCGGCTTATCTATCGAAGAAATAGAAAAACTTTAACATTGAACGCCATCGAACCTTATAAAAAATGGCCTGAATGATTAATTCAGGCCATTTTATTTGTATTTAATTTATCTCCAGTATCCGCCAACCCAAACATAACCGTGGTGATGATGCCTCCAGCGGCCGGCTACCCAAACCGCATGTGGGCGTGGCGGCTCGGCCCAATAACCTTCTTTGTACACATACGTACCGCCACTTGGCACCCATTCCTCAGACACCCATACATGACGTGGAGTTGGGCGTACCGGTCGTGCTACCACTACTGCATGCGGACGGCCTAAGCGTGCCCTTACTACGATTTGTGCTTCGCTGCTTGCTACCGCAAACAACGATATTGCTGATGCCAGCATTAATATTTTACCGTACTTTTTCATAAGTCGTTTTTTAATTTGTATGGTAGTATGACAAAGTTTGTAAAAAAGGGTTTAAAAAAGATTTCAAACTGTAATTCGTTTGGGTGGATGCGGGCAATTTTAATCACGGAGTTATATAGGGAAGAAAGGCTTTTTGATCGCAGATGTTAGCAGATAGCGCTGATGACGCAGATGTATGTCTGATATGTTTGATTTAACAGCACCTTAAATTATCAGCGTCACCTGCTGAAGCAGTTAACATCTGCGACTATTTTTTTCTCCGCGTTCTCCGTGCCTCCGCTGCGCCCTCCGTGGTTAAACTCAAACTTTATAGTAATATCCAGATAATAAATTCCGAAATCGAAATTCCTATTTCCGAAATCAACACTTATCTTCGCTTCTATGTCACCTGCTGAAGCAAAAACCCAAATTGAATCGCTTACCGCCGAATTAAAGCAGCATAATTACAACTATTATGTGCTGGCGATGCCCACTATTGCCGACTTTGATTTCGACCAAAAGCTGGAAGAACTGAGCGCGCTCGAAAAACAATATCCCGAATTTGCCGATCCTGATTCGCCTACTCAACAAGTTGGCGGCGATATCACCAAGGACTTTGTGACCGTTCGCCACCGCTGGCCGATGCTATCATTGGGCAATACCTACAACGAACAGGAATTGCTTGACTTCGACCAGCGCATCCGTAAAGCTATCGGCGATAACTTTGAATATGTATGCGAGTTGAAATTCGATGGTTTATCCATGAGCCTGACCTATGAAAACGGGCTGCTGGTTAGAGCAGTTACCCGCGGCGATGGCGTACAGGGCGATGACGTTACGACCAACGTACGCACCATACATACCATCCCGAAAAAACTTAAACACGGCGATTACCCGGAGGAATTTGAGATACGCGGTGAGGTATTTATGCACCTTAAAGCTTTTGAGCGCTTAAATAATGAGCGAATAGATGCAGGTGAAGTACCTTACGCCAATCCACGCAATTTTGCGTCAGGCACCATCAAAATGCAGGACTCAGCGGAGGTAGCAAAGCGCCCATTGGATTGCTTCCTGTACTTTTTGTACACAGAAAGACAATTGTTTAAAACCCATTGGGAAAGTCTTGAAGCCGTAAAAGGCTGGGGCTTCCATGTAAACGAGCAGAGCAAACTTTGCAGTACTATCGACGATGTCTTTGCGTTCATCAGTCATTGGGACAAGGCCCGTTTTGATTTGAGCTACGATATCGACGGTATCGTTATAAAAGTAAACAGCTACGCACAGCAGCAGGAACTTGGCTTTACGGCCAAATCGCCGCGCTGGGCCATAGCTTATAAATTTAAAGCCGAACAGGTACAAACTGAGCTATTGGCCGTTACTTACCAGGTTGGTCGCACCGGTGCAGTTACTCCGGTTGCTAATCTTAAGCCTGTGTTACTTGCTGGTACAACCGTTAAACGCGCTACTTTGCACAATGCTGACGAGATAGAAAAACGACTAATGCTGCATGAGCACGACTGGGTTTTTGTTGAGAAAGGCGGCGAGATAATCCCGAAAATCATCAGCGTAAATTTGGATAAACGCAGCCCGGACGCAAAGCCAATACAGTATGTTACCCATTGCCCTGTATGCGGAACCCAACTTATCCGCAAGGAAGGTGAAGCCGCATCATACTGCCCAAACGATGAGGACTGCCGTCCCCAGATAGTGGGCAAAATGCAGCATTTTATCAGTCGCAAGGCTATGAATATTGATGGATTGGGCGATGAAACCATCGAGACCCTTTACCAGCATCAATTCATCAGCCATATAAGTGATATCTACGAATTAAAAAGTCATGACGCCGACTTGAAAAAGATGGAACGCTTCGGTGAAAAATCCATCAATAACATGCTGGATGGTATCGAAAAGTCAAAAGAAATGCCTTTTGAAAAAGTGCTGTTTGGTTTAGGTATCAGGTACGTTGGCGAAACCGTAGCCCGTAAGCTGGCCGTGCATTTCAAAAACATCGACAAACTGGCTTCTGCCACTTTTGATGAGTTAATTACCGCCGAGGAGATTGGCGAACGAATTGCTTTAAGTATTATTGAATACTTCAGCGATGAAAAGCATAAAGAAGAGATAGCTAAGCTGAAAGAACAAGGGCTTCAGTTTGTAACGGTAGAAAAAGAGGTAAAACTGGCCAGCGAGAAACTAAGCGGACAAACATTTATTATTTCCGGTACGTTCGAAAAATCGCGTGATGAATTGAAGGATATTATTGAACAAAACGGTGGAAAAATATTGGGCAGCATATCGGCGAAGTTAAATTTCGTGGTGGCCGGGGATAACATGGGGCCCGCAAAATTAGAGAAAGCTCAAAAGCTGAATATCCCCATAATAAGCGATGAGGAGTTGTTCAAAATGCTTGAATAATCGACGTAAAATTTAGGTAAATTTAACT
>Ga0105240_10014947_pt1 | contig 10574 bp, 10 predicted proteins | sample KBSC54metaG_FD_80426 | JGI IMG/M metagenome (GOLD analysis project Ga0105240, IMG submission 80426) | Corn rhizosphere microbial communities from Kellogg Biological Station, Michigan, USA - KBS C5-4 metaG | ecosystem: Host-associated > Plants > Roots > Rhizosphere > Soil | place: Michigan, USA...
GAATTCGTGCTGATCGTCGATGCGCCGATCGAGCACGTGGCAGGAGCCGCCGTTGACGCGGATCGGCTGCTCGTGGCGCTGCTCGAGGAACTGCCCCCGGCGCGCGCGGCCAAGGTAGCGGCGGCAGTAACCGATCGACCGCGCGACGCGCTGTACGCGCGCGCGCTCGAGCTCCGGCGCGGAAAGTGAGGCGTCGTGCGGCGACCGAGTCTGCCACCCTTTATGCGCTGCCGGCCTGCACGCCGAGGTGACGTCCCAGCACGTCGGTGCGTTGCGCGAGCGATGCCGACCAGCCTTCGACGACGACGACGCCCTTCTCCATGACGAGGGCGCGATCGGTATGCGCGAGCACGAGCCGGTAGTTGCGGTCGACGAGCAGCGATGCGATGCCGGTCTGGCGGATCTCGTCGACGATGCGCCAGATCTCGCGGACGAACTGCGGCGCGAGTCCCTCGGTGGCCTCGTCGAGGATCAGCAGCTCGGGATTGGTCATCAGCGCGCGGCCGATCGCGAGCATCTGCTGCTCGCCGCCGGAGAGCTGATGGCCGCCGGCGGCGAGGCGTTCCCTGAGGCGCGGAAACGTCTCGAGCACGCGCTCGCAGGTCCACCCGGTACGCACGTCGGACGGTGGGCGCGCCGCGAACAGCAGGTTTTCGCGCACGCTCAGATTCGGAAAAATCCCGCGACCCTCGGGAACGTACGCGACGCCCATTCGCGCGATGCGGTGCGGCCGCTCGTTCGTGCAGTCGCGGCCTTGCACGAGTACGCTGCCGCCGCTGGCGCGCGTGAGTCCGATCAATGTGCGGATCAGCGTCGTCTTGCCCATGCCGTTGCGGCCGAGCAATCCGATCGCTTCGCCGGCGTTGATCGCGATCGATACGCCGCGCAGCACGTGGCTCTCGCCATAGTGCGCATGCAGGTCGCGCGCCTCGAGGAGCGCGCTCATCGCTTCTCGACGTGCGTCCGGCAAGGCGGCGGAACGTATTGCGGACATTGCCCTCAGACGCGCTCGGGTTCGCGCGTTTCCTCGACGTCGCCGAGGTACGCCGACTGAACTGCGGCATCGCGGCGAATGGCGTCGGGCTCACCGGACGCGATCACCGCGCCATTGACCATCACCGTGATGTGATCGGCGATGCGAAACACCGCATCCATGTCGTGCTCGATGAGCAGGATCGCGTGGCCGCGCCTCAAGCCGGTGAGCAGCGACAGCATGCGTTCGGTCTCTTCGGGACCCATGCCGGCCAGGGGCTCGTCGAGCAGCAGCACATGTGGCGCGGTGGCGAGGCACATCGCGATTTCGAGCTGGCGCTTCTGTCCGTGCGACAGCGTGCCCGCGACGCGATGCGCCTGCGCGGCAAGGCCTGCCTGCTCGATCGCCTGCTGCGCGAGTCGCGTGCTGTCCGGGCAGCGTGCGGCTGCGCTCCACCAATCGAGTGGATGCTGATAATGCGCCTGCGCGGTCAGCCGGCAATTCTCGAACACCGTCGAGCGCGCAAAGATCGTCGTGCGCTGATAGCTGCGGCCGATACCCGCGCGCGCGCGCCGTGGCTGCGGCCAGCGCGTCACGTCGCGCTGCTGCAGGTGAACGCGCCCCCCGCTGGGCGCGATTTCTCCGGCCAGCACGTTGACCAGCGTCGATTTGCCGGCGCCGTTCGTGCCGATGACCGCATGCACTTCGCCCCGCGAAACCGACAGCGAGACGCGGTCGACGGCAGTGAGCCCGCCGAAGCGGCGCGATACTTCGCTTGCAGTCAGCAGGATGTCATCCGGCATGCGGGACGGGCGCGTGAGCGCGGCGCCATTGCGTCGGAAGCCCGATGACGCCGTTCGGCATCATCGCGACGCACGCGATGATCGTGAGCCCGAGCGGAAGCTGCCAATGCCGCGCAAACGCTCCGAACAGCGCTTCCGACTGGAACAGCTCCTTCAGCAGCACGAACAGGAACGCGCCGAGGACCGGGCCCCGCAGCGTGCCGATGCCGCCGAGGATCAGCATCAGCAGCACCGCGCCCGACTGGTGCCACGCGAGGATTTCGGGATTGACGAATCCGTCCTTGATCGCGTGCAGAAACCCGGCGACGCCCGCCAGGCCGCCGGCGAGCGTGAACGCCGCAAGCTTGTACGGATACGTGGAAAAGCCCGCCGCCCGCATGCGCTGCTCGTTGGCGCTAATGCCGGCGAGCGCGTGTCCGAAGCGCGAACGACCGACGAGCGCGAGCAGCGCGTACACGGCGCAAAGGCAGCCGAGGACCGCGTAGTAGAACGTGCGCGGCTTGTCGAGATCGAGCAGCGTGAAGCCGCCGATCGCGAGCACCGGCTTGGCGTAGAGATAGCGGCCGTCGCTGCCGCCGGCGAACGGCATGTCGTGGAAGACGAAATAGGCCATCTGCGCGAACGCCAGCGTGACCATGATGAAATAGATGCCGCGCGTGCGCAGCGACAGCGCCCCGATCGCGAGCGCCGCGAGCGCCGTGACGATCACGACGGCCGGCAACAGCCATGCGAGCGAGGGTGCTGCCGCATTCGGCGCAAGCAGGGCCGTCGCATACGCGGCAATGCCGAAGAACGCCGCATGTCCGAAGGACACGAGCCCGGTGCGCCCGACGAGGAGCTCGAGCGACAGGGCGAAGATCGCGAGGATCATCGTTGTCAGCACGAGATCGATGTAGAACTTTCCGCCCACGTGCGGGAACACGGCGAGCGCGACGAGCGCGACGCCGAGCGGCCAGACACGTGCCGTGATCGCATGCGTGGGCGTCATTGCGGCGCGGCGGAGGCGGCAGCCGCAAGCGTGGGGGTCGTCATCATCCCGTCCGGAAGAGCCCTTCGGGCCGCCACAACAGGATCGCCGCCATCAGGACGTACACGAGGATCCCCGCTGTCTGCGGGATGAATACCTTGCCGAAGGTGTCGGCGAAGCCGACGAGGAGCGAGGCGAGCAACGCGCCGCGGATCGAGCCGATGCCGCCGATCACGACGACGACGAACGAGATGATCAGCACCTGGTTGCCCATGCCGGGGTACACGGACGAAACCGGCGCGGCGATCATGCCTGCGAATACGGCGAGCGTCACGCCGGCAGCGAACACGATCCGATACAGCAGCCGGATGTCGACGCCGAGCGATTGCGCCATCTCGCGGTTCGTGGCACCCGCGCGTATCGCCATGCCGAGCCGCGTGCGCGCGATGATCGCGTAGAGGCCGAGCGCGACGGCGACGCATACGCCCGACATGAACAGGCGGTACACCGGATACGTCATGACGTGGCCGAGCGGAACGCTGCCGGCGAGCCAGGCAGGCGGCGCCACGCCGTGCACGTCGTCGCCGACCAGGATGCTGCGAAGCTCCTCGAATACGAGGATCAGTCCATAGGTCATCAGTACCTGCTGCAGATGATCGCGTTCGTACAGATAGCTGACGAACCCCCATTCGAGCAGGTAGCCGAATGCGACCGACAGCATGAGGCCGATCGCAAGCGCGGTAAAGAAACCGCCGCCGAGGTGCGCGGCGACCCACGGCGCGAGCGCGTACGCGAGGTAGGCGCCGATCATGTAGAAGCTGCCGTGCGCGAGATTGATCACGCCGAGGATGCCGAAGATCAGCGTCAATCCACTCGCGACGAGGAACAGCAGCAGCCCGTACTGGACCGCGTTCAGGCACTGGACGAGAAATATCGCGAAGTCCATCGAGGTAGCTCGGTGCGATCGGCGCCGCCCAATCACCGTTGCGCCCGGCCGGCGGGCGCAACGCGTCGCCAGGGTCTTGCTACATCCTGCAGCCCGGCGACGGATCGGCGAGCGCCTTGACCGCGACGCCTTCGACCCTGTTCTCGTTGCCGATGACCTTGCGCAGGTAGATGTCCTGCACCGGATCGTGCGACTTCGACAACGTGAACATCCCGCGCGGGCTGTCGATATGTGCGCTTTCGATCGCGGCGACGAGCTCCTTGCGCCTGGCGACATCGCCCTTCACCGCGGTGAAGCCCGCGTCCAGCATCTGCGCGGCGTCATAACCCTGCACGGCGTACACGTCGGGATTCGTCTTGTACGCCTTGCTGTAGTCGGCGCGAAACGCCTTGTCCTTCGGCAGATCGAGCCCGTCGGCGTAGTGCAGCGTCGTCAGCATTCCCTGCGCCGCCGCGCCTTGCGCCTCGAGCGTTCCATCGGTCAGGAAGCCCGGCCCATAGAGCGGGATCGTCCTGTTGAGTCCCGCGGCTGCGTAGTCCTTGACGAACTTGACGGCGCCGCCGCCCGCGAAGAACGCGTAGACGGCGTCGGGCTTCGTCGCGGCGATCTCGGTCAGCAGCGCCTGGAACTCGACGTTGGGGAACGGCAGCGTCAGCTCCTTGACGACTTCGCCGCCGGAGGCCTTCAGCCCGTCCTTGAATCCCTCGACCGATTCATCGCCGGCTGCGTATTTCCACGTGATCGTCGCGACCTTTTTCGCGCCGCGCTCGCCGGCAACCTTGCCCATCGCATAGCCCGGCTGCCAGTTCGAAAACGAGCTGCGGAAAATGTTCGGCGCGCACATCGGACCGGTTACCGCGCGTGCGCCGGCGTTCGGAATCACGAGCAGCGTGTTCGTGTCCTTTGCGACCTTCGCCATCGCCATGACCACGCCCGAGTGCACGGTGCCGACGACGACGTCGACGTTGTCGCGCTTGATCAGCTTGTTGATGTTGTCGACGGCTTTCGACGGTTCCGACTCGTCGTCCACCTTGAAATATTCGAGCTCGCGCCCACCGAGCTTGCCGCCCTTTTCCTGCACGTACAGCCTGAACCCGTTCTCGATCGCCGTGCCGAGGGCGGCGTAGGTTCCCGTATACGGCAGCATGAAGCCGATCCTGATCCTGCTCTGCGCACCGGCGCCGACAGCGACGACGCACAGCGCCGCCGCGAGTGTTACGCGCGCGAGTGCACTCCTGCGGACAGTCATTGCGTTTCTCCCTGGCAAGTCAGCACCGGCGAATGACGCACGATGAAATCGACCACGGCCCGTGTCAGCGCTTCGGGCTGATCGCGCTGCGGCGAATGACCGCAATGCGCAAGGACGACGACTTCGGTCCGCGGCGCGCGCCGGCGAATGCCTTCCACCTGCGCGAGCGTTCCGTACTCGTCGTTTTCTCCCTGAACCGCGAGTATGGGGCATCGCAGGCGGTGAAGCATAGCGTCGATCGACCAGGCGCGAAACGCCGGATCGAGCCAGACGTCGTTCCAGCCCCAGAAGGCGGAATCGGGGTCGTCGTGATAGCGCGCGAGCCGCGATCGGATGTCGGTGGACCGATACGCATCGCGCGCCGCGGCGATGCTGCGCACCGACAGCGCCTCGACGAAAATGTGCGGCGCAACCGCGACAACGCCCGCGACGGCGTCCGGCAAGCTCGCCGCATGGATGAGCGCGATCGACCCGCCATCGCTGTGGCCGAAGAGCCACGGCTTCGCACCATCGGCGCCAACACCGAGCCGCTCGAAGAGGCGCGGGAGCACCTCACGCGCCTGCGCCTCCATGAAGTCGACGGGCCAGCGCTCGCCGGCGCGCCGAGGCGTCGAGCGTCCGTAGCCGGCGCGCGAAAAAACGAGGCCGCGATAGCCGCCGGCGTCGCACAGCCGTTGCGGATAGTCCTTCCACATCGCGAGCGACCCGAGTCCCTCGTGCAGGAATACGACGAGCGGCGCGCGCGCAGGACCGGGGTGAGGCCCGTGCGGGTTGATCCACGCATATTCGATGCCGATGTCGCGCCCGCGAAACGGAATGTCGACGAACGAGGCCTCCGTCACGGCATGCGACCTTGCTCGCGCTCGCGCAGCCGGAAACGCTGGATCTTGCCGGTGGCGGTCTTCGGCAACTCGGGGATGAACTCGATATAGCGCGGATATTTGTACGGCGCGAGCTTGTCCTTGACGAACGCCTTCAGCGCGTCCTCGAGTCCCGCATCGGTGGCCTCGCCGGACTTCAGCACGATGAACGCCTTGGTCTTGGTGAGGCCGTCGGCGTCCATCTTCCCGATCACGGCTGCCTCGAGCACCGCGGGATGCTGGACGAGCGCCGCCTCCACTTCGAACGGCGATACGTAGAGGCCGCTCACCTTCAGCATGTCGTCGGCGCGGCCGGCATAGACATAGCATCCATCCTCGCGCCGCACGTACTTGTCGCCGCTTTTCGTCCATTCGCCCTGGAACGTGGCGCGCGATTTGGCGTGGTTCGTCCAGTACATCAGTGCGGCGCTCGGGCCGCGGATATAGAGATCGCCGACTTCGCCGTTCGCGACGCACCGGCCGTCCTCGCCGCGCAACTCGACGTCGTAGCCCGGCACGGGTACCCCCGTCGTGCCGTATTGCACGTTGCCGCTGCGATTGGAAAGGAAGATGTGCAGCATTTCCGTCGAGCCGATGCCGTCGAGGATCTCGCAGCCGAAGTGTGCGGTGTAGCGCAGGCCGATGTCGCGCGGCAGGGCTTCGCCGGCAGACACGCAAACACGCATCGCCACCGTGGTACGCGCCGGCAATTCGGGTGCGGCGAGCATGGCGGCATAAAGCGTCGGTACACCGAAGAAAACCGTGGGGCGCTGCCCGGTGAGCCGCTTGAACACCGCCTGCGGCGTGGGGCGCTCGGCCATCAGCACCGTCGTAGCGCCCGCCGACAGGGGAAACGTCAGCGCGTTGCCCAGGCCGTAGGCGAAGAACAGCTTCGCCGCCGAGAAGCACACGTCGCTCTCGGTAAGCTGCAGCACGTTTTGCGCGTACAGCGCGTCCGTCCAGTACGCGTTCGCGTGCGAGTGGACGGTCCCTTTCGGCACGCCGGTCGAACCGGACGAGTAGAGCCAGAACGCGACGTCGTCGGCGTGCGTCGCGACGGGCTTCGCCGGCGGCGCGTTCGCCACGTCCGCGTTGAAATCGCGCCGATCCGGGGCTGGTGCGTGCGTCGACCCGATGACCCATACGATGCCAAGATCATGCGGTCCCGCCTGCATTGCCCGCTCGAGCGCTGGCAGCAGCGCGGCCGACACGATCGCCGCGCGCGCGCGGCTATGCGACAGCATGTAGGTGTAATCGTCGGCGGTCAGCAGCGTGTTCACGGCCACCGGCACGATGCCGGCGTAGATTGCGCCGAGGAACGCGATCGGCCATTCGACGCTGTCGTGCGCGAGCAGCAGCACGCGCTCCTCGCGGCGCAGGCCGTGCTGTTGCAATACCGACGCGAACGCGCGAATGCCGTTCTCGAGCTCGCCGTACGAGATGCGCGTGCGCTCGTCGATGTAGGCGATGCGATCCGCGCGCTGCGCATTGCGGGCGACGAGGTGCGTCGCAAGGTTGAACGCTGACGGCGGGGCGGGGAAATTCGTCATGGCGCGGGTATCGCCGTTGCAGATCGGCGTTTGCATCCTCGCGCGTGCGAGGGGACTGCATTATAGTGCGCGCAAACCGGCTGCCGGACACGCAGCCCCCGCGCCGCGCCGGCGCTGCAAGTCCCGAATTCCGATGAAGGGCGGCGGATGACCTGGTCGATCGTTGCGCGCGACGTTGGCGGCGCCCTGGGCGTTGCCGTCGCGAGTCGTTTTTTCGCCGTCGGCGCCTTGTGCGCGCATGCGCGCAGCGGCGTCGGCGCGCTCGCGACGCAGGCGCTGGTCAATCCGGGCTATGGCCCGGCCGGGCTCGATCGCCTGGCGCAGCGGCACGCGCCCGCGCAGGTGATCGAAGCGCTGGTCGCCGCCGATCCGGGGCGCGATCATCGACAGGTCCACGTCGTCGATGCGCACGGGCGAACGGCCGCGTACACGGGCAAGCAATGCATCGACTGGTGCGGGCAACTCGAGGACGATGGATTGTCGATCGCAGGCAACATGCTCGCCGGCGCACGCGTGCTCGAAGACACCGCTCGCGCTTATCGCGACCACGCGCACCTCGCCTTTGCCGAGCGCCTGATCGCTGCAATGGCGGCGGGCGAAGCCGCAGGCGGGGACAAGCGCGGCAAGCAGTCGGCCGCGTTGCGCATCGTCACCACCGAGGATTATCCGATGCTCGACCTTCGCGTCGATGACCACGACGACCCGCTCTTTGAGCTGCGGCGGCTCTACGACAGGAGCCTCGAGCGCTTTCAGCCCTTCGTCGCGTGCCTGCCGTCCCGCACGCGTCCGGCGGGCATCACCGACCGCGCGGTGATCGAAGATGCAATCGAGCGCTTCAACGCGAACCGGAAGCGCGGCGGGTTGCCGACGAGCGCGCGATGAATTTCGCCGAATTCCGGCCCGGACAGGTGCTGACGTACGGGCCGGACTCGGTATCCGAAGCGGAGATCGTCGCATTTGCGCGCGAGTACGATCCGCAATGGTTCCATGCGGACCCGGCGCGGGCAAAAAACAGCCGCTGGAACGGTCTCATCGCGAGCGGTTGGCAGACGTGCGGCATCGCGATGCGCCTCGCGGTCAACGGTGCGCTCCAGGGGTCCGAGTCGATCGGATCGCCCGGCCTCGAGTATCTGAAGTGGCTCACACCGGTTCGCGCGGGCGACGCGCTGACGCTGCATGCGGAAGTGCTCGATGTGCGCCGCTCCGAGCGGCAGCCCATGCTCGGCATCCTGCGCTGGCGCTGGCGGCTCGTGAATCAGGATGAAGTGGCGGTGCTGGAGCTCGTCGCGACGAGCCTGTTCGATCTTGCGCCGCGCGATACCGCTTGAGGGTGGGCCCGGCTGGGATCGAACCAGCGACCAAGCGATTATGAGTCGCCTGCTCTGACCGACTGAGCTACGGGCCCATCGTGCGTTCGCAGGGGCCCTGGCACTGCACGGCAAAGCTCCACGCAAGCGGCGCGCGGATTATAGCGTCCGCGCCTTCGCCGGCGCTGGTTCCGGGAGGTCGTGGCGCGCGTGCGGCATGAGAAGAAAAGCGCCGGACGCGTGGCGCCGGCGCCGATCGTCGTGTGATCGCAGCGCTCTACGCGCGGACGATCACGTCCCTGTCTTGTTCGTGCTCGTGCGGCTCGATGTCTTCGTCGTGTTGCGCGGCTCGCTGTTGGCGAGCTTCTGCGTGGACTGCGCGAGAGTGAGATGCTCCTCGAGCGTCGGCAGCGTCGACGAGGCGAATTGCTTGACGTCGGGGTTCTTCGCCTTGCTCGCTTCCGACTTGAACTCGCTCACGTCCTTCTTGTGATCGGACACCATGGTTTTCATGTATTCGCGGTCGAAATCGGCGCCGGACAGCTTCGAGAGCTTGTCCATCTCTCGCTGAGACGACTTGTCGAGACTCGTCGGCAGCGTGACGCCGTTGCTAGTCGCGACCTGCTTCAACTGGTCATCGGCCTTGCTGTGATCGTCGACCATCTTCTGCCCGAACTTCTTCACGTCATTGGACGATGCCTTGTCCGCGGCGAGCTTGCCAAACTGCACCTCGGCCATGCCACCTTCCGCGGCTTTCTCGATGAATTTCCTGTCACCGGCCGACAGTTTCGTCGTGCCCATTGCGGACTGGGCGCTCGACGTCGTGGCCTTGGACTGGCTGCTCGAGGACGGAGTGGCTTTGGTTACGCTCGCGGCTTCCGGCGTCTTCGTTTGCGCGCCAACGGCCGCCGCGATGCAGAACGACACAACGCCCGCGATACGCGCAGTGGTTGAAAAGCGGGTACTGGACATGTTGACCTCCTTCGAATCCGATGGCAGGACCGCGCCGCGACGTGCGGCGCGCAGACACGCGCGAAGCCGGCGACATGCGGGCGCGCGCGAATACCATCGGTTCCTGCAATATCCGTGCAGGTGGAGCGCCCGAACATTTGCCTTTGCAACGAGCGCTTGATCGTGGGCGATGCTTGCGCCTTCGTCAGTTTTACCGGCCGGGTTGTCAAACGGTATCGCGTGTCGGGGGCGCGAGGACGCGCTAGTCGCGGGAGGACAGCAAAACGCCCCGGGTTTGGCGGGGCGTTTTGAATGCGCGCGCAAATGCGTGCGGTTCCGATCATTCCCCCTCGAGAAAACTCCGCAGCTTCTCCGACCGCGACGGATGCCGCAACTTCCGCAGCGCCTTCGCCTCGATCTGGCGAATGCGCTCGCGCGTGACGTCGAACTGCTTGCCGACTTCCTCGAGTGTGTGGTCGGTGTTCATCTCGATGCCGAAGCGCATCCGCAGCACCTTCGCCTCGCGCGGCGTCAGCGTGTCGAGGATGTCCTTGCACACGTCGCGCAACGATGCGTTCACCGCAGCGTCGGACGGCGCGACCGTCGACTGGTCCTCGATGAAGTCGCCGAGATGCGAGTCGTCGTCGTCGCCGATCGGCGTCTCCATCGAGATCGGCTCCTTGCTGATCTTGAGGATCTTGCGGATCTTCTCTTCGGGCATCTCCATCTTGACCGCGAGCGTCGCAGGATCGGGCTCCTGACCGGTCTCCTGCAGAATCTGGCGCGAAATCCGGTTCATCTTGTTGATCGTCTCGATCATGTGCACCGGAATGCGGATCGTGCGCGCCTGATCGGCGATCGAGCGCGTGATCGCCTGCCGGATCCACCACGTCGCGTACGTCGAAAACTTGTAGCCGCGACGGTACTCGAACTTGTCGACCGCCTTCATCAGGCCGATGTTGCCTTCC
>Ga0105240_10014948_pt1 | contig 10574 bp, 9 predicted proteins | sample KBSC54metaG_FD_80426 | JGI IMG/M metagenome (GOLD analysis project Ga0105240, IMG submission 80426) | Corn rhizosphere microbial communities from Kellogg Biological Station, Michigan, USA - KBS C5-4 metaG | ecosystem: Host-associated > Plants > Roots > Rhizosphere > Soil | place: Michigan, USA...
AGCCGGGAGGCGAGATAAAGAAATGGGCATTGACACAGCCCGCATTTTGGATTCACTTCGCGCAGCCAAAACCTGGGCTGCCCGATATGTGGGGATCGGCGGCTTGGGCATAAACCCAACTAACCCCTGGTGTCAGCACCCCGGCCGCCCCCCGCTCCAAAAAACAGAGAAGTCGGAGCGGCCAACGAAAAACACCGCGGTTGACCGGGTACATCACTGTTTCGTCTGCGGTCTTGAGTTGAGTCACGAAATCCACGGAGAAGAAAGCTCGTGATCTCAGATCGAGTGTGCTGCATGACTGCGCTGCCGATGGTGCTTGCCGCAATGATCAGAGGGCTGCTGATGTTATCGGTTCATCCGATAGGGGCCGTGCTGATTCTGCTTTCCGCGATGAGCCTTTCGCTGCGCCTGGCGAGCGGAATTTGCGGGCTACCTTAGATGTCAGCTGATAACAGGACGCAAATCGGTAATAGGGGAAGAGATGGATCGTAGGGCGGCTGCGGCTTGCGGCTGAAATCGACAACCAATGATAAAGGAGCGGAACATGAAGTCTGGCACTCGAGGCAGAGGAATGAATCTCTCGTATTCGGAAAAGCTCTCCCGTCTGGCTGTGCGGTTGAAAGACCCCGAATGGCGCCGCTATGCCGGCCTGCTGTTCGGCGGCAAGGCACTTGGAATCGCAGTGTTGATGTTGCTCATCACCGTGATCTCCGGAGTATTCTTTGCGCACGTCTATGCGGCCGAAGCGGAACTGAAAGCGGCCGACGTTGTGAATCCGCTCAACACTGCGTGGACGCTGATTGCCGCTTTTCTCGTGTTCGGCATGCAGGTCGGCTTCACGATGCTCGAAGCTGGTTTCTGCCGCTCCCGTGAAACGGTCAACGTACTCGTAGAGTGCGTGGTCGACACGTGTCTTTGCGGCATTCTGTTCTACGCCGTCGGCTTCGCATTCATGTTTAGCCATGGCAATGGTTTCATCGGATATCACTGGTTCTTCCTCCAGGGAGCACCCGCGACCTACGAAACCACCGGGGTTGCATTCCTGGCCGTGTGGATCTTCCAGTTCGCCTTTGCCGATACCTGTTCCACGATTACGTCGGGCGCAATGATTGGCCGCACAGGCTTCATCGGCGATCTCTTGTATAGCTTCTGCGTTACTGGCTTCATCTATCCGATCATCGGACACTGGGCTTGGGGACCGGATGGCTGGCTCGCCACGATGGGCAGTTCTGGTTATGTTTTCCCATGGTTGGGAACGAGCTTCCATGACTTCGCGGGTTCGACGGTGGTGCACACTATCGGTGGATTCATCGCATTGGCTGGCGCGATTGTCCTTGGCCCGCGCCTCGGCCGCAAGTTCAAGAGGGACGGCGGCGGTCCCATGTTGCCGCACGATCTGACAATCGCGGTCACCGGAGGACTGATTCTCTGGTTCGGCTGGTACGGCTTCAATCCTGGCAGCACGCTTTCGGCGATGGATTTCGTTGGAATCGGGCGCGTGGCTGCAAACACAACTCTGGCTGCATGCGCTGCCGGCCTGTCTTCCATTATTTACGGCTATCTGAAATTCAAGAAATGGGACGCAAGCTACACCACCAACGGGTTCCTGGCCGGGCTTGTCGCAATTACTTGCCCCTGCTATTGGGTCAGCCCTACCGGTTCAATCTTGCTGGGTGGGATCGCCGGCGTGATCGTTATTCTCGGGGTCGACTTGTTGGAGTGGCTGCGCATCGACGATCCCATTGGAGCGGTACCCGTTCACGGCATGTGTGGAATCTGGGGAACGGTGTCACTCGGTTTGTTTGCCTGCGGGCAATATGGAGCCACCGGCCCTCTTGCCGCCGACAATTCTGCACCGCTGAGGGGACTTCTCTATGGCGGTGGATTCAAGTTGCTTGAAGCGCAGGCGATCGGGAGCGCGTGCGTAACCCTGGCGACCTTCGGCGTTGCCATGGCCGTCATGCTTCTGGTCAACGCAACCGGCACGCTGCGCTTGCCCCGCGAAGCAGAGCTCTACGGCATGGATCTGCACGAGCATGGCATCTCGGCTTATCCGGAATATGTCATTTCAGCCTTGGGCGCTCCCAGCGGGATGACGCAGGAATTGCCTGAACCTCAACCCGCCGCATCCAGTGTCACGGCGCTCAATCCGTTGTCGCGAGCAATAAGCTGACGAACTGCCACGCTGCAACTCGGGAGGCAGAGAGACTATCTGCCTCCTTTCCCTCAAAATGCGGCAAAGCTGTCTGAGTTTGTTGCAAGCCAGATTCCGCGTCACACAAACCTGTACAGGGAGGGACACTCAATGACGAAGGTCGAAGCGATTATTCAGCCTACGAAACTGGAGGCGGTGAAAGAAGTTCTTTCTGAGCTGGGCATCGACGGTCTCACCATCTCCGAAGTGCGGGGGCACGGCCGCCAGAAGGGGCACACCGAGATGTACCGCGGCCACGAATACTCCGTGGATTTGCTGCCGAAAATCAAAATAGAATCTGTGATGAACGATAACCTGGTTGACGCGGCGGTCGCCGCCATTCTGCAGTCGGCGGCCACAGGAAAGATCGGAGACGGCAAGATATTTCTGACCAAAGTGGAAGAAGCCATTCGCATTCGCAATCAGGAGCGCGGTGTGGCAGCGCTGTAGAGCTAAACAAGTGCAAGCACATCAGCTGCGAGGCACTATGCCCAGCGGCGTTGATGGGCAGTCGGGTTCGTAATCACTCGTCACCGCTCGCCTATTTCGGCCGACAAAAATGCCCATGTACGCAGGTCACGGGGACCATGCATTGCAGTGGAAATCGAGATTTCGCCGAATACAAGTGGGGCAGAGATAGGCGCTGAAGCACGACACCGACTGTCGGCCAGAGCACTCACAGCGCTTTTCGCATCTGCAGTCCGACGCCGAAACGAGTCTGAATGGTTCCGGTCTGCTCGAACCCACAAGAGAGATAAAAATTTTCTGCATGCGGGTTACCGATCACATGCAGCGCGGTGGACCCCTGCTTGCGCGCGACCTCTGCGCAATATTCGACCATCAACCGTCCAACGCCCTGCCGGCGGATCTTCGGCTCGACAAAAAGAGCATCCAGTTCGATTTGTCCATCCACTCGAGGCTCTATTGCAGAAAATCCTAGTGTTTCGCCGTTCAATTCCGCGACGAATACCCGCCCTGCTGCAAGTTGTTCCAAGGGGATTCTGATCGCATCCGGATTGGCAAGCACGGCCTCGCGATCGCCATCATTCGTAAGAGATGCACGCAGTTGCACTGCTTCAAGGGCCTGTTGCTCGGCCATCACAGCGGCGCGAATGATGATCTTGCTTCTCATATGTGCATTGCGGTTCGGCCACGTTCCCAACACGGCCGATAATTACACCCGTCGGCCGGCTTTGCAAGTCCAACGCAACTGCCACTCCAGCGCTCAGAATCCTCGCGCTACGGCCTTAAAGGCGTCCGCCTCACAATGCACAGTTTTGCAGCACCGCCGCTGGTGTTCAGATGTTGAATGAAGGTTGTATAGCAGAAGGTTACCGCCGGTGGGCCCTTTATTCTTTTCACCTGACTAGGCATACGAAGAAATATTGTGGGAATTCTTGGCAGCGCGCTCTTTGGTGATGCGTTCCAGATATCCGCTTTGCCGAAACGCTTCCATGGGATCTTTGGGCAGCCCCCTGGACTGTCGCCATTCCTGGACGACGGGGCGAACATCGGTGGCAAAAGCATCCTGCAGGAGCGACTCGGCGCCCACCAGATCGCAATTCCTCTGAGCGGTCGCGAGTTTGGCGGAGTCCACCAGCGCAGCCTTTGCAAAAAGTTGTTGTGCCATGGTGACGGTCTGAATCATGGCTTCGATTTTTCCCTTCAGGTTATGACTTTGATCCACCATGTAAGCGATGTCAGCGCGCGCGCCGGTCTCCCGCTCGAAAAACTGAATCTCGTGGAAGATGCGAAAGACCTGATAAGGGTCAATGGAACCGAGCGTCAGATCGTCGTCAGCATACCGACGATCATTGAAATGGAAACCGCCGAGCATACCTTCTGAAAGCAGCCACGCCACAATCTGCTCGATGTTCTGAGCGGCGTAGTGATGGCCAGTATCCACCAGTACTTTCGCCTGCGGCCCAGCGGCGCGAGCCAGTAGGAGCGCCATCCCCCAATCGGCAATGTCGGTGTGATAAAAAGCCGGTTCGAACGGCTTGTATTCAATAAGCATCCGCTGCTCTGGGGCTAGCGCGCGATGTGATTCCTTCAAAGCTTCTTCGAACCAGCGACGGCGTTGGCGAATGTTGGCGGTGCCTGGGTAGTTGGATCCATCCGCAAACCAAAATGAAATGTCTCGGCTATGCAGCCGTGTGGCAATTTCGATGCTGTCTTTGGCATGCTTCAGTGCGCGTTGACGAATCGCGGAGTCGGGATTGCCGAATGACCCGAATTTGTATTCCTGATCCTGAAAAAGATTGGGATTGATGGAACCCGGGGCGACTCCGTAACGGCCCGCAAAGGTTCGGATTTCGCCCGAACTGTGGACGCCCTGCGGGCAGTCCCATAACACATGCAAGGCGATGGTCGGGCAGACGCCGGTCAATAAGTGCACCTGGCCGGCATCGCTGAACTTTTCAGCGGTTGTGGTCGCGGCTGCCGCCTGGATGAACTTCCCGAAACGCGTGCCCGTATTTGCGAATCCCCAGGACGGAAGCTCAACCCGGAATGTCTCGAGCGCGGTGTAAACCCTGTCCGTCGTGGTTGAGTGCATTGCTTCCTCTGATTACAAGAGCCGTTTGCGAATGTTACCGCGAGTTGATGTTGAAAGCCACCGCGGAAAATGCCCATCACATTATCTCGGGTACGAGGTGAAGGCCACATCGCGGCTATAATCTCGTCGGGATCAGAGTCAAAGGATTGGTAGAACGCGATCGAGGAGAGAATCTGAAATGAGAGACTCTAAGGTGGTGGCGCGACCATGCTGCAGGTTGGCATTGCTCCTGATGCTCGCGGGAGCATCCCAACTATGCCTGGCTGCGCAGGCTCCCAAGTTGGTAGCGAAGGATGGTCGCTGGGCGCTGCTCGTGGACGGGCAACCTTATTTGATGCTCGGCGGCCAGATTCACAATTCCAGCGCTTGGCCCTCGGAACTACCCGGCGTCTGGAAGTCTCTCTCAGAACTGCACGCCAACACGGTGGAAACCCCGGTTTACTGGGAGCAGGTCGAGCCGCAGCAAGGTCAGTTCAATTGGGACAATGTCGATGCAGTTGTCAAGGGTGCGCGCGAGCACAACCTGCATGTGGTGCTGCTTTGGTTTGGCACCTGGAAGAACGGCAACATGCATTACGCTCCACAGTGGGTGAAGACCGATCCCAAGCGCTTCCCGCGCGTGATGCGCGCAGACGGTGAGCCGATTGACGTTCTTTCCGCCAACTCTCGGTCCAACCTCGATGCCGACAAAGCTGCCTTTGTCGCTCTCCTGCGCCACCTGAAAACTCTCGATGCAACCGAGCGCACCATCCTCATGGTGCAGGTCGAAAATGAGTCTGGCATTATCGGAAGCCCGCGTGATTTTTCTCCGGAGTCGAACAAGGAATTTGCCGGCCCGGTGCCCGCTGACATGCTGGCTGCGGCGAAACAGAAGCCCGGTACCTGGAGCGAGGTCTTTCGCGGTGACGCCGATGAGTTATTTCAGCTCTACCATCAGGCGCACTATCTCAATGAGATCGCAGCCGCGGGCAAAGCGGAATTTGATCTTCCGCTCTACGTAAATGTGTGGCTAAGCTATCCGCCGGCAGAGTTGCCGGAGCGCCGCGCCCGTATTCCCGGTGTTCAGTACCCGAGCGGCGGTGCCGTGCAGCCTTGGGTGGGCTTGTGGCGAGCGCTCGCACCGTCCATCGATGCCATAGCTCCCGATATTTACGGCGACGATCCCGGTTTTGTCCGGGACGTTCTGGCCGCTTACCACCGTCCCGACAACCCGCTGTTAGTACCTGAAATCGCAAAGCCTGATTCGTTCGCGAAGTATGATTTTCTGGCTTTAGGGGAAGGCGCAACCGGCGTGGCGCCATTCGGGGTCGACCCCCACGGCTGGAACATTCTTGGCGACGTGGCAGCGGCGGGTCACGCGCGCAATTTTGCCTTGCTCGCTCCCATGGTGAGAGAGATTGCGAAATTGAATTTCGAAGGGAAACTGAAAACGTCTATAGAAGAGTCCGGGCAGGCCCAGCAGGAACTGGATTTTGGTCCCTGGCAGGCAACGGTCTCGTACGGTTTTCCGCAGCAAGATGGCCGGCGTCCCCCAGGTACGAATGACGCGCATGGTGTAGCGCTCGTTGCTCAATGTGGACCGGACGAGTTTCTGGTTAGCGGGGTGGACGCGAGTGTCAGCTTTCACGTTCCCGGCAGACTACCTGGCATGAGAATGCAGATTCTTTCGGCTGAAGAGGGTTCTTATGATGACGGAGTCTGGAAAACAAAGCGCCTGTGGAACGGAGATGAGACGGATCGCGGCTTGCAGTTTCACGCTCACGATCCGGCGGTGGTGCGAGTACGGCTGGGCAGGTTCTAGCGCAGTGCACGGCGCGCTTAACACAGCATCGCCGCTATAGGATCCCTTAAGCTCACGCGCCAGCGGCTTTGACGAGGACCTCAGTTTGCATACTTTCAACCATTCGGCTGAAGTACATCCGATAAGAGCGGTGAATTCCGAACATTACCGGGAAGACAGCAAGCGCGAGTCCCCAACCTAAATGGCTGCCGCAAGCCTGAACCATCGAGGTCACGCCGGCGCTGAGCACGTAGTATGGGAACGATAGCTGCGCAAGTTCTCTCCAGAGCTTTGTGAACGGCTTGCCCTCGGTAAGGGCGACAATGCGCGCCACAGGCACCGTTTGTCCCAGGAACAATGCTGCTGCGCCGAGGAGCACCGACAGCGGCGTTCGCAATTCCCACGCAGTGGCAGGCAGCCACTGTGCCTGGGCCAGCAAACTTGCGAGCGCCGTGGCAAACATCATCATGCTCAGGTTGAAGGTTATTTGTTGCGGGTTGAACTTTCCGTTCTTTCGTGGCCAGCATTGGACTATCGTGGAAGCGGCAGCGACCAGCACTGCTTCGGCGGCACTCAGGCTCACTACCGCGGTAAGCAGGAACGGCAAATTGACGGACATATTGCCATTCATGCCCGGCAGCTTGACCTTCATCCGCGCGGAGGTCGCGGCAAGAGCAAGGACCGCCAGTGCGAGATAGGCATGTTGAGCGTGGCTTCTGAATGACCCATATCCAGCCGCCCCAATTCCGGCCAAGACCATGGCAACGATAAAGGTCTTGATTTGCCGTGTGTTGTTCATCTCATCTTCTCCTGATTCATTCACTCACACGGGCGGTTACTGCTCATCATCCCCCGCATCGGAGAAGGCTGAGGTTGCATTCCCTACCGAGGCGCCCCATACGACGCTGCTGGCTGAGGCTGTTCCAGTACTCGAACCCCACACAACGCTGAATGCGCTCAGCAGGTTGTTGTTCCAGGGCATCGAGCTGCCCCACACGACGGAGTTTCCGCTCACCACGTTCGAGCCCCATACAACTGAAGTGCCCCAGACGACTGAGCTGCCCCACACTACCGAGTTGCTGGACACCGTTCCGTTCCCGTATACAAGGGAAACCACGCCCGTCTGCTGGTTATAGACCGCGTAGGGCGAAAGGGCCGATCCAACAACCGCGGGAGCGAGATCCGTATTAGTCGTGGCTGCCTGTACGTTCAGCAGGCCGGATCCGACCGAGAACAAGTCGTAGAAGTCGACGAACGACATAAAAAGATGGGGCACATACGCCGAAGTAGAGAACATACCCATCTTGTATGCCGTTTTCATCAGCCGGGCTTTTACTTGGTCCGGGGTCAACGTATTTTGTTCTTCAAGCATGAGAGCGGCCGCGCCGGCAACGGCCGGGGTGGCCATGCTGGTACCGCTCAGGGTGAAGTAGTCTGCTTTGCCGTCTGTGCCTGCGACAACGTCGCCTGGATACGAGGCTTCGAGGGTTGCTCCGGGAGCAGCCAGCGACACGATCGCATTGCCCGGCGCCATCAGGTCAGGTTTCAGAACATGGTCGTAGGTGGTCGGTCCCTTGGAACTGTAACTTGCTTTGGATTCGGCCTGCGGTGTCGCGGAGGCGTTGCTCTTGGTTGCGCCGACGGTGATCACAAACGGATCGTTGCCGGGTGCTGTGATGGTGCCGAAGCCGTTGCTTCCGTACACGCTAAGACGTCCGAGATTGCCGGCAGCGACGACCACAACGATGCCATTCTTCCACGCTGCTTCGACCGCCTGGCATAATGGGTCTTGCGTGTAGCTCGCTGGAATCCCGCGGCCAAGCGAGAGGTTAATGATCCGGATGTTGTAAGCGTTCTTGAGAGCGATTGCCTGCTGGATCGCCGCAATCACGGTGCTATCGGTTCCCGCCCCATTGGCGTCCAGGGCACGCAGGTCGATCAGGTTGGCTTCCGGCGCTACTCCAGAATAGTGGCCGCCGGAAAGGTAACCATTGCCGGCGATGATTCCCGCAACGTGGGTGCCATGACCGTACAGGTCATATTTCGCGCCGTTAGAATTCGTCGTTGCCGTCCCGGTGAAATCCTGATGGTAAAGGACACGCGAGGTCGTGTGCGTCGAATCCCACAGGTCCGGGTGAGCGTCGTTGATGCCGCTATCAATTACCGCCACACCGATGCCCGCGCCTGTGAAACCCGCATTCCACGCCGACGAAACCCCGGTTGCGGCATTCGTCAAATCGTCCATCACGGCAATCGGGTGGTCGATGGTCACGGACTCGATTTCCGGATCGGCTTCCAAGGCAGGTAGTGCGCTCACCGGAATCGTGAACGCAGCGCCACGAATCATGTGCAGCGTGGTATGGAGCCGTGCGCCTCGACCCCTCATCGTCGAGTAGTGGACTGAGGTCGGCATGTGCTTGTACTGCACGATGACCCTGACCGTCTTGCCGTCGGCAGATCCCTGCTTGGCTTTCGCCAGGAAACCGGACAGTTCCGAACCAATGTTCGAGAGCCTGCCGTTCTGGCGTGCGGAGGGTGACGTCGATCCCAACGCCATACCCGTGGCCAGAAGTACTACCAGCCCCACGCGTTTTCCCCACGCTGCACTGTGTCGTTCCTGGCGGCAGGGCTTCTGTTGTTTCCATGTACGCAACATAGATCTCCCTTGTCGTTCTGGGGGGAAGAGTCCAGCTCGTAACCACCTGTTCCGTTGCACGAGGGCGGCCAATGGGAGCGTGCTAAGTCACTGCAAACAGGGGAAATCGGAGCCGCCGCCGCCGCCCTGATGGGCCACTCTGTCCCAAGCAGGCGCGCACGGGACAATTTGTCGCACTCGGATCGGGCTCTCGAGGGCCGAGTTTGGGTGTGAGGGAAGCTTGAGCGTCCAGAGGGAGACGCAATTGTGGAATCGACTAAACCGATGCGGCTTTGGCGACCGCGGACGGGTCCAGAAATTTCGGTACGGCAGCCATCAGTCGTTGCGTGTATTCGTGTTGAGGATTCAGTAAAACTGAGCGGGTCGCTCCCGATTCAACGATCTCGCCTTGATGCAGAATTGAAACTCGGTCACAAAGTCCGGCGACGGATGGCAGATCGTGTGAAATGTAAAGAATGGCCATTCCGTAATTTCGATTTAAATCGCGAAACAGCGCCAGAATTTCGGATTGAGTGATCACGTCGAGAGCACTGGTCGCTTCATCCGCCAACAGCAATGCCGGGCGATGCATGACCGCCATAGCGATCAGTACCCGCTGTGCTTGTCCCACACTCATCTGCGAGGGGATTTTGCGGAGAAATTCGTCATTCGAAGGCAAGGTTACGGCGTCCAGCGCCGCGCGAATGGCGCGATCACATTCAGCTTTCGAACCGCGAGCGTGGGCATGCCACGCTTCTTTGAACTGAGTTCGGATCTTTAGGGCTGGATTCAGGGAAGACAGGGGGCTCTGCAAGACTAAGGCAATCTTGGCGCCCCGAAGTTGGCGCATTTCCTGCTCTCGCAAAGCCAGCAGGTCGTGACCCTCGAATTGGATCGACCCTTCTATTTCTGCCCTCCTACGCTCAAGCAGTCCCAAAATTGCCAGCGCCAGGGTACTTTTCCCGGAACCGCTCTGGCCGATGAGGCCAACGATTTCACCGCTGCGGACCTCCAAAGCGGCATCTCGCAGGACTGGCGGCTTACTACCGTAGCGCACGGTAATGTGCGCAGATAAGAGGGCACTCGATTGTGAGGAAATCACGGCCTGCTCTGCGCCTCCATGATGCCCACAGAAAGGCGCTCCGCGTTCCAGTAAGTTTGCGGAGCCAGGATCACCGGGCTCAATCCATGCACGGAGGAAGAACTCGCCGAGAGCGCATTCCGATTCACCAGGAAGATAAAAGGCGCTTGCTCGACCACAATCTCCTGAACGCGATCGAAGGCTTCTTTGCGCTTTTTGGGGTCCGACGAAGCCGATTGCAGGCGCATCAAGCGGTCGATTTCCGCCTCCCATGGCGTTTCCGGAGTCTTCTCCTGCGGGTTCCATTGATGGTTCTCGGAGGAACTC
>Ga0105240_10014953_pt1 | contig 10573 bp, 6 predicted proteins | sample KBSC54metaG_FD_80426 | JGI IMG/M metagenome (GOLD analysis project Ga0105240, IMG submission 80426) | Corn rhizosphere microbial communities from Kellogg Biological Station, Michigan, USA - KBS C5-4 metaG | ecosystem: Host-associated > Plants > Roots > Rhizosphere > Soil | place: Michigan, USA...
CCTCGACGCGATACAGGAACTTCGGACTGGCGAGGATGGCCATGAGCGCTTGCTGGATACCCCCCTCGAAGCCATGCTTCTCGCGGCCGGTCTTGTAGAAGCGCATCGGGGCGGCCAGGTCGACATCGCCGACCGGACGCCGGTAAGCGCGCCGAGCGAGATTTGCCACGATCTGCTGCGCGCAGGGCAACTCTTCGCTCTCGTTCTTCGGATAGCAGATGAAGATCTTCGCCCGGCTCGGTGTCTCGCTGATGCCGGTCGGTTTGCTCGGCCCGATCACCTCGAAACCCAACACTCCCGGCACGCGGGGAATCGAGCCCAACGAGCCCAGCGGCTCGAGCTTGTCATCGGACTCCGGTGTCGAGCGGGCAATGAAGGCAATGCCGATCTTGTGCGGTCCCGCCTTCAACGTCTGGTGAATGTTCTCAAAGCGGGCACGGATCGCCTTGACGGCCGGGGCCTGCTTCTGGTCAGCCGCCTTGAGATCCTCCGGTCCGCCGAGCGAGCCGCGGAAAACTTCCTTACCGTCGATCGTCATGACGAGCGTCTGCTTGCTGTCGAGGCCGGTGATATAGCCACCGCCGAAGCTGCCGCCCTGGTTTAGATTGAATGTATAGTCGCCGTCGGCGGGAAATAGATGCTCCACGAGCATGCCGCCGCGCGTACCGAGAGGCAGTCCTTCGACGTGACCTTCCTGGCTGTGCTCCGCAGATGCGCGGTAGACAGCGGGCGCAGTCGAGGCGACGTTGCTGCCGATCGCCTGCACGCTCACGTCATGCGCGGCCACGATGTATTGATCGAGGAATGAAGGCGACACCTTCAGCACGCTCGAAACGTTGTCGAAACCGCTCTCGCCCTTGGTGTCCTTGGGTAACAGGGCCGGTGCGTCGATGTTGATTCCGAGCAGGTCCTTGACCTCGCGCGCGTACTCGGTGCGGTTCAGTCGATGGATCACCACGCTGCCGGGATTCGGATGCTGGCTGCCGACCTCATCCAGCCGCGTGGTGAGGTAACTCACCATGCTATCGACCGTCGCCTGGTCGGGTTGCGGCTTGCCCGGCGGCGGCATCAGCCGCCCCTGGAGCTTGCGCACCGCCTCTTCCAACTCCTTGGCATCATCGCCGATGCTGTCCGGGCTCATGGCGTCGAAGGCCACGCCGCCGGCCCAGTCGGTGGAGTTATGACACTTCTCGCAGTACTGCTCGAAGAAGCCCCACTTGTTGTTGGGATCGCTGGCGTGCGGGCTCGCGGCGCCGCTTCCCATGGCCTGCGTTTGCGCGGTCGACTCGGTTGCGGGCGGTTGCGGCGCATTCGCTTGCGCGGCCGGCACTTGTGCCTGCGCCTGCTGCGCGTTGCCCGCCGGTGGGCTCGACGCGGCGGCCAACGCAGTCACGGCGCCGCCCGAGCCCAGCGCGAGTCCGACAGCCAGCAACACCCGACGCAACGTCGCGGCATTACCGGCCCCCTTCGAAATCCGATCAATCAACATTGAGCCCTCTAGCGCTACACGATCTTGCCGAGCTCGCGCACGTGACCCCAGAGTCCGCGATACGCGTTGGCCAGGAACAGTTGGGGATCCCCCCACTTCGCGTTGAATTCCTTCGTGGGCGGATCGGACGCCAGGTCGTCCGTCCCGATGCCTTTGCGCATCAGGTCGATCAGCCGCTCCCGCATGGTCGACAACATCTCCGTCTGTGCCTGCAGGTCCGCATACGTCTGTACCGGACCCTGGCCTGGCACGATCTTCGTATCCTTGTTGGCTACATCCAGCAACGCCTTGGAAGCATCCGCCATGCCACCGATCCAACCACCGGTGGTGTAATCCAGAATTGGGTAGCGGCCGACCGAAACAAGACCACCGGCGACCAGGACGTTGGCCTTCGGGAAGAACACGTAAACGTCGCCGTCCGTGTGGGCTCGCGGCAGATAGCCGTAAACCACCTCTTCTCCACCCGCGGTCAGCTTGCCGGAGGTATAGAACGTCTGGGTCGGCCACGCCACCTTCGGCCGCGGCGTGTAGTGCCGATTGTCCTGCCAGTCGCAGTAGAAATCCGCGCCGAGCCACAACTTCGTGTTTTCGTGCGCGATGATTCTGACCTTCTCTTTACCGAGGCGCTCGTTACCGCCCGTGTGATCCCAATGCCAATGGGTGTTGATCAGGGTATGAACGTGCTTGCCGCCGGGCAGTTTCTCGACAGCGCGCAGGAGATCCTTGGACCGCTCCTCCAGGCCGCTGTCGACCAGCAGGACACCGTCCGGGCCGGTGAGTGCCACGACATTACCGCCCGCACCCGTGATCTGCACAACCTGGTCGGACAATGGGACGACCGCCACGGCTTCACGGGGTGAGCCGGCCAGTGCCTTCAGCGAAAGCGAGGCCCCGGCTGCGCCGGCTAAGGCGGCTTTCAGAAAGCTACGACGATCCGACTCGATCAACACAGGATAAATCCCCTCGCATGAGTCATTAAAACGTATCTTTTCCCTTGTGGGTCAATGCTTCGTGCGTGAACGTCCATTTTTGAATAGGTCTAAGGCGGGAGCTAGGGCATGCCTCGCCCTTCCCGTTTCGATGACGCCCCAGAAATAATCGGCCCGCTATCTTTTCCGTGCCGTCACAAATGCTTTTTGAATGGGCCGTCTAATCTTCGCCGCTCCCCACGGACAAACTGATCTGCTAAACAGACTGATGGCTTTGGACACTGGGGGCCGCCCCTGAGTGCGCAGCGCGCGCAGGCGGCCGAATCCGTGACAGAGCACCTTGGAGATAAATAATAGTGACAGCGGCCGAACCCGGGATTCAACGCTCGCAATGGCGAGTCATCATCCTTTCGAGTCTCGGCGGGGCGCTCGAGTTCTACGACTTCGTCATCTACAGCATGTTCGCCCAGTACATCGGGGCGGCCTTCTTCCCGGCGACGAGCCAGCTCGACTCGTTGATGTACTCCTTCTCGGTGTTCGCCGTGGGCTACCTCGCCCGGCCGCTCGGCGGGGTCGTCTTCAGCCACTTCGGCGATAAGTACGGCCGCCGCCGGGTATTCATCGTCTCCATTCTCGCCATGTCGTCGGCGACCATCTGCATGGGCCTGCTTCCCAGCCAGGCTTCGATCGGCAGCACCGCCTCGGTTCTCATGGTCTGCCTGCGACTGATCCAGGGCTTCAGCCTGGGCGGAGAATTGCCCGGCGCCATCACTTTCGTGGTGGAAACCGCGCCGCGCACGGCGGGGTTCGCCGCCGGATTCATCTTCTTCTGTGTCAACTCGGGCGTCGCCCTGGCGTCGGGCCTGAGCCTGGTGGTGCACGAGACCCTGGCCGAGCCGGACATCGCCGCCTGGGGCTGGCGCATCGGCTTTCTGTTCGGCGGCGTGCTCGGCCTGGTGAGCTTCTGGCTGCGACTGTCGCTGGAGGAAACCCCCGAATTTCAGCTGCTGCGCAAAGGCGCGGCCGCCAAGGTGCCCTTCGTCGAGTTGCTGCGCTCGCATCCGGCACAGGTGGTTACAGGCATCTGCGCTATGGTGGCCACCGCGGGCTTCAACGGGCTGCTGTTCGCGATGCCTGCCTTCCTGCCACGCGTCATGGGTTATTCCGCCGTCGAGGCCATCCAGGCCCAGAACGTCTGCCTGGTGATTCTGTCGTTCGGACTTCTGACAGCCGCCTGGCTCGGCGACCGCATCCCCCGGCGTTGGATTCTGGGTACCGGCGGGCTGGTGCTGTTGGTGTCGAGCATTCCGTTCTTCACCGCCGCGGCCAACCACACCATGAACCTGCTCGTGCTCTTCGCATTTGCGGGAGTTGCCGCCTCGTTGGTCAACGGGCCGATGTGCGGTGTGGCGGCGGACCTGTACCCCACCCGCCTGCGCTTCAGCGGGGTTGCCATATCGTTCAATCTCGCCTTTTCCATCTTCAGCGGTATCGCGCCCCTGGCGGCGACCTTCCTGGTGGCGAAGACGGGCTCCCCTGTCGGACCCGCCTATTACATGTGCTTCTGCGCATTGTTAACTCTGGTCGGGTCGTTGTTCTTACATCGGTACGATGGGCGCATCCTGCGGGACAGTGTTGCCCCCGGCGGCGCCCCAACCCAGGCGACATCTTTTCCCGCCCAGTGAAAATCCTTTGGCCCGTGGGTGGCTGCCCAACAGGCGGTTGGCGGCCATAGTGTGCGGTAATCAATCGTTTGTGTTGTTAAATCGAAATTGTCGGAGAGTTGAAGAGTGAAAACTGCTGCCGCTATCGCGGAGATCATGAAGCGGGAGGGCATCGATGTCCTGTTCGGGTACCCGCGCAACCAATTGCTGGAAGCGGCCGCTACCGCGGATATCCGGACCGTCATCGTCCGCCAGGAACGCATCGGACTGCACATGGCGGATGCGGTGTCACGCCTGACGCGCGGCAAGAAAATGGGCGCTTTCTGCATGCAGCATGGCCCGGGCGCCGAAAACGCGTATGGCGGCGTAGCGCAGGCTTATGGCGACTCCGTGCCCGTGCTGGTGCTGCCGGCCGGCTATCCCCGCCGCCTCGCCCACGTGCCTTTCAACTTCAACTCCACGCTGCAGATGGCCGGCGTCTCCAAGCACGCCGAGCCGGTTACCGTCGGCGCCGAGGTGCCTAACATATTCCGGCGCGCGTTCACGCAGCTCCGTAACGGCCGCCCCCAGCCGGTGGTCGTCGAGATTCCCTACGACTCCTTCGACGACGAAGTGCCGGAGCCTCTGAACTACACCGCGGTCGTGCGGACCCGTTCCGGTCCGGACCCGGAAGACGTGGCCAAGGTCGCGGACGTGTTGCTGAAGGCCAGGCGGCCCGTGATCTACGCGGGCCAGGGCATCCACTGGTCGGAAGCGTACAAGGAGCTGCAGGAGTTGGCGGAGCTGCTCGCCATCCCCGTCTGCACCAGCCTGCCGGGCAAGAGCTCGTTCAACGAGACACATCCGCTGGCGCTGGGCTCCGGCGGCAACGCCCACCCGAAGACGGTGCCGCACTTCCTGCGCAACTGCGATGTCATCTTCGGTGTTGGCTGCAGCTTCACCGAATCGCCGTTCGCCTGCGCGATGCCGACCGGAAAGACCGTCATTCACGCGACGCTCGATCCGGTCGATCTCAACAAGGCGGTGATCGCGCAATACGGTCTCATCGGCGATGCGAAGCTCACACTGCAGGCGCTGCTGGCTGCCTGCCGTAAGCACGTCACGGCCAACCGCGACTGGACCTCCGTGACCGGTGAGATCGAGAAAGTCAGCGCGGAGTACATGAAAGAGTGGCTGCCGCGGCTCACGTCCGACCAGGAGCCGATGACGCCCTACCGCGTGTTGTGGGATCTGCAGCACACGGTGGACGTTGCCAATACCATCATCACGCACGACGCGGGCAGCCCTCGCGACCAGCTCATGCCGTTCTGGAAATCGACGACCCCGCTGTCGTACATCGGCTGGGGCAAGACCACCCAGTTGGGTTACGGGCTCGGCCTGGCCATGGGCGCCAAGCTGGTTCATCCCGACAAGCTGTGCATCAACGTCTGGGGAGATGCCGCGATCGGCTTCACGGGCACGGATTTCGAGACTGCCGTGCGCGAGCGCCTGCCGATCCTTTCGATCCTGCTCAACAACTCCTCGATGGCGATCGAGCTGGCGGTCATGCCGAAGGCGACCGAGAAGTATCGCGCCACCGACATCTCCGGCGACTACGCGGCCATGGCGCGTGCGTTCGGAGGCTACGGCGAGCGGGTAACCTCCGTGCAGGAGATCATTCCGGCCATCAAGCGCGGCATCGCGCAGACGAAGGCGGGCAAGCCGGCGCTGCTGGAGTTCATCACCTGCCAGGAAACGCGCATCTCGAAGTATTAAGATGCATCGATTGACGGCTCCAGGGGGACCAGTCTGACGATGCCTTGCTACGAGAACTCCGCGACGCGGCGGCCTGTGACGGGCCGCCGTGTCGCAGCCCGCCTTGCGTCCTTTGTTTTGCCCTTGATCGCAACCCTGCCCCTGACTCCTGCGTCAGCCGCGGGTCAGTCAACGGCAGGTCAACTGCCCGCTGCCTCGACACCGGGCGCCATCAAGCCCGCTCCCGCCTTCCCGGCGAAACAACTCGTCGAGCCCCCGCCCGGGGACTGGCTGACGAACGGCGGCAACCTTTACAACCAGCGCTTCTCACCCCTGGCGGCCATCAACCGCGACAACGTCAAGGACCTGAAAGGCGTCTGGCGCACGCATCTCAACGGCTCGGGCATCGGGGCACAGTACTCCGCTCAGGGCCAGCCGCTCGTCTACGACGGCGTCATCTATATCATCACCGGCAACGACGATGTGTTTGCCCTGGACGTCAGGACCGGGGCGATTGTCTGGAATCACCAGGGGAAACTGGATCCCGAACGGGTGCGGGTGTGTTGCGGCTGGATCAGCCGCGGCGTCGGCCTGGGGGCGGGAAAGATCTTCGTCGGCCAACTCGACGCGAAACTCCTGGCGCTCGACCAGCGCACCGGTAAAGTGTTGTGGTCGACCCAGACCCAGGATCCCTTGCAGGGATTCAGCATCGTCGGGGCGCCCTTGTACTACGACGGCATGGTCATCGTCGGCCTCGGCGGCGCCGACATGGGCATCCGCGGGCAGATCAAGGCGTTCGACGCCAGGAACGGCAAGCCCCTGTGGACGTTCTACACCATACCGGCCCCGGGCGAATTCGGTAGCAACACCTGGCCCGCCAACAGCGATATCTGGAAATACGGCGGCGCCTCGGTCTGGCAGACACCGGCCGTCGATCCCGAGTTGGGTCTCATCTACTTCTCCACCGGCAACGCCGGGTCGACCTACAACGGCGCCCCGCGTCCCGGGGACAACCTGTTCACGGCCTCGATCCTGGCGATCGAGGCGAAGACGGGTAAATACCGCTGGCACTTCCAACAGGTGCACCACGACATCTGGGACTACGACTCACCCAACCCGGTGATATTGTTCGACGCGCCGTTCGGTGGGAAAACGCGCAAGGCGCTGGCGGAGGTCTCCAAGACCGGTTGGGTTTACATTCTCGACCGGGAAACCGGCAAGCCGCTGTTGGGTATCGAGGAGCGACCGGTTCCCCAGGAGCCCCGGCAAGCGACCGCGGCGACCCAACCCTATCCCGTCGGCGATGCGGTCGTGCCGCAGTCGCTCGACATCGCGCCCGAGGGGCAGGAGCTCATCAACGGGGGTCGCATCTTCACTCCCTACTGGGACAAGCCGGTGTCCTACCGGCCCCAGATGGGCGTCAACTGGCCCCCGAGCTCCTACGATCCGGCGACGAACCTCATGTTCCTGTGTGCCATCGACCACGTCGGCACCTCGTTCAGCGACACCAAGGGCGATGCGAAGGACTTCGACAAGCCGAAGTTCGAAGGGATGTGGAACAAGGGCGGCGCCGGCTATTCAGGGGTCGCGGGCCGCGGGATTTTCGCAGCGATGGACCTCAAGACCAACCGCCTCGTCTGGCGCCAGCAATGGCGCGACGACTGTTGGAGCGGCTCGCTCGCGACGGCCGGCGGGCTCGTGTTTGTCGGCCGCAGCGACGGGCGCCTGACGGCGCTCGACAGTCGTAATGGCGACCGTTTGTGGCAATTCCAGACCGACTCGGGCGTCAATGCGCCCGCCAGTACGTTTCAGTATGAAGGTCAGCAGTACGTCGTCGTGCTCTCGGGCGGCACGTTGTTCGCCGCCGGCGCGAAGAAAGGCGACAGCGTGTGGCTGTTCTCGACGAGCGGCACGCTCGAGTCCTTCCCGAGCTCTGTGGGCCGGCCTATGAGCCTGCTGTACGGCGCTGGCCACGAGCCGCAGATCACCTTCGCTTCCGGTGATCCTGACGTCCCGAACGGGAAGAAAATCTTTCGTACCTTTTGCACCGCCTGCCACGGCGACCAGGGTACTGGCAGCCACGGTGGCGCCAATCTCGAGAACGCCTCGAAGGACGCCAGGTTCGTGATCACCACGGCCACCACGGGCCGAGGCGATATGCCTTCCTTCAAGGACGTCCTCTCTCCCGAACAACTTCGCGATGTGGCAGGCTACATCACGACCGACCTGTTTCCATCACACTAGCGGCACTTCGAGATGTATCACGAGTTGTTGGTCATTGTTCTTGTCGTCTCCGCGGTGCTCCTCATCCGCTTCTACTCTCGCCGCCAACGCCGGCGCTAACCGCCGACGTTTCCCCGTGCGAAATCCCGCGCGCCCTCACCGCGCGCTTTCGCACGTAGCGCATTGATTTTCTTCACAAAAACCGCAATTTAGTGACTGGACCGCCGCGCCCTCGCGGTCTATAGTCATCAGACCCAATTGGCACAAGGCGGTGCGTAACATGTCTGCGGCAATGAAGTTTGATCAGGGTCGAGGTGAGGCTATGTCGAGCAGCGGCGAAGGCGTCATGAGCGATGTGTTGAAACGGCTCGGCGCGATGGAAACATCCGTCGCCACAATAACAGCGACGATTCCACACTTGGCAAAGCAATCGGCCGTCGACGGCATCCTTGCGACACTTCCGCACCTGGCGACGAAGGCCGATCTCTATGCCATGGAATCCAAAATCATCGAATGGATTATCGCGACGGTGCTAACGACGGCGGGATTGGTGTTTACCATCGCAAAGTTTGTCCACTGAAGCCGAGCGCGCTAGTTCGACAGCGCGCCGCCAGTGCCACGAGTGGACTTGTTGAGGTTGCCCGCAAACTCGATCGGCGGCTTGCCGGTCGAAGCGACGATGTACCCCTTGAGCAGCGCCATGGTGTCTTCGTGCTTGGTATGCTCGGGCTCCAGAAACGCCCGCGGGTGCCGCCCGGCCGCATAGTCGATTGGCGTGAGCCCGATGGAGCTCTTCGGTTGAAGGTCCGCACCGTCAGCAACGAGAACCTTGACCGTGTCGTTCCACCCGTGCTCGGCGGCGCTATGAAGTGCGGTCATGCCCTGGTTGTCGGCGTCATTGATCCTTGCGCCGGCCGCTTGCAGTAACTTCACATCCTCTGCCCCTTCCTGGTCGGTCTTGAATCGACCTCGACTGGGATTGAAGCTGTGCCCCATACCTGCCGCCGCCATCAGCGGCGTCACACCCATCGCGTTCGGTAGATCGACCAACGCGTGATACTTGAGCAGCAGCTTGATGGAATCCGCATCCCCGACCTTCGCAGCCAGCAACAACGGCGTCGCACCCGTGGACAGAATCTGGTCACCGCCACGATCGAACACTCCGTTGCGGTACCGCGGCCGCAGCTTCAACTGCGCGTTGGGATTCGCGCCCTTCGCGAGCAACATCTCCGCGACCTGGTACCCGGTGGTGTTATCCGTCGACGGCAGGTCGGGACGGCCCCCGCGCGGTAGTGTGTTCATGTCGATGGCGACATACAACGGTGTGTTGCCGTAGAAGTCCCACTTGTTGACATCGGCGCCCGCCGTTATGAGGAAGGCAGCGAAGTCGAAGCGCATGTTCATCAGGGCGAGAATGAGCGGAGTCGCCCCTTCGGGATCCGGGAGGTTGATGTCCGCCTTGGCCTTCAAAAGGGCCTTCGCGCACTCGATGCAACCCTCGCGCGCGGCATAGAGCAATGGCGTGAACCCGCCATGGTTCATGTTCTTCGGGCGCCCCTCCGCGGTCACGCGGCGCTGCCAGTCACGCACGACGCCGTGATCGTTGACATTGGCACCGTGGGAGATCAGGAGCTTCACCATTTCGGGCTGCCGCTGTGCAGCGGCCCACATGAGAGGCGTCTGACCGCCCCACTCCTCCTTCGCATTGACCTTCGCTCCAGCCTTCAGGAGCAACTTTGCCGACTCGATGTTGCCCGTGCGGGCAACAACCATCAGTGGCGTCTCGCCCTCGGCGTTCTGCTCGTTGGCATTCGCGCCAGCCTTCAGGAGCGCCTTGACGACGACGGGATCGGCAACCGTTGCCGCCGTCCACAAGGGCGTAGCGCCGTAGTCGTTCTTGGCGGAAACATCCGCTCCCGCCTTGATCAACCTTTGTACGAGATCAGCGTCGTCGTTGTAGACGGCCCAATGGAGTGCCGTCGTCCCATCGGCGCTGCGGGCGTGCACGTCAGCACCCTTCGCGAGCATCGATACCGCGAGCTCGTGATTCTTTGCCTGGGCGACGTCGACGAGAGAATCTTCCGCGAACGCGGCCCCGGTGCCCAACAACGTCGCGACGACGGCGACCATGCTCAAAAAACGCATGTTAGACCTCAGCCAGAACACCCGTGCTGATGCCGTGTTTCTCCACCGGGATCCCCGCGCGAACCAGCAACGTCAGCAGCAGGTTCGCATGCGGCGTGTCCTGCGGATAATGCAGGTGCTGACCACCTTTGATCTTGCCGTAACCCCGACCGAGCACCGCCGAAGGCAACGGGTCGTTGTTGTGCATGTCGCTGTTGCTCATGTTGCTGCCGTACAGCAGGATCGAGTGATCCAACAGCGTCCCATCGCCGTCCGGAGTCGTCGACAGGCGCTTGATGAAGCGCGCGAAAGCCTCGGTGTGATAGACCTGGATCTTCGCGAGCTTGTCGAGCTTGGCTGCATCGTTCTGGTGATGCGACAGCGGATGGAAAGCATCCGACACGCCAATC
>Ga0105240_10014954_pt1 | contig 10573 bp, 7 predicted proteins | sample KBSC54metaG_FD_80426 | JGI IMG/M metagenome (GOLD analysis project Ga0105240, IMG submission 80426) | Corn rhizosphere microbial communities from Kellogg Biological Station, Michigan, USA - KBS C5-4 metaG | ecosystem: Host-associated > Plants > Roots > Rhizosphere > Soil | place: Michigan, USA...
CCCCCAATTCCAAATCCGTCCTCGTCAGCCTGCGTCCCAGGCAGCGTGCCGTCGCGTGAGCGAAGCACCCAACAGCGACCTGTTCATGTCCCGCGTCGATGCCCTGTTGAAAGGGCAGGTGCTGGAGATTTCGCCTCTCGCGGCCGGCATTATGGTGGCCATCGAGATGGGCATTGCCGACAGTCGCAGCTTCTCGCGCCAACTCGGTATCGCGCACGCGCTCGTATTGCGCGAAATCTCGCAACTTTCCGGCCCGGAGGGGCTCATCCGGGTGACCGGGCGCCAGGCGAAGACCTTGCGGACTTCACTTGCCTTGTCGGATCGGGGGGAGTTGTTGCTGACTCAAACTCAGCACGTACGGTAACATCGTCCCCGGCTTTTCCGCGCTCGCAATGACCCGGCCGACGAGCTTTCCGGCATGGGCGATCAACTTGATCTCCAGGTTCGTTGCGGCGGTACGAATGGCCTCTGCGGAGTCGATTTTCCCTGTCGTGCTTCCAATCAGCGCTGTACCTTGCAATTGCAGATCCCGGATCGGCTCCGGGGCACCGTCGCCGATAGACAGCGTGTGGGATCCGTCCGCGACGATGTCGAGCACGGCATGCATGTCTGCTCCATCGTTCATCAGTCGCCCTTCCCATCTACCCGCATACTCCGGGCGAGTCGCGAAGGTTGACGAGGCTGGCGCGGGCGTCGTGGTTGGACTGTCCCAGGCTGGCGTGAGTGTGCGGAGGATCTTTCCAGCCACGTCGTGGACAACGTGAGTGTTATCAGACCTGTTCGTCAGAACGAGGCAGGCCATATCGAGTGAGGGAATCATGTAGAGGATCGTGGCGACGCCCACCTGGCCACCGGTCTTGATCAGGACTTCCAGCCCCGATTTCGTGCGCCCACGAAACCAGCCGAACGTGGTGAGGGTTCCCTCGGGGCCGGCGAAGACCGGTTTGTGGGCTTGCGCGAGCCAACGGTCATCGAGAATCGCACGATCGCCGCGGCTGCGGCTTGGGAGATTGAAAAGGGCAAACCGCGCCAGGTCATGGGCGCTGACAAACAACTCGCCGGAGGGGGGTGTTGCTGTCGTGTAGTAGGGCAGAGCCTTGCCCGCCGCCTCGTAACACAGCGCCCGTGTTGGGAGGCGATCCTTGTCGGTGCCGAAGAATGAATCCTGCATTCCCAAGGGGTGGAGTATCCGCTCGGTCATCAAGGGGCCGAATTCCCGTCCGCTGACCTGCTCGGCAATCTTTCCCAACATCGCGTAACCGACATTGCTGTACTCGTACATTTCTCCGGGAGGGAATGCCAGGGCACCGTAACCGCGCAATAGCGCATCCGCGCTGGGCGCTGCCGGACCGTGGTCGGGAAAGAACATTTCGAAGATCGTCGGCAGACCGCCGGCATGTGCGCCGAGCCGGCGGATCGTCGTGCCCGCTGGATCTCCGTTGGGCCCGCGCGGAGCGCGTTTGCCGAGGTAACGTCCGCCAGGCTCATCCAGGGACAGCTTTCCTTCGGCGGCCAGTGTCGTGAGTACGGTGGTGGTGAAAGGCTTGGTGATGGAAGCGAGGCAGAACGGGGTACGGCTCGTGACCTTGCGGCCCGCTGCCTGGTCGGCCCAACCAAAGCCTTCTTCCCATGTGATACGTCCATTCTGGGTGACGGCTACGGCGATACCCGTAGCTTCCTCTGAAGCGACGAGTCTCGATATGTGCTGCCTGACGGCCTCGAAGCCATCGTGTTCGGCCGCGCGCGAGCCGCGGACTATCGGCACGAGAGACGCCGATATACCCGCGATGAACCGCCGCCGGGTCGTCCTGCACATCGTTGCGTTCGAATCAGCCGTATTCCAAGCCAAGTCGGCCTCCAGGGGTATGCAAATGCCAGATACCGCTTGGAGAGCCCACAGGGTCCTTGGGTTTAAGCGACTTCCGATGGTTTTGCGGCAGCCTCAGCGTTAGCGCCGCAATGGCAACTGGCGGAGATGCCCGTCCGGCTGCAAAATCCGGGGGTGGTCCCGCGCGAGAGCTGATTCAAGCCGTCAGCGAGCAAGCGACAGTGAGGGGGATACCCATATGGACGGATCATTCTTGCGGTTCTATGTGCACGAAGACCATCGGCATCACCACGTCCTGGTCTGGGAATGGCTGCTCCAGCAAGCCAACAAGCTCGGCATCCGGGGTGGCTCGGCCTTCAAAGCCATGGCAGGCTTCGGTCGGCATCATCACCTGCACGAAGCGAAATTCTTCGAGCTCGCCGGCGCGCTCACTGTCGAAGTGGAGTTCATTGTCACCCAGGAAGAGGCGGACCAGCTCCTGAATTGTCTGCATCGGGAAAAGATCCGACTGTTTTACTCGATCGTCCCGGCCCGCTTCGGCATCGTCAATCCAGACAGTCAGGATCCGCCGTCCGTGAAGGAGAACGGAGTAACATGACCGACATGACTCGAGCGATCACAGGATCCTGCCACTGCGGCGCTGTCCGCTGGCAGTTTGAAGGCATACCCGATGGAGTGACCGCCTGCAACTGCACGGTGTGTCGACGTTACGGGGTGCTTTGGGCCTACGACTATGAGGGCGAAGGGATCAAGGTCTCGGGTAAGACGCAGCACTACATCCGCGGCAACTCCGTAGAGTTTCACTTCTGCCCGGCCTGCGGCTGCGTAGCCTTCTGGCGCGGGCAGCGACCGGTCGAAGACGGCCGTCGCCGTATGGCCGTCAATGTGCGTCTCGCCGATGATCCCGAAGCCGTGGCAAAGGTCCCGATTGACCACCTCGATGGTCTGAATACGTGGGAGCACTTGCCGCAGGATGGGCGGTGTGTGGCGGACTACTGGTTTTAGCGTGCAACGCGACCAGGGCGCGCGCGCTCAGCCACTCCCCCATCATAAACCAACGGAAACCACTCCCCATGCGGCCGCTGCCCCAGCATGAGTTTGGTTTGAGCGACCGCGGGCTGTTGGCGCGCGCGGTCGTACGAGTAGGGCAGGAAACGAACATCGTCACCCAACCAGCGCGTGGTCATCGCGATCCGCCGGGGATGTGCGCCGCGGCCGTCGTGGCCCGCCGCGCCGTGAATGGTGGCGGGATGCAACAGGATTGCATCACCGGCCGCGCAATCCCACGTGAGCATTCTGACCTCGCCGCGAGCGATCAAGGCATCGAAGTCAGGAAGGTCGATGAAGCCGTCCTGCTCTCCCGGTGCCGGCTTGGGGAGCTCCGGCGAGCGGTAATAGCCCTGATTCGTGCGATGACTGCCGTCGATGAACATCAACCGGCTGAGGGTGGAATGAGCCGGTGTGAGTGCCAGCCATAGCGACGGCATCAGCTCTCCCTTGAAGGAAAAGGTCGGCACGTCATGATGCCAGGGTGTGCCCATGCCGGGTTTTCCGGTCTCCGCGGCGAAATGCACGAAGGTGAGATCAAACCAGAACCGAAGCGTCCGACTGCCGATGATGTTGGCAATGAGCTGTGCAATGGCCGGCTGTAGCAACACCCGCCGCAGATCGGCGTTGTCGCGCCAGAGGTAACGCATGGTCAGCCGGCCTTCCGAGCGCAGACATGAAGCAGCCTGACCCGCACTGCGTGGCTGCTCGATTGTCGTGAGCGCTGTGTCAACGGCCGCCTGGAGCTGGACGAGTGTTTCACTGTCTAGCAAGCCGGGTAAATGGACGGCACCGTGCACGTCGTAATCCGCCGCGAGTTGGCGAATCTCATCCTGGTTGTGATGCTTGATCATGACCTGCCTGGGATCAGTAGTAGTGATAGTAAATGGTCAGGATTCCTCTACGCCCATCGCCGGGAATGGCGCGGCCGGCATTGACGGCGGCAAAGTAGTTACGGTTGAGCACATTCTCGACGTTGAGTCGCAAATCCCACTTCCCGAGGAGGTACGCGCCGGTGGCATCGAAGCGCGTATAGCCTGGCGTGCTGCCATAGAGTGTGAACGGGCTGTTGATGACATATGTGCGAGAGGAGTATTTCAGGCCGCCGCCCAGTTGGAATCGCCCGCCCAACAGGCCGCTGCCTGGCAGCGCGCCGAAGTCATAGGTGGTCCAGACAGCCCCTGAGCTACGCGCCAGCTCGGGGAGCGTTTGTCCCACTGCGCTCGCAATAGGCGAGGAGAGGATCTTGCCGTCCAGCCAGGTGTAGGCCACCAGGGTTTGCCATCCCGGGGTCAGATGCCCCACGAGCTTCAATTCAGCGCCGGTCACGCGCTCCTTGCCGTTCACACCGATGTAGCCGGTGTCAGGGTCGGTGAAACGCGTGCGGAATTTGTCCTCGTCGAAGACGGCGGTCGAGAGTGACAGGCGCTTGTCCAGCAGATCCAGTTTCGCGCCGATCTCGCCGACCTGGGTTTTTTCCGGTTTCAGGCCACCCCCCTGCACGAAATCGGTGATCTGGACGAGGGAGGTGGGAAGCTGGCCGGTGGTGGCCGAGCCTTCGATCGCTTGAGGATTGAAGGCAGTGCTGTAGGAGAGGTAGTAGCTCTGCCAATCCGTGGGTTGCCAGATCAGTCCCACCCGTGGGCTGAACACATCGTCCCGGTGCTGGAAGGGCAGGGAGATGATCACCGGTTGGGTCAGCGCCGCGGCGTTGGCTGCCTGGAAGGCCGCGGTGGCTGCCGGGTCGGTATTGGAGGTGACGAGGCGGGGATAGTTATAGACGGAATAGGTCTGGCTCGCGTTGAAGTCGTCCCAACGCAGCCCGGCGACCAGCTTCCACTGGTCCTGGAAGCTCAGGGTATCGTTGCAATAAAACGCCACCGTATCGGCCCCGATGTCCGTGACATTGCCCGGTACCTGGTAGACATTGGGACCGGAAGGGAATGCCTGCGTGTTGGTGGAGCCCAGGTTGATCACGCCCGCCAGGTTAGCCCCCAGGGACGTCCCATTGTTCAAGTTGAAATTATAGTTATTGAAGAACAGTTGGTGATATTCGTCATGGCCGATTTCACTGCCGATGATCAGATCGTGGCGGACCGACCCGGTAGCGAACTGGAGCAACAGGTCGGTCTGATTGAACAGCGAAGTGTCACGTTCGGCACGCTGTTTCTGCTGAGTGGCGATTTCCAGATCGCCCAGAGGCGTCGTCGGAGGCGCCAGAAGGGTTGCAGGCGGCACCTGTTGCCAATTGCCGTTGGCGTCCAGTGCTTCGAACGCGGTGTTGAGCGGTGACGTATTCTGATGAACGTTGTAGACGCCGTACTGGGTATTGCTACGAAGTACGACACCTGGTGAGAACGTGCGCAGCAGGCCGGCGTTGAAGATGTTGACGTCAGTCCGGACCACCGCATTGGTGTACTGGTAGCTCCGATCGAACGGTGCCGGCAGGGCCCGCAGAGAGGGTTGATTCTTGAACTGAAACATCGGCAGCCCGTAGTCGACGTGATCGTTGTCGTGCTGGGTGAGCCACGAGAGATTCACCTGCGTGGGCGTTCCGATGCCGAACGCGATGGATGGCGCCACCCCGTAGCTGCGCGTGTTGACATTGGGCCGTGTTCCATCAACGTCCTGGTCCATCAGCAGCACCCGGAAAGCGGAATCAAGGTCCAGCCGCTCATCGAAGTCGATCACTCCACGGTCATAGTGGTCTGTCCCGAACGAGCCGCTGATGGCGGCAATGGGCTGCAATTGCGGCTTTTTGGTGACCTGGTTGATGATGCCGCCGGTACTGCCGTGGCCGAACAGGAGCGACGCTGCGCCTTCGAGCACCTCGACGCTTTCGAGGTCGAACGTATCTCTGAAATATTGGCCACGATCACGGATGCCGTCGAGATAAATGTCGGTGCGCGCCGGGAATCCACGCAGGTTGATGTTGTTTCCCGTAGCGGTATCGGCAGAGGGCGTTATCACGATGCCGGGTACATTGTCGAGCGCCCGATACAGTGAGATGTCCGCCTGAGTCGTCATCAGATCCTGGGAGACCACCGTGATCTGCTGCGGAATGTCGCGAGGCGGCGTGGGAAATTTCGCTCCGACGGTCGACTCATTGAGCAGAAAGTCCTTGTCCCGCGTCGATTCCACCGTGACCTTTTCCAGGCTCTCGCCATTGCTGCTCGTCGTGCTGTCGTCGCCGTCTTCCGCGGCATGGGCGAGGGATGTGGCACCGAGAGCTGTCGACAGCAGGCAGCAGACGAACGCAGCGGCCGTTCTCGAGGTCTTCAAATCAGATCGCACGGCCAAGCATTGAAACAAACTTGTCATGAACCGAAAGTCCTGGAACTCTTTGTCGGGGATGTGTTAGAAAATCGTTCGGCAACCTATAGGCCCTTTGTTACTGAAAAATGACTTTATGGTTTCACGCGAGGGCGTAACGGCGCCGACAGTCGCGCCTGTACGGCTGTCCACCGCCGTTTGGGCTTTGGGGCTGACCAGCCTGTTCATGGACATTTCCTCGGAAATGATCCATTCGCTGTTGCCGGTTGTTCTGGTTGTGGGTCTCGGAACGTCCGCCGCTTACCTGGGCATCATCGAAGGTGTTGCCGAGGCTACTGCATGCATCGTCAAGGTATTCTCCGGCGCGCTGTCGGATTACTTCGGGCGGCGCAAGCCGCTGGCACTGTTGGGATACGGGATGGCGGCATTGACCAAGCCGCTTTTTCCACTCGCGTCCAGCGCGGGAATGGTGTTCTTCGCACGCTTTGTGGACCGGCTCGGTAAGGGTATCCGGGGCGCGCCGCGCGATGCGCTGGTGGCGGACGTGACTCCACCCGAACAGCGTGGCGCTGCTTTCGGCCTCCGTCAGACGCTCGACACCGTCGGTGCATTCGCCGGACCGGTGTTGGCCATGCTGCTCGCCGCGGTCTTTGCCGGCGCGCTGCGGACCGTGTTGTGGGTCGCCGTGCTGCCGGCGTTTATTTCGGTGCTCGTCCTGTGGATTGGCGTTCGTGAGCCGAAAGGACAGGTGGCGCCGAATGCGAAAGCCCGCAAGGTGGAGCTCCAGGTGCGCTCCATGCCACGCAGCTTCTGGGTCGTCTGCGGGGTGGCGAGCGTATTCATGTTGTCGAGATTCTCCGAGGCATTCCTGGTGTTGGTCGGGATCCGCGGCGGGTTGACGCCGGCATGGACGCCGCTGGTTCTGGTTGCCATGAACCTGGCCTATCTGCTGTCGGCCTACCCTGTTGGAAAGTTGGCTGACCGCATGCCCAAGGAGAATCTGCTGGTTGTCGGGTGCGGCATTCTCGCGGTGGCCAACGGCGTGTTGGCGCTGGCATCGAATCCCGTGCTGTTGATCGTGGGCGCCCTGTTGTGGGGCCTGCATATGGGCTTCACCGAGGGTGTTTTCGCCGCCATGGTGGCGAACAGTGCACCCAAAGATCTGCGCGGCAGCGCCTTTGGCATTTTCAACATGTTGCGCGGCCTGGTCCTGTTGGCCGCCAGTATTATTGCGGGCCTTCTCTGGGATCGGCTCGGCCCGCAGGCGACTTTTGGATTTGCCAGTGTGCTGGCGCTCGTGACGATTGCCGCGCTGTGGTTGTCACGGCTCAACCGGCAGACGCCGGCGGCTGTGTAAGCGGAAGCATTCTCACGTGAGCGTCAGTCTGAAGCCGGTGTCCGTGTCGCGCAGCTATCGGTTCGACCGGACGTTTTTCAGACGGCTTTATGCACTGTCCAGGCCGTACTGGGCTCGCAAGGGGAGCGTAGGGTCCTGGCTCACGTTGGCATTCCTGCTCGGTACCGTGGTGGCCTACAGCGTCTGCGGGGCCTGGATCACGACACTGAGCAAGGACCAGACCAACGCACTCGTCAATCGCGATCCGGCCGCATTCTGGCGGTTGCTGGCGATCGTTGCCGCCCTGACCGGGCTGCGCTATGTCATTTCCACGATTCAGACCATCGTGGACAACTGCCTCGATCTGCACTGGCACCAATGGCTCGGCCAGCACTTTCTGCGCCGCTACTTCGAGGGACGCGCGTACTACAAAATCGCGGTCGATCGAATCGTGGACAACGCGGACCAACGCATGCAGGAGGAGTTGTCGCCGTTCTGTACCCTGATGTCGTCGATTCCGCGGCTGGGCCTGGGAACCCTGGTCGATGCCCTGGTGCAGTTGTCCTTGATGCTCTCCATCTCCGAGGCGCTGTTCTGGACCGTCGCCGCTTTTGTGGTGGTGAAATTCGCTCTGCTGGTCTGGATATACAGCCCGGTGATCGAGCAGAACTACCGGGTCGTCGATGCGGAGGGGGACTTCAGAGCCAGCATCCGTCACGTGATGACTCATGCCGAGACAGTAGCCCTTTACGGCGGCGAGCATCCCGAGCGCTCGGTCATTGTGAATCACCTCAAGAGTGCGGTGAATCTGCGGCTACGGCGCGCGCTGTATGCCGTATGGATCAATCTCGCTGAAGGGGGCTTCAGCACTGTCTGGCTGGTGTTGCCTTTTGTATTTCTGGCCCCGGTCTATTTCCGGCATGGCCTCGAGTACGGGACGATCGCGCAGAGCATCGCCGCGACGGCGCTACTGTTGCAATCGCTGTCGCTCTTCATGCAATTCGTTCCCTCGTTGAGTCTGACCGCGCACAAAGTGGCGCGCCTGGGCGAGATCGACGAAGCTTTTGACGCTCTGGAGGCCTCGGGCGAGGCTACCCGGCCCGACGGCAGGATCGAATTCCGCTTGGGTCCCGAGGTGCGGCTCAATGATATTGATCTCACTACGCCGGGGGGCGAGCAACTGCTGGTTTCGAAGCTGTCGTTGCACATCGCACCGGGGGAAAATTGGGTGATCTCCGGCCGGACCGGCGTCGGTAAGAGCTCGTTGTTGCGACTGATGGCAGGACTCTGGTCCAGGGGCAATGGCGTCATCACCCTGCCTGCCGCCGCGGAGATGTTGTTTCTGCCGCAACGGCCCTACATGATGCCGGGGACGTTACGCGAACAGTTGTATTATCCGCGCCTGCCGCCAGGTCATGCGGATGCACCGCTGCAGTGCCTGCTGGAGCAGGTCTGCCTTCCCGATCTTGCCGCGCGTTTCCGCGGCTTTGATACGCCACACGACTGGTCACGCGTGCTGTCACTCGGCGAACAACAACGCGTAGCCATCGCGAGGGCCCTCCTGGCCAGGCCCAGCTACCTGTTCCTGGATGAAGCCACCAGCGCTGTGGATTTCATGACCGAGCGGTCGTTATATGCAACGCTTGCCGGTTCCGGCATCACCTGCGTCAGCGTGGGTCACCGCGATTCGGTGCTCGGCTTCCACCAACACGAGCTCCAGCTTCTCGGCCACGGCCGCTGGCACATACGCCACACCGCGACGGCCGTTCAGCCTGTTCCGGCTATGAAGCCGGCGGCGGCTGCAAGTGGATGAGCGAAGGCTCTGAAGCGACGACCTTTGTACCGCCATGCAGGGTCGCGGTGACCTGCCAGAGATAGGTCTGTCCGGGGCGCAGGGGCTTGGGAGGCCGCCAGGCCGTTGCCCGCATCGCTGGACTGTGTTGAACAGGATGTAATCCCGAATCGACGATCGCAACGGTGTAGCCGATGGCTCCAGGGAGCGGTTGCCAGCTAAATCGCGGGCGTGGGTCGTCAATGGCGTCGCCGGAGGGGGTCAGCAGGGCAAACGTCTTGTTGGTTCCGGTTGGCCTGCCATGTCCGGGAGTCTGGCTGACATCTGTCGCCGGCTGCGGCATGCTATGTTGGGACGCTGCGGCTACGGCGGTAACCACAGGGCTCGGGGCACCCGCAGGCGTCGAGGCCACCGCTGGTGGGGCAGAGGCTGCATGAGCGATCCGCATGCCTCGAAGCCGCTGGGTAATGGCTGTGAGCAGGTTTGCATGGGCCGGTGGGGCCGCCGCGGCCACGGTTGGCGATACCGCCACAGTTGGTGCAGTCGGTACTGTTGGTGCGTTGAGTGCCGTCGACGTAGCAGATGCCGTTGGCGCGTTGAGTGCCGTCGACGCAGCAGGTGCCGCTGCCGCGTTGAGGGCCGTCGACATAGCGGGTGCCGTGGGTACTGTTGACGCAGCGGGGACTGTTGGCACGGCCGGAACTTGGGCAACCGCCATGGCAGCAGCCGAAGTCTGGTTGACCTTCCCATGCTCCCACCAGAGAGCCGCGGAAACGGCTACCGCGACAAGGGTGACCGCGGACGCTGCCACAGGCAATGCGAGTCCGCGACGTCGTTTGCGTCGCTCCGGTGCGTATTGGTACGGAGTGGTCTCCGGACGCTGCGAAGCGGACATATCGCACTTCAGCGTCCGCAGATCCTCGAGCTCGTAGCGGCAGTCCTCGCAGGAGTCCAGATGTTCCTGACAGTCCTTCAGCCGCGCCGGCTGCAGTTGGTCACTCGAGTAAGCCTGCAGATCCTGCCGGGAGAGATGTCGAACGGTCTCCACGGCATCGCCCGCTGGGGCCTTCACTTTGGGTCGCGCTACCGTATCTGTGTCTGACAACTGATCCAACACCTGCGTCTGCCTCCTGTCACCGTCAAAGGGTCGGGCGTCGCAAAACGCCTGCGAAATTATTGTCGGCGGACCGTCGCAAAGGCGTGACAGGCTTAATAGTTCTGCAATTGCGGGACGTGTCGGGGTTCCCCAACACGGAAAAGTAAAATCGGCTCTGTTGACACATCCAGTGGTTATTAC
>Ga0105240_10014955_pt1 | contig 10572 bp, 8 predicted proteins | sample KBSC54metaG_FD_80426 | JGI IMG/M metagenome (GOLD analysis project Ga0105240, IMG submission 80426) | Corn rhizosphere microbial communities from Kellogg Biological Station, Michigan, USA - KBS C5-4 metaG | ecosystem: Host-associated > Plants > Roots > Rhizosphere > Soil | place: Michigan, USA...
CAGCGCCTCGGCGATGCAGCCGCGACGGAAGTAGATGGAACACGGGAGCTTGTGCCACAGCATGTTTTCGGCACGTTTCGCCACGATCTTCTGGTTGAGGAGATGCTTCGGTCCGACGTTCTCTGAAATTGAGTTGCCACCCCAGCTTCCGCAGCCAAGGGTAAGGCTCGGAGTGAGGCTGAAATTGTAGAGGTCGCCGATACCGCCGTGCGATGAGGGCGTGTTGATCAGGATCCGGGCCGTCTTCATCTGCTCGCCGAAGTACGTGACGCGCTCCTTCTGGCGGTCCTGGTCGGTGTAAAGGACAGACGTGTGCCCGATCCCGCCGAGAGCGACGAGCTTAGCCGCGGTCGCGACGGCTTGCTTGAAGTCCTTGGCGCGATAGAGGGCAAGGATGGTCGAGAGCTTCTCGTGAGCAAAGGGCTCGGCCTCGGTTGCGTCTGTGACTTCGCCGACCAGCACCTTGGTTGTGGGCGGAACGCTGATGCCGGCGATCTCGGCGATCTTGGTTGCCGGCTGTCCCACGATCTTCGCGTTCACCGAACCGTTGACGAGGATGATCTTGCGGACAGCCTCGGTCTCCTCGCCCTGGAGGATGTATCCGCCATGGCGTGCGAACCGGTCGCGAATAGATTCGTAGATTTCGTCGACAGCAATAACAGCCTGTTCTGAAGCGCAGACCACGCCATTATCGAAAGTCTTCGACATCAGAATCGACGCTATGGCGCGTTTCTGGTCGGCAGTTTCGTCGATCACAACCGGGGTGTTGCCTGCTCCGACGCCAATCGCCGGCGTTCCGGACGAGTACGCCGCGCGAACCATGCCCGGACCGCCCGTAGCGAGAATCAGCTTGATTTCTGAGTGCCGCATGAGCTGGTTGCTGAGCTCAACCGTGGGCTCGTCGATCCAGCCGATGATGTCTTCCGGCGCTCCGGCGTCTACTGCCGCTTCGAGAACCAGCCGGGCCGCGACGCAGGTGCACTTCTTGGCGCGGGGATGCGGGCTGATGATGATGCCGTTGCGCGTCTTGAGCGCGCACAGCGTCTTGAAGATGGCAGTAGACGTGGGATTGGTAGTAGGGATGATGCCGCAGATGATGCCCATCGGCTCGGCGATCGTGATCGTGCCGGCCTCTTCGTCCTCAGAGAGGATGCCGCAGGTCTTTTCGTCCTTGTATTTGTTGTAGATGTACTCGGAGGCGAAGTGATTTTTGATCACCTTGTCTTCAATGACTCCCATCCCGGTTTCTTCCACGGCGAGCTTCGCCAGGGGGATGCGCGCGTTCGCGGCAGCCAGAGCTGCGTTGCGGAAGATGTGGTCCACTTGTCTCTGCGAGAAGGTGGCGAACTTCTGCTGAGCTGCCTTGACGCGGGCAACCAGAACCTCAAGTTCTTCGCCGGTTTTCACCTGGTGGGTCGGGATCTTGGCCAGAATTCCGTTCAGATGTGTCATATTCTTTAGCTCCCTGTGGGCATCAAGAGCTTGCTCCGGGATGCCCCAGCCGGGGTTGCGACGAGGCAGCTAACCTGTCCCGTTTTCAATCGATTGACAATCGATAACTCTTTATCGATATCCATATATCGAATCTAGACCCGTGTCAGAACGGGTACAGTGACTGCCGTCACTACCCCTGCTGCCGGGCAGAGCGAGCCGGAGAAAAACGTCGCGAACCTGTGCTGGGAGGATTGCCTTGACCCGGGGGTGTCGGGCAGAGGAACGGAAGAGCTACAGATACTGAAAGCTAACCCGCTTGATGGTATTCATGCTGGATGGCCTGAAGAATTGGAATCAGTCCCGATGGGCGGTAGCTATAACAATCCAGAATGCTACAGACCTTTTCAAATTTCCTTGCGCGATCAACTGCAACTGGCGCAGCGGACATCTAATGCAAGCCTCCGTCTGGCTGGATTGGAACCTGGTAGCGCCGCGCAAGCTTCCAGGAGAGAGAAGCGAGGGACGAGTACAGATCCTCGTTGTGAACAATGATGTGTGCCGGTACTTTGAGTCGTACCGGAGCGAAGTTCCAGATTGCCTGGATGCCGCCCTTGACCATTTCATCGGCGATGCTCTGCGCAAATTCAGCTGGAGCGGTGATGATGCCGAGATGGATGCACATGCGCTGGGAGAGATCGGCGAGTTTATCAAGCGGGAGCACTGCCTTGCCGTGGATCCACTTGCCGATCTTGTCGGGATTGGCGTCGAACGCAGCAACAATACTGAGGCCGAAGTTAGAGAAGCGCTCGTGTCCCAGAAGGGCAGTCCCAAGATTGCCGACGCCGACAAGGAAGGCGTCATTGACGTTGTTCCAGCCCAGGAAACTTTCAATGGCCTGGATCAACTCGGGGACGGAATAGCCGGTTTTGGGTTTGCCGACAATGCCCGTGTACTGAAGATCTTTGCGTACCTGGACAGCAACCAGATTGAGATCATTCCCGATAACGCTGCAGGATACCCGGCTGAGTCCCTTGCCTTTAAGCTCGGTCAGATAGTGGTGGTATTGCGGCAGCCGATTGAGGCTTGGCTGGGGAATCCCTCTGGCGCTGCCCGCCTCAGAAGCTACATGAATCGATAATTTCGTATCGATATCCACGTAGCGATACTAGGACCGGTTCGGCTGCGCAAACCGTGACTGCCATCACGGGCTGGTGTTCATGTCCCTGATTACGGAACAGCAGAATGTCACCATCAGCATTCCTTTTGGTCTGTCAGAAGCGTCTGGTGCTCGAACTCGTCGTGTTTAGTGGCCCAGAATGCGAGCGCAGGCAAATGAACGCAAATGAAATGGAAGTGATACCGCGCAACCAAACAGCCGCGTGACTTATAGAGCTGATCCTGCCTCGCCGTGAACGTTGTGGGCGAAGCGCATCGATACTGGGCCATAGCTGTGATCTTACACGCATGGCTGAGGGATTCAGGATGCTCATACGACTAGTCGAGGCTCAACTAACGCGGAAGGTTCAGCTAAGCTACTGGAGTTCAAACTTAACGTTTTTCATTCAACCAAACGAAGGTAGTCGCAACGTCTGATAGCGTCATCGATGCAATGTGAGTCGCACCACACATTGTTTCGAAACTAATCCAATCAGGCCGGCAGAATTACCTCAGTAATGCAACTAGTACCTCCTTCACCTTCCTCACAATCAACGCGACGGGTATGCTGACTACCAAATAGTCAATCAATTCTCGTGCGATTCACCGGACGTACTTCGCTCCTAAAGATAAGCACGGAATCTCGTCTCAAATGTCCTGCACGCTGGATTTTGGAACGATCTGCAGGGCTCACCAATGGTGACGGCCCTTTGGTAACTTATTGGGACCCCGATCTAGATAGACGCTTCCAGGATTGATCGGGATGAGCTTTCGTGCAATCGATCGTCATGTCAAATGCCGAGCCTCCGTCGGCCGCGATCCTCGAACATTCATTCCGTCAGGCGCAGAGATGCAGGTTCTGCTTCTCTCGACTCCTCATACGCACGTGGCTTTTAGTCCTTCACGCCGAACGCAGAAAAGTTCGAAAGACAATGCGAAGTTACGGTTGGACTCTTCGTTGGAAACACCGACAGTGAATTCCCCCCGCTGTTTGTTCCGGAAAGTGCGTACAGCAGCCAAGCTGCATAAAGGCACTGACCGCCATATCACTCGAGGTTAACTTATGAAGACTTTGCTCTCTGCTGCATTGGCACTCGCTGCTTTCTCAATGCCATCGCAAGCCATAACTGTTACCACGCCCTCCAATGGAGCAACAGTTAGCTCGCCCTTTCTACTAACGGCAAGCACAAAGACCTGTGCTGGGCTAACCGCCGTTTCCATGGGGTACTCAATCGATAGCGGGACGACCACGATTGAGCCCACATCCTTTTCCGCGAATGTTACAGCTAGCCCCGGATCGCACGTCCTGCATGTGAAGTGCTGGGGACAGAAGGTCAATGATCAGGTATCGCTGAACATCACGGTACAATCCTCGACGAAGACTTCGGACATAACCGTTGCTGCGCCAGGAAACGGTGCTAGTCTCAGTTCGCCGTTTACAGTGGCGGCAAGCACCAGAACCTGTGCATCGAAGCCTGCGGTGTCCATGGGCTACTCCATCGACAGTGGAACGGCGGTAATCGAACCTACCTCGTTCTCTGCATCAGTCACTGCATCTCCCGGAACACATATTTTGCACGTCAAGTGCTGGGGACAGCAGGTAAATGACCAGGTGCTCTTGACCATCAATGTCACTTCCAACACCGCGACTGCAACACCCTGGTTCTCAGTACCGTCAGGCACCTACTCGAGCACACAGGCTGTCTCGATCGGCTCGTCCACGGCAGGCTCAGCCATCTACTTCACGACAGACGGCTCAGCGCCCAGCACCTCGTCTTATCGCTATTCCGGACCTGTGTCCGTATCGAAGTCGACGGTGCTCCAGGCGATTGCTATGGCCCCAAGTTATTCCTGCAGCGGATTAGCTCGCGCGAGCTATGTTATTTCAACCGCTTCAAAAGGACCCTCGATTCCGTCTTACGCGAGAGTTGAAAACCAGGTACAGTTGCTCCCGAACTGGCGAATCAAACACGATCCTGCTACATCCGGCACCTCAACGGGCTCCATGACGCTGGTCAGCGATCCCACGATCAGTGGTCAAACAGAGAAGTACCACACAAGCTTCACCAATGGAGGCGGCGAGCTCTACTCGGTGACGTACGGAAACGATACCGATTCCAAGAACTTCGTGTACGACGCTCAGGTCTGGCTCTCCTCGGATAGCATCATCAGCAATCTCGAGATGGATAACAACCAGGTGATGCGTAACGGCGATACCGTCATCTACGCATTCCAATGCTCGGGATACAACAACGTTTGGGAGTACAGCTCGAATGCGGGAACGCCGACGAATCCAGATGTGAAGTGGATAAAGTCGACTGCGCCGTGCAATCCGGCAAAGTGGTCCCGCAATACGTGGCACCACATCCAGATCTACTCCTCTCGCGATGACTCAGGAAATGTAACCTACCATTCCGTATGGTTTGACGGTGTTGAAGCGCCAATCAACAAGACAGTCAACTCCGATTTCTCGCTCGGATGGGCTCTTGGAGCGCTGGTTGCCAATTTCCAGATCGATGGAATCGGCACTGGATCGTCAACCCTTTATCTCGATAAATTCACACTCTCTCGGTGGTAAAAATAAGCAGCACATCGGCGGATCAGCCACTTGGCTGGTTCGCCGATTTTTTGTTTGGGCATCGGCTGATCTGCGCATTGCATGACTAGCCGTCGTCTCCTTCTGCATGATGTGAGATAGAGACCAGCAAAGTCATTGCATATCCGCGGATTTACGGAACTTTTTACCATTCTGCTGTGTAGGTTTTCCCATGATGCGGGTAAATATTTCCAGGATGCCCGACACCGTAAATATTTTTAGAAAATCGGTTAATTTGCGTTGAATCGCCCTTTGAATTATGAAAGGATGCTCAAGAACATTACAAAAAGTTGCCTGGGTCATGAAAAAAGACCTGGCGGCGATTGGGCCCTTTGAAGCGGGATACGGCGACAAGAAATCCGCAAAATCGAACCCACTCGGACGCTTCGGGTCTTTTGTATGAAGTTGGTCCGAAGTCCTGACAAGCGTGGACCTCGGAACTGCGATTAGAGGTTGCTGAGCAGTAAGACCTGGTACATCTCCTTCGTGCCTCTCAGACCAGCCCACTCACAAGTGAATACGTCTTCGACCTACCCTTGCGAAAACGCTAGTGGGGAGTCGGCGCGAATCTATGCCTTCAAATCGCAAAGGAATCTGATGAAATTCTTCAGGAATCTGACCGTTACGTGCTCCGCAGTCCTTACGCTTTCACTTCCAGCTCTCGCTGGTATAACCGTCAACAGCCCCGCAAGCGACGCCGACGTTTCGTCTCCGTTCGCCCTCTCCGCATCCGCATCAACCTGTTCGTCCACGAATGTCACTGCGATGGGTTATTCATTCGATAGCAGCAGTGATACAACGGTTATATATAGCCAGACGATCAATAAGAGCGTCTCGTCCTCTACTGGCACTCACACTCTACATGTAAAGGCGTGGGGGCCAAACGGCGCTGCGTGCGTAAAGGATGTCACGATCAACGTCAGGTCATCGAGCACCTCGACGACTTCGACGACCTCGATGATTTCAATTCCGTCTTATGCTGACGTCGTGAGTTCAATTGAATCTCTGGGCGGATGGAGAGCCACTCATGACAGCGGTGGCGCCGGCAGTTCGACGGGTAGTATGAGCATGGTCAGTTCTCCTTCGAAGTATGGCAGTTCGAGAAAGTTTTACACGACCTTCACCAACAACGGCACTGAACGCTACAGCGTTTCTTTCAATGACAATACTTCGGCCCAAAACTTCTTCTACGACGTGTGGGTCTACCTCACAAGTTCTTCGAGCAAGATCGGCAATCTGGAATTCGATGTGAATCAGACAATGCCCAACGGGAACACGGTACTCATGGGCGTGCAATGCGACGGCTGGACAGGACACTGGGCCTATACCGTCAATACGGGAAGCGCCACCAGCGTCAGACCAAAATGGGTGAGCAAAAGCGGAAGCACTTGCAATCCACGGCATTGGTCGACCTACAAGTGGCACCACGTGCAAGCAAGCATGTCGAGAGATAGTTCCGGCTACGTTACTTACCACTCGATTTGGCTGGACGGGGTTCAGACGTCTATCAATGCGAAGGTGCTTGGCGCCGCCGACCTTGGCTGGGGAGACGTCATCAATACCCAGTTCCAGGTGGATGGATACGGCTCGAGTGGTTCTGTAACTGCCTACGTTGACGGTTTGAAGGTTTCGGCCTGGTAAATCCCGCGACGAAGCGCTTCAGAGATTTTCACCTTACTCAGTTCCCCGCGTCCGACGCAGATCGGCCGCGGGGATTCTATCTTGAAATCCAGTTCGTGTTGCGCCCGGTGAATCTGGACGAACTCGCTTTTCCAACTTCCCGACACTGGAGTATTGTTTTCAGAAAGAGATGAGAACCGCAGAGCTCATTGCACCCGGGACCTTCCGGCTCACGGAAACGTCAATTGATGATCCCGGCCCTGGCGAAGTGCAGGTTCAAGTCGAGGCCGTCGGCGTTTGTGGATCTGACCTGCACGCCTTTTCTGAGGGCTCGGTGGGGAGTAGTCCCAACGTTTACCCCATGGTCCTCGGACACGAACCCGCGGGAACGATCGTAAAGCTTGGTCCAGGAGTAACCGGACTAGCCGTGGACGACCGCGGGGCCCTTGAGCCGGCGCTTTATTGTTATCACTGCGAGTTCTGCCTGAGTGGGCACCATAACGTCTGCGCAAACATCCGTTTCATGAGCAATCCGCATCATCCTGGTTTTTTTCGCGAACGAGTGAATCTGCCCGCCTCCAACTTTCTTCCAATCCCGGACAAAATGTCATCAGAGCAAGCCGCTCTTGCCGAGCCGCTCGCAATCGCCTTGCACTCTCTTGCTCTTGCTTCAATCCGAGCGGGCGAACATGTCGCGGTGATTGGCGCGGGGCCGATTGGGCTGCTAACCATCGCCGCGCTGCGTGCCTCAAAAGCAGGTCGGATCTGGGCAATCGAGCCATTGAAGCATCGCCGCGAGCTGGCACTCGGTTTGGGCGCTGATGTAGCCATTGAGCCGGAGTTCGGAATTCAAGAGATTCTGCGGGATACGGGACACCGGGGCGTCGATTGTGCAATCGACTGCGCGGCCGGAGAGCACACGACCGATCAGGCAGTTCAAATCACCCGCAATGCCGGGCGCGTCGCTCTGACCGGCATTCATTCGTCGCGCTTCGTGTCGCTGAATGGATCAGCTATGAGGCGCAAAGAACTGACGATCTATAACGTTCGGCGATCAAACCATGAGACTCAAGAAGCCCTCGAACTACTCCAATTGCATCCTGACTGGTTTGCGCCGATCCTCACGCATACAAGACAAATCGACCGAATAGATGACGCCTTCGCGATTGCCGGCAAATATCTCGATGGCGTTGGAAAGATGATCATCAAGCCGTAGTTACGGAACTTGAGAACGATTTCCCGACAGACTCCGTCGGTGATTTCTGTGCTATACCGTTGATTCCAGAGCATTAGATCGGATAGTGTTGCTGACCATCCCGTTCGATAAGCATTCCCCATCCATGGCTCGAATGGCCTGAAACTGCGATCATAGAATTGACGCCGCACGAAAGGACCCCATGACCACGCAGCAGTTGGATAAGTTCACTCGCACTCAGGAACTTGTCGACCTGGAAAGTCTGTACGGAGCCAACAACTATCATCCGCTCGATGTCGTCATTGAGCGTGCCGAGGGTGTATGGGTCTATGACGTCGACGGGAAGCGTTACCTGGATTGCCTGGCTGCGTATTCCGCCGTCAATCAGGGACATTGCCATCCGAAGATTCTTCAGACGCTCTACGAGCAGGCCGCAAAGGTCACGTTAACTTCACGTGCTTTCCGAAACGAGCAGTTGCCGCTGCTCTACAAAGATCTGCATGACCTGATCGGCTTTGAAATGGCCCTGCCAATGAATACTGGGGCTGAAGCGGTTGAAACTGCAATCAAAGCCGCACGCAAATGGGGCTACAAGGTCAAAGGGATCCCGGAAGAGAAGGCTGAGATCATTGTCTGTGCCGGTAATTTTCACGGACGCACGACCACAATCGTCAGCTTTTCAAGCGACGAGCAGTATCGAGACGGGTTTGGTCCGTTCACTCCCGGGTTCAAGATCATTCCGTACGGCGATATCCAAGCCCTGCGCGAGGCGATCACCGCAAATACCTGCGCCTTTCTTGTCGAGCCAATCCAGGGAGAAGCCGGAATCGTGATTCCGCCCGCCGGATTCTTTCACGAAGCGGCTGAGATCTGCAGAGAGAATCGGGTTCTGCTCATGGCCGATGAGATTCAGTCCGGCCTGGGACGAACAGGCAAGCTTTTCGCATATATGCACGAAGGAATAACGCCGGATGTACTAATCGTGGGGAAGGCTCTGGCAGGCGGCTTTTATCCCGTTTCGGCAGTCCTCTCCTCTCGCGAGATCCTGGGCGTTTTCAATCCCGGAGACCATGGAAGCACCTTTGGCGGGAATCCTCTTGGCTGCGCGCTCGCGAGAACCGCATTGCGCGTCCTGATTGATGAGAAGCTGGTTGAACGATCAGCAGAGCTGGGAGCGTACTTCTTAGGGAAACTGCGAGATTTGCGCTGCCCGGCAATCAAGGAAGTGCGTGGCAGAGGCCTATGGATTGCCATTGAACTGGATTGCAGCGCTCGTCCATATTGCGAAGAGCTAAAAGAAGAAGGAATTCTTTGCAAAGAAACGCACGATCACGTAATACGTTTGGCGCCTCCACTCACGATTATGCAATCCGAGATCGATTGGGCCTTCGAGCGCATTTCAGGGGTCATGACACACATGCAAAAGAATTGAAGCAATTGCATGCGAAGCAGAAAACTCAGGCGCGAAGCCTGCTGAGCTTGGTCACCCGGCCAGTACGATTCCAATCGGAAATGTAGATATTCGCATCCCGATCGACGAAACAACCGTGGGCCGCGCTGAAGGTGGCCGCGTCAATTGTTTTCGGGTCCAGATCATAATTTGCCCATTGCGCTTTTTTAGGGTTGTCGCCCAAAAACGCAACGGGCACGTTATCGCGATCAAGAATGGTGACGCGCCCTTCCAGCTCAGAAACAACGACGTGGTCGCCATGAATTGAAATCTGGCAGGGACGGCGCAGATGCTGGGTCACGGTTCCCACATACTTGCCATCCAGATCGAAGTGGCAGATCCGCCGGTTTTCGCGATCGCAGACAAGCAGCAACGGCTGATCGAATCGCGTATCGAGAGTGATACCGTGACTGCAATCAAGAAGGCCGGGATCAGAGCCCTTACCCGAATAACTGCCCAGATACTTCCCATTGCGGTCGAAGCGAAAGATACGTGAATCCCCGTAACCGTTGGCGATGAAGATAGAACCATCCGGAGCGGGAACAGCTGCGGTAATGCGCCACTCATTGGGTGCCTTGAAGCCCGCCTCCGGGGGAGCGGTGATCTTCAGCACTGGCGTGCCGTCAATCCGCATCTTCACAAATAGCCAGTTCTCCCCCGGTGTGCCCTTTTGCACCGTTGTGTAGAAGTACTCTGTGCCGTCTTCCTCAGAGTGCACCATCGAGTGAACTTCGGGAAAACTCTCAGCGATTGTCTTCAAAAGCCTGCCCGCTGCATCGTAAACAAGAACACCGGTCGTACTTTGCGTGCTGACGTAGATGTGGCCAGCCTTGTCCTGCGCAACGGCGCCATGTGTCCCGCCGAAGCTGGTGCCTGCCGGAAGCCCACCCCATCCGGTCACGATCTGGTAAGTCCATTCACCGTTTCCGGTCAGGAGAACACGAGAGGGTTGTTGCGGATTCACGGCGATCACCTCCGAAAGTGCGTCCAGTTGAAATGCAGATACAAATGCTGCGGCACCAGCAGACGCAAGGAAGGTGCGACGCGATTGCTCTTGCAGAGCTCTCTTCATGGGGTGCTCCTTGCGTTCGTATCTTCAGGTTCAGCAGGCGTATTGAATAG
>Ga0105240_10014957_pt1 | contig 10572 bp, 11 predicted proteins | sample KBSC54metaG_FD_80426 | JGI IMG/M metagenome (GOLD analysis project Ga0105240, IMG submission 80426) | Corn rhizosphere microbial communities from Kellogg Biological Station, Michigan, USA - KBS C5-4 metaG | ecosystem: Host-associated > Plants > Roots > Rhizosphere > Soil | place: Michigan, USA...
AGCTTCGCGCTCCTCGTCTATGTCTCGGCATGGATCAAGTATCACTACCCCGAGGTCTTCGCCGCCGCGCTCCTCAATGCGCAGCCGATGGGCTTCTACGCCCCCGACCAGATCGTGCGCGATGCGCGCAACCACGGTGTCGAGGTACGCCCGGTCTGCATCAACGCCAGCCGCTGGGACTGCACGCTGGAGCCGGGCAGGGGCCGCTATCATGCCGTGCGGCTCGGCTTCCGCCAGGTGAACGGTCTTGCCAACGTCCATGGTGGCGCGATCGCCGCTGCGCGCGGCGCGGCGCCCTATGCATCGGTCGAGGATGTCTGGCGTCGTGCCGGCGTTCCCCGTGCCGCGATCGAGCGGCTGGCCGAGGCCGACGCCTTCCATTCGCTCGCACATGACCGGCGGCAGGGGCTCTGAAAGGTGAGGGGGCTGGGAGAGGCGCCGCTTCCCCTGTTTGCCGCCGCCGACTTGCGCGACGAGAGTTTCAGCCCGGAGGGGCAGGAGCCATCGGTCGTCCTCAGCGCAATGACTGGCGGGCGTGAGGTGGTCGAGGATTACCGGTCGACCCAGCTGTCGCTGCGCGCCCAGCCGGTCGCCTTCCTGCGCGACGAGCTGGCCCGGCGCGGGATCAAACGATGCGCCGATCTTGCCCAGATCCGCGACGGCCGCCACGTTGAGGTCGCCGGCATCATCCTCGTCCGCCAAAAGCCGGGCTCGGCCAAGGGCGTACTGTTCATCACCATCGAGGACGAGACCGGCATCGCCAACGGCATCCTCTGGCCCGACCGCTTCGAGGCGCAACGCCGCACGGTCATGTCGGCCGCGATGATCGGCATGCGTGGGCGGGTTCAAAAAGAAGGCGAGGTCATCCACGTCATCTGCGACCGCATCATGGACTATGCCGAGCTCCTGGGGTCCGTCGGGCATATGGACTTTCCGCACCGGACAGGACGAGGCGACGGCGCGAAAGCCAGCATGGGCCCCGATCCGCGCGATCCGACATGGAAGCCGGCGGCGAAGGACGGCTATTATCCGCCCTTCGATGGTGGTGCGGATCCGGAAACGGTGGTGCGGGTCAAGACGCGTGACTTTCGATGAGCGGGGCAATCTCGCGCCACCAGCGCATCGTGATCGATCTCTCCATCCGCATCCTGCGTGCCGCGATGGTGAAGTCCTCGCATGCGCGGGTCGACACGATCGAGGTGCGCTTGGCGCTCCGCTGCCTGCTTGGCCATTGCCCCGATCGCTGGCCACTCGAACTCTATTGGGATGCGGCGAGCGGCACCAACGACATCGGACGCGCGCAAGGCTGCACCGCCGCCTTCAACGGCGTCGTTCGCCAGCTGCGTCTGGCGGGCATCAACGTCGATACCGTGGTGGAGACTGTTCCGCCGCCGCGAACGAGCTAGATTGCGGGCATCATGTCGCGCCTCCACACTGTCCAGGCCGAGATCGCCGACGTCGCCCGGCATTTCGATGCCGAGGTGCCGGACGGACTCACGATCCCCGCCGATACGGTAGAAGGGTGCCCCGGCCTGGTCGTGATCGAGCGGGATGGGCGGCGCTATCTACGCAACTACAACTGGGGTTTTCCGCGCCCCGATCGTGAACGTCAGGAACGGGGTGATCCACCCCAGCCGCTCGGGCTCGTCGCGAACGTCACCAACGCGATGTGGGATCGATATGTCGCAGACCCGCGCTATCGCTGCCTGATCGTGCTCACCCATTTCGCCAATCCCGATGGCGAGCCCGGGAGGATGACGCGGACATGGTTCTCGGTGGAAGACCACCCGATCGTTGCCTGGGCCGGCTTCTGTCGCAACACGCCAGAGTTCGGTCCCGTCTATGCCGGCCTTACCCGCGAGGAGAATGGCGCGGTCCGTCCCACCAATGATCGGATGCCGGTGATCCTTTTGCCTGATGACTATGACGCCTGGCTACACGGCGCGGCGGAGGAGCTCATCCGATTCCAGTTCGGACCGACGATCGCGCCCGAGCAGATCATGGTCGACCGGACCGACGACCGCTGGCGAAGCCACGGCCTGCCGGCCCGGCAGAGTTCTTTGCTATGACCGGATGATGGTTACCGCCTCCGCCAGGCGGGAAAGCGGGCGGAGGCGCGCGACCATTTTGCCCGACCGCGACGCTACGCACCTAACCATTAACGATCAACGTCGGCGGCCACAACTATTTGAAATGAAAAGGCCCCGCAGCCGGGGGGATGGCTGCGGGGCACTCATTTCGTGAGGCCGGAGAGCGGGGGGGGCAAAAGGTCCGGTCCTCGGAAGGAAGAACGACAAAATCATCGCCCGGTTCCGGCAAGACCTTGTCGCCGCCGGAAACCGTCCATGGCATAGGCTCGTCATGGCCCGGCCCGACATGACCCTATCCGTAGTCGGGGGCATCCACCCGAATGCCGACGGCAGCAATCGTCTGTTCGAGATCGCGCTCTGCGCACCGGGCGAAGCCATTCAGCTCGTGCCGGAACCGAAGAACAAGCATGATCCCTCCGCCGTCGCGGTGTTCAGCACGCGCGGCATCCAAATCGGATATCTGAGCGCCGAACGCTGCGGCTGGATAGGCTCGAAGATCAGGCTCGGCGAGGAGCTTCGTGCAGCGTTCCAGGCCCAGGCAAAGGGCGGGGCGCTGATCCGCATCAGCTTCAACGGCGAGGATCCGATATTGCCCGATCCGTTAGCGTCAAAGCGGCGGTCTGCGGCCCATCCTGCTGACTGGGACGAAGACTTCTATCCCGATGAGATCTGGTCCGACGACGTCTGATCCGGCTGCGGGTCTTGGGCGGACAGCAGTCGCATGTTAGCCTCGATCCACGATGTGTAATCTCTACACCGAGCGCGTGGGCGCCGATGCCGTCGCCGCCCACTTCAACGTCCGCAATCCCCTGCGCACCAACGCGGGTGGAGAGGTCTATCCGGGGACACCGGGAATGGTGGTTCGGGAGGATGTCGGTGAGCGCGTCATGGAATCCATGACGTGGGGATTTCCGCTGCGGCTCAAGGGCATGTCGCCGACGGCGAAGCCGAAGCCCGTCAACAATATCGCTGATCTCGCAAAGCCGATGTGGAAAGGCCTTGCGGCCAAGCCGCACTGGCGATGCATCATCCCCCTAACCGGTTTCGCCGAGGCAGAGGGGCCGAAGGGGGCCAAGACGCGGACCTGGTTCAATGTGAGGGATCAGCCAATCTTCGCCTGGGCCGGGCTCTGGCGGGTCAGTGACGAATGGGGACCGGTCTATTCCGGCGTGATGACCGATTGCAACGATGCGATCCGCCCCGTTCATGACCGAATGCCGGTTCTTCTGATGCCCGAAGAATATGATCGCTGGCTCAACGGAAGCTATGACGACGCGCTCGCTTTCCAGGCGCGCTGTTTCCCAAACGACCTCATCGAGATGACGCGGACCGACGAACTCTGGGTGAAGCGCAAGCCCGCCGTCGAACCCGCAGTCCTGCTGTGACCGACCGGCGCGCCGCGCTCGCCGCGTCGATCGCCAACGCTATCCTCGAATCCTCCCGCCAACCCGACGGCGACATCGTCGTCCCGTCGCGCGACACCCAGCAGGCGCTTGCCTCGGTCCTCGCGATGCTCCTCGAAGCCGAGCCGCTGCTCGACACGCCGGCCGAGCTGCACGAGGCCTGCTCGTTGCTGGCAACGGAAACGCTGATCCAGGCCGAGGCAATGCGTCAACAGTTCGAACTGACCGGCCGTCGTCCATGGGATGCGAAGGGCGCCGTCATCAACTGACCGGCTGCGCCTCATGGCCTACCAATGCCGCGCAGCGGCTCTCTGCGCTTTGGCCTGCTCGGCATAATGGTGATGTGCAACAATGCATCCGGCGGCAGCGCCGGCCAGCGCATGCCTGCGGCCGACATAATGGCCTGCCACTCCCCCCACGATCGCGCCCCGGATGCAGCCCTTCGCCCGCAGCGGGGTGGCAGAGGCGAGACTCGCAATGGCACCAGCAACAACGGCAAACTTGCGGATCATCATTTCCTCGTATCGATGTGTGTTATTTACATAACACGGTAACCAGAGCCTGCAAGAGCGGCCGGGCGGCAAGGCGCCAGGATCGGTCGTTTGGAGCCGATTCGGCAGTGCCTAAGAACGGTCGGTCTGCTTAATCGCAGTGCTGATTGGTGGGCGGCCTTCTGGCGTCGAAGCATATGCAATGCCGGGAGTTCACGATCGCTGTTGCACGATGTGCGTCAGGTATCAGACGTTCAAAAGATCGGCCCCGCCATTGTCAGCAGGTTGTCGACGAATTGACGCGGTAGCGATCGTGACGCGACCACGCTAGCATCCACCTCTGTCGCATCCGCCAGCCATTCGTCCTGGCGCTTGCCAACGTCAGCACAGAGATCGGGAGATTCGAAGAGGATATTGTTTTCAAAGTTGAGATCGAGACTACGGCGATCCATGTTCGCCGAGCCGACCAGCGCCAAGCGGCCATCGACGACCAGCGTCTTGGCATGCAGGAGGCCACCGCGAAACTCGTGGATGTGAACCCCCGCCCGCGCGAGCAATGGATAATATGCTTTGCTGATCGCCCCACGATCCGGCTGTCGTTCCGACGGGGAAAGACGATCGTAAGGTGAACGCCGCGCCGCGCTGCAGCCACGATCGCGTCGAGTAGCGGCGGGTCCGGCGCGAAATACGGGGTGGTGACAACGACGCGTTCGCGTGCGGCGGCAAGCAGCGCCACGAATATGTCCGTCATCGTGGCGCGAGGCGAAAGCGGCCCCGTTCCCACTGCAATGGCCGCGAAGCCATCGGGCTCCGGCGTTGGAAGATCGGTCGCGAAAACCGGCCTCATGTCTTCGCCCATCTCCGCCATCCATCCCGAAGCGAAGATCAGCTCGGCCTGCCTTGCGACCGGTCCCTGATAGCGGATCAAAATGTCGACCCATGGCGCGAATTTGCGTTTCGGCAGAAAGGCCGCGTCGGCGCAGTTCTGGCTACCACACCAGGTGGTGCCGCCATCGATCACGGCGATCTTGCGATGGTTGCGCAGATCGGTGCGATGACCGGCAACAATGCCAAGGCCAAGCGGAGCGGGCAGCGATGCGCACAAATGCGCGCCAGCCTCACGCATCGTCCGCCAATGCTGCGAACGGATCAGCGCGCGAGAGCCGATCGCGTCCGCAACAATGCGGCAGACAATGCCGCGCGCCGCCGCGCGGCACACGGCATCGACCACCTTCAGTCCGTTGCGATCGGCCAGCCAGATATAGAAGGACAGGTGTACCGTACGAGTGGCAGCATCGATGTCTGCGACGATCATGTCGATCGCCTCGTCCGCGCTGGCAGCGAGCCTCGCTCTGTTGCCGACGGAGACGGGCCAGCGGGCCGCTGCCTCGCAGGTACGGAACGGGTTTCGGATGTCAGGGAATGCGGCGCCGTCGTCTGCAGGAGGAGCATAAGGCAGCAGCATCTCGTAGGCGTCACGGCTGCGTCGCCGGAACGCCGTCGAGATCCACGGTTCGCCGAACAGCAGGTAGAGGATCGTCGCGATCCCCGGCAACGCCAGGAGAAGGAGCAGCCAAGCGGCCCGAGAATAGGCGTCGCGCCCCTGCAGCAGCACGGCGCGAACGATGACGGCGATGTGGATGATAACGAGCGTCAGCCACAAAGCCCCTTTCAAGCTAAGCATCTCTCGGCACCCACCCTGCAACCAGACTATGAGGCAGGGTAGCTGCGCTCTTCGGAAAAACCAGCTGCCCCATTATACGGCTGACGCCCTCGCAGCAGTCTTCCGTGCGACCATGCTTGGATATGATGTCGCTCCCGGTCCGCGGCGGGGAAGCAGGAAAAAGGCGGCACTAGAACGTCGACGCTCATTTCCGTTTCTGGCCGGAGGTCATGAGATCAGGTTTCGAAGGCGGCTTCCATCCTGGCGGAGGAACACGCCGCTGCCGGCTCGTGCCGAGCCCCATGGAACCTGGCTGTTGGCGGACCAAACCCGACGTGTCGGCCTGTGCGGCCTCTTCAGCACTTGCTCCGCCTCGCATCAGATTGATACGGTCACGAAGGCGTCGCGCCTCCTCAAAATTCAGAGCGCTCGCCGCGGCGTCCATTCTGCGCCGGAGGTCCTCGATAGTGTCGGTCATCACCGCTCAACGCGCGACCGCCGCTTTGGGCGACATCGCGCCAAACCCGGGCATTCCCGTCCGCCAAGCCCCCTCTTAATTGCGGTCGGTCTGTTTGAGTAGAACGGAGGCATCGGCGCCGGGGGCTCCCGATCAATTCAAATTCGACCACGCCGAGATTGACTCTGGCAATCCTCGCAGGAGAAATGGGATTGCGTCGATGGGGATCGGCGCCGAAAAGTTGGGGGTGTCATGAAGACGTTAGTAGCGCTCGTCGCTGGTGTAGCGCTTGCCAGCCAGTCGGCCGCGGCTGAACTCATTCTTTATCCGGTGCAGACAGGCGCGGAGACGATACGCTATCGGACTGGCATTCCGACGCTGAATCTCGAGACGCCCACCGGCTCGGTAACGATCACGCCCCTGCCACTCGATCACAACCATGCGACTTTCGGCCTCGCCGTCTACAACAAGGGCGACAACTCGGTGAACGTAGGCATCGAGAACGTCACCGCCACTGTCGCCGGCAAGCCGATCGAGGTGCTGAGCAGGGAGGAATTGCAGAAGCGAGCGAAGAGCCGCGCGGCCTGGTCAATGGTCGGGATCGCGCTTCTTTCGGGAGTCGCAGCCGCAGCCGCTTCGACCGCCCACACCACCAACCATTCCTACGGCAATGTCCGGACGCCGCACGGCACTTATTTCTGGTCGGCGAGCTACCGGGACAATTCGCTTGGCGTCGCCGCATCGACCGCGACCATCGCCGTCGGAACCGCGGGAATCGTCGGAATTCAGAACCGCCTCGAATATACGCTGGGCACGCTGGCAACCGATATTCTGCAGACCACGACCGTTGACCCCGACAACAGCTACGGTGGCGTCGTCGTGATCGAGAAGCCATCGGGAATGAGCACGCCGTACGATGTGACGGTCACCATGAACTTCAACGGCGCGGACTACCCGTTCACGTTCCGCATGACCGAACAGGGAAAAAACAAGCCGCCGGCTTTCACCGACGCCGCGCTTGGCAATCACCCTCGTGTGCCGGAAGCGGCGTCCGGCGCGGCGGGCTCCGTTGCACCGGTCGCGGCCAAACCCTCGGCGTCGCCGGCCGCTCAGTCGACGCCTTCCGCAAGCTTGCCGCCGCCCGCCGCTTCCAGCTCGTAAGGGAAGCACTTGCGGCCGACGATCCGAAGGTCTTTGGCCGCGGTCTTCTCCGACATCGGGTGGCGGTAGCCTACCGTAATGTGATTGGTGCCGTCCTTCGGCACGATATTCCAATACTCCATAGGCGGCTTGCCGAACCAGTTCATTTGCTGGGTGAACTGTACGCTCACTCCACCGCCCTCAATAGGCACCTCCTTGGAGTTGAGCCCCGAGATTTTGTGCTCAATGCACTGGACGATGATGTCCTGCGATTGAGCCGTGGCGATGTCGAGATGGACCAGTCGCGGCGGCGGCGCCTCTGCCGACAGGAAGACTCCGGCGACGAGCGCAAGCGCAGCTACTGATTTCATGACCCCTCCCGTGTCTGATCCCCATCCGACACCCTCTTGTGACCGTCGCGCTTTATCTCGTCAATCTGGCTAAAATCGGAACAGGTTCATCGAGATGAGAATCAGGCCCCCGAAACGCCAGTCGGAGCAAGTGGCGAACGGCTCATCTGGCGCGCTCAGTTGGCATCGGGTGCCGAACGATCTCGAACACGCGGGTCATCAGTCGCCCATTCCACGACGTTCAGCCGGAAATTTACGATTCCTGAAACCTTCCGTTCGTTCATCTCGACGCTGGTGATGAAGATGTGGAGGGAGCTAGACCTCGGCTGGTGGACTATGGCCGGTTCTGGTTGGATAGTCCGAAACCGCAAGTGGCCCTTTGGGCACGCAAGGTTGATCAATTTTGGAGGAAAGGTATGTCGCGTCTCCACCCAGGAGGCCGTGATGCCGGATCTCATCGAGAAAAGCCCAGAAGCCAGTAGTTGGATGACGGACGCCATGGCGGCACATGCTGGAGGAGAAGCATTCGGCCGCCTCGCGAGTTCGGTGATATGGTCGAACGCCACTGACGCGAACGGACGGCTGCTCGTCCCGATCGATCCGATCCAGCTCGCGGCGAAGATTAATGCCGAGTCGTTTCCGCTCCTTCTCGGACATGATCCGGGACGACCGATGGGACAGGTTATCTCCGCCAGAGTCTTCGGGGCACCGCCCGGCGACATCTTCGTCGCAGCGGTGCTGGGGTTCTACGAGGGCGCTCGGAAGCTCGGTTTTGGCGACCTCGGGTTGGACGTGACGGCCGATGTGCCACCGCCGGCAGTTCTTTCGGCTGTGCCAGCTGACGTCAGGTTCCAGCTCGCGGTCGATCCGCGTGAGGTGGATCGGGGGTGGATAGATAAACTGGTCCGAGAGGCGCCGATCCCGATTGATCTGAAGGATCGGTCGAACAACGCCGCCGAGGCGCCGCACACTTTTCTGACGATCGCCGTCTTGTTCGTCGCCCTCGTCTGGAGCCCTTTCGTCACGACCGTGACCAACGAGGCAGGAAAGGACGCCTACGCCGCCCTGCGAACCTGGCTGAAGAAGCTGTCCGCGCGCCTGACGGAGCATCGCGACCCGTTGCTCGAGGTACAATCATTCCACGAGGGCTGTTGCATCTCTTTCATGTTTCGGGGGCAAGACGTTGCACGACACTACAGGGCCCACGACGCCTTAAGTGGCGCAGCGGCCCGCGCCGCTCATCTAGTCGCGCAGATGCATGCTTTGTCTCTTGCGCCCGTCCGGCTGGTCTACGAGTTCCATCCAAAGGACGACCTGTGGCACCCTTCGTTCGCCGAGCTAGGGAACGGTCGCCTCGTGTCGGACAACACAGAGTTGATCGCCTTGGAAAGTCTGCCGACCGGGCTGAGCCTAGGGATCATGCCTGGAACTCTGCTGGAGGGCGACGCGCCGACCGGCTGAGCAGACTGCGATCTAGAGGCCGCCCCGGGTGTTCTGTTACCAGACGATCAGCGCGAAGCGGCGATCACTGGAATATCTGACTGCGCGTGGTGCCTGTCCCAACCCCCCTCAGGTATCCGCGCAGGCGTCTGGCATCCCTGACAGCTCTTCCGCCGGTGGCGGTGTCTCCGCCGCGACACGCGCCGCGAACGTCGACAGATCGATGCCGAAAACGGCCATTTGGGGAGCCAGTGCATCCGCGGCTGCAAGCGTGCGCGCGATCCCGGCGAGATGCGCGATCACTTGATCGAAATTGAGCCACTCGCTGCCATGTCGCCAGCCGCGGGATCTCACAATGTTGTGGACGACGAGGAGGATGCCGAAGCGATTGTCTCGGTCCCGCAGATAGCGGCCCTGAAGCTGGACCGTAAGCGCTTCCTCCAATTGCGAGAGGGACCAGCTGCCGGCAACCTTGATCTCGATGGGCGAGCGCGCGGACGGATCGCGCAACGAGGTAAGCCGGATGTCCGGCTCCTTCTCGTCGCCAACATGAGGCTCGCGTTCAAGCGAATAGCTTTGCCCCTGTCGGGACGACAGCGCCTCTGCGAACCAATTTTGGACGTCGACCTCCTTGGGAAGGCGCGCGACCGTCAAGCCTTGGTTGAAATCGCCATGGTGCAGCCGGTGCTCGATGTCGCCCAGCCTGGCGAGACCCACGCGCTGGAGGTCTTCTGACGTTGCAGGTACGAGATCGTGCCGATGCTCGAAGGTGAGCACATCTTGGGCGCGCATCGGAGTCGTCTCCGAATCCGCGGCGGCTCGGTTGAAGGCCAGCTCTCGCAGCCGCTTGTCCCAAATGGGAAAATCGGGGATCGCGCGAAAGCGCTCTAGCGCCGCGAAGGTCGCGTAGCCCGGCGTATTCACCAGGGTATTGAAAAGACCTCCGCGGGCGTCTTCGGCATGATCGCGCTCGTCAGGCGTGTATGCTTCGAGATCAGGATGCCGATTGTCGTCGTCCGGATGGACCTTTTCGAGCGCGAGCACCACCAGACGCTCCAGGCTGGCAAAGGGCACGGCCGAGGTCTTTATGCTGCCGCGACCGAAGCTGGTGCCGAACGCCCGCGGCAGAGTGGCCTGCGCGAGCAAAACCTGATCCTCGTGCGACAGGGTTTCGAAGGCGCGCAGGAGGAGCTCAGTGGCCTCTTCGGCGTCGTGTACGAAGACAGCACCGATGTATGCCGCGCGGACATGTCGGCTGAGCGGCTGCAAGCTCCGCTCGATGAGCAGTGGCATCGCGTCGGCAAGAGCCTGGGGCGAGCGAGATATCAGCCTGAGCGCGGGATCGAGGACCGTGATCGACAATTCGTCGTGATCGCGCAGCCATTCCAACATGTGTGGCGCCGTCAGCGTAGCGACCGGGTCGCCGGCCCCGGCGACATCCGCCAGGTGCGTCAAATAGGTCTCGTTGGAAGGTTCGAGATCCGTCTGAACGTAGCGCCAGAGCGTCTCCCCGACGATCGCAGGATAGGCGGCGGCGA
>Ga0105240_10014960_pt1 | contig 10571 bp, 7 predicted proteins | sample KBSC54metaG_FD_80426 | JGI IMG/M metagenome (GOLD analysis project Ga0105240, IMG submission 80426) | Corn rhizosphere microbial communities from Kellogg Biological Station, Michigan, USA - KBS C5-4 metaG | ecosystem: Host-associated > Plants > Roots > Rhizosphere > Soil | place: Michigan, USA...
CGTTCATCACGGGGCCCTGCGCCGGCATGATGCTGGCGGACCTGGGCGCGGATGTCATCAAGGTCGAAAGCCCTGAGGGCGATCCCTATCGCAGCTACCAGGGAGGGCACTATTCCCCCCATTTCCAGGCCTACAACCGTAACAAGCGCAGCATAGCACTGGATCTGAAAAGTGCCTCCGGCCGCGCAACGTTTGAGCAACTCGCCGGCGCGGCGGATATCTTCATCCAGAACTTCAGACCCGGAACCGTCGATCGATTAGGCGCGGGGGTGAAGCGCCTGTGCGGCCTGAACGATCGGCTGATCTATTGCTCCATCAGCGGTTTTGGATCCAGCGGTCCATATGTTGATCGCCCGAGTTATGACTCCGTAGCACAGGCACTGAGTGGCTTTCTGAGTGTTGTCGTGGACGCCGACCGTCCGCGCTTTCTCGGACCCGCGCTCGCTGATGCCATTACGGGCCTTTACGCGGCCTACGGCTCTCTGGGCGCGCTGGTGCAACGTGCGCGCACCGGAAAGGGCTTTACCGTTGAAGTCTCGATGCTGGAGGCCATGGCCCACTTTGCGGTTGAGCCCTTCGCGGCCTTCTTTGCATTGGGCACGAATCCAACCTCGAGCGACCGTCCGCGCCTGGCGCAGGCCTACATTCTGCGAACGGCAGACAATGCCTTGATCGCCCTGCACCTGTCTTCGTTGGAGAAGTTCTGGAACGGCCTCGTCACAGCCTGTGACGCGCCGGCCTTGGGAACCGATCCACGCTTCAGTACACGCAGCGCGCGCATCGCTAACTACGAGGCGTTGGGGGCCGAGCTCGGCCAGCGCTTCGCCAAGAGCTCTCTGTCGGTATGGGCGGAGCGATTGGGCCGTCATGACGTGCCATTCGCGCCGGTGCAGTCGATTGACGGGGTGATCGAGGATCCGCAGGTCAAACACCTCGGATTGGTCGTACCGGTAGTCGCCTCGCATGGCGGCCCGCTGGCGGTGCGGCCGGCGGTGCAATTCTCCGGCGAGCGGGCCGAGAGTGTGCGGGCAGCACCGCTGTTGGACGAGCATGGCGCCGTGATCCGAGCCGCCCTTGCCCGCGGCGGCGGCTGGCCCGCCTTGGAACCTGACGCTCATTGAGCGATGGGAGGTCGCGATGTTGTTTCCAACCAGCCTTGTAGGAAGCTATCCGCAGCCTGAGTGGCTCATCGATCGCGCGCGTCTCGCGGGACGCTTCCCGCCGCGGGTACGGGCGCTGGAGCTGTGGCGGATACCTCCGCAGTACCTGCAGGAAGCCCAGGACGATGCGACCTTGATGGCCATCAAAGCTCAGGAGGAGGCTGGACTGGACATTGTCTCCGACGGCGAGATCCGGCGTGAGAGCTATTCCAACCTGTTTGCCACGGCTCTCGACGGAGTAGATCTCGATAACCCGGGTATGGCCTTGGATCGTAGCGGCCACCCCAATCCCGTGCCGCGTGTCGTTGGTCCGATTCGCCGCAAACACGCGGTTGGTGTACGCGATCTGCAATTCCTGAAGAGTCACACCACACGAAGTGTGAAGGTCACCGTGCCCGGACCCTTCACGATGTCGCAACAAGCCCAGATCGAGTACTACGGGGGCGAGCGCCGCCTGGCCGCGCTCGACTATGCAACGGCGGTGAACGCCGAGATCCGGGACCTGTTTGCCGCCGGCGCCGACATCGTACAGATCGATGAACCGTATATGCAGGCGCGTCCGGAAGAGGCGCGGGCATACGGGCTGGAGGCGCTCAATCGCGCTCTCGCGGGAGTGACTGGTAAGACTGCCGTGCATATCTGTTTCGGCTATGCCGCGATCATTCATATGCGGCCCAGCGGCTACTCGTTCCTTGGCGAGCTGGCCGAATGCGCCTGCCGTCAGGTCTCCATCGAGACGGCGCAATCGAACCTCGATTGTTCGGTCCTCACCCGGCTCGCGGGTAAGAAAATCATTCTCGGTGTCATCGACCTGTCCAACCAGGAAGTCGAGACACCGGAGCAGGTGGCGGAGCGCATCCGGCGTGCGTTGCCGTATGTCGCTGCTGAGAACGTAATTGTGGCTCCGGATTGCGGCATGAAGTATCTGCCGCGAGCTGTCGCCTTCGGCAAGTTGCAGGCGATGGTGGCCGGAGCACGGATGGCGCGAATGAATCTCTAAGTGTCGATATAAGCCAAGAGGGGGGGCTCTCATGGATGCAAAGAGGGGGAAGTGGGTCGTGAACGTGCTGTTGGCGTGCGCGCTGTGGGGCGCCGCGTTACCGGTGCTGGCCCAGTCAGATGAGCTGGAAGAAGTCGTAGTCACTGCGCGTAAGCGCGATGAGACGTTCCAGAACGTGCCCATGACGGTGGATGTGTTCACCGCGGCGCAGATTCAGTCGGCCGGAATCGAGAGTCCGCGCGATTTCATCGCGATGGTCCCCAACATGACGTTGGTCGAGACACAGAACGTCGGCAACTCCTTCATCACCGTTCGCGGCATTTCTCAGGCGCGCAACAGCGAGCCCTCGGTCGCGGTACTGGTCGATGGTGTGCTGGAGACCAACCCGTACGAGTTCAACCAGGAGCTCTACGACGTACGACAGATCGAAGTCCTGAAAGGCCCGCAGGGCGCGCTGTACGGGCGTGACGCGATCGGTGGCGCCATCATCATTCATACGGCGGACCCGTCCGATCACTTCGAGGGCAGCACCCGAGTCGGGGTGGGCAACGGCGCCTCGGAGAAGGCGCAGGTGGCGGTGAGCGGGCCGATCGATCCGGCCGGCACGCTGCGCTTTCGTGGCTCATTGAATTTCTACAACACCGACGGCTACCTGCGGAACGTCTATCTGGATCGCAAGGCTGATCCGGATCGCGACTATTCGGGCAGGGCTCGCCTGGTGTGGAAGCCCGATGATGCCTTCAGCGCCGATCTGCGCGTCATGTATGACCTGGTGCGCACGAGCGCGTACTACTTCGTCATTCCCCGAAGCAATGAGTCCAATCCGTTCGCGGACTTCTTCACGCCGGGGGACGCGAACGACACCACGTCCCCGATCCAGAACAACAATCTCGGTACCGACAATCGCACTGTCGTGGATACTGCACTGAAGCTCGACTTCAGTCCTGGTTATGGGACCTTCACAGCGGTGACAGACTTCAATCACACGAAGGAGATCGATACGGGCGATGCTTATGACTTCCGTCCTGTGCCGACTTCGGTCGAATATGCGCTCACGGGAGCAACGCCGGTTGCCCTGGGCGGCCCGTTCGATGAGAGTCAGAGCCAGTTCATCAACGTCCAGACCTGGAGTCAGGAGTTGCGCTTCACCTCGCCGACGGCTGCAGGTTTCTCGTGGATCGGCGGCGCCTATTTCGTGCATACCGAGCGTTTCATTTCCACCGGTAACCTGGCCGACCGGGGACTCGGAGTTCCGGCGGTCTACTACCAGCCGCTGCTCGATCCGGCCAATCCGTTTGCGACCAACACCAATCAGACATTTCTCGCCGATAGCCAGAACAACAACGCCTGGGCGGTGTTCGGTGACGTGACTTACGACTTCACGCCTCAGTGGGAGGTCGACGCGGCACTCCGCTACGACGAGGATCGCCGTCAGAACACGACACGGACACCCACTCAGTTTCTACCGACGACCACGGCTTTTTCCGGGGAGGTGCGCAAGGCAACCTTCAGCGCTACGCAGCCGAAGGCGACATTGCGTTATAAGCCCTACGATGATTTGACCTTCTACGGGAGCTGGAGCCGCGGATTCCGCAGCGGTGGCTTCAACCAGACCGGCGTCGGTGAAGTCGCGCGCCAGAATGCCGTGTTGGGGGTAAACGATATCTTCCAAGCCGAAATTGCTGACACCTACGAGGTTGGCCTGAAGAGCCAGATGCTCGGCCGCAAGCTGAGCATCGATGCAGACGTGTTTCACACCCAGTCGCGCAATGGCTATTTCTTTGTCTACATCGCCGCCGACTCTACCCAGAATCTTGGTAACCTCAACGCGACCTACAAGGGTGCGGAGCTCTCGGTGACCGCCCGACCCACGGATCGACTCGACCTCTATGCCGGCTTTGGGTTCACCGATAGCCGCATCACCTCCATGGCCGATCCAACGGTCATCGGGAACCAGGCGCCGTTGGTGTCGCACAATACGGTCAACGCCGGTGTGCAGTATCGGCAGCCCGTGGCCGATGACCTGAACGCGACGGTGCGGTTGGACTATCAGCAGATCGGTCGCACGTGGTGGGAGCCCTATAACATCACGTCGCGCAATCCGGTCTCACTGGTGGATTTGCGGATCGGGCTGCAGTCATCGAAGTGGTCGGTCGCCGTCTGGTCCAGGAATCTGACGAACACCCAATATAACGCCGAGTTCTCCCCCGGTAATGTCGGCGGCGCCGGCTTCCTCTGGCGCGCATTGCCGCGACGCTACGGCGTCGACTTCGATTACAAGTTCTAATGGAGTTGAATCATGAATACCTCGACCAAGCTGCCGTCCCGGCTCCATCACACCGCTTACGTGACTCGTGATCTGGAGGCGACGCGAAAGTTCTACGAGGAGCTGATCGGGCTGCCCCTGGTTGCGACCTGGTGTGAGGTAGACGAGCTGTTCGGCGCCGAGCGGGTCTACTGCCACCTGTTCTTCGCATTGGGTGACGGTGGCGCGCTGGCCTTCTTCAAGTTCGCCAAGCCCGAGGATGAAGCACAGTTCGGCCCGAAGATGCCGTTCTCGCCGTTCCATCACATTGCGCTCAATGTCGACCAGGACACCCAGCAGGGCATCGAAAAGCGCCTGGCGGCCGCGGGTTACAAGGAGCCGCAGACATTCGTGCTCGAGCACGGCTACTGCCGCTCGGTGTATGTCACGGATCCGAATGGTTTGATTCTGGAGTTCACACTCGACAGTCCCAAGGTGGAGCAGATCAACCGCGACCGTCGCGCGAGTGCGCACGCGGACCTCGCGCGTTGGATAGCGGGCGATCACACCTCGAACAACACGTACCGTTAGTGCGGGAACGGCGCGGAGGCGGAGTGTCGAGCCGAGATTCGATTCCGGAGCAACAGGCCCCTGTGCTGATCGCAGGGGGTGGGATGGTGGGGCTGTGTGCCGCCGCCTTTCTGGCCCAACGCGGCATTCCATCGCTCGCGATCGAGCGGCTTCCCAACACCTCACCCTTGCCACGCGCGGCATTTTTCCACATGCGTACTCTGGAGATGTTCCGATCGTTGGGGATCGAGGAGGCCGTGCGCACCGGCTCTGCCCGGGACTTCGTTCCAGAGGGCTCGATCGTCGCCCTGGAGTCGCTCGCCGGAGCCAAGCTTGCCGACATCATGCCCAGTCTCAACGAGGGAGTCGCGGCCTTGAGTCCCTGCCGGCGGTTGTACCTGAATCAGCCTAACCTCGAGCCGATATTGCGCGAGTATGCGCTCAGGGCCGGCGCAAGTCTGATTCAGAGTACTGAGATCGAGGATGTTTGGCAGGATACGGACTGGGTCTACGTGACGGCGAGGGAGGTTACCTCTGGCAGGCTGCGCACCTTCCGCGGAGCCTATCTGATCGCCGCGGATGGCGGTCACTCGCGGGTGAGGGAGCGACTGGGCATTCAATACCAGGGGCGGGGTGCTTTCTCGAATTCGGTGACCATCTACTTCAGCGCCGACCTGTCGCCCTGGCTTGCCGGTCGAGCCTGGTCGATCATCTATATCAACAATCCGGTGTTGCGTGGTTTCTTCCGCGTGAATCGAGCCGCCCAGGCGGGCTTTCTGGCGGTCAACGTGGCGGGTGACCCGACACGCGATCCGCACGGCGAAATCGATCCGAGCGCCGACTCGAGCGAGGCCCACCTGGTCGAACTGGTGCGCGCGGGTGTTGGTGTGCCGGATCTGCCGGTGAGGATCGATGGCTTCGCACGCTGGCGTGCTTCGGCCTGCGTGGCGGAAAGATTCCAGCAAGGGCGGATCTTCATCGCCGGTGATGCGGCCCACCTGATGCCTCCCAATGGGGGCTTTGGTGGCAATACGGGGATTCACGATGCTCACAACCTTGCCTGGAAGCTGGCCCTGGTGATTCGTGGGCACGCACCGCCGCGGCTGTTGGAGACCTACGCCTGTGAGCGCAAGCCCGTTGCGGTGTTTACTGTCGGACAGGCTTTCACCCGCTACGTGTTGCGTACAGCCCCCTGGCTCGAGCGCGGGGCGATCGACCCGCAGGTCGATGACTTCGAGATCGAGCTCGGCTATCTGTACGGTGTACCGGGCAAGATCCACTCGGATCCACATAACACCCGTGGGATGCCCGGCTCGCGCGCGCCCCACGTTTGGGTCAAACGTCTCGGCGAGCGGCTCTCGAGCCTGGACCTGTTCGGCAACTACGTGTTGCTGGTCGCGGCAGATGGAGACCCGTGGATTCGGGCCGCGGCCGATGTCCGCAGCGTTTTTCCCAACCTGCCGTTGGATGTCTACTGCCTCGGTCGTGACTTCCACGATGAGCAGGGCGAGTTTTGTGCGAGCTACGGACTGTCCGAAAGCGGCGCGAGCCTCGTGCGTCCGGACGGATTCGTCGCCTGGAGATCGCAAGGTGCAACGGCGGCTCCCGGCAAGGATCTGCGCGCGGCGCTCGAATACAGTCTCGGCAGGCCACCTTAGGGATCGGCGTTGACACGGACGGCATATCCGGCTTGCATAAATCGATACCGTTGGTACCATTTATAGTCATGAGCGCGATTCCCCGCTAGCAACAAAGAGCAATAAAGCAAGTCTGAGCACAGGAGGAGGCGGTATGACTTCGCTGCTGATCCACGCCGCGTTGGGATTGTTATTTGTAGCGCTATTCCTTTATGTCAATCGGCATTTGTATCGATCCGGCTGGGGCGGATCCGGAATATCGGGGCTCGAAGCCCTGTATTACCTCATCGCCATCGGCTCTGTGTCGCTCGGCTGGTACTTCGATGTGAAGTACGTACAAGCCTTCCCGGAGCAGGCAGGTTGGATTCACTTTAAGAGGATGCTGTTCACCAATCCTGCCGCGAGCTCCGGTGCACAGGATCTGATCGTTGCCAACGCACTGCTTTTTCCGTTGTGGACCATCATTGACGGCGCGAGGCGGGGATTGAGGCAGCCTTGGATGTACTTCGTTTTGAGTCTGTTCACCAGCTTTGGGTTCGCTATGGGTCTGTACCTGGCGGTACAGGAGAGACAGGTCCGCTGGCTCAAATCGGCAAGCTGAAGGTGTCAAATGACTGACCAGTTATTCCCGGACGGGGCGGCGCTCATCATTGGTGGCAGTGGTGGCGTTGGACGAGCGGTCTGCCTGGAGTTTGCGCGTGCCGGAACGGATGTCGCGATCACGTATCAAAGGAAGGAGGACGTTGCGGAGAAGCTTGCCGCGGACATTCGCGCGCTCGGGCGCAAGGCGACGGTACATCAACTTACGATCAGCGACGCGTTACGTGTCAGCAAGGTCGTGGAAGAAGTGGTCCACGAGCATGCCCGCCTACATACGGTCGTGTTGGGTGCCGGAACGCTTGCTGAACAGGTGTTTTTATCTGAGATGACGCGTGAGCAGTGGCAGACGATCATCAATGAAGACCTGAATGGTGCTTTCAATGTCATCCAGGCGACGTTACCTGTCCTGCGGCGGGGTGGCGGGGGTTCGTACGTGCACCTGGGATCAGCGGGCCACCTGCGTTGGCCCGAGCGGGATGGCATGTCCGTAGCACCAAAAGCGGCGATTGAGGCGCTCATCACGGGAATCGGGAGAGAGGAAGGGCGCTATGGAATCAGAGCGAACAGCGTTCTGCTCGGCGTGATCGAAGCGGGCATGTTCCTCGAGCTCACCAGGCGCGGTGTGTTCGATCAAGCGTGGATAGACGAAGTCCAGAAGAATCTGGCGCTCAAGCGATGGGGCAAGCCTGAGGAGGTCGGCCACGCGGCCGTCTTCCTGGCTTCGAGCCGCGCTTCGTATGTGACCGGGCAGAAGATCGCCGTTGCGGGCGGATACGGTCTGTGAGGCTCGCTTTCATGGAGTCTCAAGGCAGATCCCATCCTGCTCCGAGCGCTTTATACACAGCAATCAGTGAGGTGGCCTCGTCGGTACGACTCTGAGAAAAAACCAACTCCGCGGTCAACGCAGTGCGCTCGGCATCGAGCACCTGCAGGAAGTCCACGAGTCCACCTTCGAAGCGCTTGCGCGCCAGATCAGATGCCTTGACGCTGGCAGCCGCGGCGGCAGCCAGTGACTCGCGATGCGACCGCGAGTGCCCGTAACTGACGAGCGCTCCTTCGGTGTCCTGCAGCGCGTTCAATACTGCACCCTCATAGGTTGATAGAGCGGCATCAGTCTCGGCGCGGGCGGTACTGATCCGCGCGCGCACGCGGCCAAGGTCGAAAGCCGCCCAGGTGATGCCGGGGCCTATTGAAAAAAAGCGTGCCTCTCCTTGGCCGAGATCACCGAAGGTGGGGGCCAGATAACCGAAGTCTCCGGTGAGGGTCACCTTCGGAAACAAGTCGCCGACGGCAACACCCACACGAGCTGTGGCGCCCGCGAGCCGTCTCTCCGCGATCCGGACGTCAGGTCGACGCCGCAGCAACACCTCGGGTGTTCCTATCGAACTCAGCGGTGGCAGATCGGGCGCGGGCTGCTGTGTGAGTCGCTCGTTCAACACTCCCGGCTGGCGGCCTGTCAACACGCTCATCCGATACATCGTGGTGGCAATCAACGCCTCCAATGTCGGGATCGAAGCCAGCGTGGTGCGCCACTCCGCCTCGGCGCGTGCCGTGTCGAGCTCGTTGCCTCGGCCTGCCTCGAGCCGCACACGGGTGAGTTTCAGTGTGTTGAGCTGGCTTTCAGCGTTGCGCTGAGTGAGCGTCAACTGATCCTGCAGTCCTCGCAGCACGAAATAGTCACGCGCAACCTCCGCGATGACGCTGACTCGCGCGTCCTGAAGAGTCGCGGCCGACGCGCCGACGTCCGCACGAGCCGCCTCCACGTTGCGCCTTACGCGGCCGAAGAAATCGAGCTCCCACAATCCCTGGAAGCCGACGTCGGCCGTGTCGAATTCGCGGTCGTGTCGATCGACGCCCGGAAGCTGTTGTTGGGCATCGAGAGTATGCGTATAGGAGCCGGAGAAGGTGACGGTCGGAAACTGGTCGAATCCTGCCAGCCGCCTCGCGGCCCGCGCCGCCCGCAAATTCGCGGCTGCTGTGGCCAGGTCTTTGTTGTGACCGAGAGAATCGTCGACGAGGCTGTCGAGTAATGGGTCATTGAAAGCCGTCCAGTAACGCTCGAGTGTCGTGCCTGCGGCGAGGCCCGGCTGCTCGATGTTCAGATAGTGCTCGTCAACCGGTAGCGATGGGCGATGATAGTCCGGCCCGACCGCGCAGCCGGCGAGAACCATGAGCGCCATGCCGGAAGCGACCACACCTCCCGCGAGGCGATCCCTGATGGCGTTACGCATGGGGCGGCTCCTCGGCCGTGGCGAGCTTCGGACCGGACGCACCACTCTCCGGTAATACGAGTTTCGGGCCCACCGTCGAACGCTTCTGCAATGCTTTTTCGATGGTTACGAAAAATACGGGGGTCAGAAACAATCCAAACAGTGTCACCCCGAGCATGCCGGAGAACACGGCGATACCGATTGCCTGGCGCATCTCGCTACCGGCACCGATCGCGGTCACGAGGGGCACCACGCCCATGATGAATGCGAACGAGGTCATCAGGATAGGGCGCAATCGCAAGCGACACGCTTCGATCGCAGCGTCCACAGGCGATGAGCCCCTATCGACGGCCTCACGCGCGAATTCAACAATCAGGATGGCGTTCTTGCAGGCCAGTCCTACCAGCACTATGAAGCCGATCTGGGTCAGTACGTTGTTGTCCGAGCCCTTCAGCCAGACGCCCAACATGGCGAACAGCAGGCACATGGGGACGATGAGAATGACCGCTAACGGCAGCCCCCAGCTCTCGTACTGCGCCGAGAGAATCAGGAAGACGAGCATGACACAGATGGGAAACACGACCAGGGAGGTATCGCCAGCGCTTTTCTGTTGAAACGTCAGATCGGTCCATTCGTACCCGAAGCCGTTGGGCAAGGTCTCGTTCAGGACCCGCTCCATGGCGGCCGTGGCCTGGCCCGAGGAGAATCCCGGAGCCGCCCCTCCGTTGAGGTCCGAGGCGAGATAGACGTTGTAATGCGAAACACGGTCGGGCCCGGACTGGAAGCTGATGTTGGCTACAGCGCCCAACGGCACCATGTCACCGCGCAGATTGCGTGTCTTCAGGTCAGAAATGTCTTCCGGTTTGCTCCGGTAGCGGGCCTCGGCCTGTGCGTACACGCGAAACGTACGACCGAAGCGATTGAAGTCATTCACGTACACTGAGCCCAGGTAGGCCTGCAACGTGTCGAATACATTCGACAGCGGTACGGCCTGACGCTTGGCCTTGACCCGATCCACGTCGGCATAGAGCTGCGGTACGCTGTTCTGATAGGTGGTGTATGTCGCGTAGGGATTGAGCTCGTGCTGCTGCCGCGCCTTGGAGAGAACCTCTCCCGTGACCCGGGCGAGCTCGCCGTACAGCGCGGCGA
>Ga0105240_10014961_pt1 | contig 10571 bp, 6 predicted proteins | sample KBSC54metaG_FD_80426 | JGI IMG/M metagenome (GOLD analysis project Ga0105240, IMG submission 80426) | Corn rhizosphere microbial communities from Kellogg Biological Station, Michigan, USA - KBS C5-4 metaG | ecosystem: Host-associated > Plants > Roots > Rhizosphere > Soil | place: Michigan, USA...
CGCTAGGATATAGATGCGGGGTGGAGCAGTCTGGTAGCTCGTTGGGCTCATAACCCAAAGGTCGTAGGTTCAAATCCTACCCCCGCAACCAAACCCCTCTACTTATCTCCGCCACAGTCGAGCGTCCCAATGCACCGGCAACGGCTTGCTCGCCCGGATTCGTGAATAAGCAGGATGTTCCTGATTGATCGGCACATTCCTCTCGCCAGTGACCATCGATCGCCGAATGCTTGCGCTGCTTCGAACGACTGCTGACCCCAGTTCGGCACATCGTTGGCGTTACGCCGCGCCAGTCGCTCAGTCCGCTCGCTTTCCGACGGACTCACCGCTCGCGTCGCCTTTTGTACGTCGCCTTCAGTTCTAAGACGGGTCTCAAGTGCCGACCTAGGACGCGCTGGCCTTCCAGCACTTCCGCAATTTGATGTGGGTCCAGCATCGGTAGCATTATGCCGGCCGTTGTCAAACCCTCCTGATTCCGACAAGATGAAATGTGATTGCTCGTCGGGATTTTCTCAAGCAGACCGGAATGGCCGCTGTTGCCCAGTCCGCGCTCCAGCCCACTGGAGCGGACACCATCGTCATCAACCCCCAGCCGCTGTTCCCGATCTCGCCTCTCCTCTACATGCAGTTCATGGAGCCGCTCGGGGTCACCGACAGTTCGGTCGAAGCTGCCTGGGACTATGACACCGACGATTGGCGCGCCGACTTCATCTCCGTCGTCCAGGACCTCGCGCCCGACGTCATGCGCTTCGGCGGCCTCTTCAGCCGCTACTACCGGTGGCGCGAGGGCGTGGGCCCGGTGTCCGCCCGTCCTTCCATGCGCAATTACGCCTGGGGCGGGAAAGAGACCAATCGCGTCGGCACGCACGAGTTCGTGGATTTCTGCCGCCGCGTTGGAGCCGAGCCGCTCTACTGCGTCAATTTCCTGAGCGATGGCGAGAAGCGATACGGACCCCTTCAGCGCACCGCCGGCGCGCAGGAGGCTGCCGACTGGGTATCCTACGCCAACGACCCCGACAACCGGGAGCGCCGCGGTAACGGAGTCGCGGAGCCGTACAACATCAAGCTCTGGCAGATCGGCAACGAGACTTCGTACGGCGGCTCCGGCACCTTCTCGCGCGACGAGTCGATCGCCCACACCATCGAATTCGCCCGCGCCATGAAGCAGCGCGACCCGTCCATTCACCTCATCGGATGGGGTGATCGCGGCCGCACTGGCGAGTTGTGGGCTCCCGAACTCCTGAAGCAGACCGGCGACCTGCTGAGCCTCGTCGCCATCCACATGATGGGACAGAGTCCCAAGCGCCCCGACAGCGTCCTCAAAGGCAATCTCTATCAGACGCAACCGGAGCGTGCCTGGCAGGAATTGCTGGAGCTGTCCGGCAATATCGAGCGGCGCGTCTCCGAGTTGGAATCGGCCATCGCGGATCACGCCCCGGCCACCGGTATAGCCATCACCGAAGGCCACCTCAGCCTCTCGCCGCACAATGCCAATCCGATCCTCACCGAGTGGCTCTCGGCGGCCTATCATGCGCGATCCTGGAACATCTATCAGCGGCACGGCGCGCGCGTCCGCATCGCCACCGCCGCCGATTTCCAGGGCACGCGCTGGACCGTCAATGCCGTGATGCTGCCCGTGCCCCGCGGCCGGAGTTACCTGAATCCCGTCGGATCCATCGCCCGTCTCTTTAAGAAGGTGAACGGCAAGGAGGCGGTCGCCGTCGCGGCCCAACCCGGAGGTCTCGACATCGCCGCCAGCCGCGGTGGGACGAAGGTCTACCTGCACGTCGCGAATCTGGAGATGACCCGAAGCATCGAGGCGAGCTTCGCCGTCGCGGGCTCCACCATCACGGGCGGACGCGTTTTCGAAATCGCACCGCCCGACATTCGCACCGCCGTGAACGCCGACCAGCCGGACGTCTTCCGTCCTCAGGAAAAGCCGCTCACCCCCGGACCCGTGCTCAAGTGGCGCTTCCCCGCGGCTTCGGTCAGTGCCGTCGAACTCGATCTCGCGTAGTCCTACATCGAGCCGGACATAGACGGCGGCGCCGCATCTGGCGAACTGCCCCAATTCTTGTTGGGCGCCGGACCCATCTGGAACACCAGCTTGCCACCATTCTGGATATCCGCGTGACTGAACCACGGCTTGCTGAGCGGCTTGCCATTCAATGTCGCCGACTGGATGTACAGGTTCTTCTCCGAGTTATTCGCGGCCACGATGACGAAGTCCTTCCCGTTCCCCATGTGCAGCGTCACTTCGTCGAATATCGGGCTGCCGATAATGTACTCGGGACGAGCCGGATCCACGGGATAAAAGCCCATGGCGCTCATCACGTACCAGGAAGAAGTCGAGCCCTGGTCGTCCATGCCGGGAAACGCCAGACCCGATTTGTCGCTCCCGTACATCTGCTTCAGGATGCGCCTCACGAGTTCCTGCGACTTCCAGGGTTGGCCGCCCCACGCATACAAATACGGCGCCTGTTGATCGGGCTGATTGCCCTGCACATACTGTCCGACCATGCCCGTGCAGTCGCGGCAAATGCCCGTCGGGGCGTACGGAGTATTGAAGAACTCGTCCAGCTTGGCGTTGAACTTCTCGCGCCCACCGAGCAGATTCATGAGGCCCTGCACATCGTGCGGCACCAGCCACAGCGTGCCCCAACCCGACGCTTCCTTCATCATGAAGTTGTAGTACGGCTCCTTGGGGTCGAACGGCGAAATCCATTTGCCGTCCGCTGTCTTTCCGCGCATGAAGCCCACCGAGGAATCGAACGAGTTGCGATAATTTGCCGCCCGCTTCAGGAACATCTGATAGTCGTCTTCCTTGCCGAGTTTCTTCGCGTAAGTCGCCAGGCAGTAGTCGTCCCAGCTATACTCCAGCGTCTTGGCGACACCGGCATTGCCACCCGCGTACGGCGGACTAGGATTGCGATCCGGAACGATATCGGAAACCCACCCCTTCTCCAGGTACTCCGCCAGATTGCGGCGCGGACCCTTGGTGTCCACCGCATTCTTGCGCAGATACTCATACGCACCTTCCCAACCGAACTTGAGACCGCGCTGCCAGTCGCCGAGATACATGAAGATCGCATGGTCACCGTGGAACGAGGTCTGCATGTACCCCGACTCCCGCGCCATTTCCAGCGTGGATGCCAGGATATCCACCTTCACCTCGGGTTCGACCAACGTCAGCAGAACGATCTGATTCCGCCCCGTGTCCCAGAACGGCACGGGCCCGTAGCGGTCATGATCGGCCGTGTGCATCTGGCCGTCGAGTCCGCGGAACTGCTCGCCCTTGTGTGCCACCAGCCGCGGACTGGCCAGCGAATGGTAGAAGTTCGAGTAGAACAGCGTACGCTGTTTTTCGGTCCCGCCTTTGACTTCGATGGTATTCAGCTTCTTCGCCCAAGCGTCTTCGGCGCGCTTCCTGACCGCGTCGAAATTCCAGCCGGAGCTTTCCGCCTCGAAGTATTTCTGGATGGATTCGTAGCTGTCGCCCGACGCCACTTTCACCAGCACCTGCTCGCCTTCGGACGTCGTGAAGTTCAAGTACGCTCCGGCGTAGTTTCCCGATTCCGAACGCGTACCGGCCGTCACCGAGTTGCCGCCCATCACCGAGCCGCGCCCGCCCGCGTTCTGCGGAGGGTTTTGATGGAACGTGCCGAACGACGCGAACGGCCGTGAGAATTCGGCCACGAAGTACGTCTGCGTCGTCCCGCGAAGCGATGCGCCTGAGATCGCGCCGCGCATACCACGCTCGGCGTACCCACGGACGGTGTGATCGCCGACGATTTCCAGATTGCCCCCTGCGCGGCCCATGTCCATTACGATCCGCGACATGGTGGACTTGGGGAACGTGAAGCGGTACAGGCCCGTCCACGCCGTGGCGGTCATTTCGACCTTCACTTTGAAATCGTCCAAATAAACGGTGTAGTATCCGGCGCTGGCCTTTTCCTTGTCCTTGCTATAGAACGCGGCCGTGCGCTCCGGAGGCACCGTCCAATCGCCCACCACCGGCATCACGGTCAGCCCGGACATCGCGCCGGAGAAGCCGATCATCGTGCGGTGGGTGTAGTTGTACGACATGCCGACTCCGGCGCTATAGGACAGGTCCAGATTTTTATTCACCGGGCTCAGGTTCGTCACGCCGTGCGGCAGCACTGCGCCGGGGGAGGTCATTCCCGTGTACAGTTCCTCGCCGGGAGGCGGCGCATTGCCGATCAACTTCGGATCGTCGAGCGGCGCGGTCCCCACCAGCGCGTTCACGTAATCGACAGGCCGCTTCACCTGAAAAGCTAACGCCATCGCACATCCAAGCGCCAGCAATAGCACCCTATTTGGTTTCATAAACCTTACACGTAACATGTCGCCGCAGAACTCGCCTTGCCGGGATTTTTCGGAGTTCACTACCCTAAACCGCTGCCGCGCCTCTGGGACCCGCGGCGTGGAACCGGACTTCTCGCCGCCAATAATGACGTATCTCATCGTCCCTCAGGCTTTCGGCCATAGGCCGAAGTATCCAAGAAGCCGCCGCTCCTCTATTTTCAACCCAATTTTTGAAGAAAAACAGCGGATTCGCTCTTGATGTGCGGCGACGAAACTTTCCTCCGACACCGCGCGTTATATTAGTGTTATCCCCATGCGAGGCACGCGCTGGCTCTTGCTGGTGGCCATCGCCGCGATTATCAGCGGCATCGTCATCAAATACCGGGCCCAACAGAAAGTCAACGCGAAACAGGCCGTTGCCAGACCTGCGACCCTATCGGATGCCCTAAACGCGTCTGCGGACGGTTACTCATACGTCAAGAAGAGCGGCGCTGCGCCGTGCCCCATCTACAGCGTCATTGCCGACAGCTTCGAACAGTCCAGCGACTCTTCCCATGTCGACCTGAAGAACGTCACGCTGAAGATGTACAACAAAACTTGCACGGGCTACGACCTGAGCAAGAGCGCCGCCGCCACATTTTTCGCCAAGGAAGATCGCCTGTACTCGGAAGGCGACGCCGAGATCGTCCTGAACCTGCCGCTGACCGGCAAGCCGAAGCACACGCCCATCTCCGTGAAGTCCTCCGGCGTCACCGTCGACACCCTGACCGGCAAAGCCGACACCGAGCGGCCCACCACCTTTACGTTCGAGCGCGGCACCGGCAAGGCCGTCGGCGCATCCTACGATCCGCCCAGCAAAGAGCTCAAGCTCAAGAACGCCGTGGAGGTGAACTGGACGCCCGAAGGTCCGCATGCCAAGCCGCTCAAGATCGAAGCGTCCAGCCTGACCTATCACGAGTCGACCAACGAAATCGACTTGAGCCCGTGGGGCAAGTTGACGCGCGACAACACCGAGGTGGAAGGGAACGATGTGGCGATCCACCTGGAGCAGACCAAGGTCGACGATCAGGTGAAGCGCGTGCTGAAACAGGTCCACGCCGTGCGCGCCCACGGTATCGACACGTATCCCACGCGCAAAGTCCGCTACTCGGCCGACGATATGCTGGTGGACTTCGACCCGAACGGCGTCATCCAGAAGATCACGGGGCAGAACAACGCGCATCTTGTCTCCACCGGCGCATCCGCCGAAACCTCGGTGGACGCCAACCATGTCGATCTGGACTTCACCGTCAACAAGAAGGAAAGCCTGCTGAGCCACGTCACTGCCACAGGCAACGGCGTGGTGAATTCGCGGCCGCTGCCGGTCCCCGGTCACGAACTGGGGCAGACGCACGTACTGCGCAGCGAGAATCTGGAAATGAAGATGCGGCCCGGCGGCCACGAGATGGAGAACGTCGCGACGCACGGTCCGGGCACCCTGGAGTTCCTGCCGAACGCCGCGTCGCAGCACAAACGCATGCTGAACGGCAACGACCTGCTGATCGCATACGCTCCTCAGAATCGGATCGAGAGTTTCCACGCCAGCAACGTCAAGACTCAGACCGAGCCGACCGCCGAGGAAAACAAGCAGCGCGCCGACCGCAAACAGCCGCCGCGCGTGACGGCCTTCACCACCAGCCGCGAACTGACGGCCCACTTCGATCCGAAGACAAGCAAGCTGACCACCATGGATCAGACCGGCGACTTCACGTACGTCGAGGCCGATCGCAACGCACGCGCGCAGAAGGCGACCATCGATTCCGACAACCTGATCGTGCTGGACAGTAGCGCGCGCATGTGGGACGCGACGGGGTCGACCAATGCCGACCGCATCCGCATGGATCAGCGGTCGGGCGATTTCACCGCCGAAGGCAACGTGAATTCGAGCCGTCTGCCCGACAAGGACGCAGGCAAGAACACGCAAATGCTCTCGGGCGACGAACCGCTGCAGGCGCAGGCGCGCAAGATGGTGTCCGCGAACCACAACCGCACCATCCACTACGAAGGCAACGTGGTGATGTGGCAGGGCGCGAACCGCCTGACGGCCGACACGGTGGACCTGGATCGCCAGACGAAGAAGGGTCTCATCGCCGACGGTCACGTGGTCAACAATCTCTGGGAGACAGCCAAGGACGACGGCAAAGGCGATACGAAGAAGAAGGCGGGACCGGCCGTCCTGACGGTGGTCAAAGCGCCGCACCTGACGTACACGGACGAGAATCGACTGGCTCTATACACCGGCGGCGTGGACCTGAACCGTCCCGGCATGCACGTTACGAGCACCGAACTGCGCGCCTTCCTGGCGGAGTCGGGCTCGGACTCACGGCTGGACAAGGCCTTTGCCGACGGCAACGTGCAGATCGTCAATATGGGCAAGGGCCACACGCGGACCGGCACGGGCGACCATAGCGAATACTACACGGGCGATCAGAAGGTGATCCTGAAGGCCCTGAAACCGAAGACGGCGAAGGTGTTCGACGTGTTGAACGGCAACCAGCGCGCCAGCGAGGGCGCGGAATTGACCTACTATGCTAACGATGATAGGCTGCTGGTAAACGGGGCTCCGGGCGCACCTGTCGAAACCAAAATCAGCCGTAAACGCAAATAGACCGTGATGAGCAAGCTAGAGACGGACGAAATCTCCAAGTCGTATCGCGGCCGCCGCGTCGTAGACGATGTCACCGTTCACCTGCAACAGGGCGAAGTAGTCGGGCTGTTGGGACCGAACGGCGCGGGGAAGACAACGTCCTTCTACATGATCGTCGGCCTGATCAGTCCCGACTCGGGGCGCATCCTGATCGACGACGAGGACATCACCCACCTGCCGATGTACAAGCGGGCGGGGCGCGGCATCAGCTACCTGCCGCAGGAGGCGTCGGTCTTCCGCAAACTGACGGTGGAAGAGAACCTGAAGGCCATACTGGAAACGCTGCCGATGCGTTCGCACGAGCGGCGCGCGCGTATGGAGCAGTTGATCGACGAACTGGGTCTGGAAAAGGTTAGGCGCAGCCGCGGGTACATGCTATCGGGCGGCGAGCGGCGGCGCGTGGAGATTGCCCGTTCACTGGTGATCAGTCCGCGCTTTCTGCTGCTGGACGAGCCGTTCAGCGGCATCGACCCCATACAGGTGCTGGAACTCCAGCGGATCATCTTCGACCTCAAACGCACAGGGATCGGGATCTTGATCACAGACCACAATGTGCGGGAGACGCTGGCGGTGACGGATCGTGCCTACATCATCAACGAGGGCCGGATTTTTCGTGCGGGAAGTCCCGAAGCGCTGGAGCGTGATCCCGAAGTCAAACGCATCTATCTGGGCGAATCGTTTACCCTGAGGGTGTGACTATGAAAGCCTTACTCCCGCTCTTATTTGCCGCTTCGGCTTTTGCTCAACCCTTCTCCGCCGGAGTGAAAGTTGGACTTCCTCTTACCGATTTCGTCAACACGGTAAACGGCACCGTCAGCAGTAAGACCAATCGCTACCTGGTTGGCCCCACGGTGGAGTTGCATCTGCCCGCGGGCTTCGGCGTGGAACTCGACGCGCTGTACCGGCGTTTCGACTACAGCAACCCGGTGGGGTCTACGGTGAACGGCGTCATTACGTTCGCTAACACCACATCGAGCGCGTGGGAATTTCCGCTGCTGCTGAAGTATCGCTTCCCCGCCAAGGTCGTCCGCCCCTATGTGGACGCCGGCGTGGCCTGGGACAAAGTCAGCAATTTGGCCAATACGCTATCGGGCAATTCCACCAAGTCGACCACCATGGGAGCGGTGGTGGGCGCCGGGCTAGATGTACACGTCCTGATCGTCCACATACTACCCGAGTTGCGGTACACGCGGTGGACGGACCAGCACTTCAATATCACGAACGTGCTGCACAGCAATCAGAATCAGGCCGAATTCATGGTGGGGATCACGTTCTAAGGTCCCGTATCGGAAGGACAGTGGCGACTGCGTTGCTGCCTTCCATTACATGGACAAAGTTTACAAAGGACTGATCGCCGGATCCATCGGCGGCCTGGCGGCGTCCTGGATCATGACTCGGTTCCAATCGCTGTTCGGCAATACCCATGAAGGTGAGGAAGAGGACGCTACCGTCAAGACGGCGCAAAAGATCTCGACTCACGAACTGACGCCGGAAGAAAAGAAGAAGGCCGGTCCGCTGGTGCATTACGCATACGGGACGGGCATCGGAGCGCTGTACGGCGGTCTGGCGCAAAAGTACAACACGACTAAGGCAGGTTTTGGGGCCGCGTATGGAACCGCTGCCTGGGCGGTGGGCGATGAACTCGCGGTGCCTGCGCTGGGGCTAGGCAAGAAGCCCACGGAAGTCCCGGCCTCGCAGCAGTTGCAGATGCTCGCCGCGCACTTGGTGTATGGGGTGACGCTGGAAGGAGTGCGGCGACTGACGCTGAAGGTGTTGTGAGCGAGTGGGCAGGCGCAAAGGCACCGGCGGCAAAGACCGCCGGCGTTACCGGTTGCAGAGCGCACTGGCGTCGGCGATGCGCGACTGGACGTTTGCGGCGGGCGGTAAGCGGCGCAGCAGCGCGAGAGCTTGATCCGCATAAGTGCAGGACCGGTGGATGCGGCCGAGTTCGATCAGGACGTCGGAATAGCCGGTAAGCACGTCGGGCTGATCGGGATCGTTTGCCATGCCGGCCTGATAGAGCTTGTCTGCCCGCTGCAGGGGCTCAAGGGCTTGGCGCGGTTGTCCGGAGAGGCGCAGGACGAGGCCGAGTGAGCCCAGAGCCGAAGCGAGGTCCACTCCCGCTTCCGTATTTCCGCGATCGGCACGGTACATGGCTTCGGTGATGGAGACGGCTTTCCGGCAGTGCGGCAGGCCGGCCGCCGCGTCGCCGGCGCGAGCCTGCGTTTCGCACAGACTGGCCTCGGCGACTCCGAGCGTTCGCTGCAGGTCCACGTTGCTGGGGTCGTGCGCGACCAGGGGTTCGAGTTGCGCGACGGCGGCGGCGTGCTCGCCAGCGGCCTCGGCATACTGCTTCTTGACATCGAGGCTGTAGCCGACGAATTCGTGCGATATGGCCACCACGCGATGGGCGCGCGCGGCTTGCGGATTGGCGTCGAGCAGCGCCTGACGAACGGCCAGCGCCTGGCGCGCGTAGTCGAGCGAGCGATCGAGATCGCCCTTGACTCGATAAAGCTCGCTCATCGACGTGTATGTGCTGCCGATGCTGTATTGCAGATCCACCGGCCTCCTGCCGGCCGGAACCTCCTGGACGAGATGTAAGCGTTCCTGCTGTATGGCGAGCGAGCCGTCGAGATCGCCGTGGATGCGGGTCATTTCGGCGACGGCCCAGAGGCTTTCGAGGAGCGCCATGCGGCTGGCCTGGCCGGACGGATTCGCGGCGAAGATGCGGCGGCGGATGGCGAGGGCTTTTTGCTGGACTTCGGTGGCCTTTTGCAGTGAATCGGCGCCGCCGATATGGGCGCTGCGCTGGCCGCTCAGAATGCCGCCGATCCTGAGGTACGCGGCTGCGAGATCGCGCTGTACGGCGAGGTCGCCGGCGTTTTCAGCGGCGAGTTGATCGAGGTATTCGAGCGCGCGGCGGACTACCAGCACGCGCGCAGCGGCGGAGCCCGGAAGATCGCGGATGGAATCGTGGAATTCGAAGAGAAAGGATTCGCTGATTTTTCTCAGCGCGTCGAAGCGGCGATCGGCGCGGGCTTTCTCGGCCTGCGCGCGGCGCGCATACCAGAGCGTGCCGGTCACGCCCGCCGCAATCGCGAGACCGAGCAGCGCGGCGGCGGCGACGGCGTAACGGTTGCGGGCAACAAACTTGCGGGCGCGATATGCGAATGAGGCGGGCCGGGCGGCGATCGGCCGGCCATCGAGGTAGCGCTGGATGTCGGCGGCGAATTCGTCCACGGTACGGTAGCGGCGATCGGGTTCCTTCTCCGTGGATTTGCGAAGGATGGTGGAGACATCGCCGGTGGCGCGCGCCGCTTCGGGCAGGAGTCGCTGAAGCAGGACGCCGAGCGAGTAGACGTCGCTGGCGGTCGTGACGGAGGCTCCGGCAAGTTGCTCGGGACTGGCGGCCGAGGGAGTCAGCATGCGCTGCACCGTGCGGGTCTGGTCTTCGTCTTCCGCGGCGCCGGCGAGAATTTTCGCGATGCCGAAGTCGAGCAGGCGGGGCGCGCCTTCGCGGGTCACGAGGATGTTGCCGGCTTTGAGGTCGCGATGCACG
>Ga0105240_10014962_pt1 | contig 10571 bp, 10 predicted proteins | sample KBSC54metaG_FD_80426 | JGI IMG/M metagenome (GOLD analysis project Ga0105240, IMG submission 80426) | Corn rhizosphere microbial communities from Kellogg Biological Station, Michigan, USA - KBS C5-4 metaG | ecosystem: Host-associated > Plants > Roots > Rhizosphere > Soil | place: Michigan, USA...
AGCGAGTGTGGTCACGACGTCATAATCGACGTTCGCCAGACGGTCAACGCCTTCCATGGCACTCCGTGTGCGATCGACAAGCCAGTCCGTTGCGAGTTCGGCTGACGAGCCTGCCCCGATTTGGAGGGCCCGGAACGGCCTTTGTTGCAAATGGATGCCTCCGAACATCCATCGGAGGCAATCGCCGAGGCACTAGTTAGGATTGTCCGTATGCCTGGTGCCGAATGGAAGCACCCCTCGTGTATTACTGGGGTGTATTACTGGAAGTACTTGGCAGCCAGCTCCGGATCGACTTGGATGGCCTTGCTAAAAGCCGCGCGCGCTTCGTCGTCCTTGCCGGATGCCTTCAGCGAATGACCCAGATTCGTGAGGGCGGCCCGGAAATCAGGTTTCGCGTCCACGGCAAGCTGGTAACACTCAGCAGCTTTCCCGGACTCGCCCACGGATTGTAATAGCAGTCCCAGATTGTAAGAAAGCTCCACCGACGGCTGTCCCAGCCCCTTCGACCTCTGATGCAGTTCCCAGGCGCGCGAGTGGTCCTTGCGCTCGACCGCAATGGCGATCAAGGCGTGGAGGGCATCCGTATTCTGCGGCTGGAGTGACAGGATCCGCTCGAAGGTCTGGGTGGCCGTATCCAGGTCCTGGAATTTCCAGCACGCCAGGCCGAGATTCAGCAAAGCCTCGACCCAGTCCGCGCGCTGCTTGATGCAAATCTCAAAGCTATCCACGGCGGCCGCATAATCCCCGCGCTGGAGCTGAAGGAAACCGAGTCGATAGGCCGCATCCTCCCAGTCGGGCTTCAGGGAGACTAGCTTCGCGAAATGCTGTTCGGCTTCTTCAGCGCGGCTTTCGCGCTCGGCCAGCAACGCCAGGTTCCACAGTAAACCAGGTGAATCCGGGGCAGCCGCCAGAGCGGACTCGCAGGCGCGGCGTGCGCCGGCCAGATCGCCCCGTTCCTGCAACAGGACGCCCAGATGCGCATTGGCCTCAGGAGCCTCCGGACGAAGCTTCGCGGCTTCACGGTAGGCGTTTCCGGCCTGATCCATACGGCCGGTCTTCTGGTACGCGAGGCCCAGATTGAACCAGGCCTCGTAAGAATCGGCGGCGGTTTTCACCAGCGCGGAGCAGTGTTGCACAGCGCCGCTGAAGTCTCCCCGCGAAAGGGCCACAGCCACCAGACCTTCCAGCGCCTGCCGGGATTGCGGACGGATCTTGAGCATCCGGTCGGCATACTCTTTGGTCTTGGCATCGTCTTTGCGCGCCATGGAAACAGTAATCAGATTTGCGAGAAGCTCGGTCGAGCTCGCGTTGCCGGGCAGCAGTTTACGATAAATCTCAGTGGCTTCATCCAGTTTTCCGAGCTGCTGTAGCGCGACTGCCTTCCCGAAGAGAGCGCGGTCCTGGCCAGGGCTGGCGCGCAGCGCCTGATCGAAATCCTGCAACGCCGGCTCCAGTCGACCCAGATGCAGAAGGCACAGGCCGCGCCCGGTGTGAGCTTGCCACAGTCGCGGATCCAAGGACAGAGTCTTCTCAAACGCCTGGCGGGCTTCATCGAACTGGCCCTGGCGCTCCAAAGCCAGCCCAAGATTATAGTGGGCCGGAGCATTCGTGGCTTCCGCCGCTACGACCTTGCCGTAGCAGGCCCCAGCTTCTCCCCACTTCTGCTGTTCAAAACGAAGGTGGCCCAGCCCCGCGTAAACCTCGGCGGGATTCTCGCCGCGTGCCGCGGCGCTTTCCAGTTCCTTGATCGCCTCGTCCAAGCGCCCCGCCGAGGCGAGTTTGACGGCGTTGCCGAGTGCAGTAGTTTCGGCAGGACGTTGGGTTTTGGATTTGGCGGCCGGGGAATCTCCGCGCATCAGCCGTTCTACCAGTTCGTCGTCTACAAAAAAAGCGTGATCATCATTCTGAGACATGTTGTGCTCCTTCACTCCACATCGCGCGCAACGCAGCGGGCGCGATCATTTGGTTACCCATGCGAGCGCGACCCGCGCTGTACGCTCCTAGTTCCTCGACACCAGCGGCACCACGTTCACGATTCCCTGCAGCGCGGCATGCTCATCCTTATCGGAGAACAGCCCCACGCCGCCGGAACCGAACCGGCTATCGGTCCATTCATCGATCTTTTGGCCCTGAACCCAGGCGCTGAAGTGAGTGCCCATGGCTTCAAAACGGATCTTGTAAGTGGTATCCACACGCACCTTCATGGGCAGTGGAACCTCGACGCGATTTTCATCATGTCCATCGACCACCGCGAAGTGCACTAATGCTACCGTAGGCTCCAGGCCGGGCTTGATGGTCTCCAGCTTGGCGACATAGTAATTTCTCGGATTCAGTCCTCGAAATACCCAGCCGACTGACTTGGCTTCGATCTGAGCCTGTAATTCCAGGCGATAATCGCTGAGCTTCAGAGATCCGCTGAGGACGGAAATGCGACGATTGGATTTCGCCGCGTTGGCCCAGTCCTCAATCCAGCCACCAGAGATCGGCACGCCGGTAGCCACCGCGGCCGGAGCCTGGACCGCAGCAGTCACTTCACTGGCTGACTTTCCGCTGCCGCTGCGCGTCACCACGTAGGCGATTCCGCCCAGTGCCGCGATCAGGGCCGCGGCGACACCAATTTTTACACCCGTAGAAAGTTTGGACCAGGCGCTGGCATTGGATTCCATTCGCAGCGAAGGCATGTCGTTGCCCGCTGCAGCCGCGGCTTCAGATGGTTGGCGCTCAGGAGACACAGCTTTAGACTCCTGCGCAGGCCGGGGCTCGGCGACCGGCGCGGGGCGAGCGGAGACCTTAGGAACGGGAGTTTCCGGCGCTGCCGGACGCTTCATCGGCGCGGGTTTGGGTGCGGGAATCACCGAAGTCCTGCCTCGTCCTTCGGTTTTCAGCGGAGCGGCTTTGGATTGTGCCGGTGCTGGCTGTACAGAAGCGGGAGCTGGCGTCGCTGGCACGGGAGCCTGGATCGTTGCCGGAACTCGAGCCGGAAGAAAAACGATGGCCGGACGCAGCGGCAGGACAGCCGAGGGAGGAATTTGGACATCCGCTGGCGCAACGATGGCCGCTGTGAACGTCTGCGCAAATTTACCGCGTCCGGCAGCCAATCCATGTAATGTTACCGGCAGAGTTTGGGTAACCATTTCCGGGACAGGCTCGGCTGGCGCGGATTGTGCGGGCGGTGGCTCCGATGGTGATGGTTCGTCGATTTGTAGCGGCTGCTCGGCCAATACTTTGGCGTGAAGCGCGCTCGAGTCGCCGGCGACCGTGAGATCCGAATAGGCAACACCCGTGGTGCTGAAATCCAGACGTGCCAACTGGCCCAACTCGGCGGGAGTCAGCGGAAATTCACGTGGGGGGCCAAGCCAAGGCGTTGCATTCTGGGGAGGATGTGGTGACATGAAAATCTCCATGACATCGGCAGCACCGGCGGGTTCGGGAGCTGTACCGGGTTGCAAATGCATTTCCAGGAAAGGCGTAGTTCCAACGAAGCCGCGCGCTTCCATTCCGAGTTCATTCTTCCGGGTGTTGTAGTCCAGCGCTTGCAGGGATGTTTCCCAATCAACAGAGGCGGCCGGAGGCAGATTCCGATGCGGGCCAGCTTCGGACGCTGTAGCGACCGGCAGACTCGGCGCAGGAGTGGTTTTGCGATCCAACTCCATGGGTTGAGCGTGTTGAAATGCCGCGACAGCCGGGACCAGGATGGAGCCGACGAACCCCGCCAGGGGCGCCGGTCCGGCGTCTTCCGCCGGTTTCATGCCAGGTACTCTGTCGGGAGCTTCGATCATCGCCCTGGCGCCCGGGGCATCCAGTTGAGCAGGGCGTCGGGCAGAAGGCGCTTCGTGCAACTGAAGGCTTTCGGGAACCCGCACGGATGGAGCGGCAGGCACAAGGCTGGAGGTTCGCCCGAGCGGGGCCGCGGGCTCAGCGGGCGGTTTGGCCTGAATAAGCCGCGCCAGCGCCAGCTGCTCATACTGTTCCTGGTACTCTTTTCGGTGCGCCTCAGAACAGAACTCGCCGCCACCACGCAAACGCTTGAGAAGAGCGAGCTCCTTCCCGCAGAAAAGACACTGCATACGAGGGGGAGATCGTCACAATGGGCCAGACCCTTAAGGGGACTCTTAGTAGTTTCTCTGCGGTAAAGCACTTATTTAGACTTTTTCGGGAAAACACCCTAATAGGCTACGGGTGAAACACCTTAGGAAGGCGCCAGCCGGACCAGGCCAGCCGGGTCTACCGGGAAAATCATGCTCGTTTTCCCAGCGCGGCCTAGTTACGCCGAAGACCCTATCAGCAGTAGGCAATTCGCTGGCGTGCCGCCTAAAGTTCTAGTCCTAGGTGACGATCAAACTAGCACCTGCCAGGTTGCATCGAGCGGAAGCTCAAAGGAGATAGAAGTATGGCCAAGGTGGAAGCTCTCAAGAATCATTTGGAGACATTGCGAAACTCCATACCCGAACTGAAAGGCGTCCTGCTGGCATCCAGTGAAGGATTGCCGATCGCACACTCCCTGACCAATGGCGCAGATCCCAACCGGGTGGCTGCGATGGCCGCCGCGGCGACGACCCTAGGCCGCAAGGTCAGCGAAACCATGAATGCCGGGACGCTGGGCGAAGTTTCGGTGCAAGCCGAAGATGGCGCGCTGTTCGTGTACGCGGCCGGCGCCAAGGCCGTGCTGGTAGTGCTCAGCCCGCAAGGCGGAAACGCCGGATTGATCCACTTGGAAGCGCGCGATACAGCCAAGCAGATCGCCGAACTATTCTAGGACTGTGAAGGCTGCGGGATCGGCCGCGGCCGGCAGCGCCGCGCGAAGCCTGCGCGCGGCAGCTCTTCCCACCACTGTAGCCATCTCTTCCTCGGACGCGTCCCGCACGCGTTCCACGCTCCCGAAGTGACGCAGGAGTTTTGCCGCGGTTTTCTCGCCGATGCCCGGAATGCGGGCGAGTTCGCCGCGCAAACGGTCGGCGTTTCTGCGCGTGCGGTGGAAGGTTACGGCGAAACGATGCGCTTCGTCCCGCACCATCTGGATCAAATGTAAAACCGGCGAGAACTTATCCAGAACTACCGGCTCGTCTTCCTGCCCGTAAACATAGATCCATTCTTCCCGTTTGGCGATAGACGCCAGGGGCTGGTCGGTGACCCCCAGGGATTCGAGCGCGGCGGCGGCGGCGTGCAACTGGCCGATCCCGCCGTCGACCAGGACCAATCCCGGCCGGGCCGCGCCTTCTTCCTGCAGCCGTCCATAGCGGCGCGTAATCACCTCGCGCATGGAAGCAAAGTCGTCGTTACCTTCCACCGTTCTGATGATGAACTTGCGGTAGTCGGACTTTTTCATCCGCCCGTTCTCCCACACCACCATGCTGGCCACCTTATCGGTTCCCTGGATATGGGAGATGTCGAAGCATTCGATACGCTGAGGGGCATTCTCCAGACTCAGTGCATCGCGCAGGGCTTCCTGGATCGCAGTCGAGGAAGGCTTGAGCACACGGAAGCGCTGCTCAAAGCTATGGCGTGCGTTCGATTCCACCAGCGCCAGCATGGCTTTCTTCTGTCCTCGCTGGGGCGTGTTGATTTCCACCTTGCGCCCACGTTTTTCGCTGAGATACTCCTCCAGGATCTGGCAGTCTTCAAATTCCACGGGTACGTGGATGAAGACCGGAACATAAGGTTCGTTCAGATAGACCTGCTTGATGAGCGATGAAAAAAATTCCGCCGGATCGAATTCCCGTTGATCTTCCCAGAAGAATTCGCGGCGATCCACGATGTGCCCGCGCCGCAGGTGGAATAAGTTAACAGCCACCAGCGGGGGCTCGGCGTAATAAGCGAAGATGTCCGTGTCGTCGCCCTCGGCGGCAGCCATCTTCTGTTTTTCGCCCATCTCGACCACTGTCCGCAGTAGATCGTGCAGGGCGGCGGCTTCCTCATAGCGCATGGCCCGGCTGGCGGCCTCGATGCGCCCGTTCAGCTCTCGTTCGAGATCCTTATGCCGGCCTTCCAGGAACAGGCGAACGTCGCGGACCGCTTGAGCGTAGGTTTCATCGCTGACCAGGCCCTCGACGCAGGGTCCGTGGCAACGATGGATGTGATATTCCAGGCAGGGGTGCGAGTGCTTGCGCGTCAGATCCACGTTGCACGACGGCACCTTGAAATGGCGGTGAATGAAGTGCACCAACCGGTGGGCCAGGTTGCCCGGAAAATACGGCCCAAAGTAGGTGGATCCGTCTTTTTTCAGGCGCCGGGTCACGTACACGCGCGGATAACGCTCGGCCGTCAGCTTGATGTAAGGATAGGTTTTGTCATCCCGCAGCAGGATGTTGTAGCGCGGCTTCCACTGCTTGATCAGGTTGTTTTCAAGAGCCAGCGCTTCTTTCTCGTTGTCCACCTGAATGAAATCGATGTGGCGAGCGTCATGGATCAGAGATCCGGTTTTGACGTCGGCGAGACGTTCATCCAGGAAGTAGCTGCGGACCCGGGCGCGAAGATTTTTCGCCTTGCCCACGTAGATCACTGTCCCTTGGGTGTCCTTGTACAGATACACGCCAGGCGAGACCGGGAGCTCGGCCGCTCGGGCGCGTAAATCGGAGGAGGGTCCTATACTTAAATTGTGGCACGCGCCCTATTTGCCGCCTTTTTATTCGCCTGCGTGTTGAGCGCGCAGAAGCCTGCCGAGCCGCCCGAGCCCCCTGAAGAGGACGAGTCCCTGATCCCTAAAGTGTATGCGCTCAACCCGGTACAGGCCAAGAAAGAGATCGTCGCCGGCGACTACTATCTGAAGAAGCCCAACTACAGCGCGGCCGTTCGGCGCTACCTGGAAGCCACCCGCTGGGATCCCGGTTCGGCTGAAGCCTTCCTGAAGCTGGGCACGGCGCACGAAAAACTTCATGAGTACGGGCTGGCGCGCGAAGCCTACCTCAAATACATCGAGCTTGGCGAAGACCCCAAGGAGAAGGACCTTATCCGTAAGAAAATGGCCAAATGGGCGGATGCAGGCGCGGCCAAGACCAAAAAATGACGGATAAGATCGTAGTGCTCTCTACGTGCAATTCCGGAGCGCAGGCTGAACAAATCGCGCGTGCGCTGGTAGAGGAACGCCTGGCTGCTTGCGTCAACATTGTGCCGGGTATCCGCAGCATCTATCGCTGGAAGGATCAAGTGGAGGACGGCGTGGAATGGCTGCTGGTCATCAAATCCCGGCGCGACCTGATGGATGAATTACGCACCTCCATCGGCAGGATTCATTCTTATGAGGTGCCGGAGCTGCTCGCGCTTCCGGTGGTCGACGGCTCGGAGAATTATATGGAATGGCTCGACCGGGAACTGCGGTCCATGCCGGACCCGTGATGCGTCTGGTTATCGCAGGCGGCGGATTCGCGGGATTCTGGGCCGCCGCGGCTGCGGCACGGTTACGGCGAGAGACGCCCTCCCTGGCATCGCTTGAAATCCTGCTGATCTCGCGTGATGACCGGCTGGTCATCCGGCCGCGCTTATACGAGCCGGATCCGTCCAGCATGTCCGTGGCTTTAGCGCCGAGACTCGCCGCCATAGGCGTAGAATTTCGCCCGGGCGAGGTGGCGTCGATCGACGTCGCAGGCTCGACGTTGCGCGTCGGCCAGGACGAAATACCGTACGATAAGTTGGTTCTCACCACAGGAAGCCACTTGGCGCGGCTCACGGGAGTGCTTGATTCGCAGGGATTCGATATCGACACGCTGGAAGGCGCGGCGAACTTCGACCGCCATCTCCGGGAATTGTCCGATCAACCGGAAAGCGCAGGCCGCTGGACCGTCGTAATCGCCGGAGGAGGTTTCACCGGGATTGAGCTGGCGACGGCTCTGCCGCGGAGAATACGCGAGATAGTAGGAACGGCGGCGATCCGTGTCATCGTCGTGGATCTAGCGGCTCGTGTAGGTGCCAGCTTAGGCGACGGCCCTAAGTTCGCCATCGGCGACGCTCTAGCCGCGGCCGGAATCGAAGTCCGCACGGCCGCGACGATCGCCGGCGCTGACTCGAACAGCGTGGTTCTATCCACCGGGGAACGCATCGCGTGCCGAACACTGGTTTGGACCACGGGAATGCGCGCGAGCCCCTTGGCAGCACAGGTGGCCGGGCAGACTTCCGCACAAACCGACTCGCTGGGAAGGGTCCCTGTGTCGGCGCAACTACGGGTAGCGGGAACCAAGCACGTGTTCGCGGCGGGCGACGTGGCTCACGCGGTGGCCGCCGACGGACACGCCATTTTGCAATCGTGCCAGCATGCGCAGGTGACTGGCCGGTTTGCGGGTCATAACGCCGCGGCGGATCTGGCGGGCATGCCGCTGCAAGTTTATCGCCAGCCGTTTTACACCACTTGTCTGGACCTGGTAGAATCGGGCGCGGTGCTGACCACCGGCTGGGACAGATTGGTGCAGGCGACGGGTGATCGGGCAAAGGAGATCAAACGCAGGATCAACACCCAGCTTATTTACCCTCCTATGGAACAAGATGCGATTCTGGCGGCCGCAGCGCCATCCGTGATGGAAGAAGAAAGCTTCCGCAGGCGCATTCTGGCCAAGGCGACCTGAAGAATTAGGGAAACGCGGAAGCCCCGGCTACGTCCCACAGGAGTATCGACGTGCTTTCTAAAACCGGACCCGCTGGAATCTGCGCTTTGGTGTTATGTGGGCTGTGTTTTGGACAGGGACGACCTCCCATCCGAAGCCGCGGCGCAGCTTCGGGACGAGGGACGATTCCCGCATCGAATAACACCAAAGGCGTATACGCCACTTCCCGTGGAGTGGTGAAATCTATTTCCAAAGCTTTGTTAACGGTCAGCGTAGATGAGGATCACGAAATAAAATTCCGACTTACTCGTAAGACCAAGTTCTCTTTGCAAGACAAAGAGGGCGCCCACGATATCAAATCGTCTGCCCTCGAATCAGGCCAAACGGTCAGCGTGGATGCCGAGACAGCACTGGACGGTTCCTTTGAGGCGGCGCGCGTAGTGGTAGAAATGTCGAGTCCGAAAATCTGGTAATTCGTGCGCGACTGCATGCTATAGTGGCTGAAACACTTTCGGAGATTCGGAGGCCGTTCTCTTTTTATGAGACCCGCTAACGATCACGAAGTGGCCATCGCCGGCATCATCGACGGCTTCTCAATCAAAGGAAAACTGCAGCTTTCGGTCCTTCCAGAAGTGGCCGCTGCTCTGGATTTCATGATGTCCAGAACCGACAGCGAATTCCTGGTGCGCTACATACAGTGGAGGATGGCGAACCCGCTGACCTCCTAGCAGCAGGGGCGGGCCTGGGGCACCCTGGCCCGTGCTATTCTGGAGTCGTTATGGCTATTCCCAACGTCAAGCGCTATCGCATCAGCAGCCCGGATGGCAGTATGTCCGCTTCTCTTATGGCAGTGTTGCCGAAAGACGTCGACGTGAACAAGTACCTCTCTGAAGCTGCCCAGCGCTTTGACTGGAAAGCCTACCAGGAAGCTCAACAGAAGCAGTTCAAGACCCGCGTGGGACAGCAGAAGCAGAAGAAGGCCAAATAAGGCCCCTTCGCGCTGTATTGCCCGCTGCGATCCTAATGCAGGCGAGTTTGTAATGTCCGAAGGCTTTTTGTGCCTTCCTGCATTACTTCGGGATCGGGATCCTTCACCATCGCTTCAAGATAAGGCTGGCTGTCGCGTTCGCCCGAGCGTGCGAGCACGATGCTCATTCCGGTCTTCTCATCGCGCGTAGCGTGCGTCAGCATCGGATAAATGGCTTCCCGGACGGCGGGATCGCGCGCCAGCTCGGTGAGAAACGCGATCGCGACTCCGCGGTACGCCTTGGAATTGAGCGTATTCACCAGATATTGCAGGGGGCTGAATTCGCTCATTTGCCGGTTTCCCAGCGAGACCACGCCGAAGGCCATCGACAGACGGGCGTTGGCGTTGCGCTCGGTCTCAAAAGCCTTTTCGAGCACCGGTTGATCGGCGGAATCCTTGAGACGGGCCAAACCCTCGGCCCCGGCGGCCCGCAGCGCTTCATCCTTATCGTTTAAGTAACGCAGGAAAATACCATGATCGGCTGGATCGTTGAGCATGGCCAGCGCACTCAGCGCTTCCCGCCGGATTTTCGAGTTACGGGCGTGATCGATCACATAGCGCACATCCGGCGCGGCTCCCACGTTGCGGAGCATGCCGGTTGCCTGCAGGGCGGCAATCTGAACCTTATCGTCCAGATCGCGCAAAAGGAAGGCAACGCCGGGACCTGCCTCAGGATCGCGAATCTTCTGAATCGCTATCAGAGATTCGTACATCAGCCGGTTGTCCTTGGAGTTGAGCGCCTGCAACAGGTCAGGAATGGCGCCCCGGCCGCGAAGTATACCCAGGGCACGCGCGGCGTTGGCCCGGCTTTCCAGACTCGAACCGCTGCGGGACAGCCGCCCCAGAACTTCAATCACCGGAGACGGAACTTCCACGTACGGATCGATGATCTGATCGTTGGTATCGGTGAACTTCGCCCGGATGGAATTACCCGCGCGGCTCACGCTGCCGCTGATTCCGGTCTTGAGATATCCCGGAAGATACACGTTGACCAGGCCATCGGTGGCGCGGAT
>Ga0105240_10014964_pt1 | contig 10571 bp, 11 predicted proteins | sample KBSC54metaG_FD_80426 | JGI IMG/M metagenome (GOLD analysis project Ga0105240, IMG submission 80426) | Corn rhizosphere microbial communities from Kellogg Biological Station, Michigan, USA - KBS C5-4 metaG | ecosystem: Host-associated > Plants > Roots > Rhizosphere > Soil | place: Michigan, USA...
AAGAGAGGAGTGAAATGATCGGATCGGAGCCCTTTATTGCAGCTGATTGCGAGCCGAAGACGCTCGGGCTGCTCTCGCTCACTCCAAAGGAATTCGCTGCGGTGTCCGAGCTGGCGCGCCGCGAATTTGGCGTGGAACTCGGCGCAGGCAAGGAACAACTCGTCGCCGCGCGCATAGGCAAGCTGATGCGTCGGCTTCAGTTCCACAGCTTCAGCGAGTTTTACGGGTATCTCCAAGCCGACCGTACCGGCGAATGCCTCACGCAACTCATTGACAGCCTCACGACCAATCACACCAGCTTCTTCCGCGAGCAGGCGCATTTTGATTTTCTTGCAGAGCGACTCTTTTCCGATCAGGACCGCGACCGTCCTATACGCATCTGGAGTGCTGCCTGCTCAACTGGAGAGGAGCCATACACAATTGCTCTTATCGCGCATGAGTACTTCGGAAGTCGCGGCCGAGATCTTCCCTCTATCCTCGCCTCAGACATCTCCACCCATGCGCTTGAGACCGCTCGAATGGGAAAGTATCCCGCGCAACGCCTGCAGCAGGCTTCCGCTCCCTGGCTTCGCAAACACCTCTTGCGCGGCGACGGGCGCTGGGAGGGCTGGTATCGCATGCGGCCTGAGATCGTGGAGATGGTTGACTTCCGCCGGATCAATCTCATCGAGCCCTTCCCCGACCTCGGCCACTTCGACGTCATCTTCTGTCGCAATGTGATGATCTACTTCAGCCACGACACGCAGGCTCAACTCGTGCATCGTCTCGCTGCCTGCCTCAAACCCGGAGGCTATCTCTTCGTAGGACACTCCGAAACACTCACCGGAATCCAACACGGCCTACAACACGTTCAACCGGCAATCTACCGCAAACGGGGCATACACAAGTGAAGGAACTCGTCATCGGAGTGGGTGATGGCGGCGTGAGCCGCGACCGAGAAACCACGCTGATTACATATGCGCTCGGATCCTGCGTTGCCCTGATGCTGCATGACCCAGTGGCGCATGTTGCCGGCATGGTCCACTACATGCTCCCGGAGTCTCCTGAATCTCTTCAGGGAAGCAGGCCCCGCCCGTACAAATTCGCAGATACCGCAATCCCGTGCCTTCTGCAGGCCGCTCTGGCTCAAGGTGCTGATAAACGCCGCCTGATCGTCTTCGCAGCAGGCGGAGCTCAGGTGATGAATGATAACTCCATCTTCAATGTCGGCAAGCGCAATTGCCTCGCGCTGCGGAAAGCACTTTGGAAATTCGGGCTGGTTGCTCACGCTGAGGATATCGGAGGAACCGTGGTGCGAACCGTCCGGATGGAGGTCGAAAGCGGGCGTGTCTGGCTCCAGGCTCCATCAGGCGATCGTTGGGAGATGAGTCCGCGTCGCGAGCGAGCAGCAACTCCCAGAGAGGAATCGCCATGGCGTTGAACATAATGATTGTGGATGATTCGCCAGTAATGCGGGTCTTCCTTCGAAAAGTTGTGCAGCTCACCGGACTTCCCGTCGGTGAGTACTGCGAAGCAGGAGATGGTGCAGCGGCTTTAACCAGGCTCCACGAGCGCTGGATCGATCTCATCCTGACCGACATCAATATGCCTGGCATGAATGGCGAGGAGTTTGTCAGGCATTTGGAGACAGATGAGATGCTGCGCGATATACCGGTCATCGTTGTTTCGACCGACGCAAGTCGCGAACGCATCCACCGCATGTTCGAGCTCGGTGCAAGAGGATATATCTCCAAACCTTTTCAACCGGAAGCCCTGCGCGACGAAGTCGAACGAATCCTGGGAGCACAGCATGCCTGATCAGGATATGCAGCATCTGCTCGCAACCGCGGTTCACGATGTGCTTGAAACTATGTTTTTCTGTGAAGCCTCGGATCGCTGCGAACCAGACACCGGCGCGGCCCAACTGGAAGCTCGCGTTGCCTTCTCGGGTGCAAAGTCTGGCTCGATCCATATCGAAATCTCAGAGCCGAGTGCACGGGATCTCGCAGCGTCATTTCTCGGCGAATCAGAGGTTTCACACAGCCAGGTCGCGCAAGTGGTCTGCGAACTTGCAAATATGTTGTGCGGCAGCATCGTTAGCAAAATAGAAGCTCAGGGTTGTTTCGACCTTGGCGCTCCTGAATTGCTCATTCACCCAGACGAGAAAACAGCCCACATTGCAGAGATTCAGCAGAGTTTCGCAATCGAGCGCGGAACCCTTACCGTAGCTCTGATTCCCTGTATCCCCGCATGATCGCGCAGAGCCGGATCAAGGTCCTTATCGTCGATGACTCCGCTATCGTGCGGAAGGTCCTTACCGATGCTCTCGCGGGTGAGCCCGACATCGAGGTTGTCGGCACCGCACCAGATCCTTATGTCGCACGTGACAAGATCCTCGCGCTAAAGCCCGACGTCCTCACCCTTGATATAGAAATGCCGCGTATGGACGGCGTAACCTTCCTTAAAAAGCTGATGCACTTCCGGCCGATGCCGGTCATTGTGATCAGCTCCCTTGGCATCGCGTCGAGTGAGACCGCGCTTAAAGCGCTTGAAGCAGGCGCAATCGACGTTCTCGCGAAACCAGGAGGCCCGCAATCCGTCGGTGAGCTTCGACTCAGCGTGGCGGCAAAGATACGAGCAGCACGAATTGCTCGTGTCCCAGATCCGAATCAGACGCCTGCTGTCGCAACGCGCCCCCACGCGGCATTGATGGCCTCCAGGCCCTTCAGCGCATTCTCACCGTCTGCAGTAATCGCGATCGGTGCATCCACCGGCGGCACCGAAGCGATTCGGACCGTCCTCGCCGGGCTCCCCAAGAATTGCCCAGGCGTCGTAGTCGCTCAGCACATCCCAGCCGTCTTCTCCCGCTCTTTCGCAAATCGCCTCAACGATCTCTGCTCCATTCGCGTTCGGGAGGCACAAGACGGTGATAGTCTCGAGCCCGGGTTGGCCCTCATCGCACCGGGGAATTTACATATGCTTCTGCGTCGAACCGCTTCCGGCTACCGTGTGGACATCAAAGACGGTCCCCTTGTCTGCTATCAGCGCCCTTCCGTAGACGTATTGTTCCACTCTGTTGCGGATGCAGCCGGCCCCTATGCCACTGCTGCCCTCCTGACTGGAATGGGTTCCGACGGAGTCCAGGGAATGCTCGCTATGAAAAAAGTCGGTGTACGAACCATCGCTCAGGACGAGGAGAGTTGCGTCGTCTTTGGCATGCCGAAAGAAGCAATCAAAGCTGGCGCTGTCGATCAGGTTCTCCCTCTCGGATCGGTTTCCGATGCTCTCCTCGCCCACTCCAGACAAACCGGCCGGTAGCCGTCCATCAAATTGCAAACGATTGAGAGACATCATTCCTCCGCCGTCTGCATCCAACCCTTCGTCACCTATATGCCTCCCCGTAACAGGAAACCTATCGACATCTCTGCCGCCGCCCAGAAGCTTCTCGGCTTCAAATCTCTCCGGCCCGGCCAGCGTGAAGCTATTCAAAGTCTCCTCGAGGGACGAGATACGCTGCTCGTGCAACCCACCGGTTCAGGAAAGTCGGCCGTCTACCAGATAGCCGGTAGCCTCCTCGCGGGCTCAACCGTGATCATTTCTCCCCTGATCGCCCTTCAAAAAGACCAGGCTGACTCGATACAGGCCAGCGAACTGGATGAGACAGTAGTTCTCAACTCCACGCTTTCCACTTCCGAGCATCGAGAGACGCTCGAGCGTATCGAGGAAGGAGAGGTCGAATTCATCTTCCTGGCGCCAGAGCAACTCCGGAATCCTGAAACCCTCGAGCGCCTCAAGAGCGCCGGCGTCTCTCTCTTTGCCATCGATGAGGCGCACTGCATCAGCCACTGGGGGCACGATTTCCGTCCTGATTACCTTGAACTGGCTCACGTGATTGAGGCACTCGATCGCCCGGTCGTGCTGGCCATGACTGCTACAGCATCCAAAGAGGTACGTGCTGAGATCATCGACAGACTCGGCATGCAGGATCCTAAAGTCTTCGTCCACGGATTCGATCGCCCCAACATCTCTCTTCGCGTCGATCTCTTCAGTGAGGAGGACGAGAAGCTCGAAGCAGTGGTCAAGCGGGTTGAATTCGCCGAAAAGCCCGGCATCGTTTACGTTGCGACTCACAAGCATGCCGAGATCCTTGCAAAAGAGTTGAAGGACCGCGGCGTGGATGCAGTCTTCTATCACGGCGGCCTCAAAGCAAAGGACCGCGACGAGATCCAGGACCGGTTCATGAACGGAGATGTACCCGTTATCGTTGCGACCAATGCTTTCGGCATGGGCGTAGATAAACCGAACATTCGCTTTGTCTACCATGCGGATGTAAGCGATTCGGTCGATGCCTACTATCAGGAGGTAGGCCGTGCGGGCCGAGATGGCGAACCTGCCGAAGCTGTTCTCTTCTACCGTCCGGGCGATATCTCTGCGCAACGCTATAAAACAGGCGCAGGCCGCGTAAACTCGGCCGATCTGCAAGCGATCACCGACGCTCTAGTCTCCAAAGATAAGTCAGCGAGCCCGCAGGAACTCAGCCATGACACAGGCCTCTCTGCGCGTAAGGTCATCAATATCGTTCACAAGCTTGAAGAAGTCGGCGCTGCAGAAAAGCTGACCTCCGGTGAGGTCCACCTATTGCAGAAGAAGACAACGGCACAGATGGTTGAAGCAGCGTCAGAGCAGCAACAGGCACTGAAGGAACTCAGAAGCCGCCGCCTGCAGCAGATGCAGCTATACGCTGAGGGCCGAAGCTGCCGCCGCGCGTTTCTGTTGCGCTACTTCGGAGATGACTTAGGCGGCCCGTGCGGCAATTGCGACCGCTGCGAAGCCATGGGCGGAGTCGCAATAGCTCGATAGCCACACGCCGCGTCCGAGATCCACCCTTTCGGCCCGCTGGCATCTAAGCGGCCAAGAGGAGGACTCTGATGTCCGTCGCCAATATTGCCGTAAACCAGCTTGAAAGCCGCCTTCCCAAGGTCATCGACGCCCGCAAGCACGGGATGATCGATTACTGTCATGCCGCATTCTTTCTCGGCATGGCACTCGTATGTCGAAAGAGCGAACCTAGAGCAGCTCTCGCCGCTCTGTGTACCGGATCATTTGTTCTTGTGCAATCGCTGCTCACAGACTATCCACTTGGTGTGAAGAAAGTGATTCCATTCAAAGTTCACGGCCAGATGGACGCTGCGTTTGCCGCCTCCTCCTTCATGGTGCCCAAAGTTTTCGGCTTCTCCGATTCTCCAGCAGCTGCAGTATTCAAAACGAACAGCTTTGTTGAAGCCGCCGTCGTCGGTGCAACCGATTTCAGCAGCGAACGCGCACGGAGCGAAGGAGTCGAATACTCCTGGTGATCGCGAGGAAGTTCGAGATATCCATTTCCGCGCGAATCCGCATCACACGGAACTGGTGAGCCACAAAATCACTGCCGGAACCGTATCCTTTTATACAATTCCCACCGATTCCCCAGAAGCCGACGGAACCTTTAGCTGGACCAGCACCTCCATGGTGCTAGTTCAGCTTGAGTGCGGTGCAGTTCGCGCGCTTGGGTATACGTATGCCGATCATTCCACAGCTATGCTCGCACACAAGCTGCTGGAGGAACTCGTCGTCGGCTCCGATCCTCTTTGTCATGCCGCCACAAGGCAGAAGCTGCTTGCCGCCATTCGCAATCTGGGGGAAACGGGCATCGCGATGATGGCTGTTTCGGCCATCGACAATGCACTTTGGGACCTCTGCGCGCGCGTCCTCAATCTCCCCCTCGTTGGGATTGTCGGTCAGGTCCGCACATCTATCCAGGTCTATGGCAGCGGGGGTTTCACCACCTACTCTGACAAGGAACTTACACAGCAGTTGGGCGGCTGGGCAGAGCAGGGCTTCAGCATGGTCAAGATGAAGATCGGCTCGCAACCGGAGCGCGATCCCGAACGCGTCATCACCGCCCGGAAGGCAATCGGCGCTGATTGCAAGCTATTCGTCGATGCGAATGGCGCCTACACCGTTACCCAGGCAATTGAGTTGGCGCACTGCTTCGCACAGCAGGGTGTCAGCTGGTTCGAAGAGCCGGTCAGCTCCGACAATCTGCTGGGCCTCGACCAGATCCGCCGCCGTGCTCCGCTTGGAATGGATATTGCAGCCGGCGAGTACGGCTACACTGCCTGGTACTTCCGGCGCATGCTCGACGCTCAGGCAGTCACCATTCTTCAGGCCGACTGCACACGTTGCGGAGGAATCAGCGGCTTTCTCGATGCCGCTTCGCTCTGCTGGGCTTACAACGTTCCCCTTTCATCGCATTGCGGCCCAAGCATGCACCTGCACGTCTGCTGCGCGGTTCCCCGCGCCATTCACATGGAGTTTTTTCACGATCATGCTCGCATCGAACGCATCTTCTTCGATGGATTCTGCGAGCCTCGGCAGGGGCAGATGACGCCTGATCTCTCCCGTCCCGGCATGGGGCTGGAACTGAAGATAAGCGACGCTGAGAAGTTCCGAGTTCCCCTTTAAACCACGCGCGCCGGGGTCACCGCATCCAAGCGCGAAGAACAAGGTATGAGGAGTTGCAATGGCGAAACAGGTTTCTGATCTGATTGTGGAACGGCTCATCGAATGGGGCGTCGATACCATTTTTGGACTGCCGGGAGATGGCGTAGACGGTTTTTTTGAAGCATTGAGAACGCACCAGGATAAGTTGCGTTTCATTCAGGTCAGGCACGAAGAAGCCGCAGCATTCGCCGCAGTAGGTTACGCCAAGTACACGGGGCGCCTCGGCGTGTGTGTCGCCACTTCGGGCCCGGGCGGCATTCACCTGCTCAATGGACTCTACGACGCGAAGTGCGACCAGGTCCCCGTCCTTGCGATAACCGGTCACACCTTTCACGATCTCATCGGAATGGACTATCAGCAGGACGTTGACCTCGACAAACTATATATGGATGTCGCGGAATTCAACCAGCGCGTCATGGGTCCGGCCCACGCAGTGAATGTTGTTGATATGGCGGTACGCACAGCCTACGGTCGTCGCGGTGTTGCTCATATCTGCATTCCCAAAGACATTCAGGAGTGGCCCGTCTCGGACAAGATGCGCAGTGCCGCCAACGTCAAAGGTCATAGCGGAGACTGGGAGCACGCACCCACATCCGTGCCCGCTGAATCGCTGCTGCGGCAAGCCGCCGAGATCATTAATGACGGCTCGCGGGTCGCCATTCTCGTCGGGCGCGGAGCCCTCAAAGCCCGCGAAGAAGTAGCACAACTCGCAGAAACAGTAGGCGGCCCGGTCATCAAGGCTCTGCTCGGCAAGGCTGTACTTCCCGATCGAAGTCCGTATACGACCGGCGGCATCGGCCTGCTCGGTACCGCGCCTTCCGTTGACGCAATGGAAGAATGCGACACGCTCATCATCATTGGCAGCAGCTTCCCTTACATGGATTTCCTGCCGAAACCGGGTCAGGCAAAATGCGTGCAGATTGAGATTGACCCCACTCGCGTCGGTCTCCGCTATCCCGCAGACACCGCTCTCGTCGGCGACGCCAAATCCGTCCTTCATCACCTGCTGCCGCTTCTCAAAAAGAAGAACAACAAGTTCCTGAAGAAGTCGCAGGAGCGGATGAAGACCTGGAACGAACTGATGGAGGAGCGCGGCACTCGGACCGACATGCCGATGAAGCCGCAGGTCGTCACCTACAACCTGAACAAGTTCCTTGACGATGACGCCATCGTAACTGCCGATAGCGGCACTATCGCAACATGGACAGCACGCCAAATCGAGATGCGCGGCAAAATGCAGTTCTCACTCTCAGGCTCGCTGGCAACCATGGCCAACGGTTTGCCGTACAGTATCGGCGCGGCTGCCGCTTACCCCGGCCGGCAGGTCGTCTGCGTAGTTGGCGATGGTGGCCTGAGCATGCTGATGGCCGAGCTCGCCACCTTGGTCAAATACAAGATGCGCGTCGTCGTCGTGGTCGTGAAAAACAATGTTCTCGGCCAGATCAAGTGGGAGCAAATGATTCTCGAGGGCAATCCCGAATTCGGAGTCGAGCTTCAGCCTATCGACTTTGCCAAGATCGGGGAAGCCTGCGGTGCTCGCGGCCTCACCCTCGAACGGCCCGAAGACGCGGAATCAATCATGCGCGAAGCTCTCTCGCATCCTGGTCCTGTCATCGTCCAGGCAGTCGTCGATCCAAACGAACCGCCTATGCCCGGCAAGGTGACGACAGAGCAAGCCTACAAGCTTGCTAAGTCGCTGGCGCGCGGACAAAAGGACGCCGTGAAGATTATCGAAACCATCGCCGAAGACCAACTGCGCGAGGTGATCTAAAGCCTCCGATGAGTGATCCGAAAGTGCAGATTCTCCATCCCGCAGACGAACTCAAGTCGCTGGAGAATCGTATACGCGAAGGCCGTTTCCAACGATCGCTCGCATTGCTCACCGCGGCAACCAGCGTCTTCAGCGGCCTGGAGGTCGCATACGAGCACTACCGCGGCAGCTACAGTCGCCGCGTGATGTACACGCCGGTAATTCTCAGCGGAGTTCTGGCTGCTGCTGGAATTGCGGCTTTCTTCAGCCGTCGCGCAGCACGCACCGTTCTGCGTCTTGCTGCCGCTGTCACGCTCGTAGATGCAGGTGTGGGTTTCTACTTTCACGTTCGCGGAATATATCGGAAACCCGGCGGCTGGCGACTGCCTATGACCAACATGATCATGGGCCCGCCAATCTTCGCGCCCCTTCTCTTCGGCACCAGTGCCTATCTTGGCCTCATCGCCTCGTACCTGCAGCGAGAAGATGCGAATGAGGTCGCGCAAGACGACAGCAGAGGTTCCGACATTTGGCTTGAGCGCCTGCTGCCTCCCAAAGAACGCCGCGAACTCATCTCCGAAGAGCAGGATATTCGCGAAGGCGCATTCCAGCGCCAGGTCGCTATCATCACCGGGGTCAGCGCTTTGCTCAGCGGATTCGAAGCGTACTACTCGCATTACAAAAACAATTTCAGGTATGCAGTGCAGTGGACTCCGATCGCAATCGCACCACTGCTTGCCGCCGCCTCGTTCGCAGCGATTCGCAGCCGGCGCTTAGCGACGAAAGCATTGCCAGCCATCTCTGCGGTGGCTTTGGCCGACTCCGCCATCGGCTTCTACTACCACGCGCGGGGTGTTCTGCGTCGCCCCGGTGGAACGAAGCACCTGATCTACAACATCATCTACGGACCGCCGATCTTCGCACCGCTCCTCTTGGGTGCCGCCGGAATGCTCGGCATCCTCGCCAGCCTTCTGCGCAGGAGACGCCCATGAGTAAACGACCAAAAGCCGCGAGGCGCCTCCCGACTGATATGGATGTCTCGCTTCTCCCGCGCAAAGCAGACACCGGCGAAGCGATCCTCCCTTCAGATCAGCCCGGATACTATCCCGGCTATAGCACGCTCTCGCAACAGGCATATTGGGACAAGACGACTCGCGACCTCGTGAATGATCGCGTAGCGAACGTCCCTCGTATTCGCCACTTCAGCGCCGAATCAGCCCGCTTCTGGCGCATCGTTCTCGATCACGTCCTTCCCCAGACCGACCGCGTTCCCGAGCGCCGCATCCCCATCCTCGAACGTCTCGACGAACGCCTATACAACAATCGCGGCGTCGGCTATCGCTACGAAAACATGCCGCCCGATCCCGAAGCCTATCGCCTCGCCGAAATCGCGATCAACGAAGAATCGAACGCACGATTCAGCGCAAACTTGGTCGATCTTCCCCATCTACAGCAGGATTTGGCCCTTCAGGCCATTCACGACGGCAAGCCAGCAGCTGGCAAAGAGATATGGAAGCGGATGTCCATCGGCCGCTTCTGGCTGTTGCTGATGCAGGATGCCATCGAAGCCTACTACTCGCATCCATGGGCGTGGGACGAGATTGGTTTCGGAGGTCCCGCCTACCCGCGAGCCTACACGCGGCTGGAACGTGGCGAACCCGAGCCATGGGAGGTGGAAGAGGAGCGCTATATTTGGGACGCGCCGCGCTACTCCGTCTCCGACACAACCGAATCCACGCACCACCTGCACACAGAATCGCGACAGAACGAATTCATCCCGGATGAGAACCAGTGAAAACGCCTCTGCTCGGACCGTTCGAATCCTCAGGAAACGACCATCACTCGTTGGGGCCGCTCCAGCACATCGACATTCCGATGCGCCGCTATCGCGACACCGACGAAGTCGACTACCTGATCGTTGGTTGCGGCTCCGCTGGCGGTGTTCTCTTGCAGCGACTCAGCCGCGCAGGCTTCCGGGTCGTTGCTCTCGAAGCCGGTCCCTTCTGGAATACCGAACGCGACTGGGTCAGCGACGAATCCGGATCCCACAAGCTCTACTGGGAAGATCTCCGCCTCACCGGCGGCACTGATCCGCTTGCGTTCGGCGCTAACAATAGCGGCAAGGGAGTCGGGGGCGGCTCCGTTCACTGGGCCGCTTTCACTCCCCGCTTTCATCCATCCGATTTCGAAGTCTACACACGCGATGGTCTTGGGGCCGACTGGCCCTTGCCATACGAAACTCTGCGGCCCTACTACGAGCAGCTTGAACTCGAGATGCCCGTCGCTGGCCCGGCACACT
>Ga0105240_10014965_pt1 | contig 10571 bp, 9 predicted proteins | sample KBSC54metaG_FD_80426 | JGI IMG/M metagenome (GOLD analysis project Ga0105240, IMG submission 80426) | Corn rhizosphere microbial communities from Kellogg Biological Station, Michigan, USA - KBS C5-4 metaG | ecosystem: Host-associated > Plants > Roots > Rhizosphere > Soil | place: Michigan, USA...
ATCAAAAATGCCCGTACCGACTGTTATATACTATTTGTAGAGATACATAAAGTAAAAAGAACCAGCTCAAAACCCCCACAACTGTATGATTATTATGAATATCAAAGCTGGGCGCTGGCTTATCTGAAAAAGGATTGTGGTCGTGCGTTAATTCGTCCTGAAACATTAGCAGATAAGCTTATCGAACTGGTTCACCCGGTAGAGCTGGATTTTGATGATGACAAAGCGTTCAGTGATACGTTTTATGTACTGGTGAATGATCGTTATAAGGCAGAATCAGCTATGAACCGCGATTTTAGAAATGTGGTGATGGACATGCGGCATGAGGATGTGGTTATCGAGATCATCAACCATACGCTTATCATCGGTCATCATCGACCCATAATGCCGGAAACAACCCTTAAGTTAGCTGAATTTGTTGTGCGGCTGGCTTCTAATTGCTGAACAATTATTTGCTCGCTATTTCAACATCATCCGCAAGAATTTTGCTTCTGTCTACCTTCTGAATATCCGGATTAGGATAGTCATTTTCGATCAAACCATCGCGCATACGTACAATACGATGGGCGTGCTTCGCTATATCTTCTTCGTGAGTTACCAGGATGATCGTGTTGCCTTTGGCATGAATATCCTCAATTAAACCCATTATCTCGATGGAAGTTTTGGTATCTAAGTTACCTGTGGGTTCGTCTGCAAGGATAATAGACGGATCATTTATGAGAGCACGAGCCACAGCCACACGCTGGCGCTGGCCACCTGAAAGCTCATTCGGTTTGTGATCTACGCGATGCCCCAAGCCTACATTCTCCAAAGCCTTCCTTGCCCGATTGGTACGGTTTTCTTTGTTTATACCGGCATAGATCAACGGAAGAGCCACATTATCAAGGGCTGTATTACGCGGTAGCAGGTTAAATGTCTGGAAAACGAAACCGATCTCGGTATTACGAACCTCGGCCAAATCATTATCACTCATGTGGCTTACGTTGATGCCATTCAGGATATATTCGCCTTTGGTTGGGGTATCCAGGCACCCCAGAATGTTCATAAGGGTTGATTTACCCGAGCCGGACGGGCCCATTAGGGCAACGAATTCGCCTTTATTAATTGTTAAAGATACCGACTTAAGTGCATGTATGGTTTCCGCACCGATCACATATTTACGCCCGATATCTTTAATAGTAATTAATGGCTCCATCCGTTTTTCTTTGTTTGACTATAAGAGCCTATGATTTGTTACAGACAAATGAAATTCTAAAATAAATCCGAAATCGAAAATCCGAAATCCGAAATTATTTCTCAATTACCTTCGCTACCAGGAAATAATCCCCATCATGCTTTGGTGCATTCAACAAAGCTTCTTCGTGCGTTACCTCTTGTTTTATCACATCTTCGCGTACGGTATTGATCTCGTTGGTCATATACACCAGTGGCTCAATTCCTGATGTATCAATCTCGTTTAGTTTATCCATGAAACCGAGGATCTTGTTCATATCAGCAATCATCGTTTCCTTTTCGTCTTCTGCCAATTCCAGTCTTGCCAAATGGGCCACTTTCTCCACGGTTTCTTTATCAATGTTCATTTTCGTCCAGTTTCTGTTTTATTACGTTGTAAACCTTATCTTTCAGCAGATCAGCATCTTCAACCGTCATATGTGCCGTTTCAATGGGTTTGTGCACAAATATATGACAAATCCCCGGTCTGCTGCCAAATACACTACCCGAATCCCACATCACCTTCCAGGTATCCAGCGAAGTAATTGGCAAAATAGGTATTTTTAGTTCGATAGCCAGCCGGAACGGCCCATTTTTAAATTCCTGCAATTGCGGAGGGTAGACATCTTTAGAAATAGTTCCTTCCGGGAATATCACAACGCTTATCCCGTGTGCCAGCCGCTCGCCGGTTTGCTTAAATGCTTTGTAGGATGACATTTTACTTTCACGATTGACAGGTATATCAATCGATCTGAAAAATATACCTAATAAAGGGTTGTCCAGCAGTTCGTGCTTACCCATAAAACAAAAGGTGTTTTCGAGCGCCTTGCTAACCGACATGATATCAAGATTGGAGACATGATTTGGACAAACAATATAAGTGCGCGACCAGTCTACTGGTTGTTCATATTCTACCCTGTAAAATATCCCTGTGGTTGTTGAACTGAATGCTGCACATATCTTCCGCAACCGGTTCATCAAAGGATATCTGGATGGTTTTTTGGAAGCATAATTAATAAGCGGCCAAAGCAGGTAAAATATAAACGAAATACTAAACCTGTACAGGATACGATGGAATTTTTTCAGGGGTAAGATCATCGATCTCAAAAATAGAAAACCCTTATTTTAATGGCAAAAATAATCTCTGTGAACTAACGAACAGTCTAAAAAATGGTTTAGATAATCACATCGAAGAAATAAATTTAAACAGCTTCTAAGAACTAATTTGTTCTTCAAACTTTTCTTTCATAATCCTGTACACTTTATCTCGCAAGCTATCTGCATCATCAACAGTTAAATGTTTCGTCTCAATAGGTTTGTGTATATAGATATGGCATACGCCCGGCTTACTGCCATATTTGGTACCGGTGTCCCAAAGCAATTTCCAATTATTTAATGAAGTAACCGGAACGATTGGAACACCTGCCTCTATTGCCAAACGGAATGGCCCGTTTTTGAAAGCATGTAATTGAGGCGGGTAATCATCAGATATCTTGCCTTCGGGGAAGACGATCATGGTGATGCCGCTTTGCAATTTCTCCATCGCTTTTTTAAATGCCCGGAATGAAGACATTTTGCTCTCGCGGTTAACGGGTATATCCACCGTTCTAAAGAACAGGCCGGTGACCAGCCCGTCTGTCAAATCTTCCTTACCCATAAAGCAACAATCATTTTTTACCAATAAACTCATTGCAGTAATATCGAGGTGAGAAGTGTGGTTCGGGCAGATTAGGTAAGGTTTGGTACGATCTAATGGTGCTTCATAAGTAAAGCTGTAAAATATTCCGGCAAACGCTGAACTGAGAAATCCCCATAGTCGCCTAAACTTATTCATTTGCCTGTAGGTAGACGGGTTGCGCGAAAAATACCAGAGAAAAGGGTAAAGCAAAAAGTAGAAGAGTGCTACACTACCCATATAAAGGTAACAGTGTACTTTCTTCAATATCGCTTTCATCGGCATCAAAAATATAAAAAATCCTTACTTTCGCGCCTATGGAAACTGTTGTTAGTGGTATACGTTCTACCGGGAAATTGCATTTGGGAAACTACTATGGGGCTATTCAAAACTTCGTAAAAATGCAGCATGAGTATAATTGTTTTTTCTTTATCGCCGATCTGCATTCGTTAACTACGCACCCTACCCCATCTGATCTTCACGGCAACGTGAAACAAGTATTGGTAGAATACCTTGCCGCAGGCCTTGACCCTGAAAAAGCAACATTATATATCCAATCGGACGTGCCCGAGGTGGCTGAGCTATACCTTTATATGAATATGAACGCCTATTTAGGTGAGTTGGAGCGCAGTACCTCATTTAAAGACAAGGTTCGTGCACATCCCGACAACGTCAATGCCGGCTTGCTAACTTATCCTGTTTTGATGGCGGCTGACATAATTATACACCGTGCAACCAAAGTGCCGGTTGGTAAGGATCAAGAGCAACACCTGGAAATGGCGCGCACATTTGGCAACCGTTTTAACCGCCTGTATAACCACGACTATTTCCCTGAACCATACGCTTTCAGTTTTAGCAAAAACCTAGTAAAAATACCAGGTCTGGACGGCAAGGGCAAAATGGGTAAATCGGAAGGTGAAGGCAACGCTGTTTATCTATCCGATTCACCTGAAGTTATCCGCAAAAAAGTAATGAAAGCGGTTACTGATAGCGGTCCGACCGAGGAAAACCAGGAAAAACCGGTAGAAATCCAGAACCTGTTCGACCTGCTGAATGTGGTATCTACTCCTGATACTTATGAACATTTCGATAATTTATATAATACCTGTCAAATACGTTATGGCGATCTAAAAAAGCAATTAGCCGAAGATATGATCATCGCCACTGCACCTATTCGTGAAAGGATAAATGACATTAACCAGGATGCATCTTATCTGCGCCAGGTTGCCCGTCACGGTGCAATAAAAGCCCGCGAAAGCGCTTCAAAAACTATTCGCGAGGTAAGGGAAATTATAGGCTTCCGTAGTTTCTAGTAGTTCATAGCAAATAGTCCATAGTTCATGGATAAATAGCTATGACCTATGATCCGTCAACTATAGGCTCAAACTATGAACAAAAAATTGTGAGTTTCATACTTCATAATGTATATTAGTCGGACGTAGTTAATTGTGGTTTCTATACTTTCTTGTGAAGAGCTATGAACCATTGACCGTAAACCATGAACTAAGACCATCGCATGCACATAGCTATCGTAGGAAACATCGGCGCCGGAAAGACCACCCTTACTGAATTATTGGCCAAAAATTACAGTTTTGAACCTCTTTACGAGGCTGCAGACAACAATCCATATTTGGAAGATTTTTACAGCGACATGAAACGCTGGAGTTTTAACCTGCAGATCTACTTTTTGAACAGTCGTTTCAGGCAGATATTGGATATCCAGCAGGGCAACAAAAACATCATCCAGGACCGCACCATTTACGAAGATGCCTACATCTTCGCCGAGAACCTGCATGATATGGGCCTGATGACCACCCGCGATTATGAAAACTATCGTGCCATTTTTGATAATATCACCGCGTTCATCAAACCACCCGATTTACTGGTTTACCTGAAAGCATCTGTACCTACTTTAGTTAACAACATTCAACGGCGTGGCCGCGAATACGAGATTGGCATCCGCCTGGATTACCTATCTAAACTTAATGAGAAGTACGAAAAGTGGATAAAAGGCTACAAACTAGGCAAACTGCTGATATTGGATAAAGACAAGCTCGACTTCGCCAACAACACCGATGATATGGCGACTATTGTGGAAAGAATTGAGCGGGAAATAAATGGACTTTTTTGATTTACGATTTTAGATTTACGAATTACGATTTATTATTTTGTAAATCTAATTGAACCATGAAAACACATTTCGACTTGTCAGTATTTCAACAATCTAAAATCGTAAATCTAAAATCGTAAATGGAAATCCTCGGTATCATCCCCGCCCGTTACGCTTCTACCCGTTTTCCGGGAAAACCGCTGGTAGATATTGCCGGGAAAAGTATGATTCAACGGGTGTATGAACAGGCAAAAAAGTGCGCGCAATTATCAGAAGTGATCGTTGCTACGGATGATGAACGCATTTTTGAGCATGTACATGGTTTTGGAGGAAAAGCGGTGATGACCTCCGACACTCACCAAAGCGGAACAGATCGTTGCGCCGAAGTAGCTGAGAAATATCCTGGTTACGATGTGATTATTAATATACAAGGTGATGAACCCTATATTGATCCCAAGCAGATCAGCAAACTGATTGGTTGCTTTAATGATACTAATACACAACTCGCCACATTGATAAAAAAAGTCTCGAACGAGCAGGAACTGCATAATACCAATTCTCCAAAAGTTATTATTAACAAAAACTCGGAGGCTATTTACTTCTCACGTTCCCCTCTACCCCACATCCGCGGACAGGAGCCCCAAAACTGGCTGGAACACTTTACTTATTTTAAACACATCGGCATTTACGGTTATCGCGCCGATATTCTGAAGCAGATTACCAAACTACCTGTATCTCCCCTTGAAAAAGCCGAAAGCCTGGAACAATTGCGCTGGGTTGAAAATGGATACAAAATAAAAGTGGCTGAAACGGAGATTGAAACTGTAGCAATTGATACACCGGAAGACCTTAAAAAATTGCAATGACTTTTTTCTGAATCAGAATTTTCAGAATTAAATAATTTACAAAATCCTAATTCTGCTAATTTTAGAATTCGATAAATTCAGGTTCAGGCAGTTATCTAACTTTCCAACCTTACAACTTTCCAACTTTACAACAACTTAACATTCTCCACACCTCCTAACCTTTTCAACAATTACAAGCTATTCAACTTTTTTTGCTACTTTTGTATCCCGTACACAAACAAAAGGTGCAGGTGTAAAAACAGGCGCCAAATACACAATATCATCATGACTAAATACATTTTTGTGACGGGCGGCGTTACTTCGTCGTTAGGGAAAGGCATTATTTCTGCCTCATTGGCCAAACTTCTTCAATCACGCGGTTATCGCGTTACGATCCAAAAGTTCGACCCATACATCAACATCGATCCCGGAACACTTAACCCCTATGAGCATGGTGAATGCTATGTTACTGAAGACGGTGCCGAAACCGATCTTGACCTGGGCCACTACGAGCGTTTTCTAAATACGCCAACTTCGCAGGCCAACAATATTACCACCGGTCGTATCTACCAAAACGTGATCAACAAGGAACGTGAGGGTGCATTTTTAGGTAAGACCGTACAGGTGGTACCTCACATTACCGATGAGATCAAAAGAAACATCCGTTTATTAGGTGAAAGCGGCGAGTATGATATCGTCATCACTGAATTGGGCGGAACGGTAGGTGACATCGAATCATTACCTTACATTGAAGCTGTGCGCCAGTTCAGGTGGGAAATTGGTTCGGGCAACTCGTTGGTTATACACCTGACTTTGATCCCATTCCTTGCAGCGGCAGGTGAATTAAAAACTAAACCCACTCAACACTCGGTTAAAATGTTACTGGAGTATGGTATCCAGCCAGACATCCTGGTTTGCCGTACAGAACACCATATCAACCAGGATATCCGCAAAAAGATCGCCCTGTTTTGTAACGTGAATATCAATGCGGTTATTGAATCGATCGATGCTTCTACCATCTATGACGTTCCTTTGCTGATGCTGAAGGAACAACTGGACAAAACAGTATTAACCAAACTAAAACTTTCGCATAAAAATGAACCCATACTGGAAAACTGGAAAGATTTCCTGGGCCGTTTGAAAAACCCGACTTCAGAAGTGCGCATAGGTTTGGTAGGTAAGTATGTAGAATTACCTGATGCTTATAAATCTATTACCGAATCCTTTATTCACGCGGGCGCTAAAAACGAGTGCAAGGTACGTGTTGAATATATCCCTTCAGAGCAATTAACCCCTGAAAACGCAATTGAGCGGCTGAAAGGCCTGCATGGTGTATTGGTTGCGCCAGGTTTTGGTGAGCGTGGATTTGAAGGCAAAATCGAAGCGATCAAATACGTTCGCGAAAATAATATTCCATTCTTTGGTATCTGTTTAGGTATGCAATGTGCTGTTGTAGAATTCGGCCGTAATGTTTTAGGCTTGAAAAATGCCAACAGCACTGAGATGAATGAGCACACCCCTCACGCAGTTATCGCCATGATGGAAGAGCAAAAGAAGATCAAGCACAAAGGCGGCACCATGCGTTTAGGTGCTTACCCTTGCGATATCAGGAAAGGTTCAAAAGCGGCTGCCATTTACGGAAAAACGCATATTACCGAGCGCCACCGCCATCGTTTTGAGTTCAATAACAAGTACCTGAAACAATATGAAGACGCCGGAATGATCCCTTCTGGAATCAACCCGGATAATGGTCTGGTAGAGATCATTGAGCTGAAAAATCACCCGTTTTTTGTGGGTGGACAATTTCACCCGGAATTAAAATCAACAGTTGCTAATCCTCACCCACTTTTTGTTAACTTTGTCGCCGCTTCGCTGGCATATGCCCGCAAGAAGTAATAAAGTACGATAACGATAAAATGGATAAGAATACAATAACCGGGTTTGTCCTGATAGTTTTGATCATGCTGGGCTCTTATTTTCTTTTAAAGCCTTCGGATGCTGAAATGAAGAAAGAGCGGTTGGTGCAAGACTCGATAAAAAGAGCAAAAGCCGCTGCAGTTGTTAAAGCTACTAAACCGGATACTTCCAAAAAGGCTGTCATTTTAGCTGACTCTGCGTTGAAGAAAGTCCCTTTCGGCGTTGCCACAGTAGGCAGCGAACAATTTGTTACTCTGGAAAACAAGGAACTGCGTGTAAAACTGAGCAATAAAGGTGGTCGTGTTTATTCAGTTGAGCTGAAAAACTATAAGACCTTCGATAAAAAACCACTGATCTTATTCGACGGTGAGAACAATCACTTTGGTCTTACATTCCGGGCACAGGATAAGAACATCAATACCGATGAGCTTTACTTCACACCAAGCGCGCAAAATCTGACTGTGACCGAAAAAGACTCAAGCACATTAACCATGCGCCTGAGCTATAGCCCTACCCAATACATTGATTATATCTATTCGTTGAAGGGAACAGGCTTTAAACTGGGTCTGACCATAAAAAGTACCGGTCTGGACAACGTAATGGCCAACAGCAACACTTTTAACCTTGATTGGCAGGCCAGCTTGCCAAAGCAGGAAAAGGATATGAAGCAGGAGCGCCAATACTCATCCGTTTATTATCTGAACATGGATAATGATGTGGATTGGTTGAGTGAAACAAAAGACGACCAGAAAACAATTGCCGATAAAAAACTGCAATGGGTAGCCTTTAAACAGCACTTCTTCTCAAACATCCTGATTGCCAAACAAGGTATCGATAAATCGAGCCTGACTGTTAGCACCGATGCAAACAACAATGCCGATGTAAAGCAAATGAAGGCTGATCTATCCTTCGCCCGTGCAACAGACGGTACTTTACCACTTGAATTCTATTTTGGACCAAACCGTTTCAGCACCTTGAAAGCACAAGGGCACGATTTGGATAAGGTGATTAGTCTTGGCTGGGGACCATTAAAATACATCAACCGTTTTGCGGTATTGCCGGTGTTCAACTTCCTGCAACAGTTTAACTGGAACTACGGCCTGATCATCTTAGCCCTGACAGTTTTGTTAAAACTGGTATTGTCGCCACTAACCTATAAATCCTACCTATCGATGGCTAAAATGCGCGTGCTGAAGCCTGAAATGGATGAAATAAAAGCAAAAGTGGGCGATGATAACCCTACCCTGCTACAACAGGAATACATGAAGCTATACCGCCAAGCAGGTGTAAATCCATTAGGCGGATGTTTGCCATTAGTATTGCAAATGCCTATAGTGATCGCTTTCTTCCGTTTTTTCCCGAGCTTGTTTGAGCTTCGCGGAGAACACTTTTTATGGATGCATGATCTTTCAACCTATGATTCGGTGATTAGTTTCTCCCCGATATTCGGTGTCGATCACATCAGCTTAATGTGTTTGCTGATGACCATCTCTACTTTGGTTTATACCTATTTCAACAACCAGATATCGGGCGCAACAGGACAAATGAAATACATCGGTTATGTCACACCGATCATCTTCCTGGTAACGCTGAACAGCTACCCGGCAGGTCTGAACTATTATTATTTCCTGGCCAACATGTTCACATTTGCTCAGCAATATTTGATCAGATTGATGGTTGATGACAAAAAGATCCACGCGCAGATACAGGAAAACAAAAAGAAACCTGAGGTAAAGAAAAAGAAATCTGGCTTTCAGGCCCGTATGGAAGACGCTATGCGTCAGCAACAACAGACACAGGCTAAGAAGAAGTGATCAGTGACTGGTGCCAAGAGATTAGTTATTTATGCCCTGACTAAGTTCAGGGCATTTTTATTTTCAAAAAATTCCCTCCCGATCACCGATCTCTGATTAACTAATCACTAAATTTGACCCATGTACGCGATTGTGGATATAGAAACGACGGGAGGACATGCCAGTTCAAACGGCATTACCGAAGTTGCTATATGTCTGCACGATGGTAAAAGAGTAACCCAACGCTACAGCACGCTGGTTAATCCGGGACAGGATATTCCGGTATATATTCGTGCTCTAACAGGCATCACCAATGAAATGGTACAGGATGCACCACCATTCGAGGATGTAGCTGCCGATATTTACCATCTGCTTCATGGAAAGATATTCGTTGCTCACAATGTCAATTTTGATTTTTCATTTATCCGTTACCATTTACTGGCTGCCGGGTACGATCTGCAAAGTAATAAACTATGTACTGTAAGACTTGGCCGCAAGATATTGCCGGGCATGCCGTCCTATAGCTTAGGTAAGCTTTGCAGGCATCTTGGGATCGAAAACAACAACCGGCACCGGGCCATGGGAGATGCGGACGCGACCGCAACCTTATTCTCTATCCTGCTTCAAAGTGATAATGGTAACCATATCGGTCAGGCGCTTAAACACCGGTCGCGCGAACAGGTATTACCGGCCAATCTACCTAAAGAAGATATAGACCGGCTTCCTTATACCCCTGGAGTTTATTATTTTCATAATGAAAAGGGCAAAGTGATTTATGTTGGCAAGGCAAGAAATATAAAACAACGGGTATGCAGCCATTTTTCGGGTAACAATCCGGGCTTGCAGCGACAGGAATTTTTGCGCAATATTTATCATATATCTTACCAAAGCTGCGGTACGGAGTTAATCGCTTTCGTATTGGAAGCTATCGAGATCAAACGCCTTTGGCCACAATATAACCGTTCGCTAAAGCGCTTCGAGCATGCTTACGGCTTATATATGTTTGAAGATCAAAACGG